>OHSA01000048.1_pt1 | contig 121880 bp, 100 predicted proteins | sample 1578571 | NCBI WGS metagenome assembly OHSA01 (sample SAMEA3879586, study PRJEB24766) | human gut metagenome | biome: human-associated habitat; feature: feces | place: USA | collected 1985/1987
CTTGCACGCCGAAGGAGAACCTTGCTCCAGCGCTACGCTGGTAAATTATCATTTAACTATCTATTATTATATAAACTAATTATGAACACTTACTTATGGATAATAACCCTCACATATTAGGTACCGAACGTATAGGTAAACTGCTGTTACAGTACTCTATCCCCGCCATCATCGGTATGACGATTACCTCGCTGTACAACATCATCGATAGTATTTTCATCGGTCACGGCGTAGGAGCAATGGGTATTGCCGGGTTGGCAATCACTTTCCCGCTGATGAACCTTGTGGTGGCATTCTGTACATTGGTGTCGGCGGGCGGTTCCACCATTTCCTCTATCCGCCTGGGGCAAAAAGACCTGGACGGGGCGACTGAAGTACTGGGAAACACACTGATGTTTTGCCTGATTAACGCAGTCGTATTCGGCGGACTTTCCTTCCTGTTTCTGGACGACATATTAAGATTTTTCGGTGCAAGCCGGGACACATTGCCTTATGCGCGTGATTTCATGCAGATTATTCTGGCAGGAACACCCATTACTTATACAATGATCGGACTGAATAACATCATGCGTGCCACGGGATATCCCAAGAAAGCGATGCTGACATCTATGGTGACCGTGGTTTGCAACATCATCCTCGCTCCTATCTTCATTTTCCACTTCGACTGGGGAATACGCGGAGCAGCCACGGCAACAGTTATTTCACAGTTCATCGGTATGGTATGGGTGGTGAAACACTTCATCGACAAAGACAGTTTCGTTCGTTTCCGTCCGGACTTCTGGAAGTTGAAAAGACGCATCATCAGCAGCATCTTCTCCATTGGTATGTCTCCATTCCTGATGAATGTATGCGCCTGCGTTATTGTAATTATCATCAACAATTCACTGCAACGCCACGGAGGCGATATGGCTATCGGAGCTTACGGCATTATCAACCGCTTGCTTACGCTTTACGTGATGATTGTATTGGGACTGACTATGGGTATGCAGCCTATCGTGGGTTACAATTACGGTGCACAGAAACATGACCGCGTGAAACAGACATTGAAACTCAGCATCTTGACGGGTGTCTGCATCACCAGCAGCGGATTCCTGATCTGCGAATTGTTTCCGCATGCCGTCTCCGCTATCTTCACAAATGATAATGAATTAATTGATATCGCCTCACGGGGAGTACGTATCTGTGTACTGATGTTCCCGTTGGTAGGTGCACAGATCGTTATCGGCAACTTTTTTCAGAGTATCGGGAAAGCGAAAATCAGTATTTTCCTTTCGCTCACCCGGCAACTGCTGTATTTGCTTCCCGGTCTGATTTTCTTCCCCCGATTCATCGGACTTGACGGTATATGGACCAGTATGCCGGTAGCTGACTTCTTTGCTTTTGTGACGGCTCTTATTGTGCTGTGCACATATATCCGGAAGAAAAACAAGGAGAGTATCGCGTAAGTAATTTGCACCATTCTATCAGAGGGCGTAACCTTCAACTAAAAAGGGTGTAGCCTTAAGTACTAAAGGGCTACACCATCCCAACCAAAGGGTGTAGCTATCCAACCCGGAAGGCTACACCCTTTTTATTATGCCCTAGAGATATCTGTCTGGCAAGGTAAAAGTGATAAAATGAACTTATTCGCTTTTGATGCTCTGTACGGGATTTTCATTAGCTATACGCCAAGCCTTGAAAATAACCAAAAGCACTATAAGCGCCAACAAAAGCAGTGCCAACAGGACAAACCATACGGGCGAAGGCAAAACACTATCGGCAAACTGCTCCAACCAGGCACCGGAAACATACCAGGCAAAACCTGTACCGACAATCACTGCTCCGACAGCTACTTTCAATATATCCATCGACAGTAATCCAAGTATGGAAGGAGCTTCAGCCCCATTCACCTTACGGATGGCAATCTCTTTGGAACGACGTTGAGTCTCATCGCTTACATAACCCACAAGCCCCATAAGCACGATAAAGAAAATACAGACAGAAGTTACCCAGACAGTGTTGCGAAAACGATACACATCGCTATAACCCTGACGTTGTATATCCGTATAGGTCGTAAATTCCAATGCCGCTTTCGGATATGCCTCTTTGACAAAAGCATTCAGTCGTGCAAGATTCTCGTCCAACGGCTCTTTCAAACGAACATTATAAGCAAAGTTACGGGAATCGGAAAGAATAAAAGCCGTGCAGGTTTGTTCCATAAAGAACCCCATGTTACGCACATCTTCCACAATGCCGACTACCGTGGGTTGGCTATCGAGTCCCAACCACTGTGCATTGACGGGCAAACGTTGTCCCAAGGCTTTATCGCCCCACTTCATAGTCTCCACTACTTTCCGGCCGATAAGGGCTTCACCGGTATGTTCCGGCCAAGAGCCTTCTACCAGTTTCATGCCTACTATCTGCGGAAAATCTTTCGTCACATTCTGGTAGTGCAACGGACAAAGGAAATTCCCCTGAGTATCAGTCAACCCCGTTGTGCTATAATGTGCTATCAACGAATTACTGTTACGGGCCACCGACTCCACATAAGGCTGACGGCGAATAGCATCTTCCACTCCCTGCGGGTCTTCCATATGGTACTGCCCTATTGCCAATCTCTCTGTTCTAAATCCTACACTACGCGTCATGAGATCATGATACTGCCAAATGGTAGTAATCAGCATACCCAGAATAAATGCCACGCCAATGAATTGCACGAACAGTAAACCGCGTTTCCAGGAACGCTTACTGTCAGTGTAACGACGAAAAATCTGTGTCACGGGAATTGTGGCGAACATCCTGCCGGGCAAAATACCTGCCACAAAGAACAGCAGCAAAACCGTCAGTCCAGGTACCCATAGATTATTCCAAGTAAAGAGTTCTACAAGGCGGACATGTAGCAGGTCCTCTATTCCTTCGCGGAAAAGACACATCAACACCAGACAGGCAACGATGGAAGTCAGTGCCAACAGGCCTGTTTCCCACATGAACATTCCCAAGACGTGTGTTCCGTCGGCACCGCAACATTTATGTACGCCCACTGCTTTGGCACGCCGGCTGAATGAGGCTACCGCCGCCAACACGTAGTTCATGATAGATACAAAGAAAATGGAAAAGCCCAGCACTCCCAGGATAACCAGCCGACGCACTGTGTCTGGAGTACTAAGATAGATATCCGGCAGAGGCAGCACACTGAATTCCATAACATCCGTACCTTCTTTTGTTTCGGTATAACGCTCTACAGCTTTCTGTATGCGGCCGTTCATGGCTTCCACATCTTCGGGAGTTTTCAGACGGAAAAACACATTATAAATATCATTGGAGCGCCAAGTGCCGCGACCAAAGATATGCTCTTCAAGAGTAGGCAGTGAGATCACAATATTATGACGGTAAGCCGTATTTCCGGGTACATCCTGATAAATACCACGCACAGTGATATCCATCATTTTACCCATAGAAAGAGTCTTACCCACCGGTTCTTCATCACCGAAGAGTTCGCGTGCCTTACTTTGTGAAAGGAAAGCGTACAAAGGGGTACCCAGTTCCTTCGGATCACCGCGCAATACATCAAGTCCGATAGTATGGAAGAAGAGTGTATCTGCAAACATCGGCTGAACATCGTCCAGTTTTTTATCATCGATATAAAATTCGGGCTGATAAAAATTGACCGAAAGACTGGCAGACTCTATCAAGTCGGGCAATGCTTCCCAAAGGTCGGCGGCAGCAGGGCGAAATGTGCTGTAATCATACTCCTTATCGGGAATGCCGTCCTTCACCCGTCGGCAGCGCATCAAGGCCACGCACTCCGGATCTTTATAAAAATTCTCGTAACTCAGTTCATAGGCTATCTGCGAAAAAAGCAGGATACCTATCAGCAGCCCCAGCGTCAAAGACATCAACTTAATGAAATTGCTGCCCCGCCCGCGAAGCAGAATCTGAATAGTATAATAAATTTGTCTCATAAATTCTCTTGTTCCTTATTTATTCGCTCTTGATACTGTTCACAGGATTCTCATTGGCAATCTTCCAGGATTTCCAGATAACGCAAGCAACAATAATAATCAAAATGGCCAGTGCTATCAGCACATATACAATCCAGGAGAGCGGTACTTGTGCGGCAAATTGTTCCATCCACATTCCATTGACATACCACGAAGCAAGCGTACCGATAATGACAGCCGGTCCAGCTACATAAAGTATATCTTTAGAGAGTAATTCCAATATACCTATAGATTCCGCTCCGTTCACTTTACGGATGGCAATCTCCTTCGAACGGCGGCGTACCTCGTCCGTAGTGTAACCTATCAGGCCCATCAGCATGATAAAGAACATCGTCACCGCTGCCAATATAGTGGCATTACTGAATACACGCACAGGATTATATTCTCGTAGTATCTGCTGTTCCATCCCCTCGAAGTCTATTGTCTTGCCCGGATATGCCTCGGCGACGTCTTTGTTGAGCTGCCGCAGGTTCTCGGTGAAAGGTTCTTTGAGACGCACGTGGACTGTATTGCCAAAAGTACGGGTATAACCGAAGATTATGACATCCTGCGGTTCGTAAAAGGAACCGATATGGAAATCTTTCAATACACCCACCACTTTGTAATTTTTACCTTCCATACGCAACGGGTGGTTCAGGGCTTTATTTCCCCAGCGCATCCGCTCCGCAAAAGCTTCGTTCACAACTATTTCATCTGTGGCGCGTGCAGGGCGGCCCTCCTTCAAGGTCATACCCATCATCTTGAAATAATCTTCGGGAGCACGACTGGTGCGGGTTGAAAAGAGCGATTGTCCACCCTCACCCTCAACCATCGAGCCGCTGTAGCTACTGACAGGGCTACTGATGGCACAAGACACCTCTTCTATATAAGGCAGTCCGCGGAAAAAGTGTAATGCGGATTCACTTTCCTCATCTTTACCGAAATAAGCGTTAGCCGAGGCTACGCGATGTGGATCGTAACCCATATCCTTATCTTTCACATAATTGTATTGCGCCATCACCACGTACATCAGTCCACAGATGAAAGCTACACCTGCAAACTGGACAAAAAGCAACGGACGTTTCCAACCTTTCTTTCCTTCCGTATAGCGGCGGAACACCTGCGACACGGGTATTCGGGCGAATAAACGGCCGGGCAACACGCCACCGACGATGAACAAGGCAAGTACCACGGCAGACGGCACCCAGATACGGTCCGGTGCAAAAAGTACACTTAACTTAGCGGCAGTAGTGTCTTCGATGAATTCCTGGAAGTTCAGCAATATCAATCCCATCAGCATCAAGGCAAGCACAATGATAATGCCCGTCTCCAACAGGAACATGGAGAATACCGTACCTCCGCTTGCACCGCTGCACTTATGCACACCCACCGCTTTGGCACGATAGGTAAGTGAGGAAATGGATATCAGCACATAGTTCAGTGCTGCAATAAAGAGGATAGCGAGGGCAAGAATACTCATAATGAAGTCCATGCGCTTCACCTGGTCTTCGTTACGATACACGTCGCGGATAGGTTTTACAAAGGCGGTATAGCCGTAAGCTTTCTTGTCCTCTTCCGGACGGTACTTCTGAATCAGAGCATCGAGGCGGGCGTTCACGACTCCTTTGTCGGCTCCGGGACGGAAGCGGATGTATTCGTAATAACTGTCTCCACCGCGCCAGGAATAGTTACTCCAACCCCGATTCCAACCTGTGGGCATAGACACAACACCTTCGGGGCGCATCGTGGCATTGTCCGGCAGATCCACGTAGGTACCCTTCACGGTGAACTGCATTTCCTTGTCGTAGTTCAGCACCTTCCCGATGGGGTCTTCGTCACCGAATATCTTCCGCGCCAACCGGGCAGACAAGAAGATAACATCCTGCTGCATCAATTCCTTTTCCGGATTTCCGCTCAATACCTCGATACCCATAGTGCGGAAGAAAAGCGAATCGACCAGCAGTGTCCGGGCGTCGAAACGGACGGTACCATTATATAAAGGTGCGCCCAAGAAGTAAGCCACACTGGTAGCTGCCTCCACCTCCTGAGGAAAATTCTCAAGGATGGCACCCGCCACCGGACCGCAGTTCTGTTTCTGCGGTTGGAATTGTTCTCCATTGGCAGTGAAGATGGAAAATATTTGATACAGGTTATCGTAATCTTTATAGCACGTGTCGTAACTTTGTTCGAAGGCTACACGGGCAAACAGCAAGATACTCATCGTCAGTCCCAATCCAAGGGAAACAACTTTGATGATGTTCGAACCACGTCCGCGCAGCAACGTTTGTATAACGTAATAAATTTGTTTCATTGCATATTCTGTTAATTCATAGCTTCATCAATGTTCATAAGGAAATTCCTTGTTTCCTTATAACATCTCTTGCGCCGCAACACTTGCCACAACACTACCGTCGAAAAGATGCACGGTGCGGTGGGCGAAACTTGCATCATGTTGTGAGTGCGTCACCATGATGATAGTGGTTCCTTCCCGGTTCAGTTCCGTCAGCAGATTCATCACTTCCGCACCATTCTTGGAGTCCAGATTACCGGTCGGTTCATCGGCAAGTATCAGCTTCGGATTAGTAACTACCGCACGGGCAATAGCCACACGCTGTTGCTGACCACCGGAAAGCTGTTGGGGAAAGTGCTTGGCACGGTGGCTGATATTCATACGTTTCAGAATATCTTCCACCATCCGGCGACGTTCGGAAGCCTTGATACCGAGATAAGTCAAAGGCAGTTCCACGTTCTCGTATACATTCAGTTCATCTATCAGGTTAAAGCTCTGAAATACAAAGCCCAATTTACCTTTACGGACGCGGGTACGTTCCTTTTCCTTTAAATCACCGACTTCCTGTCCCAGAAGTTTATATGAGCCTTCCGTCGGATTGTCCAGTAAGCCCAGAATATTCAACAGAGTTGATTTACCACAACCTGACGGTCCCATAATGGCTACAAATTCTCCCTCTTTCACTTCGAGGTTCACATGGTTCAATGCTACTGTTTCCACTTCCGTTGTACGGAATACTTTGCTGATGTCATTAATTTCAATCATAATACTGTATAATTATATGTTATTATATTAATTCTCTTTTTTATTCGCTCTTAATGCTGTTTACCGGATTCTCATTTGCTATCCGCCAGGAACGCAGAACAACGCAACCAACGATGATGCCCAATACGCCCAAAGCAATCAATATATAATAGATAACCGGAAATGACGATGTGTCACAAAACTGCTCCCGCCATATATTACCTATATACCACGCTCCTACCGTACCTATAATAACGGCAGGTATTGAAGTCCAAAGCACATCTCTTGCCAGAAGTGAAAGGACGGATGCGGCATCTGCACCATTCACCTTACGAATAGCAATCTCCTTGCTACGACGCTGCATTTCATCGTTGATATATCCTATCAATCCCATCAGCGTAATGAACAGAATAGTGATAGCTGCAAGCACTGCCGCATTGCGGAAGTTCGTCACGCTACGTTCCTGCTGACTTATCAACCCTGGATATGATTTAAATACCAAATCATTTTGCGGAAAGATTTCTCTTACATCTTTATTCAGATTTCGAAGATTCTCCTCAAACGGTTCTTTCAGTTTCAGCAATACAGTTCCGTTGAAGTTCGGGGCGTACGTAATAAACAAAGGTTGTATAGGTTCATAAGCCGGATTGGAAGTAGGAAAATCTTTCAATACTCCTACAATTGTACCCATCACGTTATCTCGCTTCCCTACTTGGCGCCCGATGGGATCTTCTTCCATATTCATAATTTCAAGGAATTTCTCATTGACCACTACCTCACCGTCCTTCGCCATATTGCGGCCTTCTTTCATTTTCAGTCCGAGGAAAGGAATATAATCTTTATCTGCCTGCATCCAGCGTAGGCTGACGTCGTGTCCAGCGGCATTTGTCAACACTTCACCGCTTAGTCCGTCGAGGAAAATGTTGCTACCACTCGCCGCACTTTCCACATATGGCAGATTAGCCAGCGTGCTGCGTGCATTCTCCGAATTTCCGAAATCGGTCTGACCAACTACCACCCGCATCGGATCGAAACCGCGATCCATCGTAGTTACGTAATAGCTTTGCGACAGAACCACTCCCAGCAACCCAAAAATGAATGCCACTCCGCAGAACTGCACAAACAGCAAGGGACGTTTCCATCCTTTCTTCCCTTCCGTATAGCGGCGGAATACTTGTGTCACCGGAATACGCGAGAATATATAACCCGGCAACATCCCTCCCACCACAAACAGAAAGGTGACAACGCAAAGCGATGCCCATATATTCTCCCATCCGAAGATGCCGGCAAGCGATACATCGAGTAAGTCTTCCACAGATTCACGTAAATATACCAACAGCAATGCCATGCATGCCAGCGAAACCAACAGAATAATACCCGTCTCCAAAATGAACATGCCAAAGATTGTGTTTCCTCCCGCCCCGTTGCACTTGTGTACACCGATGGATTTGGCACGTCGTGCCATAGAAGAAATGGATATCAATACATAATTCAGAGTGACGATGAAAAGAATGGCACCGCCCAGTGTGAGTAGAATCCACACCATGCGCATGGAACTGACACCACCATCCATACGGTAATTCTTCACAGGAGTGAGCTCTATCGCATACTTCACACTGGAATCATCACCATAAAAACGTTTCACCAACTCGGGAAAGCGTGCGGTTACCTTATCAAAGTCTTCAGCATGGCGTAGACGAATGCAAGACAGATAACTGTCACCGCCTCTCCATCCCCAATATCCCCATCCATGCTTGGCAGAGCTGGCAAGAGACATCACTATCCGTACACCATAAAAGGAGGAATTTTCCGGAAAATCTTCAAAAACACCTTTCACCGTCATAGGTAATTGCCTGCTCATAGTGAGCGTCTGCCCTATCGGATCTTGCTCGGCAAAAGCCTCACGCGCCATACTGCGACTGATAAACAATACATCCGGATTGGTCAGTTCATTCGGGTTACCCGTCACCAGCGGAATGCCTATGGTAGAAAAAAAGCAGGAGTCACCTGTCATGGCATGGCAAGTAAAACGGTTGTTATCTCGGAACCACCCGCTGTTTCTCCACCATTGCTGGGTAACAGTGGCACTCTCCACTTCTTCAGGAAAAGCATCGGCTATAGCCCCGGCAACTGGTCCCATCGTAATGTGTGACTCCATATGCCTGTCACCTATGTCCCAAATACTCTTAACTACATATAACCGCTCGTGATCTTTGTAGCACGTGTCATAGTTGAACTCAAAAGCCTGACGGGCAAATATGAGTATACTAACCGTAATTCCCAAAGTAAGGGAGATTATCTTTATCAAATTAGAGCCACGACTATGCAGCAAAGTTTGAATTACATAATAAAATGACTTCATAGGGCATATATAAGATTATGTGATATTCTACTTTTAATATTGCAGAAAGCATGCCAAACCTTAAAATTCATTTATTATCAAGCATTTACATTTTCATGCGCATTTCGTCAGTGTCTAATTATTAGACACCTCCGTCCAATAATTAGACAGCTAATGAAAAAAGTCCGGTACGAAGAGAACAGAAAAAAGGAAGATAAGACAAGTATTTATCAAAAAGAAAACTCTATCTTTGCCCGCAGTTTTCTAATGAGAACTAATAATATAAATACCATAACACATGAGACTATCTAAACTCCTATTCATCCCGCTCTTAGGCCTGTGTATGAGCGGTTGCGATATGATAGATTATCATCCCTATGACACGCGCATCAGCGGTCAGACGGATATCAACAATTATAATATCGAAAAGATAGAGGCTAAATGTAAGGATAAGACTACCATCCGTTTCGTCACTATGGGCGATTCACAGCGGTGGTATGATGAGACTGTAGATTTTGTCAATCATCTTAATAAACGGGATGATATCGACTTTGTTATCCACGGCGGAGACTTCAGCGACTTCGGGGTAACCGATGAATTCCTGTGGCAGCGTGATATTATGAATAAGCTGAAAGTCCCCTATGTCGGTTTGATAGGTAACCATGACTGTATCGGTACAGGTAAAGAAAGTTTTCGTGCCGTTTTCGGTGATCCGGATTTCTCTTTCATCGCCGGACGTATCAAATTCGTTTGTCTGAACACCAATGCGCTCGAATATGACTACTCAGATCCTATTCCGGATTTTGACTTCATCTCCAGGCAGCTTGAAGACCGCCGCGACGAGTACGACCGTACCATATTCTCCATGCACATCCGCCCTTTCTGCTTTGAGTTCAACAACAACGTGGCCGACGTCTTTCAATATGCCATCAAGCAATATCCCAATCTATTGTTCTGTACCGCTGCCCACGAGCACCGTTTGTTTGAAGAAGACCTCTTTGAGGACGGCGTGATGTACTACATGAGTGACTGCATGAAACATCGCAGCTACTATATATTCACTATAACCCCTGACGGATATGAGCGCGAAGTGGTCTATTATTAAAGTACTGGCGTGCTTTCTGCTTATCTGTTCGTCCGTCGGCTATGCACAAGAGGTGAAGACTATTACCATAGAACCGCGCCAGATGTTCAGAGATACCATCATCATCACGAGATATGACACAGTATGGATGGAAAAAGAAAAGGTGAGGATAGACAGTGCCGACATTAGTGACAAGCGTCCCAACCGTTACGACAGACGTGTACACCGCTACCGGAAGCATTGGGAAAGCCTGATTCCGACACACACGAAGCTGCAATTCGCCGGTAATATGGGATTGATTTCTCTGGGTACAGGGTGGGATTACGGCAAGCGTAATCAATGGGAAACGGATATATTCTTTGGTATTCTACCTAAATATCAGTCCAAACGGACTAAGATTACCATGACCTTAAAGCAAAATTACATGCCCTGGAGCATTGCCCTCGGAAAAGAATTCTCCGTAGAACCTCTCGCTTGCGGTATGTACCTCAATACCGTATTCGGCAATGAATTCTGGACACATGAGCCTGAACGTTACCCGAAAGGCTACTATGGCTTTTCATCTAAAGTACGTATCCATATCTTCCTTGGACAACGACTGACGTATGACATTCCTCCACGTTGGCGTCTGGGAGCAAGAGCCGTTACCTTTTTCTATGAGATAAGTACGTGTGACCTGTACGTAGTAAGTGCATTCACTAATAAATATCTGAAACCGAAAGATTATCTCAGTCTGTCATTCGGTTTGAAAACGCAGTTATTCTAAGCATGATATAAAAGAAAAAGGGCTGCATCTTCTTATGCGAAGTGCAGCCCTTTTTGTTTCCTTGCTATCTTGTCAACTAAAAACTTGTGTCGACTTGTCAACTGAAACCTTGTTAACTTAATACGAACGGGCAAACAGAGCACGACAAGCCGACGGTTTGCCGGTTACCATACAAACACCCGGTTCTTTATCATCATCCAAGAAGGTTTCGAAGGGGATACAACGAATAGTAGCTTTAGTATCTTCCTTGATTTTCTCTTCTGTCTCAGTCGTACCGTCCCAGTGAGCCAGGATAAAGCCACCTTCTTCAATCTTCTTCTTGAACTCATCGTAGCTATCCACTTTCGTAATGCGAGAGTTGCGATAGTTGAGGGCTTTCTGGTAGATATTGGCCTGAATCTCTTCCAACAAATCTTTTACATATTCTTCAATGCCATCGCAAGAACGGGTTTCTTTCTCCAGCGTATCGCGACGCATTACTTCCATTGTATTGTTTTCCAGGTCACGACCACCCATTACCAAACGAACAGGTACACCCTTCAGTTCATAATCAGCGAACTTGAAGCCCGGACGCTTGTTGTCAGCATTATCATACTTAACTGAAATGCCCATCGATTTCAGTTTCGTAACGATACCCGCAATCTTCTCGTCAATCTTCTGCAACATCTCTGCATTCTTATAGATAGGAACGATAACAACCTGTATCGGAGCCAGATGTGGAGGCAATACCAGTCCGTTGTCATCAGAGTGGGTCATGATAAGTGCACCCATCAAACGGGTAGATACCCCCCATGAAGTAGCCCAGACATATTCCATCTTATTCTCTTTATTTACGAACTGTACATCGAATGCTTTGGCGAAGTTCTGTCCGAGGAAGTGGGATGTGCCACTTTGCAAAGCTTTTCCATCTTGCATCATAGCTTCGATAGTATAAGTATCCAGAGCACCTGCAAAACGTTCGTTGGCTGACTTCACACCTTTCACCACAGGAACAGCCATGTATTTTTCAGCAAATTCAGCGTACACATTCAGCATACGTACTGCTTCTTCTTCAGCTTCTTCGCGGGTAGCGTGTGCAGTATGTCCTTCTTGCCACAGGAACTCGGCAGTACGCAGGAAAAGACGGGTACGCATTTCCCAACGCATCACGTTAGCCCACTGGTTGCACAGGATGGGCAGGTCACGATACGAATTAATCCAGTTCTTATAGGTATTCCAAATGATGGTTTCGGAAGTAGGACGGATAATCAGCTCTTCTTCCAATTTGGCTTCCGGGTCCACAATCACACCACTACCGTCGGGAGCGTTCTTCAGACGGTGATGGGTAACAACTGCACACTCCTTTGCAAAACCTTCCACATGTTCCGCTTCACGGCTGAGGAAAGACTTCGGAATCAACAGAGGAAAATAAGCATTCACATGTCCCGTTTCCTTAAACATATCGTCAAGCTGACGCTGCATCTTCTCCCAGATTGCGTAACCGTAAGGTTTAATCACCATACAACCACGCACAGCCGACTGTTCTGCCAAATCGGCCTTTACCACCAATTCATTATACCACTGCGAATAATTCTCGCTGCGTTTGGTCAGGTCTTTTAATTCTACTGCCATTTTATTTCGTTTTTTAAAGTTTTTCGGATATTTCTATTAAACAGTCGGCAAAAGTACAAAATTTTGTGCGAAAAGTGCTTTTAATAAAAGCACTATTTTAAAAAAGGCATAGCTACATAATAATATGTGGCACAAACTCCGACATATTATCTGTTATTTCCATACGGTTTTCACGGATACCTATACCGGCCGGCTCCCCTCCTATTATCCATGAGCCAATAACCGGATAACGTCCGCTATAAGGTGTAGGAGTCACATATTCCTGATAAACATAAGCACCTGTATTATAATCTCCTTCCGTTTCGGCAATACATACCCGTTCTTCCCAATTCCGTATTTCCTGAACGCTTACATTGTGCCCTTCACGCGAAAAGACCGGTTTCTTACAGAAGACTCCCGATTGTGGACGCGACATATAACAGGGAAGCACATAAGGAGAAGTGGGAAACAAATCAGACAATACGCTGAGAATAGCCTTGTTCGACATAACGAGTTTCCAGATTGGTTCCAGCCACTTCACATCTGCCAGGCAACCATCAGGGCTTTCATCCGCCATCCATTCCCAAGGGTAGAGCTTGAAACAGCGTTTCACTGGCTCACCAGCCGGGTCGAAGAAATGTCCGTCCTGCAGATTAAGAGCATTCATATCTAATACGCGGGTGGAAAATCCGGCTTCCATTGCCGTGCTTGCCAGATATTGCAGTGTACCGGTATCCTCATTATTTTCCAGTGCACCGGCAAAGTGAATATCTCCTCCTTCCGGAAAAATATCTTTCCACGATTGCACCAATCCTTCATGAATACCGTTATACTGATCGTAATCGGGGAATACATCTTCTTTCCACTGCCATTGAATGATAGCAGCTTCCAGCAATGAAGTAGGCGTATCGGCATTGAATTCCAGAATTTTGGGAGTTCCGTCCTTGGACAGCATAAAGTCAAAACGTCCGTATAAACTCAGTTCATCGGCATCCCATGATTCACGAATACGCCCGCATACTTCTTCCGGAATATTCAGGATATGTTCCATAAATCCCGATTTATATTCAAGGATATGCTGAACTGCCTCACAATACATGCGATAGGCTTCCTGGGTAGCTTCTTCCAAACGCTCTATCTCATCGGTCGTGAAACAATAGTATGCTTCTTCACGCCAATAATCGCCATGGAAATCAAATCCCAACGCCTCTATTTTCTCTTTATAATCAGGGCGCGGAATGACAGGTATTCTTTTCATTGACGGCACTTGTTAACTATGAACACCGGATGAACGGCGCGTTTTGCCGAATACACTTCCGCTTGATTTCGATTTCGGAGATTTTACGCTTACTTTAGAAGGAGGATTTACACGTGCACCGTTCGCATCCGTCCAGTTGCCCGATCGCGGATAATAATAGTGTGTAGTAGCAAGCCCGTTAGATATTGACGGCATCAATGCCCAACGCATCAGCATAGCATTGTATATCCAACTGTTCCCATGATTATCACGGTATTCTTCCTTATCTTTCGGATTGTCCGGTAACTCAGTTTTTTGTGTACATCCGGCAAGTGACATCAGGCAAATCGCTGCTGCAAGAAATTGTCGTTTATTCATAATCTTATATGTTCTTGTTTTTGCAGCGACAAAAGTATATAAAAAGAGAGAATTACCAGAGATATCCACAAGATAATTTCAGAACAATAAATGCTATCCGGTGTTTATTTAAGCAGTATTTACTATATTCTATATTAAAACCTTATATCCTTCTGAACGTATACTTCCTTATTTATATTAAAAAAGTTGTATTATTTAGCTATATATTTGGTTTTACGAATAGAATTTTATATTTTTGCATCGTATAATACAACTTTTTAAAGTTGTACTTATAGAATATATTGAGAATTTATAAATTTAAAACATACAGATATGGGCAGAAAAATCAACTTTTCAGTTTTAGCAACTGTCACGGTAGCATTACTCTCTTCTTGTACCAACAACGATGTATATGATCCTAGCAAAGAGGGAGATTTGAAAAAGGCTCAGTATGAAGAGGCTTTTATCAATAAGTATGGAACTATTTCGCCTGTTCAGGATTGGGGATTCGGTGAAAATCTTACTACACGTGGTGCTAACACCAACAGTAATCAATGGAAAGACTTTACTGAGGTACCAGAGGCTATTACACCAGCAGAAAAAGAAAAGGTTACTGAGTGGTTTAAAGCAAATAAGAACCCTACATCCATCGCCATTAATTGGTCGGACTTCTTTGTGCAGCATGTAAGTAGTTCACATTCTAATATGGACAAATTGTTTGCAGTGTTGCCAAATGGCAGTGAGGAGCATGTCAATAACTTCAATGCCAGCGATGGATCAATCATGTTAATGCAAAAAAGCGGAACATCTAAGTTTGGATATTTTAATTCTATGGATGGTAAAACACACTACGAATATACCATCCAGTATATTGATGGCGCTTATTATGTAGGATTTGACTTTGAAGCAAACGGACAAAACCCTAATCAACAAGAAGCTGCTGATGGCTACTATAGCGACTGGATATTAAAAATCACTCCTGCCAAATACACCAGTGCACGAAGAGTGATGGCCGAAGACCTTGGGTCGATTGGAGATTTTGATTTTAACGATGTAGTATTCGATGCTGCCATAGTAAATGGTGATGCTGTAATCACTTTGCTGGCTGCCGGTGGAACCTTGCCTCTGTATATTGGAGGAGAGAGCGCAGAATACGAAGTTCACAATCTTTTTGGAGTTAGCACTAAAACAATGGTAAATACAGCAGGCGGAAAACATCAGAACATGCCTCCTATAATGTTCAGACTTACAGGATATGCCAACAAGACCATAATTGACATTCCAATTACAGTAAACGGAATAACACTAAAAGCGGAAACAGGAAAAGCCCCCGGAAAGCTAAGTGTTCCTACTACAGTAGATTGGGCAAATGAAAGTCAGGCTATTGACAACAGATATCCCAAGTTTAAGGATTACGTGAATAACCCTGATATTAAATGGTGGGAAGAATAAAGAAGAAGATACATAGGTGACTAAACGGGGAAAAGGGGATGATACTACTATAATGTATCATCCCCTTTTGCATATCCTAATTCTTTAAAGTTCAACGAAGGGGAAAAAAGAAATCCTGACAGCCAATTAACTGGTTATCAGGATTATTTCAGATGAGCGGCAAGCGAGGTTCGAACTCGTGACCCTCAGCTTGGGAAGCTGATGCTCTACCAACTGAGCTACTGCCGCATTGCTTTCTTTGAAAGACGCTGCAAAGGTAAAAAGAAGTTTTTTATATTCAAAAATAAAAATGTAATTTTACAGCCACAAAATTGAAAAATTAATGAAACGAATCATATTCATCACAGGAGGTGCCCGCTCGGGCAAAAGTACTTATGCAGAAAAAATGGCGTTAAGTCTCTCTCCTAACCCCGTTTATCTGGCCACTGCACGCATCTGGGACGAAGAATTCCGCCAACGAGTCATCCGCCACCAACAAAGACGCGGACCGGAATGGACAAACATAGAAGAGGAAAAGCAATTAAGCCGCCACCAATTGACAGGGCGAATCGTATTGATAGACTGCGTAACTCTGTGGTGCACCAACTTCTTCTTTGATGTAAATGCTGACACGGATAGGGCCTTGACTGCCGCCAAAGAAGAGTTCGACCGCTTCACCCGGCAAGATGCCACCTTTATTTTCGTAACGAATGAAATAGGTATGGGAGCGACTTCGGATAATGAGATCCAACGAAAATTCACCGATATGCAAGGCTGGATGAATCAACACATCGCGGCACAGGCTGATGAAGTTTGGTTGATGGTATCGGGGATTCCGGTGAAGGTGAAATAAAGGAATGGCAAGATACACAAAGCGATGAAAATAATAAACTGACAGAGTAATAGAGTGAGAAACATATGAAAACATTTAAAATTGTACGCCCGGATGAGAATATCCGTCCGGCATTGATAGATAAAATCAATAATCTGACCAAACCGAAAGGGTCATTAGGTACTCTTGAAGAATTGGCCCTGCAAATGGGATGGGTACAACAGACACTGTCTCCTACCCTGCAACATCCGCAAAATATCATCTTTGCTGCCGATCATGGCATTGTGGAAGAGGGCGTCAGCCTTTCTCCCAAAGAAATCACCTGGCAACAAATCAGTAATTTTCTGCACGGTGGCGCAGGGGTGAACTTCCTCTGTCGTCAACATGGGTTTACGCTAAAGATTGTAGATGCGGGAGTGGATTATGATTTGCCTTATGAGAAAGGTATTATCAACATGAAAGTTCGCAAGGGCACCCGAAACTATCTGCATGAAGCCGCCATGACGGAAGAAGAAATGGAGCTCTGTCTGGAACGTGGTGCAGAAGTTGTACGCCGTTGTCACGAAGAAGGAAGTAATGTACTCAGTTTCGGAGAAATGGGCATCGGAAACACCTCTTCATCTTCCATGTGGATGACTTGTTTCACAGGGATTCCTCTGGAACAGTGTGTAGGTGCCGGTAGCGGACTGGATAATGCAGGCATCCGCCACAAATATGAGGTCTTGAAACAATCTTTAGACAATTATCAAGGAAATAGTTCTCCCCGCGATATCATCCGCTACTTCGGCGGACTGGAAATGGTGATGGCGGTAGGCGGCATGCTTCAAGCCGCCGAGTTGGGAATGATTATTCTGGTAGATGGCTTCATCATGACAAACTGCATCCTGGCCGCCAGTAAACTATATCCCGAAGTTTTGGATTATGCCATCTTCGGACATTGCGGAGACGAAACCGGACATAAGTTATTACTCAACCATATGGGAGCAAAACCGCTGCTGAACTTAGGACTTCGCCTGGGAGAAGGAACCGGGGCAATCTGTGCGTATCCTATCGTAATGTCTGCCATACGGATGATTAACGAGATGGATAACTTCGCACATGCATCCATAACGAAATATTTCTAATGATATGAAGATTCTTGCAGCATTCATCTTTTTCACACGTTTGCCTTTTTGGAGGATAAGGGAAGTTCCGGCGGAATACTTCAAACGAATTGTTCCCTACTGGCCCCTGGCAGGATGGCTGACGGGCGGTATTATGGTCGGTACATTATGGCTGTCCGCCCAGGTTCTCCCGATATCTATTGCATGGCTTCTTGCAATCATCTCCCGGCTACTTGTCACAGGGTGTCTGCATGAAGACGGGCTGGCGGACTTCTTCGACGGTTTCGGTGGAGGAACTACGCGTGAACGGACACTCGCCATCATGAAAGACTCACATATAGGCAGTTATGGTGTCATCGGATTGATTGTTTATTTTCTGCTGATGTTCCTGCTCTTAGAAAATCTGCCCCTGAAACTGGTTTGTGTCCTCGTTATCTGTGGTGATTGCTATTCTAAATTCTGTGCGTCGCAAATCATTAATTACCTGCCTTATGCGCGAAAAGAAGAAGACAGTAAAGCGAAAGTCGTTTATGACCGCATGACGCTGCAAGAATCACTGACAGGGCTTGTCTGCGGCCTATTGCCGATTGTAGTTTTCCTGCCAATCGTTTTCTGGCCGATAATGTGTTTCCCGCTCCTCACTTTCACCGCATTGTGCAGACTGATGAAACGCCGTCTTCAAGGTTATACCGGAGATTGCTGCGGAGCCATGTTCCTGCTTTGCGAACTCTCGTTCTATCTTGGCGCCGCCATTCTGCTATACACACATATCAGATACGGTAATCCGGACTTTATCAACACCTATTTAAAATAGTAATCATATGGAAGTTATTTTCATCAGACATACTTCGGTTGATGTACCTCCCGGAGTATGCTACGGACAATCAGACGTCCCCTTACGTAACAGTTTCGAACAGGAGGCTGCCGTCACCTCAGAGAATCTGGAGAGTTATCGCCCGGAAGGTAGGGCTTTCGACCATGTATATACCAGCCCCCTATCCCGCTGTGTACGCCTTGCCACCTATTGTGGTTATCCCGAAGCCGAACGGGATAATCGCATTATGGAAATCAACTTCGGTGACTGGGAGATGAAGAAGTTTGATGAAATAACTGATCCGAGATTGCAAGAATGGTATGCCGATTATATGAATGTACGTGCCACGAACGGCGAATCATTTGCCATGCAATATCAGCGTGTTGCCGATTTTCTGGACGAACTGAAAGAAAAGGATTACGAAAAAGTAGCCGTCTTTGCGCATGGAGGCGTATTGATTTGTGCACAACTTTATGCAGGAACCATAAAACCGGAAGAAGCATTCAGTGCACTGACCCCATACGGGGGGATTGTCAGATTAAAACTTGAACACAGAGGTACGGAGTTTTAATTTATTTTTATTAGGTTATGATTCTTTTTAGTTATTCTTTTATCTGAATACTAAACGAAACCCACGGTCCTTCCGCCGTATCTACCTGTACCTTATAGATACCACCAAAAGCATGAATGAAGTGCGCATTGATTTCATGACGGATGAGTGCTGTCTTATTCTCAAAGCGCACTTTAGCAAGAGGTGTGCCAACCACTTTAAACAGTAACAGATTCTTTTCCCGGTCATGTTTGATGCGGATAACAATATTGTACGAATCTTCATCACTCTCCACCGGTACCAGCAAACTGGTTAACAATGAAGAAAACCAATTTTTATCCGTACTTATCATCAGACTTTCTATATCCGTCTTTAAACGAACAGCCACGTGCCCATTGCCGGACTCTATGGCAGTAGCGATTTCTTTCCGGCACAAAGCTATCACCTCGCACTCTTCCTGCATATATTGCGTCTTGCCGGATTCCAAACGGGAAAGTTCCAAAATACTGTTGACATACTTCAGGAGATTCTCCGCATTCTCCTGAATCATCTTGCCATATTCCATCTTCGCTTCCGCCGTAAGCTCTTTAGGCTCCGTCAGCAGCTCGGCAAAACCTACCACCACATTCAATGGCGTACGTATATCATGGCTGATTTCTGATTGCAGACGATCCTTGGTAACATTGTCCGCTTCCGCCTGCATGGCAGCATCCGCCGTTATTTTTTCAGCCGTGACAATCTTCCGGGATAAATAACGCGTATACAGATAAAAGATAAGCACCAGTACCAGCAATGTGACCAGAAACAGGAAACCACGTTTGTAATTGGTATCTTTTATCTTCTGTTTTTCCATAAGAAGATCATCTATATGGTAAATTTCCTTCATCTGCTGCAATTGATTTGTAGAAAAAGCATTATCCAGGGAGTCCTGAGCCCGTATCAAGTAACGTCTTGTTTCGATTGCTCCGTCAATATCACCCTTGTTGATCTGGGTAGACGCTTTGTAATTAATCAGTGTAGCAAAAGTAGATACATAATGATTCAACACTATAGGCGTCACCTCATCTACCAATGCGATACTTTTATCATACTCCTTCGTTCGTGCATAATATTGTAACTGCACAAGCTGGACATTGAGCCAGAAAACAGGATCGACATGGTCTTCCAACAATGCTTTAGCCTTGTCTATGTGCTCTTGTGCAACATGAAGATCTCCCTTATTCATAGATAGGAGGACGTACTTAATCTGACAATCTATTTCGAAGTTACTCCAATTCTTCCGTGCCTCGGGTTCACGTTTTACGACTTCCTGCAATTCTTCATCCATTTGTTGCAAATAAGGTATTCTCAGACTGTCTCTACCTGTATTTCCATACACTTGGGCTATGCGCGAGAGAATATCCACACGTAAACTGACCTTTGTCTGTGGAGTAAAACGTTGATAAGCTTTCAAGAAAACCTCCAAAGCTTCATCCACTCTACTGGACACCCCATAAGCACACCCCAAGCTGTTGTATGAGGCTATTTCGCCATTATTGCTATGATACTTCAGAGATTCTTCCAATGCCTCCTTTGCCACATATACAGCCTTTTCTATTTGCCTTTTAGAAGCCAGAGCACGGCTGATGGCAGCTTTTTGTTCCAGATAATAATCATAAGTTCCCACTTCGGGAGCATATCCTTTCAGTTTATCCACCCAATATGTCAGGCTGTCCGGATCATGCCGCTTATCATAGCAAGAAGCCAGATAATAAGCGCCCAGATTCTCGTAGATTACATTTTCCTGAGCACAGGCTTCTTCATATAAAGCGGTAGAGAAAGCCTTGTTATAGGGGGCATATTGATGCCTGTAAGCCATATCACGCAGATAAGTCAGTCTGACAAGCGTATTCGGCATGGCTTGTGATACTTTCAGGATGCTGTCCTGATATTGTTGCGCATGAGTATCTTCCGCATACAGCATATCAGGACGTATGCCCAGCAAACAAAGCAATATTATTACGATATGTTTCATGATACAGCTCCCTCCGTTTTAGGTTTATACTTCAACGGATGCGTAAAACAGAAGCGAGCACCCTGTGTATAGTTGCTATCCACCCATATCCGTCCTCTCATGTGAGTCACAATCAACTGGCAAATGGAAAGTCCTAAGCCTGTTCCCTGTGCAAAGTCATTCAATTTTTCGAAACGTTCGAAGATTACTCCCTGTTTTTCAAGAGGAATACCGCACCCTGTATCGGTAACGGAGAAGAAAGCCGTATTGCGGTCGGATAACTCCAACTTCAACACGATTGAACCTTCTTTGGTAAATTTGGTGGCATTCACCAGTATATTAATCAAAACCTGGCGAAGACGGGCATCATCCGTCTCTATCATCAGCTCAGGAAGCTCTGTATCAAAACGCAGTTCAACCTCAAGTTTGCGGGAAGCGGACACGGTTTCCGTAGCTTCTTTGCAAAGCTTCACAGCGTCATAAGGGCGGACGTTGAATGTGATATTGTCACTTTCAAAATCAGAAAAATCGAGAATATCATTTATCAGTTTCAGCAGTTGGAAAGAATTGACCTTGATGATTTCGCAGAATTCCTTGCGTGAGTCTTCATCAAACGAGTCATCATCCGAAGCCAATACCGCGGAGAAACCGACAATGGCATTGAGTGGCGTACGAACTTCGTGACTCATATTCGAAAGAAACATGTTTTTCTTCTGAATGGCCCGCTCCGCTTTCTGTATCATCACTTCCTGCGAACGTTTCGACTCTTTCAGGCGGAATATCTTTCTCCAGCTGAGATACAGGAAAAGAAGCAGAGTAAGCGTACAGACCACGATGCCTCCCAGATAAAGACGATAAGAGAACAGCCGGTCGCGCTCATTCTGGTAGGTCAGTTGATCGGCTTGAAAGCGGGTAGTCAGTTGATCTATCTCTTTAGGATAGTTCTTTTCGAACGACGACTTGATGTAGGAAAAGACTTCACCATATTGTTCATATGCTTCCTCCTTTCGCCCCATCTTTACAAGCAAATCCGCCCTATTTTGTAATACCTCTTTATATAGGCTGCTGTTGATTTCGGCATTATCGGCATCAAAAAAGGCATCGTAAGTAGCCAAAGACTTTTCATACTCTCCGGTTCGTTCCCAATACATGGCATTCGCTATCAGGAGATGCTGACTGATGCCGGGAACCAATTCCTCCTTCAACGGCTCTACCGCATCCAAATGCTGGCGGGCTATCTTCACAGAACCATTAAACAACTGGCAATAGGCATTGAAGACATGGCGTACGGCCTGCTCCTGGCCCGAAAGCTTATCTGTCGGAAAACGATTCAGACGGGTCATGAAATGCGCAGCCTGATGGAAATTGCGGATGCGGAGATTGTATTCTATAAGTTCCACCAACAACATGCGGACGTGTATTTCTTCACCATGCATCTGGTCGAACATTTCCAGTGCCTGCACATGGGCGGCACCAGCCTCCTTGTTCCGACCGGTATAGGAATAAACTTCACCAATGGCATTCAGGGCAAGAGCCGTCCCCAAAGCATGGGAGAGTACACTTGCCTTTGAATACATCTGTTCACTCCAGACAATGGCCAGGCGGATTTCCCCCCGAAAGAGATACGACTTTATAAGTATCCTTTCCAGTTCAAAATAAGTTCTATACTGTTTAGTAGATTCCAAATAATTGAGAATGCTGTCTATTTTGATTGCCTCACCTTCTTCTTTGGTCAGATAATCGAACCCCATGCTGCTGTGAAAGGCATCTACCACTTCATTCAGCCGGGCATCGTGATTGGCTTCTGCCGGATTGCACTCTCCTGCCGACAAAGGAGAAAGACATCCAAAGCATAGTATATGGAATATGAGATATTTCAGTAAGTTTCTCATGAAGTTTTTTTGTTTCGTGCTGTGTGGTGTTTGTGTTGTCATTCACCGCATACGTGGCAAATATATTCATTTTTTTTCAAAGAGACAAAAATAGTGAACTACTAAATAAGAAAAGAAACCAAAGTGGCAGTCATTACCAAAATTATAATCATTATCCCCTCGGCACGGAGGTTGATGCGGGTTGCAATCTGCATATCTTCCGTAGTTAGAAGCCTGCCATTACTGCCGATAGATGGTTTCCAAACTTCTTCACCAAAATAATTGTGCGGACCACCGAAACGACAGTCCAGAATACCGGCAAGAGCAGCTTCGGGATAACCGGAGTTAGGGCTGGCGTGCTGATTACCGTATCTGCCGACAAACTTCAGCAAATACAGAAAACCACCCGGTTGGAGAGAGCCGTCTCCGGACACAAGATGCAAGGGAGTGTTTTTACGAGTCCGGGGGATAGCAGCAAGTATCATCAGCATGGCGGTCAGGCGGGCAGGTATATAATTTGCCACATCGTCCAGGCGGGCGGCAAAGCAACCGAAAGCACGGTAACGGCCGTTACGATAGCCAATCATAGAATCAAGAGTATTCACCATTTTATAGGCCAACATGCCGGGAACACCTAAAAGCATATACCAGAATAAGGGAGCAATCACTCCATCGCTCAGATTTTCAGCCAGAGTTTCGAGAGCAGCAGTACGTACTTCCTGAGCGGACAGTTCGGAAGTATCACGCCCCACAATACGGGCTACTTGCATTCTGCCATCTTCCAGAGAGCGCTCTACGGCTCCGAATACCATGCGGACTTCACGAATAAGAGTTGTGCCTGCCAGACAGAAAAAGACGGCAAGTATCTGCAATGCCAGAAGCATGACTGGAGAGAATGCAGCAGCCCAGCGAAGTAGGAAGAAAGCTGCGAAATAAACAATAAGGACGAGGAAAACAGCAATGAATGCACCTTTCAATCGCCGGCATTTCCCTTTATTCAAAAAATGTTCGGAGAATGAAATCATCTTGCCGAATGCAACAACGGGATGAGGCAAACAAGCAGGATCGCCCAGCTGGCGGTCGAGAAGCCAGGCCACAAGCAGCGGCAGATTAAGATGAAAGGCAACGCCTAAAATAACGAGAATATTTTCCATTGCATCCATATTAACTTTCAAGCCATTGCCTTATTGCCTGCACAAGACGGTCATTCTCTTCCGGCGTCTGAGTAGCAATGCGGAAGAATTGCTCATCCAAGCCTTCAAAATTGGAGGCATCACGGATAAGAATGCCGTGTTCATTGGCAAGATATTCCTTCAATGCAGCAGCCCTTCCGAAACGGAGGCGAACCAGCATGAAATGCGTCTCTGTCGTCCATACTTCAAGACTGCCCAGACGCTCTAAAGCATCATGCAGACGGGCTGTTTCCTTTAAGTAAGCAGGCACATCCAGAGGATTGGGAACATCTTGTCTCAGAAGATGAAGTCCAGCTTCGATGGCAAGTTGATTCACCGACCAGGGCATACGATGGGTACGCAGACGGCTGAGCAACCCGGCACCTCCTGTGATATATCCCAAGCGCAACCCGGGAACAGCATATCGTTTGGTCATGGAATGCAGCAATAATACATTCGGATATTCCGCAGCTTCTTTCGGAGTGAATAGCGGCTGCAAAGTGAAGTATTCGTATGACTGATCGATGATGAAACAGACTTGCGAATTGTGCTTGATTAACTCTCTCAGATACTCTTTATCGACCACCGTCCCTGTTGGATTATTAGGGTTACAAAGCCAGAGCATGCGTATATCTTCCGGCAGGAGGTATCCGTCTTCTTCCGGTGCAGGAAGCTGATAGAGTGAAGTAATCCGGTGTCCGTGCATACGGCAGGCATCAGCGTATTCGCTAAAGGTTGGTTGCAGAATGGCAGTATTCGTCCCGCGGAAAGTCTGTGCAATGAGGTAGATGGCTTCAATGGCACCGTTGGTCACACAAACGGCATCAGCAGGCAGATGATATCCAGCGGCAAGGCGGGATTCAAGAGTATAGGGTTCCGGTTCGGGATAATTCCCGATAGCGTCAATCCGTGTACACAGATGTGCTTTCAGTGCGGAAAGGTCTACTTTACTATAGACGTTAGAGCTGAAATTAGCAGTTATCGGGCGCTGGTATTTATAGGAGTCATCCCCGTGTCCTTCAATCATGAGTTGTCAGTATTTTATAGATAAGCGGCAAGTCGACATGGCTACGCACATGGTCGGCAAGTTTATCGTATTGTTCTTCTTTGAATTGATGATAATCGAAAGATTTCCCGGCATCAGCAAGTTTATCGGCGAAAGGTTCCAGAAGGAAGTCGATGAACGGGGCATTGTCAAGAATTCCATGAATATAGGTTCCCATACAAGTACGGTCAACAATATAGCCGTCGGTACGGCCGTCTTCCAGAAGATTCAGCGGAGAAGCCGGGGCACCTTGGGTGGGGACGGTGGTGCCCATGTGGATCTCATAACCCTCTAACAATTGACAATTGACAGTTGACAATTGAAAACGGACTTGCCGGGTGACTTTCACACCCGTCATATGGGTGCTGACGGGCAGAAGGCCTAATCCGGGCAAGCGTTCAATCTCTCCTTCCACATGGTCGGGATCGTAAACTTCTTGCCCCATCATTTGATATCCTCCACAAATACCCATAACCGTAGTTCCTTCGCGGTGGGCACGGATGATGGCTTGAGCCACACCGTTGCGGCGCAGCTCGTGCAAGTCGGCAAGGGTACTTTTACTTCCCGGTATGAGGATGATATCGGCTTTTGCCAGCTCATCGGTGTTGTTGGTATAAAAAAGATGGATACGCGGGTCGCGTTCCAGTACATTGAAATCGGTAAAATTGCTGAGATGGCGCAGCAGGACAACGGCTATATTGACTTTACCCAGTTCGGCCTGCACAGATTTTGTGGCAAGAGCAAGGGAGTCTTCTTCTTCGATATATATTTCCTTATAATAAGGAACAACCCCTACCACCGGGATGCCGCAAAGTTCTTCGAGCATCTTGATGCCGGGCTCGAACAAGCGGATATCGCCACGGAACTTATTGATAAGAATACCCTTAATGCGTTCACGCTCGTGAGGGCGAAGCAACAGCAACGAACCGTAGACGCTGGCAAAGACACCGCCCCGGTCGATGTCTCCCACAAGGATAACATCTGCTCCGGCATGCAGGGCCATAGGAAGATTTACCAAATCAGTGTCCCGCAGGTTTATTTCGGAAATGCTTCCGGCACCTTCCATCACCACAGGATTGTAGCGGGCAGACAGACGGTCGTATGCGGCACAGACTTCGCGACGCAGTTCATCACGGCCTTCGGCACGGAAATAATCGTAGGCATCACGGTTACCGATGGGACGCCCATTGAGCACAACTTGTGAGGTATGGTCGGAAGAAGGTTTCAATAGTAAGGGATTCATATCCGTATGGCAAGGCACACCTGCAGCTTCGGCCTGAACGGCTTGGGCACGACCTATCTCCAGCCCTTCGGGTGTGGCGTAGGAGTTGAGCGCCATATTCTGTGCCTTGAATGGTGCCGGACAGTAACCGTCCTGACGGAATATGCGGCAGAAGGCGGCGGCAATAATGCTTTTACCCACGTCGCTACCTGTCCCGGCAAACATAATAGGATGAAGTTTCTCCATATATAATTTGTTTTTAACGGAGACAAAGATAATGCAAATCGAATGCAGAACTTTCATGCTTGCATGAAAAAGTTCTGCTGAAATGCAGCTTATCTTATGCAAATGCAGTCTGGGATTCCAGTATATTTATTTACAAAAAGAGTAGTAAACCGCTTTCCTTTTTTCGGCTTTCCCTTTGACTCGTTGAGTGAACCTGATTCAGTCCAGGACTGAATGGCATTGAGTCCAGGACTGAATGCCTTTCAGTCCTGGACTCATTGTACCCCCATTCAGAAGGCGTCTGAGAGGGGGTGGAAAAGGTACTAAGACAGGGCAGATATAAAAATGAATATTTCATACAAACAACATAAATTGCTTCCTTGCGGTATAGTTTTGATGCACCACAGATTACACAGATTTACACAGATTAGGGAAGATATTTCTGATTATTAACAAATTAAATCTGTGCTAATCTGTGTAATCTGTGGTGAAATAATTCATTTCTTTTCAAAAACATCAAAAAAGAGTAGAGATTGAACAATAGAAAGAAAGGAGTGTTTGAGATAAATATCACTATTATAACCTAAACGAACCAGTTAACATATGAAACCAATCTTATTTATCGCCCTGCTGGGAGCGAGTCTTTCTGTGTCGGCACAAAACACCGGCAATATTCCATCCGATGCCCCGGATGTGCCTCAGGCCCTCTCCCTCAGCTACGACGACGCTCTGCAAATGTTGCAAAAGAGCAATCAAAGTCTGAAGATTGCCGACAAAGGCATCGAAACAGCCCGCGCGGAACGGGATAAGCTGAACGCTTTGTGGTATCCCAGCCTGCAAGGAGCAGGAACTTACGTTCACATGTCCGAAAAGATAGAAGTGAAGCAGCCCCTCTCCCAGTTCACCGATCCGGCTAAGGATTTTGTGCACACCATCCTGCCGGACGACCAGTTCATCAGCGGCATACTGGACCAGATAGGCAGTTATACTCTTGCCTTCCCCCTCGCCCCCCGAAACCTGACCAGCGTGGGACTGACAGCCGAATGGATAGTCTTCTCCGGTGGAAAACGTGTACGGGCAGGCAAGATAGGCAACCGGATGATTGACATCGCCCAGGAAAGCCGTGCACAAATCGACGCCACACAGCGAACCCTATTGGCCGAAAGTTACTACGGCCTCAGCCTGGCCCGCGAAATCGTATCAGTCCGCCAGGACACTTACAATAGTTTGAAGCAACATTATGAGAATGCCCTCAAACTGGAATCTGCCGGAATGATTGACAAAGCCGGTCGCCTCTTCGCACAAGTAAACAGGGACGAAGCCTGGCGGGCACTGGAATCCGCACGGAAGGAGGTCACCGTTGTAGAGAGCGCTTTACGCACACTGCTCAATATGGAGGACACTTGCAGCATAGAGCCTACCTCTCCCCTCTTTATCAACGCCACACTGCCTGTGAAAGAAGAATTTGTGCAAACCATGCGTACAGGAAACTACCTCTTGAACCAACTGTCATTGCAACAGAACATTGCCAAGCAACAACTGCGGATAGACCAAAGCGGATATTTGCCGGACATTGCCCTTTTTGGCAAACAGACACTTTACGCCCACGGCATACAGAGTAATCTGGTTCCACGTACTATCATTGGCGTAGGTTTCACTTGGAACCTCTTTGACGGACTGGCACGGGAAAAACGTATACGCCAGTCGCGCATTGCCGAACAGACCCTCGCATTGGGCAAAGATAAGGCACAGGATGATTTGACGGTAGGCATAGATAAACTGTATACCGGATTGCAAAAAGCACAGGACAACGTTCGCGCCCTAAATGCGACCATCGCCCTGAGCGAAGAGCTTGTACGCATCCGCAAGAAATCCTTCACCGAAGGTATGGCAACCAGCACCGAGGTAGTGGATGCAGAAACAATGCTTGCCACCGCCCGGGTAGCCCGCCTGGCCGCCTATTATGAATATGATGTGACATTAATGAACCTGTTGGCCCTCTGTGGCACACCGGAACAATTCAAAAAGTATTTTAGTGAGGAATGAAGAATTTCCTCTCAGTATGCTTTCACAGCGTAGCCAAATTCTTCATTCTTCATTAAAAAGTATAAACCAAAACCCTTTAAAATCATGGAACTTTCTAAAAAAAGCATCAGCACTGCATTTGTCATCATACTGGCAATCACCATACTCGTCTCCATCCTGGGAATGGCACTTATGAGCCATCAACCCCTCGTACTTCAGGGCCAGATAGAGGCCACCGAAATCCGCATCAGCGGCAAACTGCCGGGACGAGTGGATTCATTCCTCGTACGCGAAGGTGACTGGGTAAAGGCAGGCGATACGCTTGTCGTCATCAACAGTCCGACCATAGAAGCCAAATACCGCCAGGTGAATGCCCTGGAGCAAGTGGCACAGGAACAGAACAAGAAAATAGACGCCGGCACACGGCGACAAATCGTCGCTACCGCCCAGCAACTCTGGAACAAGACCAAGAGCGACCTGACACTGGCACAAACTACTTATCAGCGTATTCTTGCATTATACAAAGACAGTGTCGTCACCTCGCAGCGGAAAGATGAAGTAGAAGCCATGTATCGTGCCGCACAAGCAGCCGAGCGTGCCGCCTACGAGCAATACCAGATGGCAGTGGACGGAGCGCAAAGCGAAGACCGTGCATCTGCCCGAAGCATGGTGGACGCAGCACGCAGCACGGTTGACGAAGTGTCTGCCCTGCTCGTCGATGCACGGCTAACAGCACCGGAGGCAGGACAGATTTCAACGATATTCCCTAAACGCGGAGAACTCGTCGCACCGGGCACACCTATCATGAACCTGGTTGTCATGAACGATGCGCATGTCGTGCTCAATGTGCGTGAAGACCTGATGCCACAATTCAAAATGGACGGCACATTCCGTGCGGATGTTCCTGCTATCGGCAAGAAGAATGTAGAGTTCTGCATCTATTATATCAGTCCGCTGGGCAGCTTTGCCACCTGGAAATCAACCAAGCAGACGGGAAGTTATGATATGCAGACATTCGAGATACATGCTCGCCCGACACAGCCCGTAGAAGGTTTACGTCCGGGAATGTCGGTGTTGCTGACGATCAATAATAAATGACTAAAAGACCCTGTCCTATGAAACGACCTTTATATAATGTACTTCGCCGTGAATGGCAGCGCATGACCTCCCGCAGGCTCTATCTCGGTGTGTGCATCGTGCTACCCTTGTTCTGCCTGTTCTTCATGGCTACCATCTTCGGCAGCGGGCAGATGGAAAATATCCCTGTCGGCATTGTAGATAAGGACAATACCGCTACATCCCGGCAGATAGCACGAAACATCGCTGCCGTACCCACCTTCAGTGTCACCCGGCATTTCACCGACGAGGCTGCCGCACGCGAAGCTGTACAACGTAAAGAAATCTATGGCTATCTGTCCATCCCCACCGGCTTTGAACAGCGTGCCACTACAGGAATGGATGCCACGCTTTCTTATTATTACCATTACGCCCTCCTTTCCGTAGGTAGCGAGCTGATGGCGGCTTTTGAGACGGCGTTGGCACCCGTCGCACTCTCGCCTATTGCTATGGAGGCTGTATCATTGGGTGTCAATCAGGAGCAAATAACAACTTTTCTCCTGCCTGTGCAATCCAGTATGCATCCACTTTATAATCCCGATCTGGACTATTCCGTTTATCTGAGCCAGCCTTTCTTCTATGTCCTGTTTCAGATACTCATCTTGTTGATGACAGTCTATGCCGTGGGAAGTGAATTGAAGTTCCATACGGCACAGGAGTGGATGACGACAGCACGGGGGAATATTTTAACTGCCATAGTTGGCAAACTGTTGCCTTATACATTCATTTTCTCGATAATCGGCATATTGGCTAATTATGTCCTGTATGGCGTATTGCATATACCTTTCCAGGGAAGTTTGCTGATGATGAACCTGATAACGGTGTTATTTATTATTGCGACACAGGCACTTGCAGTGTTCATCTTCTCTATCTTTCCGCGGATAGCTTATATCATCAGCATCGTGTCGATGGTCGGCTCGCTTGGGGCGACACTTTCCGGTGTCACTTTTCCTGTAACGAGCATGTATCCGCCTGTGCATGCGGCATCCTATCTTTTCCCTGTGCGTCATTTTACGGAAATAGCGCAGTCGATGCTGTATTTTGACTCCGGGTTCGGATATTACTGGCAATCGACAGCCATACTTCTGCTTTTTCCATTGCTGGCACTGCTGATACTGCCGAGGCTGAGGAATTGGATATTGAAACACGGAGAAGAAACAGAAACACGTATGCCGGCGAATCATACAGCCCCTCTTTCGCTATCAGATATTATCTGCCGTGAATGGCGTGCCATCAGCACCAATCCGGCAATACTTCTGGTATTGATAGGCGGTATCTTCGCCTACGGGCTCCTCTACAACCTGATGTACGCCCCCAACCTTGTACGGAAAACGCCTGTTGCCGTTGTTGATAATTCACATTCCGCCCTTAGCCGGGAATATATCCGCCTGCTCAATGCCACTCCACAGGCGTCAGTCTATGCCCTGACACCCAATTATCTTGAAGCGAAAGAATGGTTGAAACAAAGCAAAGTAGATGGTATTCTCTATCTTCCCACTGACTTTGATGCACGGGTAGGCCGGGGTGAACAATCTGTCTTTAGCGTCTATGCCGCCACAGATGCTTTCCTGAATTTTAAGAATTTGCAGGAGGCTTCTTCGCGCGTAATGCTTGCCGTAAACGATGTCCACCGTGCAGAAGGTGCTGTGTTCCTTCCTCCCCAGGGACTACTTGCTGTAGCCTCATCCGCTCCCGTCAATGTATCGGGAACGGCTCTCTACAATTACACAGAGGGATATGGGTCGTATCTGATTCCGGCGGTCATGATTATCATTATCTTTCAGACATTGCTGATGGTGATAGGAATGGTAACCGGGGAAGAGGCGGAAGCGAGAAGGAAAGAGGTGAAGGCGACGGTCGAAAAAGCGGAAGTAACGGTCGAAAAGACAGAAGTGACAACCGAAGTGACAGGAGAAAGAACGGCTTCTGACAGTTCCGCCTGGCACAAAGCATTATACAATATCTCCGGCAGGACTTTTGTCTACGTAATGCTATATCTCATTTTTGCCCTGTTCCTGTTGGGCCTGCTTCCTCATTTTTTCAGTATTCCGAACATAGGGAACGGCAGGGATATTATCACTATGATGATTCCTTTCCTTATAGGAACGAGTTTCTTCGGACTGGCGGCATCACGGTATTTCACCGACTCCGAAGCCCCCTTATTAATGATCGCCTTCTTTTCCGTAGGATATATTTTCCTCTCCGGTGTCTCCTATCCTCTCGAACTGATGCCTTGGTATTGGCAAGCTGCACACTACGTTGTTCCAGTCGCTCCTGCCGTGCTGGCTTTCGTTAAACTGAATTCAATGGGAGGAGATATGGCGGATATTCGTCCGGAAATGGTGACATTATGGATACAGGTCTTTGTATATTTCCTACTCAGCCTGTGGGTGTTCAGAAAAAAGATACTGAATTTCTTTCCCGCAAAGGTAGTATATATTCCCTAAAACTCTTACCTTAGCTGCCCAAATAAAAGTAAATTACTATGATTACTGAAGAACTCAAGAAATTATATTGTGCTTACACCGGGCACGAACCGGAAGCAATCGACGAACTTCCTTCGTCCGGCTCCAACCGCCGTTATTTCCGCCTGTCAGGCACGCCTACACTTATCGGTGTAAGCGGCACTTCCCTCGAAGAGAACCAGGCTTTCCTTTATATGGCAAGCCATTTCCGGAAGAAAGGGTTGCCCGTACCGGAAGTTGTGGCAAAGAGTGAAAACGACGCTTTCTATCTGCAAGAAGACTTGGGCGACACGCTTCTGTTCAATGCCATCGAAAAAGGGCGCAAAACAAGCGTGTTTGATGAAGAAGAAAAGCAACTCCTGCGCAAGACCATGCGCCTGTTGCCCGCCGTACAATTCTCCGGTGCTGACGGAATGGACTTTTCCTATTGCTATCCGCAATCGGAATTCAACAGCCGCAGTATTTTGTGGGATTTGAACTATTTCAAATACTGTTTCCTGAAAGCAACCGGAATGGAGTTTCAGGAGGACCGTCTGGAAGATGATTTCCAGAAGATGGCAGATGTATTGATGCGCAGCAGTTCGGCTACTTTCATGTACCGGGATTTCCAGAGCCGCAACGTGATGATTAAGGATGGTGAACCGTGGCTCATTGATTTTCAGGGCGGACGTAAAGGGCCTGTTTATTATGATGTAGCTTCTTTCCTGTGGCAAGCCAAGGCGAATTATCCCGATAGTCTGCGCAAAGAACTTTTGAAGGAATACATTGATTCACTGTGCAAATATCAGCCAGTAGACGAAAAATACTTCTATGCCCAGTTGCGCCATTTCGTACTGTTCCGTACCATGCAGGTGCTGGGTGCTTACGGTTTCCGCGGCTATTTTGAAAAGAAGCCGCATTTCATTCAGAGTGTACCTTTCGCTATTGAAAACCTGCGGCAATTATTGCAGGAGCCGTACCCCGAATATCCGTATCTCTGCCACGTGCTGAAAGAACTTACCGAACTGAAACAATTCACTGACGATTTGCAGAAACGCCGCCTTGTTGTGAAGGTTACCAGCTTCGCATATAAAAAAGGTATTCCCGAAGATTCCAGCGGAAACGGAGGAGGTTTTGTATTCGATTGCCGCGCGGTGAACAATCCCGGCAAGTACGACCGCTACAAACCTTTCACCGGGCTGGACGAACCCGTTATCCGTTTTCTTGAAGATGACGGGGAGATAACGACTTTCCTCGAACATGTGTATGGTTTAGTGGATGCTTCGGTAAAGCGGTATATGGAACGAGGATTTACGAATCTCTCCATCTGTTTCGGATGTACAGGCGGTCAGCACCGTTCCGTTTATTCGGCTCAACATCTGGCAGAACATCTGAACAAACTGTTCGGAGTGCAAGTAAATCTTATCCATAGGGAACAGAATATAGAACAGACGTTTAAAGCAAGAAACTAAATGAGAGCAATGATCTTTGCCGCCGGCCTCGGCACCCGCCTTCGTCCGCTGACCGACAATATGCCCAAAGCTCTTGTCTCCGTCGCAGGCAAGCCCATGTTAGAACGTGTCATCCTCCGGTTGAAAGATGCCGGATTCAATGACATCACCATAAATATCCACCACTTTGGTGAACAGATTATAGATTTCCTCCGCGCTCATGATAATTTCGGCGCAGATATCCACATCAGCGACGAACGGGGCGAATTGCTGGATACCGGTGGCGGAATCAAAAAAGCCCGTCCTCTGCTGGAGAGCAACGAGCCTTTCCTTATACATAATTCAGACATTCTGACGGATTTAGACCTCAATGCCTTCTATCGCCACCATCTGGAAAGCAATGCAGACGCCACCCTGCTCACCAATCATCGGAAAACCTCCCGCTATCTGCTGATGGATAAAGATAATCGCCTTTGCGGCTGGACTAATCTTTCCACCGGCGAAGTACTTCCCAAAGAGCTTGATTATCCCGGCGAGCACTACCAATTACAAGCTTTCGGCTGTGTCCATGTCCTTTCACCCTCCATCTTTCAATTTATGGAAGACGAGCGTTGGACAGGCAAATTCTCTATCATCCCGTTTTACGTGGATATCTGTTCCAGAGCACATATCCAGGGATACCCCATAGATAGTGAAAACTGGTTCGATGTGGGGAAACCGGAAACTCTGGCAAAGGCAGAAGCCTACTATAGTTCATTATAATACAGGCTTCATTTTTATCAGTTTTCCTTGTCCGTCAAACATATATTCGTAGTTGAAAGAACCATAAATGCGGTATTTCCAACGGGCACTCTTTTCAAAACGGCGGCTGTCATCCAGGACAGTCGCCTGATATTTATCCTCTAATTCGCCAACAAACGCCCGAAATTTTGGATCCTGGAATCTATAAGTAGCAACCACTATCCGAACATCCGGATATTGGTTCCGCAAATCATCCAATTCTGCACGGACACCGTCTATCCCATCATTCAACCAGAAAAGCAAACATACCGGCTGCCCCTTTCCTGCAATATCCGAGAATTGCACACTATCTTTTTCTGCGTAATCTACCTGTCTGAAATCAATAAAATCATCTCCGGACATCATACTGCGGGTTCCGTCAAGCAAACGTTTCAATCCTATCAATACCGATGTACTGTCCCGCATCTGCGGATTACTGTTCTGATATAATTTCTCCAGTTCATCCGGATATATTTCCGCCCAACGGTCGAAGACCATCCACCCCATTGCATTACCCGCATTCTCAAATACGAACTTCCGGGTTTCCTCACACGGAAAGAGCTCTTCATGCCAGAGTTTCCAAAGGCGCACATTCAACGAACGGGGATTAGTGCTCTTGTCCGGCACAGGCATTTCCGGCGGAGTTACATTAGTCAGCGTCAGCTCCCCCCTTTCGGGATAGAAAAAGTTCATGCTATGGCGATGCTCTATACCGTAGAGATGCAGCGTATCTTCTTTTCCGGAGAATATGGCCTGACCGTTTCTGATGATGGCAGAATCCAGCGGTCCTTTTCCATAATCCCTGTCTCCCGTCATGCGGTCGGCACCATAGCGCCACAGGTATAATGTGTCTCCTTCGTAAGCATCCAACCCGATGCAATTCACAGTAAAAGTACGGTCTTGAGATTGGCAACTCACCATCCCCAGAAGCATAGAAAGAAAGATCCAGCAATTGATTTTCATAAGGCGCAGACAATTTAGTGAATAAACAGATAGTGCAAAAGAACAATCTTTTTCAGAAAGATGCAAGCAAAAAATAGATTATTAGGAAACGATTGTTTACGGATTTCCATATATTTGTAGCATAACATTAAAGTAACTGACTATGAAACGACTGAAATTTGGTTTATGGATATGCCTATGTCTGTGCGCCACTACCCTTGTGGGGCAAAACAAAGTGAAAACAACAGCCGAAAAAGTAATGCTATTCATCGACGGCGCCCAAGTGACACGTACCAGGCAAGTAGACATCCCTGCGGGAACCTCCACTCTCATCTTCACCGGACTATCCCCTTACATGGATGCACAAAGCATGCAGGTAAGTGCCAAGGGTAAACTTACCGTTACGGCTGTCAATCAGCAATATAACTATACTGATAGTGCTTCCGTCAGTCAGAAACAACAAAGCCTGCAAGAAGAACTGAAAAAAACAGAGAAACAACAGAAAGAACAGAAAGCCGAACTCGGACTGATTAATGCCGAATATGAAATACTGAAAACAAACTGTTCTGTCAGCAATAAGAATACGGCTACCTCTCTGGCTACCATCAAAGAGGTGAACCAATATTATTCCACCCAACTGAAAACTCTGAAATCGAAAGAACTCGCCATCAACGAGAAAATAGAAGAACTTACCCGGAAGCAAGAGCAACTGAATGCAGAGTTAGCGCAACTGAGCGGTAAGTCTTTAACTCCCATGAGCGAGATTGCAGTAAACGTAAACGCGCCCGCTGCCTGCAAAGCCACATTTACACTGAATTATTATGTGAAGAATGCCGGTTGGTTCCCCTCCTATGATGTCCGTTCCGGTAGTCTGTCCGAGCCAATTTCCATTGTTTACAAAGCGAATATCTTCCAGAATACCAAAGAAGATTGGAAGAATGTGGAGTTGTCCCTCTCTTCTTCTAATCCTACGACCGGAAGCGTAGCTCCGAAATTAGCCACCTATTGGCTGGATTACGGACTTGCAGCACCACGCTACAGCCTGAATCAAAATGGGAATTCGGTTTCGGGAGTAGTGCTCGACAGTGAACGGGAACCTATCATCGGAGCGAATGTAATGATACCCGGTACCACCATAGGCACCATCACCGATGTAAACGGTAAGTATTCCATCACCATCCCCAACGGACAAAACCAACTCCAATTCTCATTCATCGGTTATCAAACCCAGACCAGAGATATACGTGGAAACATCATGAATGTCGTTCTTCAGGAAGATATGCAGATGTTGGAGGAAGTGGTAGTAGTGGGGTATGGGACAGAAGCGTCCGCATCCTCCCACAGGCCTTTCACCAAATCCATCAAGAAAGCTGCCGCCATTGAAGAGGAAGCCAATATGGCCCTCAATGTCGAGCAAACCCAGGGACAGATGGGCTACGAGTTTGAAATCAAAATCCCCTACACTATCCCTTCAGATAGTAAGCCGGTAGTTGCCGAAATCGGACATTATGAGATTCCAGCCTCTTATACCTATCAAAGCACTCCGAAGATTGATAAAGATGCATTCCTCATAGCCCAGGTTACCGATTGGGAGAAACTGCACCTGCTCGAAGGCGAGGCGAAAGTTTATTTTGAAAACACTTTCATCGGCAAATCCATCATGAACGTCAGCCAGCAAAGCGATACTCTCTCCTTCTCACTGGGACGTGATAAACGCATCATGATACAGCGTACGAAAGAAAACGAATATACTTCCCGCAAATTCATAGGTTCCAGCCAGACGCAATCCATTGCCTGGAAACTCTCTGTACGCAACGCACGTCCCGAGCCTGTGACACTCACTCTTTACGACCAACTGCCCGTATCACGCAACAACAACATCACCGTGACGGCAGAAGAAATCAGTGGCGGCACACTGGATGAAGCCAAAGGCATCATCACCTGGCAAATGACCTTACAGCCCGGCGAACAACGTGAGTTACCTCTGCGATATAAAGTGAAATATCCTAAAGGACGAAACTTACTAATAGAATAACGCTTCTTTATGCCACCCTAAGGCAGAGATTATCCGGTATTCCCCTGTACATGCAAATCCTGGCAGGAACCAACAATGCTTTAATTATCAATGCATTATATTTACCAAGCATTTTCATTATGATGTAAAAGCATTTACCGCCGGATGTAACGGCCTTTACCCCATATTGTAACGCTCTTTACCTCGGTATGTAACGACCTTTACCTCGGCATGTAAATGGAGTTACCATGTGAGGTAAATGACGTTATCATATAGGGTCGGCAGAATCAGCACTAATAGTAAACCAGACTTTACTATATTCTTTATAATATTTAGCATACCGTTTGCATCTTTTTCATTCCCAGATTGTTTATTTTGTAGATTAGAGTAAAACAGAACAATAAAAGAAGAAATCATGAAAAAGATTATCGCATTAATGATGTTAGTTTTCATAGGTGCCTCTACGGCAATGTATGCACAACAAAGTAGTAGTGAAAACCGCCGTGCCGAACGTAAAGCTCAGCGTGACGCAGAAAAAGCCAGGGAAAAAAGAGAAGAAGCACAGGCGTATGCCAATGCTGTACAAGCCATCAACAACAGAAAATTTGTATTGGAAGCTGATCGAATTACATTCAAGAGAGGACGAAGCGCTTTTGTTACGTCAAACACCAACTTTGTACTCTTAAATGGTGAAAAAGCATCCGTCCAGGTTGCTTTCAACGGTCCTTATGCAGGCCCTAACGGTATAGGAGGTATAACAGTAGACGGCAGGGTGGGCGAAATAAAAACGACCACAGACAAAAAAGGAAATGTGAACTGTAATTTCAATGTGGTAGGTGTCGGAATTTCGGCACAAGTTTCTATCAGATTGACTCATGATACCAACAACGCATCCGTCACAATCAATCCGAACTTCAACTCGAACAGGTTGTCACTGGATGGCAAAGTAATTCCTTTGTCCGAATCGAGCGTATTTAAAGGACGGGCGTTCTAATGAGATTCAGTTGACGAGGAGACAAGAGGTTGTGCTATGCTTGTAGGGGCGGAAGTTTTTTCGCCCCTACAAGCATATGCAAAATCGGCTCATGGGATTGGAAGTTTGGTTTCAATTATGAAGTAAACGATAAAAAGCATAACTTTGTACTGTTGAAACCGACCGATATGCCAATTGAACGGTATGTTAAGGTTTAAAAGAACATTAATCCGTATTGTAAAGATAGACCTTACGTGACATGAAACATACGCAAATAATCCTCGTCACCGGTGCCTCTTCCGGCTTTGGAAAAGTCATCGCCACGCAGTTGGCCGCACAAGGACACACCGTCTACGGCAGCAGCCGGAAAGCCGTTTCCGATAACCCGGATTTCAAGATGCTGCAACTGGACATCACCGACCCGGCATCCGTCTCCAATGCCATATCGACGATTCTGGCTGAAGAGGGACGAATTGATGTGCTTGTCAACAATGCAGGTATGGGCATCAGCGGAGCCATAGAGCTGACTACCGAAGACGAGATACAACGCCAGATGAATACTAACTTTATAGGTGCCGTCCGTATGTGCGCCGCCGTCCTGCCCTCCATGCGCGAGGCGGGACAGGGACGAATCATCAACATCAGTTCCATTGCAGGAGTGCTTGCCGTTCCTTACCAGGCTTTTTACAGCGCCTCCAAATTTGCAATCGAAGGTTATAGCGAAGCGCTTTACCAAGAGGTGAAGCCTTTCGGTATACAGGTATGCGTCGTTGAACCGGGAGATTTCCGGACGGGCTTCACCGCACAACGGCAGATGAATGAGGCCACTCTCTCCCATTCACAATATGGAGAACACTTCACAAGAACAATGCAGAATGTGGAGCAATCCGAGAATAACGGTTGCCATCCCGAAAAGTTGGGAAGAGCCGTCTGTAAACTGGTGAACAAACGCCGACCGGCATTTCGTACCAAAGTAGGCCCGTGGGAACAGGTATTCTTCGCCCGCATCAAGCCCATGCTGCCATTCTGCCTGACAGATTGGTTAATCAGAAAATTCTATTAAATGATAATCCGGCTACATAATTGCTTGTAATCATATAATTTATATCTTTGCGACAAAATAAACATCAACCCCTTACAAGGTTCAAACAATGAAACAGACTATTCTCACCGTTTTCTTTTCAATCATAGCATTGGGAGCAACAGCCCAATCCCCTATTTCCTTTCAGGTAAAAGCCGGAGTCGGCACCTCCAACTTCTGGGGAGAAAATGTAGAAAGCAACACACGCATCGCCTATAAAGCAGGTGTCGGCATGAACTATGAACTCAGCAGGACATGGGTGTTCCAGCCCTCACTGAACTTTGTGTCAATAGGTGCCCGTGAAGATATAGAATATGTAGGCAAAGCGGACATGAATGAACTATACATCCAACTGCCTGTTATGATGGCGGCCCGCCTTCACCTCAGCAAAGATTACAGCGCTTCGCTGAGTGCCGGTCCTTACATCGCTTATGGTGTAGGTGGCAAAACGTCGGGCGAAATGCAGGAACAATATGATTATAGCAGTAGTGTCCATCACGGAGGAAGCGGCTACAGATTCCGTTTAGATACTTTCGGCAATATGATAGACGACAATATGGGCAACAAGCGCTTTGATGCCGGACTCATGTTTGCCCTAAACTTTGAATACCACAAATTCATTTTCGGAGCGGAACTCCAATTGGGAATGATTAAAGTAAACGACCAACTGGACAATCTGTTGCAAAACTCCGGCATTGAAAAATTCTCTCCCAAAAACCTCGCTTCTTTCTTTACTGTGGGATATAGATTCTAATCTCTGGCAGGCTGCATTTGCTCCGCCTGTTTCCGCTTCATCTCATTCAGCACACTGCCTGTCAGCGGAATGGCAAGAAGGAAAGTAAGAAGGTCTGCAGCAGCCTGACACATTTCCACTCCCTGCAATCCCAGATAGTAAGGCAGGATAAAAATCAACGGAATAAAGAACAGTCCCTGACGGGCAGACGAAAGAATGGTAGCCTTGACGGGTTTACGGATAGTCTGCAACATCATATTACTGACAACAATCCAGGCACCCAGCGGGAAAGTAATGAATTGCCAACGCAATGCGGCAGCCCCCACCGCTATCACATCAGGGTCTCCCTTGCGGAACACGGAAACAATTTCTTCAGCAAATCCCATACCAAGCACTGCACATACCAGCAAGAATATGAAACCTACCTTCACACAAAACCAGAAGCCCTGGCGTACACGTCCGTAAAGCCCCGCTCCATAATTGAAACCGCACACCGGCTGGAAACCTTGTCCGAAGCCTATCAGGAAAGCATTGATGAACATAGCGATACGGGTGACAATAGACATACCCGCAATGGCAGCATCACCGTAAGCACCGGCAGCCACATTCAGCAAGATAGTTGCCACGCTTGCCAATCCCTGGCGGGCAAGCGACGGTGTACCTCCGCCGATAATCTCTTTTATGAAAGCCAGTGAAGGTGTGAAATTTCTGAAACGAATACGGATATTCCCTCCCTTACTGCCCATATACAGCAACAGAGAGAAACTGCATATCTGACTGATGACCGTAGCCCATGCCGCACCCGATATTCCCATATCAAAAACGAATATCAGTATCGGGTCCAGCACCACATTGATGACTGCACCCGAAACAATTCCCACCATCGCATACGCTGCATTGCCCTGAAAACGTATTTGATTGTTCATCACGAGAGAAGCAGTCATGAATGGAGCACCCAGCAAGATAATACCCAGATACTTCTCTGTATAAGGTAATATGGTAGGCGTAGAACCCAATGCTAACGAAAGCGGAGTAAGAAATATCAGTCCGGTTACTGCCAGGGCAATCCCCATAAACAATGCCCAGAAGAAGCCTGTTGCCGCCATCTTCTCGGCATTCCCTGTCTCCTGCGCACCCAGCTTCCGCGAGATGTAGTTTCCTGAACCATGCCCGAAGAAGAATCCCACCGCCTGGATGATGGACATGACGGAGAACACAATTCCCACAGCCGCCGTGGACTGGGTATTGATTTTCCCCACAAAGTACGTGTCCGCCATGTTATAGAACGATGTAACCAACATACTGATAATCGTAGGCACAGCCAACGATACTATCAGACGGGGCACCGGAGCTGTAGTCAGATAGACATAATTATCTTTTGCCGAATGTCTCATAGAATTTTCACAATCTCTGCAAGCAGTGAATCAAAGGAAATCACCACACTATAAAGGTATACAGAATTCGGGCACAATATTCGTCATTTTTAGGGAGATACGCAAATTCTTCATTCCTCATTTTTCATTTAGAAATTCATCAGGTCATTCAGCGCTTCGCTCATGCTGGGATGTGTAAAGATGTAATCTCTCAAGAAAGTATATTCCTGTCCCGTTTTCATTACGATTGATACGATGTTGATAATTTCACTCGTTCCCGGACCGAACAGGGTGCAACCCAATATTTTATTGGTATGGACATCTACCACCACCTTGAACAATCCGTCCGTCTCACCCAACGTTCGTGCACGCGGAATGGCACCGACGGGCAAAGTATTTACCTTTATATCCAATCCTTTCTTGCGTGCTTCCGCCTCACTCAGTCCGACACGTGCCAAAGGAGGATCAATAAATACCGAATAGCTGACCGGCTCGCGGTCATCCGTCCGGCGCTCTCCGGCACCGAACAAATCTTCACGGATTATACGGTAATCATCCAAAGAAATATAAGTGAACTGTAAACCGCCTTTCACATCACCGATAGCACGGATATGGGGATTCGTAGTCCGCAACCACTTATCCACAATAATAGCTCCGCGGTCATCCACTTTCACACCTGCCACATCCAGATTTAAACCGAAGGTATTCGGACGACGGCCTGTTGCCAGCAAGATGGCATCTCCTTCCAGATGATGAATCCCATTCGTCGCAACATCCTGATAAATCACCGTTGAACCGTCTACCGACTGCACACGTGCGTTCAGATGGAAAACAATGCCTTTCTTCTCCAATACCGACTGTACACTGGCTGCAATGTCCCTGTCTTCACGCCCTATCAGTTCCGGATAGCCTTCAAGCACCGTCACCTTCGAACCGAAAGAAGCATACATGGAAGCAAATTCCAGTCCGATATAACCTCCGCCCACAATCACCAGACGTTCGGGAAGTTCTTCCAGTTCCATGATGGAAGTGCTTGTATATACGCGGGGATTATCCTTTATCCCTTCGATGGAAGGTATGATGGTTTCCGCTCCGGTATTTATGAATATCTGCGGCGCCTGCAATTCTATCACTTCTTCCGCCGTCCTGACTTCTACCACATCGGGGCCTGTAAATGCACCTACACCCGTATAAACCGTTATATTGGGATTATCGGCCAGATTATGATAGTTCTTGTTCCGCAGAAAAGAAGTAACCTCTTCCTTGCGACCGATGGCCTGACGGTAATATTCCTTCTTTTCTTTCCACGCAGCCTTTGCCGGGGTTTCCTTGGCCAGATGCACCAGCGTCTTTGTAGGAATACAACCAATGTTGATACAAGTACCTCCATACATACGATCCGAACGTTCCACTACTGCAACCGACTTCTGGCGTTTTGCGAATTCGGCAGCCAGGGTCTTTCCTCCCTTTCCAAAGCCGATAATGATAGCATCATACTTTTTCATATCTCTATTTCTTTAATTGTTTCAGTACGCTTTTCGCACTGTCTGCTAATATAACAATTGCACCGGCCAAAATGGCTGTATCTTTTATAACTAATCTTCCGGCACCGGTCAATAATGGGAAACCGGACTCGCCACTGCCCAAATCAGGCACCCATACTTCGGGTGTAGTGACAAGGAAAGATAGCGTGCCGAGAGTCATGATAATTGCAAGCCCTGCTCCTACCAGACCGACTTTCGGCCAAAAGATGCCTAGAAAAGTAAGAACACCAATGGTCATGATGAGAATGCCCAGCCCATGAGAAAAGCCATACGTATTGTTTTCCTTATGCCACTCATGCTTCACGGCATCAAATTCACCTTCTTTCAGTTTATATTCCTTATATTCAGGAGCACTATGCGTATAGAAGAAGCTCATAAAAGGACTGTTTGCCACAAAAGGTACGATACCTTCGGCTTCATAATTCCAGAACTTCAATCCGCCTATCCAAACGAAAATAACCAGAATTGCCACGCGAATAAGATTGATACCTAATTTCTGAGTTGACGCAGCCAAAGTCAGAGCCGCCACGAACATTGATTGTAATTTTGTTTTCATACGATTATTGCATTAATTAATTGTTTTGTTTTTCTGATGCAAAAATCGGGGTTTATGTCGGGGGGTGAAATGGCAATTCTGCCGTATCAGTTGGCAATATTTCCCGTTGTGTTCGATTTACGGAAATCCGACACACTTTCACCCGTCATTTTCTTGAAAAAGCGGCTGAATGTGGACAAATCTTCGAAACCCAAGAGTTCACTGATTTCCTTGGCGCTTTTGGGAGTGTAGAGCAGTAAACGTTTAGCTTCCGCTTCCACCCGTTCGTGAATGATGCGCAAAGGAGAAGGGACTCCGCAGGAAGAAAACAGATTGGAAAGTGTCTTGGGAGAACGGAATAAGAGGTCGGCATAATCCTGCACTTGTTTCTTTTCACGGAAATTCTGGTCAACTAATATATAGAAACGGCGGACGATATCGAAAGCTTTCTCCTGTTCCGGAGTAACGCCGCACTTCTCACGGGCAATGCGGGTACAGGTGATGATGAAACGTTTAAGGATGATACGAAGCATCTCTTCCTGAAGGTTATCACGAACGGCAGATTCCTGACGGAAGATACGGACAATATCATTCAGATTGACAGCCTGCTCCTGAGAGAGCTTTAATCGCATCACCTGGGAGGAACCGTGAAAAAGGAAACCATTGCACGACACTTCGTCATCATGGCCGAAGATGCAGTAGAAATTACTATTGAACAGAAAAGTGAGGTATTCACCTTCCACCGATTTTATTTCGATATGATGCAGGGGCGTAAGACAGGCTATTTCGTCTTGTTCCAGCCGCATCGGGATATGATCTATCTCTACTGTCAGGATGCCGCTGCGCACCCATATAAATTTGTATAAGGTAGTGTTTTGCTGTAGTGCTTTATTTTCGTGAAAGCAAGAAGTCATTGCCAGATTCCCGTTCAGGGGGGTATTTAATTGATAATCCATCATATAATTAAGAGTTAGTGTCCTTTGTCGCACATTGAAGTACAAAAATACATTATTCCGTGGGGGGATGCAAGGAAAAGCAATGATTTAGTTAGAATTCTTTTACTTTGATATATGCGAATACTAATTCGTTCCACCATAAGGAGCTTTTCGTCCCTCCATGGAAAACTTTTCGTCCCTCCATAAGGGAACGCAATGTACCTTATGGAGGGACGAATTAGTATTCGTTATCTTAGTCATTAGCCCTTGCATATTCACTTTTTACGAAACGCTATAAATCAGCATAAAAGAGGCATTAAAACCATTCTACAGAACACACTGATATTTAACCAGTTACTTTCATTGCGCACAAATTGTACAGAGAATTGTACAGTCGTTTTCTTAGCACTTTTCTGGCTATATTCCTTAGTTTTGCTTAAAAAACAATGAATAACAAGACAATTAAAGAAAAGTATCTGCCACCTACAATTGAGGTGATAGAGATGGAAAGTGAAGAGAGTGTTATGACCGGAAGTAATATAAACGGTTATCAACCGGGAGGTGGAGCCTTACCCAGTGGCAGGGCCCGAACAACAAACCGATACTCAACCTCACAGTTCAGTGAATTGGAAGATATGATTAATGATCTCCTAACTATACAGAAATGAAAATGAAACAAACGTATGCCATAGCCCTTACCTCATGCATGCTTGTATTGGGCGCATCCTGTACAAACGACGATTTTAATGTCAATGACCAGTCCGCCGGAAGACCCATTACCCTGAAAGCTGCTCAGGCAGAAGCCAAGACCCGCGTGGGACATTCTGACACAGAACCGGGAGCCACAGACGGGATCATTGATGTGATGTGGAAGTCGGGGGATGCATTTGCATTGTATGCTTCCTCCACACCGGAAACCTTTACTACTGACGATGATGGTAAAACAGCCTATTTTACCGATAATATCCCTACTGGTAGCGGTTCCTTTAATGCGTTCTTCCCTGCCAGCAAAGCAGTAACGAATGAAGGCTGGGCGCATAATGTATTTGATGTGAAAGGGCAAAGACAAACGGGAAATAATAACCTGGATCATTTGGCGGCATATAACTATATGACTGCATCTTTAGAAGAGGAACCCAACGAAAGTACCCTCATTCAATTCACAAACGAGATGGCTGTACTTAAATTTATAGTCACATTGCCCGGAAGTGGTATCATTCCTACACGTCTTACCTTGGCAGCCCAAGGAGGAAGTCCGGGATTTTATACCCAAAAAGGCGTAACAGATGCCTCGCTCGATGAACGTAGCGGACAGATTACATTGGAACTGGACAACATTGTCCCGGATGCTAATAATAAATTTACCGCCTATATGATGGCCATTCCTGTAGATGACCTTTCCAAACAGTTTGAATTCAGTGTGGCCTGCGATGATGGAAAAGCGTATATTTACAGGGTAAAATACAGTTCTCCCCTTGTCTATGCCAAAGGAAAAGTTTACGCATCGGAACTGGATTTTGCCACAGGAGGCGACAACTATAAAGTAGCAAGCGTATTCGATAATGATATTGCAGCAAAAACTACGACTGACCTGGCTACCGTACAATTTGACGGTACAGGCGATGCAGAAAGTCCATATTTAATAAGCTCGGCACTCCATTTAAAGAAATTGGTGGATGATGTTGACCAATCAGAGGCTTATGCAGGAAAATATTTTAAGCTAACAACAGATATACACATAACAGCGGATGAATGGACGCCGATAGGAGATTCCGATAATGACTCCAAAAAGTTTTCAGGTAACTTTGATGGAGATAACCATGTTATTAGCGGGAAGTTAAATGGTTCTACTACAGTTTTAACCTACTTCGGACTTTTTGGTTATATATACGGAACTGACTTAGACAGAATTAAATTTGAGAATTTACATATCACTGCTGATGCATATTCTGTAGCAAATACAACATGTAGCCTTGGGGGATGCAATTATTATGTTGATTTTTCGAATTGCACAGCCACAGGCAATGTCGATGGAGAAACAAATGCAGGAGGAATAAATGGTCTAAACAGAATAGCATCTTTTAGTAATTGTCACTTTTGGGGAAATGTACAAGGAGCATATAGTGCAGGAGGATTATCTTATGATTTTTCCGGTAATGTTACTGATTGCACAGTTTCCGGAACAATAAGAAGTACCCAATATAATTGTGGAGGTTTAGTTGGTCAATATATAAGTGGGACTATGTTAAATTGCAACAACTACGCAGATATATTTGTGGATAACACAACATCCGATCTTCGAGTAGGAGGGATTATTGGGCGTATTAATTTCGATAATATATCAATCACCGAATGCACTAATTATGGAATAATTACGGTTAATTCCAGTTACACAGGCACATTTAATACATCTGTAGGCGGGTTAGTCGGAGAGTTCTATGTTGGCGCATTAAATAAATATTCCCTGACAATAAGCAACAGCATCAACCATGGAAATGTAATTGTAAACAGACCCGATATGGATAGCTACACTTTTGGTGGTGGTTTGATAGGATATATGAAAGACACATATACATTAAACTCAGCGGGAAACTCCAACACCGGAAATGTAACCATAAATGGTAGTGATAAAGGAACAAACTGGTGGATAGGAAATAATCGTGACTACGATCCGGAATAAGTCGGAAAAATAACGGATTGGAGGAAATCCTCACCGCAAATTCATCCATATACCGGGAAGGAGAAAAGAAATTTTTCTCCTTCCCGCTTTCTTAACCCAATCGTTTTACTTATTTTTGAGACCAATACCAATACTCCAAACAAAATGAACAAGTATTTTATACTCCTGTTTATCGTTCTTATAACTGCCATAGTAAGTTGCAACAAGCCGCCGGGAGTGACCGCTCCCACCTCCTCCCGTTTCCATGCGGACAGTGTGGCCATCATAGCCAAAGCCAATCAATTCCGCCTGGAAAAAGAATATGACAGTGCTATCACCCTGCTCGACTCCGCTTTCCTGTTACCCATCCAAAGCAACCAACATCCCGACGGACTATCACCGGACGACGCCCGACGCCTGATGTCCTATGCAATCAGACACTTGATGTTCGCCTACAATCATTCCCGAAGAATCACCGAAGGACACGAACATTTCCTCCGGCTCAGAGAGATGAACCACCCGATACTATCCCGGCATTGCCAACGCGAAATGCTGGTATGCGATGCACAAATGCTGCAAACCCTGGGTCGTCGTGCCGAAGCCTGCCAACTCCTCGACCAAGCTATGGGCATCCATGAAAATGATGATCCCTCGAGCGAGCTTTTTTGCACCATAGCCGCCGGAATCACCTATATGGCTGTCGACTCCACCGAAACACGGGCAGAACCCACTTTGCTGCGGGCTGCCGAAACCATGAGAAACGGAGCTTACGACGATACCGGACTGTATCCGCAGGCCATGGCAAACCTGGCGAACATCTATATCCGGAAAAATGAATTTCAGAAAGGCATAAAGCTCTGTCAGGAAGTCATGGAACAGAGTGACAAAGCGCAGAATCCACGTGGTGTGATGCTGGCCGCCATCAACCTCTGCGGAAATTATACCGAACTTAGTTTCTTCGACAAAGCCTTGCACTACAACGACGAAGGACTCCGCCAGTTCAGGGAAGACAACGATACCTGGGGCATGGCAGCAAGCCTGTATGAAAGAAGAGCTCTGATTTATAAAAGAATGGGATTCGCCGATTCTGCTTTTTCAGCACTCAACCTTGCCGACAGTTTCTACGTCAGAGCCACCAATCCGCGCGGTCAGATACGTGTGCAACTGGAAAAGTTGGATGCAAAAAACGAATTTCCGGACTCACTGTCGAATGTCCTGACCGGTTTTGAGGAAATAAAAGACAAAGTTCCCGGTTACATGCAACTCAACTATTACATGGGTTACGGAAAAGCTATGTATATGGCCGGAAGATACACAGAAGCCATCCCCTTGCTCGAAAAAGCCGTCGATTTATCTAAAATCCGCGGAGACAGGGAAACCGAAAATCATAATAACCGGCTATTGCTCGACAGTTATCACCACACCGGCATGATGAAAGCCGCCAAAGCCCTACTCCCCCGATACAACATGATTATCGACTCCGTGACTCACGAAAAATCCATTCGCGAATCCATAGCATCCCATATACGATATGAAACGGAGAAAATAGAACAGGAAAACCGTCTGCTCACAGCAGAGATAGCTTTGCACAACAGCGTAATCCGTACCTATACCATCGGTATAATTGCATTTATTCTCTTCGTCCTCCTCCTGGCTACCTGGTTCTGGTCCAGGCACCGACTCGCCTCCACCCGCCTGGATGAAAAAGAAAAGGAGTTGAAAAGAATCATTGAATCACGCTACGAACTCCATGAACGCAATCAGGAGCTGTTGCGTCAGTTAACTGATATACAAACTTCAAACCAATCCGGCAACGAACTCAACAAGTTGATGGAAGCTCTGTCTCCCGCCATGTTGACGCCGAAAGAGGAGGCTGAATTTCGTGTAATCTTTTCCGAAATTTATCCCACAGCCCTTATCCGTCTGCGTGATGTCTGCCCCAATATCACCAAGAATGAAGAACTGTTGTGTATGCTCATCCTGATTAACCAGACCACGGAAGAAATAGCCCGGATATTAGGTATAGCTTCCGCCAGCGTCACCAGGATACGCTATCGGTTAAGACCCAAACTCCATATTCCGGAGAAAGCTTCACTGGATGCGGAAATAAGGAGGATTATGAAGGGATAAGACAGGATTATACTCTCCTTCCCTTAATTTTCCTTATTAATCATATGCCACAACAGCTTCTGAGGCATATTTAATACTATTTCGCACATCATTGGATTAATTTTCACAAAAATGCCTTACCTTTGTCCGCTGTGTAATACAAAAGATTAAGAGACATGAAAAAACTTGCATTGTATATGTTTATGCTCGTTCTGAGCATTGGTTACGCTTCAGCACAGGGGAAGGCTGACATTAAGTTTGATAAGACCACTCATAACTTCGGTACGTTTTCTGAAAACGATCCGGTTGTAAGTTGTGTGTTTACATTCACCAACGTGGGCGATGCTCCGCTGGTAATCCATCAAGCTGTAGCTTCCTGTGGATGTACAGTACCCGAATATACTCAGGAACCCGTATTGCCGGGTAAGACCGGAACCGTAAAGATTACGTACAACGGCACAGGCAAATATCCGGGCCACTTCAAGAAGTCCATCACCTTGCGCACAAATGCCAAAACTGAAATGATGCGACTCTTTGTAGAAGGAGATATGACAGCGAAAGATGCGAAATAAGCATCTTTATATATAAGAATAAAGGAGAATTTTTCAATTCTCCTTTTTTTTTGCTTTCTTTGAAGCTGATTTGGATAAAATAATCAATTAATGGACGACATAATAACTATAAACATAAAAGTAATTAAGAAACTATGAAACAAGAAGAAGAGAAATTGACCGGTTTGCCGGAAAATGCATTCCGCGAACTGAAACCGGGCGAAGTCTACAACCCTTTGATGAGCCCCGACAAGAAGTATCCGGAAGTTAACCTCTGGTCTGTGTTATGGGGTATCGCTATGGCTATCCTCTTTTCGGCTGCGGCAGCTTATCTGGGGTTAAAAGTAGGTCAGGTATTCGAAGCCGCCATCCCTATCGCAATCATTGCCGTAGGCGTATCGGGCGCTGCCAAACGTAAGAATGCGTTAGGCGAAAACGTCATTATCCAATCCATCGGTGCCAGTTCCGGCGTCATCGTGGCAGGTGCCATCTTCACCCTGCCCGCCCTATATATCCTGCAAGAGACTTATCCGGAAGAAATCACGGTCACTTTTACCCAGGTATTCATCAGTTCATTGCTGGGAGGCGTACTGGGCATTCTCTTTCTCATCCCTTTCCGTAAATACTTTGTCAGCGACATGCACGGCAAATATCCTTTTCCCGAGGCAACAGCCACCACACAGGTGCTTGTATCGGGCGAAAAAGGCGGAAGCCAGGCAAAACCGTTGCTGATGGCAGGTATTATCGGTGGTCTATACGATTTCATTGTGGCTACATTCGGCTGGTGGAACGAAAACTTCACTACGCGAGTATGTGGCTTTGGCGAAATGCTGGCGGAAAAGGCAAAACTGGTGTTCAAGGTAAATACCGGTGCTGCCGTACTCGGTCTGGGCTATATCGTAGGTCTGAAATACGCTTCTATCATCTGTGCCGGTTCACTGGCTGTCTGGTGGATTATCATTCCGGGGATGTCTATGATTTGGGGAGACAGTGTACTGAACCAATGGAACCCGGAAATCGCAGCTACCGTAGGCAGTATGGCGCCCGAAGAAATATTCAAGTATTATGCCAAGAGCATCGGTATCGGCGGTATCGCTATGGCGGGTATCATCGGTATCATCAAGTCATGGGGCATCATCAAGAGTGCCGTAGGACTGGCAGCTAAGGAAATGGGTGGAAAATCCAATGTAGAAGCCAGCGTGAAACGTACACAACGTGATATATCCATGAAGATTATCGCTATCGGTTCTATCATAACATTGATACTGGTGTTCCTGTTCTTCTACTTCGACGTGATGCAGGGAAGTCTGCTACATACAGTCGTAGCCATTTTGTTGGTAGCCGGTATTGCATTCCTGTTCACCACGGTGGCTGCCAATGCTATTGCAATTGTAGGTACGAACCCCGTTTCCGGTATGACACTGATGACACTGATCCTTGCATCTGTAGTGATGGTATCTGTCGGGCTGAAAGGTCCCGAAGGTATGGTGGCTGCATTGGTTATGGGTGGCGTTGTTTGTACGGCGCTGTCTATGGCAGGCGGTTTCATTACCGACCTGAAAATCGGTTACTGGTTGGGCAGCACGCCTGCCAAACAGGAAACATGGAAATTCCTCGGAACCATTGTTTCCGCTGCAACCGTGGGTGGCGTAATGATAATCCTGAACAAGACATACGGCTTCACCAGCGGACAGCTTGCAGCCCCGCAGGCTAATGCAATGGCAGCAGTTATCGAACCGTTGATGAACGGTGTAGGCGCTCCGTGGTTGCTTTACGGTATCGGTGCGGTACTTGCCATTGTGCTGAATGCATTCAAGATTCCGGCCCTCGCATTTGCATTGGGTATGTTTATCCCGCTGGAACTGAACGTCCCTCTGGTGGTGGGCGGTGCCGTCAACTGGTATGTGACAAGTCGTAGCAAAGATGCTGCCCTCAATGCAGAACGCGGTGAGAAAGGTACGTTGCTGGCTTCCGGTTTCATTGCCGGTGGTGCCCTGATGGGAGTAGTCAGTGCGGCTATGCGCTTTGGCGGCATCAATCTGGTGAACGACGCCTGGGTAAACAACACCTGGTCCGAAGTGCTGGCACTGGGTGCTTATGCACTGCTGATAATCTACTTAATCAAGGCCTCAATGAAAACAAAATAAGAAAGATTTATGAAAGTAATTTTATTTTTTACAGCATTGTTTATGTCAACTCTGCTATCTGCCCAAAAGCCCGTTGAGATGCCCTTGTGGCCCAACGGGGCTCCAAATACAAACGGCCTGACAGGCGACCAGGAAGATTTGAACGGCGGCCGCGTGGCTAATGTTGTCAATCCGACTATCACAGTCTATCGTCCGGCAAATTCTAACGGTATAACCATCCTAATGTGTCCGGGCGGCGGGTATGCCCGCCTGGCCATGAACCATGAAGGTCATGACATGGCTTCCTGGTTCAACACACAGGGAATCACCTATGCCGTTCTGAAATACCGCATGCCGAACGGACACCGCGAAGTTCCCCTCTCCGATGCGGAGCAGGCCATCCGCATCATCCGTCGGCACGCAAAAGAATGGGGCATCAATCCTAATCGTGTAGGCGTTATGGGAGCATCGGCAGGCGGACATCTGGCCGCTTCACTCTCCACCCTTTACAGTAGTGACGAGACTCGTCCGGATTTCCAGATCCTGCTTTATCCCGTCATTTCCATGGTACCGGGTATCACCCACGGAGGTTCCCGCCAGAACCTTCTCGGCAATAACCCGACAAGGGAACTGGAAGAAGCTTATTCTCTTGAACGTCGCGTATCAGCCCGTTCTCCGCAAGCCTTCATCGTGCTTTCTGCGGATGACGGTGCCGTACCTCCCATGAATAGTATCGGCTATTTTCTGGCCCTCAACGAACAGAAAGTTCCTGTTTCCATGCACATCTACCCTATCGGCGGACATGGCTGGGGGTTCCGTGACAACTTCACTTACAAACGCCAGTGGACAGAAGAACTGGAAAAGTGGTTGCGTGACGGACTAAAATTTGAGAAGAAATAAAAATCATTATAGCTCATGAAAAGACTGACTTTTATCACCTGCCTCGCCTTGCTTCCCCTCGCCCTTCCGGCACAGGAGGACCGCTACGAACAGTTGACAAACCCGAAGTTGACCCACATCAACAAAATGTCTCCCCGAAGTACATTCACTTCTTACATAAGTGAAGAAGATGCCATCGTCAATGACCGGACCAATGGAACCTATCGTCTTTCCCTCAATGGAAAGTGGAAGTTCAACTACGTGGAAAATTTTGCTGACCGGCCTACGGACTTTATGAACGCACGTACTGATGTCAGCCGCTGGCCGGATATCAACGTACCGGGCAACTGGGAATTGCAAGGTTTCGGCACACCTATTTATGTCAATCAGCCTTACGAATTTTGTTCCAAGGGCTACGAGCCATATTGGGACAAACCCAATCCGCCATACGTGCCCAAGGAGTGGAACCCGACAGGTACCTACCGCCGCGAGTTTACCGTAGGCAACGACTGGGATGGAAAAGAGATTTTCATGAGCGCGGATGGTGTACGCGGCGCCGCTTTCTATTACATCAACGGTAAGTTTGTAGGCATGAGCAAGGATTCCAAGACTCCCGCCCGCTTCAATGTCACCGCTATGGTGAAGAGAGGCAAGAATATAATTGCCATTCAGGTACACCGCTTTTCGGATGCCAACTATCTGGAGTGTCAGGACTTCTGGCGCATCAGCGGTATAGAACGTGATATTTATCTCTATGCCACTCCCAAGATTTACATTGCCGATTTCAAGGCAGAAACTCCGCTGGATCCTTACTACAAAGACGGCATTCTGAAGCTGAAAGTGAAGCTTGCGAACGAAAGCGACATCAAATCCCCATATGTAGTGTCCTATCGTCTGCTGGATAATGAAGACCAACAGGTCACCCAATCGTCTACCCGTGTGGAAGGCGACCAGACCGAGGTGGAATTTACCAAGAAAACCCTTCGTGGCGTAAAACAGTGGACAGCCGAAACTCCCAATCTCTATACACTCGTCATCAGCCTGAAACGCACGAACGGCGAAGTGATAGAAGCCACCAGCTGCAAAGTGGGTTTCCGTACGGTCGAGATTAAGGACAAGCAGCTTCTTGTGAATGGCGTACCCATTCTTGTGAAAGGTGTCAATGTTCACGAACATAATGAATACACCGGACATTATGTTCCGGAAGAGCTCATGCTGAAGGATTTCGAACTCTGGAAGAAATACAATGTGAACACGGTGCGTACTTGCCACTATCCGCAACAGGAACGTTTCTACGAACTTTGCGACCAGTACGGCATCTATGTGATTGATGAAGCCAATATCGAAAGCCACGGCATGGGATACGACCTGCGCGTAGGCGGCACTTTGGGCAATAATCCGCTGTTCATGAATGCCCACCTCGACCGTACCATGAATATGTACGAACGTGATAAAAACCATCCGTGCGTAATCACCTGGTCATTGGGCAACGAAGCCGGCAACGGACTGAATTTCTATGTCACTTACAATACATTGAAGATGCTCGATAACCGTCCCATACAGTACGAACGTGCCGGATTGGAGTGGAACACCGACATTTATTGTCCGATGTATTCTTCCCCCCAGAGCATTGAAAAATATGCGCAAAATAAAGAAATGACACGTCCGCTCATCTTGTGCGAATACGCTCACGCCATGGGTAACAGTCTTGGCAACTTCCAGGACTATTGGGATATCATCGAAAAATATCCCATATTGCAGGGTGGCTGCATTTGGGACTGGGTAGACCAGGGCTTCGCCGCTAAAACCAGTGACGGACGTAAATATTGGACTTATGGTAGTGATTATGGTGAGAACGGCACTCCTTCCGATGGCAATTTCTGTATCAACGGTGTGGTCTATCCCGACCGTAGTGTTAAACCGCAAACCATCGAAATGGGTAAAGTTTATCAGAACATCAAGTTCATTAAATTCGACCCGCAAACCAGTACGGTACAAATCCGTAATGACTTCTCATTTACCGATCTGAATAAATACGACTTCCATTACATCGTCCGCGATCATGGAAAGGAAATTTATAAAGGTAAGATGGATAACATCAATGCAGCTCCGGGAAAGACGGCAACCAGCCCGTTCCTGCAAGGTATTCCTAAGGAAAAGAATACCGTAGGAGATGTACGCATCGAGTTCTATGCAACTGTACGCAAAGCCGAACCGTTCTTGCCTGTCGGCACGGTAATCGCCCGTGAGCAAACCTATGTTCACCCGTTCTTCAAGAAAGAAGTTGCTTATCAGGCTCCTGCCAAAATGGAAGAAGTCTTCTCACAAGTTGTTTTCAGCGGTGACGGTTTCAAAGCAGCTTTTGATAAGCAAAGCGGTTTGTTGGTATCTTATGTCTATAATAAGCAGGAATATATTTATGACGGGCAAGGCCCGCGTCCTTTCTTCTGGCGGGCTCCTACTGATAACGATTACGGAGCCAAACTCCCCGTTCGCTTAAAAGCGTGGAGAGAAGCCAGTTATCAGACGCTTAAGGCCGAGTCATTCAATGTCTCTAAAGAAGGGGGGAATTCTACTGTGAAAGTAGCTTACCGCTTCCCACAGACAGATGCCCGTTGGGAAATCACCTACAAGGTATATGCCAACGGTATCATCAAAGTGAACAACCGCTTTGTTGCTGAAGGGACAGAAACTCCAATGATTCCGCGCGTCGGTCTGCGTATGCAGTTATCAGAGACACTGACCAATCTTACTTATTACGGCCGTGGCCCGGAAGAAAACTACCGTGACCGTCGCACATCCCAGTTCATCGGAGAATATACCACTCCAATCAAGGATTTGTACGAACCGTATATTCGTCCGCAAGAGAATGAACACCGCACAGATATCTACTGGTGCGCCCTCACCAACAAGCAAAAAGGTGGTTTGCTCTTTATTGCCGACCGCACATTTGAGTTGAATGCTTCCAATTATCCGCTCGGTAGCCTGGACAGTGGTGAAACAATCGACAATGGCGCTCCGCGCACAGCCAATACCAACCATCGTCACCTCACTGATCCGCAACCGGAAAAGATGGTGGATATGTTTATTGACTATCGCATGATGGGTGTTGGCGGTGACAACAGTTGGGGAGCTATGGCACACGAACCGTATCTGATTCGTCCCGGTGTGGAGAATGCTATCGAGTATGGTTTCTCCATCGTACCGTTTGACAAAAAGACGGATTACAAAAATTTAATTTATCAATATTGAATTTAATCTGTCCAATTTAAGGATTTTTGAAAAGGATGTCGTACTTTTGCGGCATCCTTTTTATTTATATTAAAAACGAAAGAACAATGAAAACAATGATTACACTCCTGTTCAGTGCACTTTGTGTGGCTACAGTCAGCGCTCAGACAGATGACAAAGAAAATGCCATGCTGAACAATGGAATAAAATTTCTGGATATTCCTTACGTAGCACACACGTTGGAAGTAACTGACGGTGAAGAAGAACTTATCATCAATTGTGATGAAGTGGACTGCACTACTTTTGTAGAATATGCTCTCGCCATGGCCCTCTCTCCTACTGAAGACGGTCAGGTGGCCGAAGGTGACTTCGCCGATAAACTTCAGATGATCCGTTATCGTGACGGAAAAATAAGCGGTTACCCTTCCCGCTTGCACTATATTGCAGACTGGGTAAACAATGGAGTTCGTAATGGCTTTCTGGAAGATGTAAGTGCTTCTTACAGCCCGTACACACAAAAAGTCTCTCTTTCTTATATGTCTTCCCATCCGGAATTGTATAAACAGTTGAGTAACTCTCCACAAAACGTAGCTAAAATGAAAGAGATTGAAAGCTCATTGTCCGGACAAGAATTCCATTATATTCCCAAAGACCAACTTCCATTCAATGGTCTGCCCTGGATTAAGAATGGTGATATTATTGCCATCACAACAAATACTCCGGGACTGGATGTAACCCACATGGGTATTGCATTCTATGTAGATGGCAAACTCAGCCTGTTACACGCTTCCTCCAAAGAAAAGAAAGTGGTAGTTTCTAAGGTTGCTCTGGGACAAATGTTGCTAAGTAATGACAATTGGACAGGAATCCGGGTGCTGAGGATGAAGAAGTAAAAATTGATATTCTATAAACAGAATGCGGGAGTTTCGATTTGTTCGAAACTCCCGCATTCTGTTATAGGATCTTTTTAGTCGGAAAACGCTGCATTTCCCGCAAACGTTTTTCTATTTTTTGCCATCGAAAAGTCGAAGTATCTCTTCTTTGATATAATCCACATCTTCATCCGTCACCCAAGGACCGGCAGGAATACACAAGCCCCTATTAAACAAACGTTCAGAAACGCCATTCACATAGCAAGGATTATGGGCATAAACAGGCTGTAGATGCATAGGCTTCCACAAAGGACGGGTCTCAATCCCTTTTTCGTCTAATTTACGGCGCACTTCATCATAATCAGTGCCTGTCTTTGCAGGATCTATCAAGATAGTAGACAGCCAGTAATTAGCATTAAAACGATCATCAGGATTAGATTTCAAAGTAATACCATCCACACCTTCAAACGCCTTTGCATAAAGGGCGTGTACATGGCGGTGATGCGCGATATGCTCATCCAATACAGTCATCTGCCCACGGCCGATACCCGCACATATATTACTCATACGATAATTGTAGCCAATCTTTTCATGCTGGTAATGAGGGAAAGGTTCACGAGCCTGCGTAGCATAAAACATCGTTTGCTTCTTGGCGCTTTCATCAGGAACAATCAAAGCGCCACCACCCGAAGTAGTGATCATCTTATTACCATTAAAAGACAACACGCCAAAGGCACCGAACGTACCACACTTCTGTCCCTTAAACTCAGACCCTAAAGCTTCCGCAGCATCCTCCAGCACTGGAATATCATATTTAGCAGCTATCGCGCAAATCTCATCAATCCTGGCAGGCATACCATAAAGGTGAACCGGAAGAATAGCTTTAGGTTTCTTACCTGTCTTCGCGATTCTGTCCTTAATGGCTTCTTCCAGCAAAACAGGGTCCATATTCCAGGTATCTTCCTCGCTGTCTATAAACACGGGAGTTGCCCCCTGATAAGCAACAGGATTGGCTGACGCACAGAATGTAAACGACTGGCAGATCACCTCATCACCGGCTCCTACACCAAGTTGAATTAATCCCAGATGGATAGCTGCCGTACCTGCTGACAAGGCAACCACTTCCTTATTCTGTCCTACAAAATGTTTCAGTTCATCTTCGAAAGCATTCACGTTAGGTCCCAAGGGGACAACCCAGTTCGTATCGAAAGCTTCCTTAATAAAAGCCTGCTCCTTGCCGCTCATGTGAGCAAGGCAAAGATAAATTCTCTTGTCCATTAAATTATATGATTAAAAGAAAACGATAAATAGAAAAGTAAGAGTATAAAAAGAATGGTTATTTATGCCACAGATAATAAGGCACAAATAACCATTTTATGATATTACAAATCTTTCCCCAATATTGTATAAATAATGATTTTAATGTCATTCCCAAAAGACCAATGATCCAAATATTCTATATTAATTCTCACTTTATCAGGAAACAGTACCTCATCATTATATTTTTGAGGATCTTCCTGTTGTGCCAATAATTCTTCTTCATTCCGGTATTTCAAACTGGCAGGCCCCGTGATGCCCGGTTTTAAAAAAAGCATCCTCCTATCATCTCCTTGCAATTTATCAGCATATCCCGGAACATCCGGACGAGGACCCACAAAGCTCATATCACCTATCAGCACATTCCACAATTCCGGTAATTCATCCAGCTTGTACTTCCGCAACTTCGCCCCCAAAGGAGTAATGCGGCTCTCACCTTTCACGGAAACAGAACTCCCCGAATGGCCGACAGTCATCGAACGAAATTTGTACATGGTAAACAAGCTCCCGTGTTGCCCCACCCTCTTTTGCTTGAAGATGACAGGACCGCCCGGCATCCTGATGCGAATCAGGAGAGCCACCACCAATAAGACAGGAGATAAAAAGATTAGACCAAAGAACGAAGTTCCACGGTCAAAAAGAGATTTAAGAAACATATATCTACTTGCTTTTGCTTATTTCTCTGGCTGGAATACCAACCACGACAGAATCATCCGCAACAGATTTGTTTACCAAACTACAGGCTCCCACTACTGCATTTTCTCCAATCACTACTCCCTCACTACTACGTGCAACTATAGAACTATTCATTCCAATATAAGCACCATCTTTTATCAACAACCTATTATGTCCTTGTTTTCGTCCATGACAAGCTAAGAAAACGCCATAAGAAATAGTCACATTATCTCCTATTTCAATCATATCATGACACATATCATCTAAATAACATCGCATCCCTATAAAGGTGTTTTTACCTATTTTGTAGCCACACCATCTATAGCACTGCACTCTGAAATTTGAAAATGGAATAGTCGGTATCAACACTGCAGAAAACCATTTTCTTATGGGTTTTGAAACAATAGTAAGTAAAGAATAATAACAACAATAAGGGGGGGGTAAATTTTCCTTATGAATTTTTCTCCATATCCAGGAAAAAAAAGTTTCTTTAGGTACAGTATCCATCACTTAAAATCTTTTTAATGCCGCATGCAATGCATATCCACAAAAACAATAGATAGCATACACTACAGACAAATCTTCAATTTTTCGATATACTTTCCAAACATCCTTCGCAGCTTTCCACTTTTTTGCAGTATTTGAAGTGGAAACTAAACGATAACCAGCTAAGACCTCTTTCAACCCATACGCCTTAAATCCTCGCTTCATAATCAACAGCCACAGAGCCATATCATGACTACTTTTTATCAAAGGCATCTTGAAATCACCTGTCTGTTTTCTGTCAATTATTACCGTCAGGCAACCTATAATTGTATTTCGTAAGTATTGATGATAGGTTAAAGAAGCAGGAACGCGGACTACATTCCCCGTCTTCTCTCCATTTTCTTCCATCACATAGTAATTGGAAAAAGTAAAAGCATAAGAGTTTTGTCTCATAAAAGTCAATTGTTTTTCCAGTTTGTCCTCATACCACACATCGTCACTATCCAAGAAAGCGATATACTGCCCTTTCGCATATTCTAAAGCCACATTACGGGCAGTAGCTGCCCCCGCATTCTTCTCCAACAGAAACAACTTCACCCTCTTATCTATGTCCGTAAACTTTCGCACTATCTCCGCAGAATTGTCTTTGGAACAATCATCCACTATCAATAATTCCCAATTTGAATAAGTCTGCAATAATACCGAATTGATACTCTTCGCAATAAACCGAGAGGCATTATACGACGGCATTATCACAGATACCAGTCCTTCTATCATCATCCGATTATCCTATTTTCAAGTAAACAATGCCTTCCATTTCCAATGCATTGAACACGTTTCTTCCGTCTATCAACACTGGATGATCTTTCATTGCCTTTCTAATCACACCCCAACTCGGCATACGGAATTCTTTCCATTCCGTCACGTGAAATATGGTATCCGCATCAATTACCGTATCATACATATTGTTAGCATAACTTATCACGTCCCCTATGCGGCGCTTACATTCATCCATCGCCACCGGATCGTATGCACAAACTTCACATCCCGCTTTCAGAAGACTGTCTATCAATACCAATGCTGGTGCCTCCCGCATATCATCTGTTTCCGGCTTGAAAGCAAGTCCCCAAATAGCAACTTTTTTACCCTTTACGTTTCCGGCAAAATACTTCTTAAACTTCTCGAACAGAATATTCTTTTGACTTTCGTTTACTGCCTCTACAGCATTCAGCACACGCATTTCATATCCGCTTTTTGCCGCAGTCTTAATCAAAGCCTTCACGTCCTTTGGAAAACAAGAGCCACCATATCCGCAACCTGGATAGAGAAACTTACTACCTATACGGCTATCCGCACCAATACCTTTACGTACCATATTCACATCCGCTCCAACCAACTCACATAAATTGGCTATGTCATTCATAAAACTGATACGCGTTGCCAGCATGGAGTTTGCTGTATATTTGGTCATCTCGGCCGATGGAATATCCATAAAGATTACACGAAAATTATTCAGTAACATGGGTTTGTAAAGGCGGATCATCAACTCCTTTGCCCTTTCACTTTCCACACCCACCACCACACGGTCAGGTTTCATAAAGTCATCAATAGCATTACCCTCCTTCAAAAATTCCGGATTAGAAGCCACATCAAAGTCCACCTGCACACCGCGCTTATTCAACTCTGTTTGAATGGTAGCTTTCACTTTTTTTGCCGTACCTACAGGAACGGTACTCTTAGTCACAACCACCAAATACTTATTCATGTGTTGGCCCACAGCTTTCGCCACTTCCAGCACATACCTCAAATCGGCACTTCCGTCTTCATCAGGAGGTGTACCTACAGCACTGAACACTACTTCCACACTATCCAGTACTGAAGCCAAATCCACTGTGAAATGCAGGCGCCCCGCCTTTACATTGCGCAGTACCATGTTTTCAAGATTAGGCTCATAAATAGGTATTTTACCTTGCTTCAAACTCTCTATCTTCCGTGCGTTCACATCCACACAAGTCACATTGGCACCCAATTCAGCGAAACAGGTACCGGACACTAAACCAACATAGCCAGTGCCAACAATTGCGATATTCATAAGTATAATAATGATTTTCGTTATTTCAAATCCTCATCTGTCAATCCATAATGTTCCATTACCGCCCTAATCTGCACATCATTTTGTGATTCCCCGCAATTAGTACTAGCAAGACTCGCCTCCTTATGGAAGTGTTGATAGAAGGCATCGAGAGGCAAATAAATATAGCCTCTATAAGGCATTACAAAACATTCAGTGCTCTGCAATCGTTCCATAAAATAAAACCATACGTCATCCGCTTTCGGAGCCAGTTTTGAAAAAAGATTGCGATTACAAATATCAGGATGCAATAAACGTTTTTGATATAAGCACCCACCGCCTCCCGTTGGAAATATAAATTGCCCACTAACCCCAGAAACTTCTTCCTCCCAATCATTATAAGGCATAAGCTGACCATTGTCATCAAATCTTATACGATGCGCACGATGAGAAATGATACGGTCGGGATTTTTCTCATACTCCATTATCAGACGTTCCACCATATTTTTCTTATAATAAATGTCATCATCGACAGTAATGATAAGGGCATCCGGATAAAGTTCAAGAGTTGGTATCAATTTTTTATAAGAGCGTAAGTCTTCACAATAGCATATAGTCAAGCCTTTTTGCTGAAGTTTTTTTAATGCTTTCGGAAGATTATTGTCATTCCAGTTATCGCTATCCAGCCAAAGCAACAATATATCAGGCTTATAAGTCTGCCGTAAGAGAGAGGCAATAGTATATGGCAGGACAGAAGAAACTCTGCGACCATAGCTAGTAAAAGAAACAACAACTTTTTGTGAACGATATTGATTCTTATTTATTCCATATGGAGGTATGATAATTTTCAGTCTATGCAACAACTTTATAAATTCCCCTCCTATTGAAAAGAATAAAATTCTCAATTTAAACAGTATCATATAATTGTTTTTTAAGATTGGCTGATATAGAAGGAATGGCCAAATTGATTTTCGCCTTCCTCATCTGTTCTATTTGATATTGATACTCTGTAAGAAATTTCATTCTAAGTCCATTCGGATTTAAAATAAAAGACAACATATCATCAACTGTTTCAAACAGATAACCGATTCCTTCATATTTTTCCATATAATAATCCACAAACTGGTTTCCCCTTAAAGCCAAAATAGGCTTTTCAAATTTGATGCAATCAAAAAAACTTCCACTTGCCAAAGCTACATTGATATCTTTTGAATAAAAGAGCAATGAATAATGCAAAACCTTTATTACATTGAAGTACTCATCCTTAGATAGTCTGTCACTAAAATCACAATAGCTCACATATTGATTCGCTTCCTTTTTCAACGCTTCCTCAACAACACCAGCAATACAAAAACACACATCAAGAGTCCTTTCTTTTTTAGCTACTTCTTGGGCAAGATCGAAAATAATTCCACTATTCTTCCGTACCATTGCCTTTCCAATTATCCCCAATCGCATGGGAGAAGCAATTAGTGACTGAATAGGGAAAGATATAGAATAATCATAAGGATGATCAATAGTTAAAATCCGAGCTTTTCCAAAGTTTAGATTCGAAATATTACGCCTTATCGTTTCACCTAGAGCTACGTATGACAATCGTGAACTTGACAAACAGTAAGCCATCTTAAATAACAGATAATAGTATTTTGTCAAACCACGAACATTTTTCCAATTAACAAGAGACTCCAATTCACCATGTAAAATAGTTATCACACTGATTCTAAAAAATAAATTCAGGAAATTTAGCCAAATCAAACAAATCGGAAGTCTATTTAGCACAATCATAACCCCAGACACTCGTTTAGCTTTTTTCATAATGCGAAAAATCTGTCCACAAGAATACAAATCAGCAAACAAGATTCTCCATGTCTGATGATATAACACTTTTATGTCTACAAAAGAAATGTCACATAAGTCATTCAACTCCGTTTTTACATTGGAACAATGCTGTTTGTCTCCATAGAAAAGGAAACGAGCATTTTCAAAAATAGAATGGCAAATCCTAACAAATGCAGAATTAAAGAAGACATGTTCTTCATTGCGCATAGATAAATCTACAAAAAAAACATTCATATATTAATCAAATATTGTTTTAAAGGGCACAAAGCAATGCGCATAGCCACCATTCAAAGTACCTATATAAAAGCGCAGAAATATATAAAGGCTTAATACAAGAACTATAACAAACCTGTTCTTTCGTGAAAACGTAGAAAGACCTATTCCAACAATTAATATAGATACCTGCTCATAACCATTAACCAATCTTACTAATCCAAAAGCAACAGGTACAAGCATCAAGAATAATAAGAAATTAAACATATAGAGTTTAATTAAACCTGTTAATAAGTCATTTGATTTATTCTTTATATATAGATAAATAAATAGTAGTAAGAAAAATAAGCGATTAATTCCCCCTCGAATTAGAGTCTCTTGAACGGAAAGACCTGTACCAAAATTTTCTCCTTCTTGAGCATATTCTAAATAATTATTGATTTTCCACGCAAATACACCTCCCAGCACATCTCCAACCCCCATTAACATTGCAGAAGATGCCAAAGAAAAAACGAGCACACCAATCAATATAAGAATAATATTACGCCTTGAAAGTGGGGCTGAATAAAAATAGTAAGCAAAAGAAAAAATAGCTATAGAGGAATGAAACAGAAATGCAATAAGAATACAAACAAAAAAAGGAACTACTTTTCTATTTACTATGTACCTTATCGAAAAAAAAGCTATGGAAAGAGCGATTGTTTCCCGGACAAAAAAAACATCTGCCCTACTAAGAAGTAAATAAAGTGTTAATGAGAAAAAAGGATATGGAGAATATTTCCATATTGTACTATATTTTAAAGGAAATATTATACAGGAAATGACAAGTAACATAATAGTATAATTTGCAGTTATTTGCTTAATCCCAAAATTTATCACAGTAAATCCTATTTCAAACGATCCGGATTGAAAATCATCCCATGTGTTGTGTCTGTCAAAAAAACGAAAATAGCTTTCCCAATCCGTTCCAACATCCCATCTCAAAAAGCTCATTAGCCAAAAGCCAAACGCTGTCAAAACGTATAAAAAGAACTTATCTTTCGCCTGAAATCTATAATAACAATCCGCCATAGAAAGAGCAAATAGCCAAATGCATATTATAATGTAAATCGTCATAGACTAAAGACTCTTTATTACACTTTTATAATAGTTTTTATTATCATCAAACGTATATTCCGACTTAAAAAAAACAGGAATTTTTAATCCTAAATACAAAAGAGACAGAACAAACCCTACAATTTTGCCATAATATAACTTCCAAAACACGAATAAACTTACATCCATTTGAATTCTCTTTTTATTAGAAAGTTTTTGCTTATAAGAGCATCCTTCCAAATGCACAATCTTGGGTGAAGGGATAATAATTCTATCTAACTTTAACCTGCTCAATTGTAACTGTAACCAAGTTTCTTCGTAATACATAAAAAATAGAGGATTAAACATCCCTACTTTCATAAAATTCTCTCTACTTATAAACAGATCCGCTCCTGTTATATAATCCACTGCGTATTCACCTTGAGTTAATGGCTTACATCTGCATCCAAATATCTTGTGTTTTAAAAATCTAAAAAAGAATGGGAACACGCCAAACGAATGAATATTACGACCATGAATATTTTCCAAATACGAACCAAGACATCCAATATGAACATTATCTGACTCATTCCAATAACGAAAGAATTCATAAACAGAATTATTCTGAAGTATTGTATCCGAATTCAGTAAAAACAAATATTTTCCCCTGGCACTCTTTACTCCCAAGTTATTAGCCATGCCAAAACCTAAATTTTTAGGGCTTTCTATCACTTGCACTTGTGAATATTGCTGACGAATGGCAGATACAGAATCATCAGACGAGGCATTGTCTACAACAATTACTTCAAAATCAATATTTATCGTTTTTTCATACACAGATTGAAGGCACTGAAGCGTTAAATCACATGTATTATAGTTTACTATTATTATTGATACATCCATAGTCGACTTTTATTAAGCGATAGACAAAACGTCATAATTGGATACTAACTTACAATACTATCCTATTATATATTTGCTATATGGGAATTGACTAATGATTAAAGCTAAAAGGTAAGCACCACCTAAAGTCAGCCCCATCACCAAGAGCTGCGCCATAGGATGGGTTGAATAACTGTAGATATGCGCTGTGAGAGTACGATAAATTACCATGTGAGACAAATAAATACCAAAGCTGAGAGCTGATATTTTTTTCAGAACCTTATAATAAAAAACATCTGTACGAACAGGAAAATTCTTCACTAAAACAAAAAGTACCGTCGACATTATGATAGACGGAAATGACAAGAAGAAACCCATATATTTATAATTTTCAACATCATTTAGACTATATATGACCACTATGGAGAACAAATAAATGATAATTAAAATGATATTCTTCCCCCCCCTACACCATTTTTCGAAATATGCAAATATTTACCTAAAAAAAGATACCCTAAATAACCTGAAAAATAGAATAAAAGATAAGAATCGCAAAAAGGAGTCATTCCCAATACTTGCGAATGATAACATCTGATTAACTCAACAAAAGAAGCGGCAAACCAGAGGATGATGTAAATGACTTGATGTTTTGAATTTGTAAAAATTGCGGGATTTATAAAGGGAATTACCAGATATAAACCAATAAGAACATAAAGATACCAAAGTATTCCTCCGATTTCATGTGGATAGTCGATAAGCAGATATAACAAATTAGAAAACAGTGAAGCCACAGACTCTACCCCTATCAAATAAGGGAGAACCGAATAGACCACACCCCAAAATAACAGAAGGCATAAAACACGAAAAATGCGTTTCTTATAAAATACAGATACGTCTGTTCCAGTATATGGTAAAAGCAGTACACCAGAAATCATTAAAAATAGTGGGACACATGGACGAGTAAACATCACCACTCCTGTTCTAAAATAATAGTCAATACCTGTAGTTTGAAAAGCAGGCAAACTATGCAAACAAACCACCATCATGCAAGCCAATGCTCTGACTATATGTATGTAAGGAATTTCTTTCTTCATATTTTTTTCATTTTACCAATGCTCAAAAGAGCGTCTGCTACCGGACGTACTTTGTTTTCCCACGATAATGAGGCAACATCAAAATCAAGCGTATATACATTTATATTGCGGTTACCAATTGTTATCTCATTAAGAACAGCTGCCAATGCTTCACTATCATCTTGTGGAATAAAACAACCATACTTGCTACACTCAGACAAATCACTATAAGCACCAACTTCGGTTGATACTAAATAATTCCTAAAACGTTTAGCCTCATTGAGAACTAAGCCATAACTTTCCCATTTTGATGTCAGCACAAAAACTTTAGCCTTATTATAATATTCCCAAAGTTCTTTCTTATCATAGACAGAGCCAATAAAAATCACCTGTTCCCGTTTATTGGGAAATTGACGATAAAACCCTTCAACTTCAGCCTTCAAATCCGTCTCCATCGGCCCTATTAAATAGAACTTCCAGTCCTTCAAATCAACCTTTTTCAAGGCCTCCAAGAGCATAGACGTGTTTTTGGGGAGGGTCCCCAATCGCCCCACCGTAATCATCACATTTTCTTTCTCTTCAAAACAGAGTTCTTTAATTTGTAGACTCTGTAACAGTTCCTCATCGAAACCGTTTTGCATCATCACTAATTTTCCACGATACCGATAGTAAGGATACGGACTATGACTGATAGCATAGAAGGTCTCCGTGGTTTCACACGATGCCAAATCGACACAACGGTGATAATGCCGGGTAATAATATGATGCAGAAATCGTTTCAACCAAAAAGAAGATTCACGATAAGCATTGATAGAAAACATCCCTACATCCAATTTATTGTAAAATACTCCCGAAGGATTATACATCTTATAGAGAATACAAAGCACTTCCGACTCAAGCGTATGATGAAAAAGCATAAGATAATCTATCTGCTTGGCATTCTTGCGCAGGTAACTGTAGAAAGGCAACTGACGATACAAGAAGCAAGACTTCTCATTGCCCAATAAATGCACGGGCATCAGTTCCACCCCTTTTATCTTATTTGGGAATGAACGGTTGGTGTCGGTTTGCGGATAAACAATAGTAACATGGCAATTCATGAACTTATTCAAATAATAAGGCACTAAAAACACATCTTTACCCAAATGTTCCTCTTCAAAATGCCCAAAAATAAGAGTCAACTGTTTTTGCATAATTTCTGTTTGATTTTTTTTAGATAGACAACAAGATGAATATTCAACAGGGGACTGCATACGAAAACCAAAGCAACGAGCACCGGGATATTGCAAAGCAATCGGATGAAAGCATCTCCCTGCGTGAAAAGGGCATTGAAAGCAAGCAAAGCAAAAGCAATACTCCATACAGTTACCGCATAACGCACAATACGGCAAACTAACTTCCATTTGTTCTCCACATAGAGCGATTTCATCATCATCACCGCACCAAAAAGGTGGACGAGTCCCAATGTAAGAGGAAAAGTATAAACGCCTAAGCTGTCGATCAGAAGCAGATTGAGAATCAACACAATAAGTTGTATCGTCACACCCCAGAAGGCATATTTCTTCCCTTGTTCGGATGCCAAAAGTGAGTAACCTACCAAAATATAAATCAACACTCCCATAAAGGCCCATGCAAAACTCCGGGTAAGCGAAACAATGAGCGTTAAAGCTTCCGGAGTGATGTTGCCACGCATGAAAAAGAATTCACAGAGCGGTGAAGCTGCGCCAAACAAGACAGGTAGAGCCAATGCTAAAATTCCAAAACACACGGTAAGATTCTCACTCAAAATGTCACCATACTGTACCTTGTCACTGCGGGCGTATGCCTTTGTGAGCATAGGCAACATCACAGTGGTAAGCACGCTACTTAGCACGTTTTGAAGAACAGAAGTAAACTGACGGGCATAGTCCAATGTAGAAATGACTCCTTGTCCCAACATGCCCGCCAACCATTTCTCAACCATAGAATTGCATTGCCCTACAAAATAAGGGAAGAAGAACGGGAGGGCAAACATTAGAAACACCTTAAAATCGGCAAAGCGCACCTGCTGCAAGGTCTGCCCACGAAAAGCTCCCGTTTTCCGCAAATAAAAGACTACAGCGGCAAGTAACAGCAATATAGCAAAATATTGCGATACAGCCAAAGAGAGAATGCCCACCCATGGAGCTAGCAACACGATGATGAATATGTTCATCACCGATGAGAAAGCTCCCACCAACTCCGGTATATAATAAATATTATAGGCATTAAGTATGCTAATACCGATAGAAGTGAGTTGGTTAATGAGCAGAGTAGGCAACATCACGATCAGAAGGAGACAGAACAGCCGCAGCTGATTTATTTCCAATGTATTGGTGGAAAAAAGTCCAGCCAACTGTTCACGTAACATTAAAATAAATATACTAATAATTAACGTAAAAATCACAATATAGACCAACAACGATACAGTATATGTCGCCGCCCGCTCCTTACCTTCCCTTTCACAAAGCAATATAAACTTAGCCCGAAATGTTTCATTGACAGGTCCCCAAACGGCTCCGCCCACCGTAACTATCAAAGTGGCAACCAACACCCACATATCTCTTTCCAAACTCACACCAAAATACTTGGCTGACAGTATCAATGATACCATTGATAAGGACATTCGAAACAAACGAAGAGCAAAAAGATAAGAGGTTATTTTTTTTATGCTTTGCTTTACCAAATTTTATTAATATGATTAATGATGAAATTTTCCATAAGCGCAGAAATACACATTCTCAGTAAGCATCCATCCCCTATGGCAACACCTCCTATCCCCAGCATCTGCCGGGGGGGGTACGGGTTATAGTAAAATTGGATTTATTTATTGTTAGCACAATAATTCTTGGGTGCGGTAGGGCGATTGCTCAAATCACGGTCTTTGGTGTCCTTCGTTTTCCCCTCTGTGGATGAGCCTCGTTCTCACCATGCAGAGCATCATTCTCCTAAATATCTTATCCATTTTATCGCCCATACTTTTATTGGAGTCAAGAAGGGTAGTTACCGCTAAGCTTGTCGTAATGTATATTATTCTTCCACCAAATACCGTTCTATATTCCTCGTCTCCTTACTGAAGTTCACGCCTATCTTCACCAAACGTCTACCATCCAGCCGATAAGGTATCAGATAGTCTTTTTCATCAATCTGTTTCAAGGCATCTTCAGCACTGCCATCCAATTTGAACTCAAATACAAAGATGGTGTCTTTGGTCTTCACCACCGCATCGGCACGACCACGGGAGCTACGTACCTCGGTGTCTACAAACTGCCCCATCAGGGTGAAGACAATATAAAACACGGCTTGATAGTGACGCTCCGTATTACCGCTTAAGTCGTAAGGAATGCCGGCAAAGAAGACTTTCAAGCGTTCCATGAAAGCATTCACATCGTGAGCGCGGAGCTCGCGCATGAACTTGGCAATATGAAAACCAGTTTCATCGTCAGTAACCTTTGTATAGAAAGGAACCAGGAAGTTGAGAAAGCCGTAACGAACCTCGTCGTTGGGAAACGCCAATGTATAGAGCAAAAACTCCTTATCATAATCCTTGATAGTCAGATAACCACTTTGGTAAATCATCGGAAGCGGGTTGTTAGCTTCCGCACGATATTCGGAAAAAGCGGAAGCTGTCACTTCTACACCGTTCACCAGCAACCGAAGATCATAATCACTCTGTTTAAGCAAGCTGACAAGATAGGTAGGAGTGCCTGTCTGAAACCAATAATTGCCGAATTTCGTTTTCTGGAACACATTCAAAAGACTGAAAGGGTTAAACAACCCAATCACGGTATTCTCACAAAAGTGATAACCGTCATATTGTCTCTCCAGGCGGGAAAGGGTTTCTTCAAAAGTAAGTTCCTCACTTTCGCTCAAACGTTGTATTTCCGGTGTAAAGACTTTTACCAGTTCATCTTTCGTAATACCGCACAAAGCATTGTATTCCTTGTCCATACTGATGTCGTTCAGTTGGTTCAAGTCGCTGAACACGCTGACTTGAGCAAACTTAGTGACACCCGTCAGGAATACGAAACGAAGATAGCGGTCGGAACTTTTCAAAACACCATAGAAAGCCTTCAGGATACTACGATATTCGTCCAGAAGAGGCTCGTTCAAAATGGCTTGAAGAAGAGGTTTGTCGTATTCGTCAATCAAGACTACAACTTGCTTACCGGTCTGTTCGCTGGCACGGCGAATGACACCGGAGAAACGGGTGGAAAGGGTCATTTCAGCCACATCGCTCCCCCACTCTTCTTCCCAAAGGGTCAGATTACGCGAAAGCATTTGATTCAGGCTCTCGGCACAATCATATTTTTCCGCGTTCAGATCAAGATGAAATACCGGATATTGTTCCCATTTTGTCTCCAACTTCTCAATGGCAAGTCCCTGAAACAAGTCCTTGCGACCTTGGAAATATGCTTCGAAAGTGGAAAGGAGCAGGCTTTTGCCGAAACGACGGGGGCGACTCAAAAAATAAGGTTTACCGGAATTGACAATCTGATAGACCATAGCTGTTTTATCTACATAAAGATAATTCTCCTTACGTATTTCCTCAAAAGTCTGTATGCCGATCGGCAATTTACGCATCTGTTCCATTTTCGCCATCTGTTTTTAGAGATATGCAAATATACTAATTTTCACCACAGAGGACACTGTGTACACAGAGTTTTTTCCTCAAAAGGTGAAGAGGGCTACATCGCAAGACGCTTAATCTTCTATTTCTTCCCACGGATAGGGATTCTCAATCACATTCTGAAACTCTGCCACAGCCTCCTGCTGTTCAGTAGTAAGTGATGCGGAATCCCAGGAAGCGATAATTGTACGGCCTTCATCCGCCAAAGGTTCGTCGAAGACTTCACCATAACAGACAGTCAGCAGACGAAGTTTTAATAGCGAGGCAGGAAGAGCATCAAGGATATCCCAACAGCGATCCAACACTTCCTGAACATGCCGCTGCTTCTCACCGTGATCAATGAACGAAGCACTGTAGCCCATCAGAAGAGCGAGACAAACGTTCGCCTGTTCTTCCACAGTAGAACCTTTGACACCAGAATTATACAAAGCAGTAGTCAGGCGGTAGACTTCACCGTTACGACGGGACAAGTCATCGCTATAGATGGGACTCCCGTCAACACCCAAATACATCAGCTCATGTGCTGCACGCTGAAGGGCAGCTGTTTCTGCAGAAAGAGACATAATTATTTTAATTTATGATTTCAGATTTATGATTGATCGACTGTCGATGATTTGTGAAAGACTTATCTACTGTCAATTATTTGATTACTTCTATAAGATCAGGATGAATGGTAGCAAGCGCAACGGCAATAACACCTTGTATTTCGATAACCACACGACGATCGCGAGCCCCTTTTACTTTCAAGAAAATGCCTTCCTGGCCTTCGAAGTCACCGCCCGTGATACGGACTTTCGTACCCTTGGACAAATTCAGTTCATCAGGTTGGAAGTACATGAGATGGTCATTGTAAGTACCGGCCACAGCAATAAAGCGCTGCATCTCACTGTCGGAGATAATAATCTTCTGTCCGCTGCGGGTATCGGTGATATATTGCAGGTAACTAACCTGAGACTTCACGCGCTTCACATCCGAAGGACGGGCATGGACAAATAGCAGATTATGGACGACAGGAACCAAAGCCCGGACTTTCCTGCCTTTCTTTATGCTAACCTTATACTGCATGGGAATGAAACAACCTAACTTCTCCTTTTCAAGCAAACGCATCGCATCAGGCTCTCTACGATAGGTGGCGCGCATCGCATACCATATTTCGGTTTCTTTATCCACTTCCATTTTAGGGGTTGTTTCAGAAAAGGGTGTTCTCTTGGGGCTTTGAAGCCCTTACACACGCCTGAGTTTCAATCACTTGCGAACGCTTTATGTAAAATACGACAAGCTTTGCGTCCTTCTTGCCAACAGATTTTATGCAGTAATTCATTACCTTGAAGGTAAAAAGCTATAAACGAACCAGTTAAATAGAAATATCATCTTTTAATCGTTCGTTTAATGTGCGCAAAGATTTTTAAAATTCTCAGGATTGAGATAGGCATAAAAAGAGTAGATATTAACTAATATTTTTATAAAATATTTATCGCTTATATTCAATAACTTAGATAGATAAAACTAGCGTTACAAAAATATTTTCTATCAAACATTTTGTCAGTTGAAAAAACACGTTTATCTTTGCGCACATTAAACGAACGTTTTTTGAACACCCCTAAAATCACATATTAACCCACTACACATCAACCATTTACCTTCCTAAAAAGCGACTTATTTTTCATTTATTTCATATTCTATTTTCACTCTTCATCTTTATCTCATACTTTTGCACTTTTTTCAACATTGCAAATATTAGTTAATGAACAATCAACATATAAACAAAATGGAAAGTATAAAAAAAACGAAGAATCTAATAGGTCTAACGAGACAAACAAGACCTATCGTATTGTAGAACAGAGAAGTACAAGTAGGAAAAGAGTGAGTGACGTCAGCATCATTAAGGAAGAATGGCTGGCTGAACGGATATATTTTGGAATTAACACCTACAGATACGTAAGTACACTCAGAGCCTTCAAATTAGGAGCTTATAAAGGACTCGGGATCAAGACTATCAGCGATTTGGCAGCACATTTATTCGCAAGTGGAGAGATATTAAAGCATGACAATGGAAGAGATATCCCGCTGAAATTAAGCAGTATAAGAACAGAGCTAAGAAAAGTGTGGGCAGTGATAAAACTGGAAGATACGGAACACATAGATCCTTATGGATATGACGTGAAAATAAATCCATAATAGTTCACTCAAAAAAAAGAGGCGACCTTTGCACAAAATTTTAAGAACAACGCAATGGAAAACTTTTTTAGAATGTCGCTATTCATGCCCCCTATCTCACCAATAAAAGACAAAGCGACCGGAAGGACCCTGAAAAGCGCCACTCTGACCCCGCTACGCACAGTAGAACTTAGCGAAGTATACCAACTGGTCACCGCTAACGCGAAACTTGCCGCGCTCACTCTCGATGTACGCGACGCCGCACTGCGGGGTGACGACAACGCCTGCCGCCTCTTGAAGCAGCAGACACTGCCCTACGTGACCCCATGCGGAGTCTTCACCCGCCGGCGGAGCGACTGCATAGAAGAACAGTCCGGACTAATGGTTGTGGACATCGACCACCTCGATTCCACCGAAGAGGCCGAAAAACTGCGCCAACAATTATTCGACGATCCTTATCTGTGCCCGGCATTAGTGTTCGTCAGTCCTACCGGACGCGGCGTGAAGGCCTTTGTGCCCTGCATCCCCGGACAAAACACTTCGGACGGAATCTACTGGGCCATGAACTATGTACACTGTATGTACGACACCGACCAGCAACAATCGGAAAAAGGAGTGGATACATCGGGAAAAGACCTCGTACGCTCCTGCTTCCTATGCCACGACCCGAAAGCATTGATCAGAATCGCAAATCATAAATTATAAATCATAAATACAATGGACGCACTATCATCATTGCATCTCCTGACCGAAGCCGTCAGAAATGCGAGAGCAGACATAGCTCCCACCTATCAAGAGTACATACAACTCGCTTTTGCCATCGCAAACGACTGCGGAGAAGCGGGCCGCCAAGATTTTCTCACCTTGTGCAGCTTGTCGTCAAAGTATGACCCGCAGGCAGCCGGAAAACTATTCAGCAATGCGCTGAAAAACGGACGTAACAACGTGCACATAGGCAGCGCCTTCCATCTGGCCGAACTGTGCGGCGTCAAAATCCAATCCGAAATTCCATCCGACGTTGGTACACTTGGTACACAAGGTTCACCCTCTTCTTCCGCCTCACACACACGCGTGCGCGAAAAAGAAGCAGGCGTATGTGAGGATGACACCACAACGGACAGTGATCCGATATCGCCCTTGCCAACTTTCGACAAACACATAAAGTGGCCCTACCCACTGGAACGCATTCTGAAATGCGGCACCTCCCCTGCCCAAGAAGATGTCCTCCTGCTGGGAACAATCACAGTGCTGGGTGCCAGTATGGGGCGGCACGTCCAGTGTGCATACGGAGGAAAAATGAAGTCGCCCTGCTTGCAAAATTTTATCGTGGCACCATCCACATCGGGAAAAGGTGTACTATCATTAGTACGCCTGCTGGTAACCCCCATTCACGATGATATCCGAAAGCAGGTAGCCGAAAGCATGGAATCCTACCGGCGCGAAAAAGCAAAATACGAGGCTTTAGGCAAAGAACGGAAAAAAGCCGAAGCTCCCATCATGCCGCCCAACAAGATGTTCCTCATATCCGGAAACAATACAGGAACAGGCATCCTGCAAAACCTGATAGATTCTGGCGGGACAGGCCTGATATGCGAAAACGAAGCCGACACCATATCCACCGCCATCGGATCGGAACACGGACACTGGAGCGACACCATGCGAAAGGCTTTCGACCACGACCAGTTAGCCTACAACCGACGCACCGACCAGGAATACCGTGAAGTGCAAAAGAGTTATCTCTCCTTACTCCTGTCAGGCACCCCCGAACAGGTGAAAGCACTGATACCCACTGCCGAAAACGGACTGTTTTCGCGAGAGCTATTCTACTATATGCCCGGCATACACCAGTGGCAAGACCAGTTCGACCTCAACGACAATGATCTCGAAAAGACATTTACCGCACTGGGCTTGGAATGGAAAGAAAAACAAAAGACCATCGTCATGGGTGGCACTTTCACACTACGTCTCACCCAGGGGCAGAAGAAGGAATTCAACCAACTGTTCTCCCAACTGTTCACTCGCTCAGAACTGGCAAACGGTAGCGAAATGTCGAGTAGCGTGGCACGTCTGGCCATCAATATCTGCCGAATCATGGAGGTGGTGGCAATACTACGTGCGTTGGAGCAAGGGGAGATAACCCGATCACCCTATGTATCACCCGATCCCACTATCAATCCCGACAATCTGAAAGACCATATCGTCACTCTGTGGGATCTTGCCATCACCCCCGACGATTTCCATGCCGTACTTTCGCTCGCTGAAAAACTCTACCGCCACGCCACCCACATCCTCTCTTTCCTGCCTGCCCCCCAAGTGACCAGACGGGGAAATGCCGACCGGGATGCGCTGTTGCAATGTATGGAAGATGAATTCAAACGGGCTGAATTCATGCAGAAAGCCGAAGAGATGGGCATCAAGCACGAAACCGCTTCCACTTGGCTGAAGCGCTTGCAAAAGCACGGTTTGGTGGAAAGTGTGGACAGAAACGGCACTTATCGAAAACCGGGTAGACGGTAAAGAGTGGTAGTGGTGAGAAGTCAGTGATGAAGATTTACAACTCTCTATACGCGCGCACGTGTGTGAGGAAAAAGAGCCAAGTGAACATCTGTACCAAGTGTACCAACCTCACCATTACAAACCTCAGCTTTGCATCGCCCAACCTCAGCTTTACGCCGCCAGACCTCAACTTTAAGGTTCCCCAAGTGCGCCTACTATCAGTCTCACCTGGGCAGGCGTATAGGTGCGCGAACGGGAAGAGATTCCCAAAGCGGCCAGACCGTCATGCAAGCCGGGACAAAGGGCAATCCACTGTTTCAGTTTGCGATAGGCAGAGTCGGGACAAAGTCCGGGGTTATAGAGAAGGGCAAGTTCAGTACGCCCATAGGTACGGATTTCAAAAGAGTTCATATCTGATATTTATGTGTTTTTAGTTCTACAAAAGTAGCCATAAATCATGACATAATCAAGTATACGGATATAAATAACAGGCTAAAAACGACCAGAACCGACCAGAACCCTCCGAAAGCGGAAAACGCCCATCTGCTCTGTATTACCTTTGCATCGTTGAGTTCAACACAGTGAATCTTTAATTTTTTAATTATTAATCTTTAATTTATTTATTAATCCATGATTCGTTACAAAAAGTATCAAGTGACGGGCGAGAACAGCCCGCTGAAAGGTCTCTGGTATGCACGTCCCGTGATTGAGGAGACTTTCAACATCGAGAAGCTTGCCAAACACATGTCCAACCACAACACCCCCTACTCAAGTGGTGTCATCAAGGGAGTGCTAACAGACATGGTTTCCTGCACCAAGGAACTGATTCTGGACGGTAAGAATGTGAAAATGGACGACCTGGCAATCTTCTCCGTGGGAATCATCAGCAAAGGAGGCGCACAGTCTGCCGCCGACTTCTCACTGGCCAATAATGTAAAGGGGTTGAAGCTCCGCGCCCGTGCCACGGGTGAGCTGAGCAATGCCCAAATTAACCTGGAAGGACAATTGAAAGAGTCTTCCATGTACACCGTGGACAGCAGCGCGTCCGGCAACACACCCGGAGGCGGCTCAGGGGGAGGCCAAGGCGGGGTGGATGAAAATCCGCTGGGATAGAATCCAACGCTTTCAGTTTCTTATTTTTAATTCCTAATTTCTAAATCTCAATCTGCCATGAATGAAGAAAAAAAGTCAAAATCAGTGTGGGGCATTGTCCTCAAAGTAATCATCACCGTAGCCACCGCTATTGCGGGAGCCTTAGGATTGGGAGCTTGCCGATAGGTATGCGAACGATCACCTTGCTCATTGTCCATTGCTCGGCCACGCCTCAGGGCGTGAGCCTGAGCTTTGAGGATTGCCGCCGCGACCACATCCGCCACCGCGGATTCAGCGACATCGGTTACCATTTCTACGTGACCCGTGACGGTGAAATCCACCGCGGCCGTCCACCGGAAAAAACCGGGGCGCATTGCCTCAATCACAACCGGCACTCCATCGGTATCTGTTACGAAGGAGGACTGGATGCTGAAGGCCGTCCGGCCGATACCCGCACCTTAGAACAGAAGGCTGCGCTGCTTGCTCTGCTTCGCGAGCTGAAACGCATCTTCCCACGGGCGCTGATTGTAAGCCATCACGACCTGAATCCCGTGAAACCTTGTCCTTGCTTCGATGCGGAAAGGGAGTATAGGGGGCTGTAAAAGCCCCCTATTTGCTTATTTCGGAAAAATGAATTCTACAGAAAACAATCAGGGCAAGCGCATCAAAAGTTTGCTTCATTTCGGTGCAGAAATGAATTATTTCACCACAGATTACACAGATTAGCACAGATTTAATTTATTAATAATCAGAGACATCTTCCCTAATCTGTGTAAATCTGTGTAATCTGTGGTGCATCATAACCCTACAAGAAGGAGCTAATTCCAACTCCCGATTCGCATGATTAACTAAAAATAGCTTGGAGATATTTTTAAGAACATCTCCAAGCCCCCAGAAAGACTAAAATAACAATCTGTTACCCTCGCATCAGCAATTCCGGGAATGTAAATCCTTGCATGGTATAGCAGATAAAGAAAATGGTAGCACTGACAATCCACAGAATTAGTAATGTCCACTTCAACCCGGAAACCATGGGCTGCCAATTGAACACCGGACGGAAGATTGCGAAAACAAGGCTGACCAGAGGAATACCCACTACGAGGATACCTGCAATATATAGTACGATGGCTGACAAAGGAGATGTAGGTAATACAAAATCAATAGCCGGAAACCAAGACATCAACGCTGCGCCACCGCCAATGGCTACCGCAATAGCGGCAAAGAGCAAAGCTACAAATACAATACCGAAAACAAACAGTACCGGACTGCAAATGATAGCCACAATAACCAGACAAACCTTCAGGAACCAACCGACAATCATTAATAACGTATCACCGGTTCTTTGCAAAGAAGTACGAGGCTTATCCGACCGCACATAATCGTTTACATTATTTGCAACTCTCTCAAAACCGTCAGTCACGGTCTTTCCAATGTTCTCTACCGTAACAGCTTCGCCGCGCATGTTCAGTTTTTCAGCCGCTGTACGAGCTTCGGGAATCACTATCCAGCAAATGATATAGATAGGAATCAAGAACTTGAAACCAAAGATTGCGCAAAAAACAAGAATCAAACGGAACCAGGTGGAATCCCAGCCTAAATAAACACTAAGTCCCCCTATCACACCACCCAGCATTTTATCATCCGGATTGCGATACAAACGGCGACGGGTCGAAGTGTAAGAAGAATTAGTATCACTATTCCAAGAGCCGGAACCATAACCTTCACCGGAAGTGCCCTTAGTATTTCCGGAAGCAGCATTCTCTTCCGTACCTGTCTCCATTTCTTCAGGTTTCCCTATGCGATTGATTACTTCTTCCACATCGGCTATAGTGATCACCTGAGAGCCAGCAGTCAGCTTCTCTGAAAAAAGTTCGGAGATGCGAAGTTCGATGTCATTTACAATCTCATCAGCACCGGCCTGTCTTCTAAAGTGCAGTTTCAGATTGCACAGATAATTATCCAAAAGGCGGTAGGCGTCTTCATCAATGTGGAAAACAGTTCCGCCCAGATTTACTGTTAATGTCTTTTTCATTGCTATTCGTTTTTTAAATTTATACTGATACGAGGTTTTTAATATCTTGAATCTAACGATTGGCTATATGATTCACCGTTTCATTCAACTCACGCCAGGAGATTTCCAACTCTCCCAGAAAAACTTCCCCTTTTGGAGTGAGCTTGTAATATTTACGTGGTGGCCCTTGTGTGGACTCTATCCATTCGTAACTTAACAGATCGTCATTCTTCAGACGAGTGAGCAACGGGTAAAGCGTCCCTTCCACTACAATCAGCTTGGCTTCTTTCAGTTTCTGGATAATATCCGAAGCGTAGGCTGGTTCTTTGTGAAGCAGTAGCATGATGCAATACTCTAACATGCCCTTACGCATTTGCGACTTTACATTATTTACGTCCATCTCTTATTGGTTTACGATTCGACAATTTTCTATTTTATAGCAAAGATGGCAACTGATTGAAATAGAGCCTTTCTTTGTATGACACAAATATATGTATTATCTTAGTACTATGCAATACAAAGTACCTTGCATTTTATTTAATTAACACTATTATCTGTTCACACCTTATTAATAAAGCGCCAGGGGGAGAGAATAACATATAAGAGAAAAATGTATCTTTGCGGAAAAGATATAAATACAGTGAACTATGTTAACTATCAGAAAAGCAACTACAGCCGATTGTGAGTTGATTCACAAACTTGCATGGCAGATATTTCCGGAGACTTACAAGGACATACTTTCACCGGAGCAAAACGATTACATGATGGAATGGATGTACTCCATAGAGAACATCCGCAAGCAAATGGAAGAAGAAGGACATGTATATTTCATTGGGTACAAGGACAATGAAGTGTGTGGTTATGTATCTGTGCAACAACAAGGTGAAGACCTATTTCATCTACAGAAAATATATGTACTCCCCTCCTTTCAAGGCTCACATTGCGGCAGCTTCTTATTCCATGAAGCCGTCAAATATATCAAGGAAATACATCCCGGCCGATGCCTGATGGAGTTAAATGTGAACCGTAACAATAAAGCGCTGAATTTCTATGAACGCATGGGAATGAAAAAACTGAGGGAAGGGGATTTTCCGATAGGGAACGGATATTATATGAATGACTTTATAATGGGGCTGGAGATCAATTGAGAATTGAGAATTAAAAATTAAAGGCTGCGCAGTTCAAAAGAGAACCTTGCGCAGCCTTTAATTTTTAATTTTCAATTTCTAATTATTCCGTTACTCGTTCCAGCCATTTTACCATGCCAAACATAACACCCATTGACACAAGACAAATAACAAAGAATACAGTCCAGCACTGCCAGATAGGAATCTTATTATACATCATAGGACCAAGGAATAAGAAGAGATTTCCTATCGCTGTTGCACCAAGCCACAAGCCTTGACACAAGCCCTGAATATGCTTGGGAGCTACCTTAGAAACAAATGAAAGACCAAGCGGCGAAATGAAAAGCTCAGCTACAGTCAAGAAGAAATAAACCACAATCAGCACCCACGGACCAGCCTTCAATCCTGCTTTGGCAGAGTCAGCCATTGCCTTGAATTCAGTGCCTGAAGGATAACCTTGCATTGCCGAATAAATGGTAAGGAATAAGAAGGCAAGTCCTGCAATACCCATACCTATGGCAATCTTCTTAGGAGTAGAAATTTGCTGACCACGACGGGCAAGTGTACCAAAGAAAAGCATGATGAGCGGAGTAAGTACTATCACAAAGAATGGATTCACAGCTTGCCAAATTTCGGGTGCAATACTATCGGTTACTACGAAGTCGCGGGCAAAAAGTGAAAGCGACTGGCCGTTCTGGTGGAATGAGAACCAGAAGAAAATCACGATACCTAATACAGCGAACAGTGCATACAGACGTTGCTTTATTTCCTTTGCCATAGCTGCTTTCTCTGCGGGGGTATAAGTCACCGATTCCGTCTTTTCCTTCTTGCCCGGTGTAGGGAACACCTTCCGGCACGCAATGAAAATGAAAAGAGAAATAAGCATAGCTACCACCGAAGCTATGAACGAATAATGGATGCCTGTATTAAATACGTCAAGATATTGGGTACAGAAAACGCTCAAATCAGTTGTTACCGTGCCTCCTACTTTGACAACCAGTTCATTCAGATTAGAGAGATTATCAGAAGCCATATCGCCACCTTCCTTAATATATTGATGGCACAATGCAGGCAGATCAGCGTTGTACATCATACTATGAACTTTCAGCCACCATTCTCTGAGCAGGGGAGCAACAAAAGGTGCAATCAACCCACCAATATTGATGAATACATAGAATATCTGAAAACCGGAATCACGACGGCTTTTAGCCAGTTTCAAGGCTTCAGGCCCTTTTTTCTCAGCTTCTTTTTCGAGATTGTCGTACATCTGACCTACGATAGCCTGTAGGTTTCCTTTAAAAAGTCCGTTACCGAAAGCAATGAAAAACAAAGAGACACAAGTCAAAGGAAGCAACCAGCCAATATTTTCAGCAGTAGACAATACAGGAATAGATAGAATGACATAACCCAACGACATCACGATCAATCCTGACATGATTGTTCCTTTATAATTTTGTGTCCTATCGGCAATAATACCACCTACCAAACTCAATACATAGATACCACAATAAAAGACCGAATAGATAATGGAACTGGTCTCGTCACTCAGGCCGAACTTGGAGCAGAGGAACAGTACCAGTACGGCATTCATGATGTAGTAGCCAAACCTTTCGCCCATATTGGAGATAGCAGCTGCCAACAGACCTTTAGGATGATTCTTGAACATAGATATAAGTTTTTAAATTAGTAATTAGATTGATTTTCGTTTATTAAATGCAAATATATACATTTTGCTGAAATAACCTGTAAAAAAGTGAAATTAGTCATGAAAAAGGATGCAAACTTCAGCATGAACCTCCTTAATTAAATCATTTGGATCAAGTTTAAGTTGCAGGCCACGCTGACCTGCACTTATGTAGATATAAGGATAATTGAGACAAGATTCATGAATGTATGTGGGGAAAGGTTTCTTCATACCGATAGGAGTACATCCTCCACGAATATACCCCGTCAAGGGAAGTAATTCCTTCATCGGAATAAGATCACACTTCTTATTGCCGGAGGCCTTAGCCGCCAGTTTCAAATCCACTTCATGTTCACCGGGAATGACGCAAACAAAATGGCCATTCTTGTCACCATGCAGCACAAGGGTTTTGAATACCTGCTCGATATTCTCCCCCAAGCTATCTGCCACATGAATAGCACTCAAATCATTTTCATCCACTTCATAGGGAATCAGTTCGTATGCGATTTTAGCTTTATCTAAAAGCCTCGCTGCATTAGTCTTATTAATTTTCATGATTTATCCTTTTAATTCTTCTTTAAGGAATTTAGGAGTATATCCCTTCTTACTCTTGGCCACTTCTTCCGGCGTACCGAAGCTGAGGAGTTGTCCCCCGCCCTTACCGCCGTCAGGCCCCATGTCTATGATGTAATCCGCCATCTTGATAACATCCAGATTGTGCTCGATGACAATCACCGTATTGCCTTTATCCACCAATTTATTAAGTACATTCATCAGTACACGAATGTCTTCGAAGTGAAGTCCGGTAGTAGGCTCGTCAAGGATATAGAGGGTTTTCCCCGTATCTCGTTTGGAAAGCTCTGTTGCCAACTTCACACGCTGGCTTTCACCACCGGAAAGCGTGGTGGAAGACTGACCCAGTTTGATATATCCCAGACCAACCTCCTGTATCACCTTAATTTTATTCAGAATCTGCGGCACATTTTCAAAGAACTCCACAGCGCGGTTGATTGTCATATCCAACACATCGGCAATGGATTTTCCCTTAAAACGCACTTCCAGTGTTTCGCGGTTATAGCGTTTGCCATGACACACCTCACAAGGTACATATACATCGGGCAGAAAGTTCATCTCAATGGTTTTGTAACCATTGCCCTGACAGGCCTCACAACGCCCGCCACTGACATTGAAAGAGAAACGCCCCGGTTTGTAACCACGTATCTTAGCCTCCGGCAGCCCAACGAACAGGTTGCGGATATCAGAAAATACACCGGTATAAGTCGCCGGATTAGAACGCGGCGTACGTCCCAGCGGAGACTGGTCCACATTCACCACTTTATCAATGTATTCAAGTCCTTCGATGCTACCATACTCCAAGGGATCCTGAAGCGAACGGTAGAACTTTTGCGACAGGATGGGTTGCAAAGTTTCATTAATAAGCGTCGATTTTCCACTGCCGGATACACCGGTCACACAAATCAGCTTGCCGAGGGGAAATTCCACATCCACCCCTTTCAGATTATTCCCACGTGCGCCACGAAGCCACAGACTATGTCCGTTGCCCTCACGCCGCTTGGCAGGTATTTCAATCTCACGCTCACCGTTGAGGTACTGCGAGGTCAGTGTATGCGTTTCGAGCATCTCTTTCGGAGTTCCGGCAAAAACGACTTCACCGCCCAGGCGACCGGCTTTCGGCCCCATGTCGATAACATAGTCGGCAGCCATCATCATATCCTTGTCATGCTCCACCACAATAACCGAATTACCAATATCTCTCAATTCTTTCAAAGAATGAATAAGCCGCTGGTTATCCCGCTGATGCAGACCGATACTCGGTTCATCGAGAATATAAAGCACGTTTACCAACTGTGAGCCGATTTGTGTAGCCAGACGAATACGTTGGCTCTCCCCTCCGGAAAGGGTGACCGAACCACGGTCGAGGGCAAGATAATCCAATCCGACATCCAGAAGGAATTTCAGACGGGTACGGATTTCTTTTAATATCTCGACGGCAATCTGTTGCTGCTTATTATCAAGGTACTGATCAACATTCATCAACCAGTCGTAGAGTTCATTGATATCCATGCAGGAAAGCTCATAAATGTTCTTATCATGGATGCGGAAATGTAATGCTTCCTTATTCAATCTCGCTCCTTTACATTCAGGACATACAGTAGTTTTGGCAAATTGTTCCGCCCACTTTTGCGCGGTAGCGGAAGCATCTTTTTCCTGCAACATCTGAATATACTTCACCACACCCTCAAACGTTACAAAATAATCGGAAGAAGTGCCGATAAGGGAGCTTTTAATCTTAATACGTTCATCCGAACCATAGAGGATTTCATCAATAGCTTCATCCGGCAATTCCTTAACAGGAGTTTTCAGGGTAGCTTCATACTTCTCCAATAAAGCGGCTATCTGCCAGAAAATCATGCTATTCTTATACTTCCCTAATGGAATGACAGCTCCTTCGTATATAGACAGCTCGCGGTCGGGAATGACTTTTTCCACATCAATCTGATTCACCACCCCTAATCCCTTACATTTAGGGCAGGCACCTTGCGGAGAGTTGAACGAGAAGTTATGAGGTGCCGGCTCACGGTAAGACAGACCTGTAACAGGGCACATTAACCGTTTGCTATAATGACGCACATTTTCGGACTGTAAATCAAGTATCATCAACAGCCCGTCGCCTTGCCGCATAGCCGTAGCCACACTGTTTTTCAGGCGGACATCATCCTTATCCGTCACAATCAGTTTATCGATAACCACTTCAATATCATGGTTCTTGTAACGATCCAGTTTCATGCCGGGCAATGCCTCCCGCACCTCACCGTCTACACGGACATAAAGATAGCCCTTCTTACGAACCTGCTCGAACAGTTCCTTATAATGTCCCTTACGGGTACGGACCAATGGAGAAAGAATATAGATTTTCTTGCCTTTATAATCTTTCAGAATTAAATCGAGGATTTGTTCTTCGGTATATTTCACCATTTTCTCGCCCGACAGATAAGAATATGCTATACCGGCACGGGCATAAAGCAAACGCAAATAGTCGTAAATCTCGGTCGTGGTGCCTACCGTGGAACGAGGATTCTTATTCGTGGTTTTTTGCTCAATGGAGATAACCGGACTCAATCCCGTAATCTTATCGACATCAGGACGCTCCAGATTTCCCAGGAAATTGCGGGCATATGCGGAAAAGGTTTCGATGTAACGGCGTTGTCCTTCGGCAAAAATCGTGTCGAACGCCAACGATGATTTACCGCTTCCACTCAATCCCGTAATCACAGTAAGACTGTTACGGGGAATCTCCGCATCGATATTTTTCAGATTGTGCACGCGCGCACCATATACATTGATGTATTCTGTTTCTTCAGCCATTTATCTTAATATATTAATATCACTTTTTATCTTATAATCAACTCCATCCGCTCCTTCCGCTTCCACCACAATGAAATAAACACCGTCGGGAACGTTTTTACCATGAGTCGTGCCATCCCATCCGGCATCTATATTTTGCAATCCCCAATGATAAAGTTGTTGCCCCCAGCGGTTGAAGACATACGCATTGAAACGGACCAGCGATTTATGCTTCACCCGAAACACATCGTTCACTCCGTCTCCATTAGGCGAAAAGGCATTCGGGACTTTCAACTCCGACTCTGCAATGCGGATAACAAAAGCGTCGGATGATTCAGTGTCTTCCGTCTCCGTATCCGTCACAATCAGGCGGACATAGAACAAGCCGGACTCCTGGAAAGTATAGATAGTCTCAGCATCAAAACGCGTCAGGAAGATATCATTGAAAGCTGCATCACGCGAAAAATTCCACTCATAACGAAGATTATCGTTTTCATCCGCTGCATCTCCGTTTTCAGCGGGCTCTTTCCACAGAAAACGGAACTCAAGGGGAGCGGAACCGGTATATGTATCACCCGGATAAACAGAGACACTTTCTTCGGGAATCGCTCCATTTTCAAAAAGCAGAATCGCTACGGGAGACATATCCAACAGTCCTGTCCTTCCCCCGCCAGCCCACACCGGTAAATTTCCGAGCAGCAACATCGCCGCACAACCGATATATAAAAACAATCCGCATCGCATAATACCTGCAAAAATAACGGTTTCCGTGCGAATATCAGCGTATACATAGAAATTTTCAGTTTTAAAATGCACAATATTATTTCTTAACTCATTCCATTCGTTAATTTTAGGCAAAATTCTTACCTTTGCGGCTACTTTGGGAAATTGTAAACATAAACCAACGATATCGAATGAGAACGATTAACCGGATTTTTTGTTCCATGCTGCTTGCCGGTGCATGCAGTTTTGGTGCATTTGCGCAAGAGAACCAGTCATATTTTCTGCATACCATCGAAAAAGGGCAAAGCCTTTATTCCATATCCAGTATGTACGGTGTCACACAGTCGGACATCGTGAAGTTGAACCCCGGAAGCGACGAAAAAATCTTCGTAGGACGTACACTCCGTATTCCGCGCACAGCCGCCAATACTCAGACAGAGACTTTCCATACCATAGCGCAAGGCGAAACACTTTATCGGCTGACCGTCAAGTATGGCGTATCCGCCAAGGCAATTTGTGACGCCAACCCCGGACTGAGTGCTGAGAACTTCCGCATAGGCCAGGTGATACGCATCCCTTCCGCCGGTGAAACGGGTGCAGTGACTACGGAAACTGCTACAGAAAACGTAATTCCTCCTATCCAGGGTCCTGTGCAATCCCGTTGCAAGGAGATGCACAAAGTGAAACGGAAAGAAACCGTATACAGCATCAGCCGCGAATATGGCATATCGGAAGCCGAACTGATAGCCGCTAACCCCGAGCTGAAAGGTGAAAACAAGATAAAGAAAGGTACATTCCTTTGCATCCCCTTCCCCACAGCGCAGGTGGCAACTCCGGCTCAACCGCAGGTGACTCCCAGCAACAGCGAACTGTTTAGCGAAAACAAGAAAGCTACAGAGCGTTTCAGCACCATCAAAGCAGCCATCGTACTGCCTTTCCTGGATGTTCCCAAAAGCGAAGCGGCTCGTATGATAGAGTATTACGAAGGATTCCTTATGGCCGTAGACAGTTTGAAGCGCAGCGGAGTTTCCGTTGATTTATATACTTATAATTCCGGTTCTGAAAATGCTTCTCTGAATAGCGTGCTGTCCCAAAAAGAAATGAAAGATATGGATATCATTTTCGGCCCGTTGCACCATCAGCATATCAAACCGCTGGCAGACTTCGCCCAGAAGAATGACATCCGCTTGGTGATACCGTTTACTTCAAAGGACAACAGTGTTTTCCGTAATCCGTCCATTTATCAGATCAACACTCCGCAATCCTATCTTTACTCTGAAGTATATGATCATTTCGTGCGTCAGTTCCCCAATGCAAACGTCATCTTTATTGAGGCAAGCACGGGTACAAAAGATAAAGTAGAATTTATCAAAGGGCTGAAAGACGAACTGAAAAACCGTTCCATCCCCATGAAGTCGCTGAAAGAGGATGCAACAGTGGAATCACTGAAAGCTGTCCTGCGTGCCGACCGGGAAAATATATTCATCCCTACATCGGGAAACAATGTAACCCTGATAAAGATACTTCCTCAACTCACTTTATTAGTCCGCGATAATCCGGAAAGCAACATTCATTTGTTTGGTTACCCGGAATGGCAGACTTACACCAAAGATCATCTGGAAGCATTCTTTGAACTGGATACCTATTTCTATTCATCATTCTACACCAACAACCTGCTGCCCGCAGCCATCAACTTCACCAAGAGTTATCGCAGATGGTACGGCAAGGATATGGATGAGCGTTATCCGAAGTTCGGAATGCTGGGCTTTGACACCGGTTATTTCTTCCTGAAAGGCTTGTCGCGCTACGGTTCGGAGTTAGAGAAGAATATGCAACAGATGGATTTAGTGCCTATCCAAACCGGATTCAAGTTCCAGCGTGTTAACAACTGGGGAGGGCTCATCAACAAGAAAGTGTTCTTTGTCCGCTTCACCAAGAACTACGAACTGGTTAAGCTGGATTACGATTGATAATAACAGAAGTTTCTAAACCTGAAGATAATGAAGATAAAAAATATCATAGGAATCGCTCTATTACTTACTGTATGGGCATTGCCCGGTCGTGCACAGGTAGGCGAACAGCGCCACAACCTTGCAGTGGGTTTTAACGGCGGTATCAATCTCAACAGCGTCAGCTTCTCCCCCACTGTCCGGCAGAAAAACCTGATGGGTATCAACGGCGGTTTAACGGCCCGCTATATTTCAGAGAAATACTTCAGCATGATTTGCGGCGCACAAATCGAGTTGAACTTCTCACAGCATGGCTGGGATGAATATAGCGAAGACTATCCTGAACTGCAATATACACGCAAGATGAATTATGTAGAAATACCTCTGTTAGCGCATCTGGCATTCGGCAAAGACCGGGGAGTGCAATTCTTCGTCCACGCAGGACCGCAGATAGGATTCTTTATCAGCGATACCCGAACGAAAAATGATGCATGGGATAAGACAAGCCACAATCTGGTTACCGAACAGCATGATAAGAATGTAGAGAACAAGTTCGACTATGGTATTACGGGCGGCGCAGGATTGGAATTACGTACTAAAGCCGGTAATTTCCTGGTAGAGGGAAGGTACTATTATGCCTTGTCCGACTTTTATAAAAGTACCAAGAAAGACTATTTCGACCGTTCGGCACATGGAACTATAGTAGCAAAAATAACTTATCTGTTCGACCTTAAAAAGTAGATTAAAGAGAGAGTTACATATATAAAAAGAGGACGCCCCGAAACTTCAATGAAAAGCTCCGGGGCGTCCTCTTTTTTATATATTCTTCTATTTTCTCAGTCTGAAACTATCCGCAGCTTTCACCATCAGTTCGTCACGATAGATAGCACGGAAAGACAAATAATTCAATATGATAGAAACAGCGGGAAGACAAAGCGCCCAACCCAACTGAAAAGACATTGCATCGAGATCATCCTTCAGCATATACATAAACACGAAAAATGCCGCATAATATCCTATCAGAAGAATACTGTTGAATATCGTCATACGCACCTGCAACATACGGTTACGGAACAGGAAAATAGTACAGAATGCTATGACAGTACTTAAAAACAGTATTCCGAATAGTCCCCACGTAGACTGAAAAGCATTATCCACCAGCGTTACGCCCAATGGCTTGAAAACATATTCGGTAACTCCGTCCGCAGCAATAAACTGTCCCACGGGCAAACACATGGCCGCTATCAGCAAACCCGTCACAATCAATAAATAAACAGATTGAATTCGTTGTATCATACTCTCTTTTCTTGGTTAAAACAACAAAGGTGTGCCCAAGCAAATTTTACTCGGGCACACCTTTATAGTAATTTCATTTACTGTAATTTCTCTTTTTCTTTTGCCGGGTTGCGATAGTAAATCTTACCCTCAACGTATTCTTGCGTTGCAATCAACGTCGGTTTCGGCAATTTCTCATAATAGCGTGAAATTTCAATTTGCTCCCGGTTCTCGAATACTTCTTCCAAGTTATCATTGTAGGAAGCAAACTCTGCCAACTTCTTGGAAAGGTCATTCTTGATTTCCACACTGATCTGGTTTGCACGCTTACCTATAATAGATACGGTTTCATACACATTACCGGTATCCGCACACAACTCCATCATGTCACGGGTAACCGTACTGCCAGGAGCATTTGTCTTCTTGTAATCCATAAATATCTAAATTAATATTATCCTAAATCTGTTTATCATCATTCAATATCTTCTCGGAGTCTTTGAATATCCTGTCGGCTTCCTTCATATATTTACTTTCAGGAAACTCATTCTTGAAAGCGTAATATTCATCCACCGTTTCACGATAACGTTCCGCTCTTTTATCTTCCACACTGTAGATAGCCATTTCATATTTGGCACGCAGGATAAGAATGGATAAATCTTCGCGAAGGTTCGTGTAAGGATAGTCTTTCAAAGCATTTTGTGCAGTAATCACACAAGACTGATAGTTATTACCCAAGTAGTTACCCAAATTATAGTACAATTTAGCAGAGAGATACTCTTTCATTACCAGTTTGTCCTGCAACTTGAAAATCATATCCTGGGCTTCTTCCTTCTTTGAGCTTTGCGGGAAATATTCCATGAACATCTGCAATTGCTGAATGGCACTGTATGTGCCCGACTGGTCGAGACGAGGTTCCGGAGTATCCAGATACAATGCTTTACCTGCATGGAAACGTGCCAGTTCGGTAAATGTACCACGGGGATATACATTATAATATTGGACGAAAGTCTGAGCTGCCGTCTGATAATCTTTCTGATTATAATAGCTCATACCCAGCATGTAGAGGGATTCCTCCGCTTTGTCTGTACCCTTGAGGATAGCGATTAACTCATTCAACAACGTTGCTGCACGATTGTACTGCCCCTTTGCGAAGTAGTTCTTTGCCGCCTCATACTTATACTCATAGTCGGTGCTTTTTAACAGCTTGTTATATTCTCCACACGAGGAGAGCAATACCGCTGCAAGCAAAGTTATTAAGATGTTCTTCTTCATTCTTAGCTTTTCAAATAATGTGCAAAGATAAAGGTTCGCATCGAATAAAGCAACGATACGAACCTTAATTTTTCAAAAACCAGAAAATGACCGACAAACGCCTGTCTATTCACGACGAACCGGAATTATGGCCGGTCTAAAAAATGGTCATTATAATTTATATAAATCACTTGCCGCAAGCAAATCTACTTTCCTTTCCGTCAGCACGCGGATGCAGTTTTCCATGTCATTAGGACGAATGATGACATTTGCCGTATTACCGTTGGCAAACGAATACATATATTCAATGAAAACGCCTTCATCGGACAAGAAACGCAGGACTTTAGACAGTGAGCCCGGAATATTGGGGCAACTGATACCTACAACATCCGTCACATTCACGGCAAAATGATTATCTTTTAAAGCTTTATATGCCTTATCCGGTTCAGACACGATGCCACGAAGAATACCGAAATCAGCATTCTCAGCAATACAGAGAGCGGAAAGGTTGACACCTTCTTTCGCAAGCACTTCAGTCACTTCAGTCAAACGACCGGACTTATTCTCCAGGAAAATAGAAAGTTGTTTTGCTACCATGATCTTAATTATTAAATAATTTATAATTATCAAAGTTTACGGTTGTCGATTACACGTTTGGCTTTGCCCACGCTACGCTCAATGCTGCGTGGTTCAACCAGGCGGACATCCACTCCCAAACCAAGTACACTCTGCAGGCGGGATGCCAGTTTCTTCTTTAATGCCAGCATTCTGTTAATCTCATCCGAATAGTATTCCGGACGAACTTCAACCTGCAATTCCATAGTGTCGGTATTATTCTTACGGTCTACTATCAGGAGATAATGCGGCTCGAATTCCGGCATTTCGAGAATAACCGACTCTATCTGAGTGGGGAAGACATTGACACCACGGATAATGAGCATATCATCACTACGTCCGAGAATGCGGTCCATACGGACAAGCGTACGCCCGCAAGGACATTTGTCATAGTGCAAAGCGGTGAGATCCTTCGTGCGGTAACGCAACAGAGGCATACCTTCCTTAGTGAGATGAGTAAAGACAAGTTCGCCCGTCTCACCCGGAGCAACCGGTTCCAAGGTATTCGGATTGATGATTTCGGGGAAATAATGGTCTTCATTAAGGTGGGTGCCATGCTGGCATTCACATTCATACCCTACACCCGGACCGGCTATTTCACTCAATCCATATATGTCATAGGCTTTAATGCCTAACTTTTCTTCTATCTCGTGACGCATATTCTCCGTCCAGGGTTCCGCACCGAAAGCACCAATCCGCAACTTGAATTCTTCACGGGGCAAACCGGAGTCTTTGATAGCATCCGCCAGATAAAGTGCATAAGAGGGGGTGCAGCAAAGCACCGTAGAACCGAAGTCATGCATCAGGGTAATCTGCTTTTCAGTATTGCCACTTGACATCGGGATGACGGAAGCACCGATATTCTCGGCACCGGCATGCGCACCCAGTCCGCCGGTGAACAGGCCATATCCGTATGCTACATGGAAAAAATCGGAACTGCCCGCACCGTATGCCGTAAAAGCACGCGACAAGCATTCTGCCCACGCTGAAAGGTCCCTACGCGTATATCCTACCACGGTAGGTTTACCGGTCGTGCCAGATGAAGCATGGATACGTACTATCTGACTCATGGGGACGGCACAAAGCCCGAAAGGATAATTATCGCGCAAGTCGTATTTCGTAGTAAAAGGTAGCTTGACGATATCGTCTATACTGTTGATGTCATCCGGGGTGATTCCCAGTTCCTGCATTTTTTTACGATAGAAAGGAGTGTTGTGATAAACATGCTCCACGATCTTCTTGAGGCGGATGCTCTGGATTTTGCGAAGGCTTTCGCGATCCATGCATTCGATACTTTCATTCCAAATCATGTCTTCGTTGTATTACATTGATGGTTATTATTAGTACTTATTTCCTGCAAAGGAATAAAAAAATTTTGTTTATCTCAAGTATTTTCCCGAATATTGCCGTCCATAAGGAGAGAAAATGAACAAATTTGAATTAACATCCGCTTATAAGCCGACCGGTGATCAGCCGGAAGCTATCGCACAGCTCACTGACGGCGTGGTTCAGGGAGTTCCTGCACAGACTTTACTTGGTGTCACCGGTTCCGGTAAGACTTTCACCATCGCCAACGTGATCGCCAATATCAATAAACCAACGTTAATATTAAGCCATAACAAAACATTGGCGGCTCAACTCTACAGCGAATTTAAAGGTTTCTTCCCCAATAATGCCGTGGAGTATTACGTTTCTTATTATGACTACTATCAGCCGGAAGCCTATCTTCCTTCTTCTGATACTTATATAGAAAAGGACCTCGCCATCAATGACGAAATCGACAAGTTGCGGTTGGCGGCCACCTCTTCCCTACTTTCGGGACGAAAAGATGTAGTGGTCGTTTCTTCCGTGTCCTGCATATATGGTATGGGTAACCCATCGGACTTCTATGAAAATGTGATAGAAGTGCAACAAGGTAAAACATTCAGCCGGAATGTATTCCTGCGCCGTCTGGTAGACAGTCTTTACGTACGCAACGACATTGATTTAAATCGTGGCAACTTCCGCGTGAAAGGAGATACGGTGGACATTTACCTGGCCTATGCCGACAATCTGCTGCGTATTATTTTCTGGGGAGACGAGGTAGACAGCATCGAGGAAGTGGACCCCATCAGCGGTGTGACCATCGCCCGTTTTGATGCTTACAAAATATACCCTGCCAACCTCTTTATGACCACCAAAGAAGCCACGCTCCGGGCCATTCATGAGATAGAAGACGACCTGCACAAACAAGTGCAATGGTTTGAAAGCCAGGGAAGGGCATATGAGGCGAAGCGACTTCAAGAACGGGTGACGTATGATATGGAAATGATACGCGAATTGGGACACTGTTCGGGCATCGAAAACTATTCGCGCTATTTTGACGGACGTGCCGCAGGCACCCGGCCTTACTGTCTGCTGGACTTCTTCCCGGAAGATTTTCTGATTGTTATAGATGAAAGCCATGTGAGTGTGCCGCAGATACGCGCAATGTACGGCGGTGACCGGGCCCGCAAAATCAATCTTGTTGAGTATGGATTCCGTCTTCCGGCGGCTATGGATAACCGTCCGCTGAAATTTGAAGAATTTGAAGAAATGGCGAAGCAAGTGATTTACGTCAGTGCGACGCCTGCAGATTATGAATTGATTCAATCGGAAGGTATCGTTGTGGAACAGGTAATTCGTCCTACCGGGTTGTTGGACCCGATCATTGAAGTACGTCCCAGCCATAACCAGATAGACGACCTGATGGAAGAAATCCAGATACGCATAGAACGCAGTGAGCGTACGCTTGTTACCACTCTTACCAAACGCATGGCAGAAGAGCTGACGGAATATCTTCTGAATAATAATGTGAAGTGTAACTATATCCATAGTGATGTGGACACGCTGGAACGTGTAAAAATCATGAGCGACCTGCGCGAAGGTTTATATGACGTACTTATCGGTGTAAACCTGCTACGCGAAGGCCTGGACCTCCCCGAAGTATCGCTCGTTGCCATTCTCGATGCAGACAAAGAAGGTTTCCTCCGTTCCCACCGTTCACTGACACAGACTGCCGGGCGTGCAGCCCGTAATGTGAATGGTATGGTCATCATGTACGCCGACCGCATCACCGATAGTATGCGATTGACAATTGACGAAACCAACCGCCGTCGTGAAAAGCAATTAAAATACAACGAGGAGCACGGCATCACGCCACAACAAATCAAGAAAGCGAAAAACCTCAATGTATTTGCTGCCAATGCCACAACGGAAGAAGTTTTTGCCGACAAAGGTGCAGCTACCGCTCCCCGCCCCTACATCGAACAGGAAAGTACTGCCAGCATCGCAGCCGACCCCATTGTACAATATATGTCTCGCCCGCAACTGGAGAAAAGTATCGAACGCACCAGAAAGCTCATGCAAGAGGCTGCCAAGAAGCTCGACTTTATCGAAGCGGCGCAATATCGTGATGAACTGTTGAAGATGGAGGATTTATTAAAAGAGAAATAGAGAGAAAAGGGTATTTTCTTAAAATAAATAGAAGGATGGTGGATTTCCACTAATAAGTGTTATAAAACATACTTTTTTCTTTGGATAATTTGCAGATTTCCCAAGAGTCCGTATCTTTGCACTGTGTTTTTCATAGTATTAGATTTAAGGTTAACAAAGGTTGGAGTACAGCGGTACTCCTTTTTTTATGCCTATATGTCTCATTCCAAGTCTGCATAAACCTATATATCTCGTCTTTTCTTTTCTGTTCTCTCTCTTTTTGCCTTCATTCACGCTGCTGATTCGGAAATTGGAGTATTATTTGTTCTATTTAGTAGACTATTTATTCCTGCTATTGTCTATCACAAAGAGAGCATCTATTTTTGTGAATACAAAATTATAGAACTTTAAAATACAACACCATGAAAAGGCAATAACCCATCAGCTTCCCGTTACGTGCAATTGTACCAAAATGTCAGTAAAAGGACTGGTAGAAACCGACAAAGGCATCACCATAGAGACCGGAGAATGGCCTGCCGACATTGACGAAGACGGCAAACGATATGTAGAAATCATCATACAAGGTAAGGAAAAGCCTCTCATTGTCCGCCAAATATCTTTCACTCTGGAAGATGAAGTCTGTTATCGCATAGCTTATGCACGTGGAAAAGACTTTTATCCCCGCACGGATTTAGGAGAACAACAACACGCCGCAGAAGCACCAGGCAAACTGACATTCTCCGTCAATACTACCTTAAAACCGAATGAACGCCTTCATGTCCGTCTCTTCCCCTGGAGTACCCGGCAGGATAAGGAACTGCACTTCCAAATGAAAGAATGTACATTTGAGGGTACGGAAATAGAGTAATACGACAAAAGGTATCAATATATGATAAAAGGATACCAATGCATCTAACCGGAATTGCCTACTTTTGTCACACTTATTAATATTCAGAAATCTAAAAAAGAAGAAAAACATGAGTATCAGAAAACGAATGAATGTATTACTCGGAGCATTGCTGCTGACCGGCAGCCTGTTCTCTCAAAATGTATGTGTGACTACTCCCAAGACATCCCTGATTCTTTCAGCCCCTATCGGCGGCGAACTGAAGCATGTATATTACGGCAATAAACTTTCGGAGACGGACTTGCAGAACATTGACTTTGCAGGCACTCCCAATATGCCCGCATATCCGGTATATGGACTGAATTGTCCCGGAGAATCCGCCCTTGCCGTGAAACACGCCGACGGCAACATGACCTTGCAGATGGAAATTGTACAGACCAGAACGGTCAAGGAAGGAAACGCAGAGGTAACCGTCATCGAAATGAAAGACAAGGTATATCCTTTTTATGTAAATGTGTGCTACCGGACTTATCAGGATGCCGACGTCATCGAAACATGGACCGAAATTTGCCATCAGGAAAAGAAATCGGTCACGCTCAATCAGTTTGCCTCAGGTTTTCTGCCTATCCGCCGTGGAGAAGTCTGGTTATCGCACCTATACGGTTCGTGGGCCAATGAAGGCCGTTTATGTCAGGAATTGCTGGAACCGGGAATGAAAGTCATCAAGAACAAAGATGGTGTACGCAACGCACATACTTCACACGCCGAAATCATGTTCGCCCTTGATGGAAAGCCTCGGGAGAATACGGGCAATGTCATTGGAGCAGCTCTCTGCTACGGTGGCAATTACAAGCTGCGCATCGATACGCATGATGATGAATACCACCGTTTCTTTGCCGGTATCAATGAAGAAAACTCTGCCTATTCACTGAAAAAAGACGAAGTGTTCCGCACTCCCGAACTTGCATTGACATACAGCAACGAGGGGTTGAGTGGAAGCAGCCGTAACTTTCACCGTTGGGCACGCCTTCATAAATTATCCAACGGCACCGTCCCTCGAAAGATTCTGCTGAACAGTTGGGAAGGTGTTTATTTCGACATTAACCAGACGGGTATGGATCAGATGATGAGTGACATAGCCTCTATGGGCGGCGAGTTGTTCGTGATGGACGACGGATGGTTCGGCGATAAATATCCCCGCAAAAACGACAGTTCTTCGCTCGGCGACTGGGTAGTTGACAAGAACAAGTTGCCCGACGGCATTGAGGGGCTGTTGAAGAGTGCAGAAAAGCATGGCATCAAGTTCGGTATATGGATAGAGCCGGAGATGGCGAATATCACCAGCGAACTGTATGAGAAACATCCCGAATGGGCAATCAAGGCGCCTGAGCGTAACTTGGTATTGGGACGTGGCGGTACGCAGATAGTACTCGACCTTGCTAACCCGCAAGTCCAGGACTTCATATTCAACATCGTAGACGATCTGATGACCAAATATCCTGAAATAGATTACATCAAGTGGGATGCAAATATGTCTATCATGAATCATGGTTCCAACTATCTGACGAAAGACAATCAAAGCCATATGTACATCGAATATCATCGCGGACTCGAAAAAGTGTGTCAGCGCATACGTGCCAAGTACCCGGAATTAACCATACAAGCTTGTGCCAGCGGTGGCGGTCGTGCCAATTACGGCATACTTCCCTACTTCGACGAATTTTGGGTAAGCGACAATACGGATGCACTGCAACGCGTCTATATGCAGTGGGGAACCTCCTATTTCTTTCCGGCCATCGCCATGGCTTCGCACATCAGCGCGGCACCCAATCATCAGACTTTCCGCACAATTCCGCTGAAATACCGGATTGACGTGGCAATGAGTGGCCGCCTGGGCATGGAAATACAACCAAAGAACATGACTGAAGAGGAAAAGGCACTCTGCAAAAATGCAATAGCGGAATACAAAGCGATTCGCCCGCTTGTGCAGATGGGTGATATTTACCGCCTGTTGTCACCGTATGACAATCAAGGTACGGCATCCATGATGTATGTAACTCCCGAAAAGGACAAAGCCGTATTCTACTGGTGGAAAACGGAACACTTCGTCAACCAGCATTTACCACGCGTAAATATGGCGGGGCTATCTCCTGACAAGCTGTATAAAGTGCACGAACTGAACCGTATAGACAATGAACCCTTAAGCTTTGAAGGAAAAGTGTTCAGCGGAGCCTATCTAATGGCAAACGGTTTGGAGATACCTTATAATCACAGGGTTGACTATCACAAACAGAATGATTACTCCAGCCGGGTGCTCTATCTGGAAGAAGTGAAATAAAGAAGTACAGAGAATACTGATAATTCCATGTTTTTTGCGTATGTTTGTAGCAAAGTTCAATCCCGCAAATCGACATGGAATTATTAGTATATAAAGCCTCAGCCGGCTCAGGAAAGACATTCACCCTGGCCGTAGAATACATCAAACACTTGATTCTGAACCCAAGAGCTTATCGGCAGATACTTGCCGTGACCTTTACCAACAAAGCCACGGCGGAAATGAAAGAGCGTATCCTGCAACAGCTTTATGGCATTTGGGTAAACGATCCGGCATCGGACCCCTATCTGAACCGCATCCGCGAAGACCTGCAACGAAAAAACTTATCCGATCCCGATATCCGCCGGGCAGCGGGGACAGCATTGCAATATATGCTGCACGATTACAGCCGCTTCCGTGTAGAAACCATCGACTCCTTTTTCCAGTCCGTCATGCGCAATCTGGCCCGCGAACTGGAGTTAAGCCCCAATCTTAACATTGAATTGAACAATGCCGATGTACTGAGTGATGCCGTGGACAGCCTCATCGAAAAGCTGACACCGTCTTCTCCCGTACTGGCATGGTTGCTGGATTACATCAATGAGCGTATCGCCGATGATAAGCGCTGGAATGTTTCCAATGAAATCAAACGTTTCGGATGGAACATCTTCGACGAAGGCTACATAGAACGTGGAGAAGGGCTTCGGCAGCAGTTGAGACAGCCGGATACCATCAAATTATACCGTAACGAACTGCGCGAAATGGAGACGGAAGCCCTGGAACAAATGAAAGGTTTCTACGACCAATTCACGGGCGAACTGGAAGCCCACGCACTTACCGCCGAAGACCTGAAAGGCGGAGCCCGAGGGATAGGCAGCTATTTCCGCAAATTGCGGGACGGGCGGTTATCAGATAAAGATACGCTGAACGCAACATTAAGGAACAGCCTGGACGACGCTAAGAACTGGGCAACCAAAACTTCAGCACGGAAAAATGATATTATCCATCTTGCCGAAACAAGTCTGCTTCCTATATTGCAAGATGCGGAAACTTACCGGCCAAGAAACAACAAGATTGTAAACAGTTGCCGATTGTCACTGCAACATCTGAATAAATTGCAATTGCTTGCGCACATCGACGAAGAAGTGCGTGAACTGAACCGCGAACATAACCGCTTTTTGTTGTCAGACACCAATGCCCTACTCCATAATCTGGTACGGGACGGAGACTCTTCATTCGTATTCGAGAAAATCGGCGCCAATATCCGGAACGTAATGATTGACGAGTTCCAGGATACCAGCCGGATGCAATGGGATAACTTTAAAATCCTGCTGCTGGAAGGTCTTTCACAAGGAGCCGACAGTTTGATTGTGGGTGACGTGAAACAGTCCATCTATCGCTGGCGCAACGGTGACTGGAAAATATTGGACGAACTGACAAGTGGCAAACCCACAGACAGCGCAGCCAACTCTCAACTTAACAACTTTCCCATACGTGTGGAAACCTTGAAGACAAACCGCCGAAGTGAAACCAATATCATCCGGTTCAACAACTTCCTGTTTACGGCTGCTGTGGAGTACTTAAACATGCTTCACCTGAAAGAACTGCAAGAAGATTGCCAGCCGTTGCAACGGGCTTATGCAGATGTAGCGCAAGAGTCACCACGAACAGAAGCGAAAGGATATGTCAAAGTCGATTTTCTGGAACCTGACGAAGAGCATAATTACGTGGAGATGACACTTATTGCATTGGGGGAAGAAGTACAACGGCTCTTGAATGCAGGTGTGAAACTGAATGATATCACCATCCTGGTACGCAAAAACAAGAGCATCCCTCCTATTGCCGACTATTTTGACAAGACCATGCACTTGCCTGTTGTCTCTGACGAAGCATTCCGGCTGGACGCTTCCCAGGCAATCTGCATGCTGATAGATGCTTTGCGTTATCTTTCGAATCCGGAAGATAAAATTGCCCGGGCCTCGCTGATTATGAATTATAAATTACAAATTACGAAAGACAAGGAAACGGATGCGCCTGAAACAAAATGGGACGACATGCTGGCTGCCCGGCCGGAAGACGTATTGCCCGGAACATTCGTCACCCGCATGGAGACTCTCCGGTTAATGCCGCTATACGAATTGCTGGAAGAACTTTTCAGCTTGTTCGGGATGAACCGGATTGAGAAACAAGACGCTTATCTATTCTCTTTCTTTGATGCCGTAACGGAGTATCTGCAAAACAATTCGTCGGATTTGGATGCCTTTATCCTTTTCTGGGAAGAGACATTGTGCAATAAAACCATTCCCAGCGGTGAAATGGACGGCATTCGTATTCTATCTATCCACAAATCGAAAGGTCTGGAGTTCCACACCGTCCTGATTCCTTTCTGCGACTGGAAATTAGAGAACGAAACCAATAATCAATTGATATGGTGTTCGCCCACTGATGCACCATTCAGTGCGCTCGACATTGTTCCGGTAAATTATTCTTCCACCATGGCCGAATCCGTATACCGGAAGGATTATCTGCATGAACGTCTGCAACTGTGGGTAGACAATCTTAACCTGCTTTACGTAGCGTTCACCCGTGCCGGAAAGAACCTGATTCTATGGAGTAAAAAAGGACAGAAAGGAACAATGTCCGAACTGCTTGCCAATGCACTGCCACAGGTAGCGGCTAAGGAAGGAAAAGAAAGTTGGGATGAAGAAGAACCTTACGAAAGTGGAGAGCTTTGTCCATCCGTAAAGACGGATAAGCACTTGTCCACCACACACATACTCAACCGCCTCGCCCAGAAACCTGACAAACTTCCCGTACATATGGAGAGCATGAGGCATGATATCGAATTCCGGCAATCAAACCGTTCTGCAGATTTCATCCAGGGAGTTGATGAGGAAGAATCCGACAGCCGTTTCATAAACCGGGGACGATTATTGCATACACTTTTCTCTGCAATTGAAACAGAAGACGATATTGACAATGCCATTACACAACTCGTATTCGAAGGGATCATCGGTAAGCCGGAAACGGAAGCGGAAATACGGGAACTGACTCACCGTGCTTTCTCTTTACCACAAGTGCAGGACTGGTACTCGGGAAGCTGGCAGTTATTCAATGAATGCGACATCATCTGGCAAGAGAACGGCGAACTGCATACCCGCCGTCCTGACCGTGTGATGATGCGCGGCAATGAAATTGTCATCGTAGACTTCAAGTTTGGAAAGCAGAATAAGAAGTACAACAAGCAGGTGAAAGGATATATCCAATTGCTTGTCCGTATGGGCTATCCGGCAGAGAACATAAAAGGTTACCTGTGGTATGTGGAAGAAGATTTAGTAGAGAACGTATAACCTCAAAACAAGAATACATGAAACGAGGAAAACAGACTTGCAGGATATTAAAAGATATCCGTCGGCAGATTGCTGAAGCGAATGACATCGAGTATATCACTTCCGAATGTCAGTACAAGGGAGACTGTTCAGGTACGTGCCCCAAGTGTGAGGCAGAAGTGCACTATCTGGAGCAACAACTGGAACGAAAACGGATGGCAGGGAAAGTAATCACCCTACTCGGTATATCGGCAGGATTATCGACAATGATGCCTCAACCTGCCTGTGCAGAATCAATCAATTCCGAAGCTCCGCATGGTTACTATACAGTAATTCCCGAGATACAGGAACCACCGGTTATAAGAATTCTCCCTCCGGATTCTCTTGCACAAGAGATCTCCCTACAGGATACTACAATATATGCCACAAATAAGGATAATGCACCGGAGGTAATGCCCGAATTTCCCGGAGGAATGGTTGCATTAATGCAATTCATTAGTAAAGAAATATTAGACTTAAAACTTCCCGTTTATCAAGGTAACGGAACTCAGGGACGGACAACTATCAAATTTATCGTTGAAAAAGACGGAAGTGTCACTAATGCAACGGTACATCGCGGTGTTGATCCTTATCTGGATAAAGAGGCGCTACGTATAATCAATGCCATGCCCAAATGGACTCCCGGCATGGTGCAAGGTAAACCGGTACGTGTACAATACATGGTTCCGGTAATGTTCCACCTTCAATAAATTAAGACTGTATTGAAAAATAGATGTAATTGACTCTGATAATATGCAAACATTTCTCCAATTAGTTGCCCAAGACCTACACCAAAAGATAGGAAACGACTTGTCACGGGTTGCCATCGTTTTCCCTAACAAACGTGCCAGCCTGTTCTTCAATGAATATCTGGCAGCGCAGAGCGACCGTCCGTTGTGGTCGCCCGCATACGTCAGCATCAGCGAATTGTTCCGGCAACTCTCTCCCTGGAAGTTGGGTGACCCTATCCGCCTGGTGTGCGAACTCTATAAAGTATTTCGCGAAGAAACCCGCAGCGAAGAAACGCTCGATGATTTTTACTTCTGGGGCGAGTTGCTGATCAGTGATTTTGATGATGTAGACAAGAATCTTGTAGATGCCGACCGTCTGTTCTCCAACCTCCAGGATCTGAAAAATATCATGGATGATTATGACTTTCTTGATTCCGAACAGGAAGAAGCCATCCGCCAGTTCTTTCAGAATTTCTCCATCGAAAAGAGGACGCAGCTCAAAGAGAAGTTCATTTCTCTGTGGGACAAACTTGGTGATATCTATCGCCGTTACCGCGATAACCTTGCAGAACTCGGCATTGCCTACGAAGGTATGATGTATCGCCAGGTGATGGAAGAGTTGCAACCGGATAAGTTGAAATATGACCGATATGTATTTGTCGGCTTCAACGTACTGAATAAGGTAGAAACCAAATTCTTCGAACGCCTGCATGACGCGGGAAAAGCACTGTTCTACTGGGATTATGATATATTCTACACCCGGTTGCCCCGTGAGAAAACTCCACCCTACACCCACGAAGCGGGAGAATTTATCCTCCGCAACATGCAGATTTTTCCTAACGAGCTGCCCGAAACAGCATTCGATATCTTGAGGAATCCCAAGAAAGTCCGCTTCATCTCCGCACCTACTGAAAACGCCCAAGCACGTTATCTGCCGGAATGGCTACGAAACATCAATGAAAATCCTCATTCTTCATTCAAAGAAAAAGAAAATGCAGTAGTGCTTTGCAACGAAGCACTGCTATTGCCCGTACTGCACTCCATCCCATCCGAAGTAAAGAATGTAAATATCACTATGGGATTCCCCTTGGCACAAACTCCTGTTTATAGTTTCATCAATGCCTTGATTGAATTACAAACCAACGGTTACCGGACAGATACCGGACGCTACTTATACGAAGCCGTACAAACCGTACTGAAACATCCTTATACCCGCCAGCTATCTGATTCCGCCGAAAACCTGGAGAAGCAGCTGACCAAAGATAACCGCTTCTATCCCCTGCCGTCCGAATTGAAACAAGACTCTTTTCTGGAGAAAATATTCACTCCGCAAAGAGGGATATCAGCTCTGTGCCAATACCTTACGGATATGTTGCGTGAAGTATCTGTCCTTTATCGTCAGGAGCCAGAGGCAGAAACAGAGGACATCTTCAACCAGCTTTACCGGGAATCTTTATTCAAGAGCTATACAATCGTCAACCGTTTACTCAGCCTTATCGACAATGGGGATTTAAGTTTGCAGGTCGATACCCTGAAGCGTCTTCTCTGCCGACTGCTTGCTACCTCGAATATACCTTTTCATGGCGAACCGGCCATCGGTATGCAGGTGATGGGAGTATTGGAAACGCGTAACCTCGATTTCCGCAACCTCATCATGCTTTCCCTCAACGAAGGGCAGCTGCCCAAAGCAGGCGGAGAGTCCTCTTTCATCCCCTACAACTTGCGGAAAGCTTTCGGCATGACCACCATCGAACATAAGAATGCCGTGTATGCATACTATTTCTACCGATTGATACAACGCGCCGAGAACATCACCTTATTATATAATACCTCTTCAGACGGATTGAACCGTGGAGAGATGTCCCGCTTCATGCTGCAATTCCTCGTAGAATCGCCCCATGACATCTCTCGCGAATATCTTGAAGCCGGACAATCTCCCCAAGGCGGCAGAGATATCAGCATTGAAAAAACACCGGAAATCATCGCAAAGATGTATAGAAGATACGACGTCACCCGTCATCCGAAAGCTATCTTCTCCCCCTCCGCCCTCAACGCCTATCTGGATTGCCGGCTGAAGTTCTACTATCGCTACGTAGCCGGATTGAAAGCTCCCGATGAAGTAAGTGCCGAGATAGACTCCGCACTATTCGGTACCATCTTCCATCGCTCGGCCGAATTGGTATACAAAGACTTGACCGCCAATGGAAAAGAAATACGGAAAGAAGATCTGGAACAATTGCTGCGTAACGATATCAAACTGCAAAATTATGTAGACACTGCTTTCAAGGAAGAATTTTTCCACGTTGCCCCCAGCGAGAAACCGGAATATAATGGTACGCAACTCATCAATGCCAAAGTCATCACGTCCTATCTCCGCCAGTTGCTACGCAATGACTTACAATACGCCCCTTTCTCTATGGAAGGTATGGAAGAGCCGGTGAACGAAATCGTGGAGATAGAAACTCCACAGGGAAAACTGACGCTGAATATCGGTGGAACCATCGACCGTATGGACAGCAAGGGAGATACGCTGCGCATTGTGGATTATAAAACCGGCGGCACTCCCAAAACTCCCGAAAACATCGGGCAACTCTTCACTCCCGCAGAAGGACGTCCGAACTACATTTTCCAAACCTTTCTGTATGCATCTATCATGTGCAACAAGCAGCCTTTGAAAGTAGCGCCTTCCCTACTCTACATCCATCGCGCAGCATCGGAAACTTATTCCCCCGTCATCGAAATGGGAGAACCACGCCAACCGAAGATACCGGTCAACAACTTTGCTTTCTACGAAGATGAGTTTCGCGAACGTCTGCAAAATCTTCTGCAAGAGATATATAATCCGGAAGAACCTTTCACCCAAACAGAAGATACAAAGAAGTGTGAGTTTTGCGATTTCAGAGATTTGTGCAAACGATAAAAAAAACAGACCGCCTGTTCACTTGAAACAGACGGTCTATATGACTCGGACAGACCATCTGTTTCACCTCAACAGATGGTCTGTTTTTATTAAGTACATCAATTATTTCTTCAACGGAACTGAAAAGCTGAATATAGAACCCTCACCCTTCTTGGAAGTGAACCACAACTTACCGCCATTCTTCACCACGAAATCCTGGCATAAGAGCAGTCCCAAACCGGAACCTTCTTCATTGTTCGTGCCAAACGTACTGAAGTGGGTATCTGTATGCAACAGTTTCTTCTGTCCTTCTTCGTCGATACCGCAACCATGATCCTGTACACTGACCACTGCCATGCCATCCTTTTCTTCCAGTTTCACCAGCACTTCAGAACCTTCGTTACTGAACTTAATAGCATTACTGATCAAATTACGCACTACCGTTTTCAACATATCAATGTCTGCGAAAACACCCAGTTTTTCCGGCTTCTCTTCGCGGATTGTAATCTTCTTCAGACCGGCTACCATGTTGAAGATGTCAATTACTCCATCTACCACTTCCACCACATCGATGTCCTGGTATACTACATTCAACTTACCGATCTGGCTCTTTGTCCACTTCAGCAAGTTGTCCAGCAGAGAGAATACATCTTCTGTCGTCTGATTAGCCATCGTCAACAGTTCATACATCTCAGCACCAATCTTTTCTGGCGGCAGATTCAGTATCAACATGTTCAACACCATCTTGATGGAGCCCATAGGAGAACGCAAATCATGAGCAATCACCGAATAAAGCTTGTCACGTCCGGCAATGGTACGTTGCAGTTCTTCAGTCTTGTTCAGAATAATGCGCTTGGCAGCTACCAGTGAAATCTGGTGGGTAACACGGATAATCAGCTCTTCTTTATTGAAAGGTTTGGAGATAAAGTCATTTGCCCCCACCTGGAAACCTTTTACAATATCTGTCGTGCTGTTCAGTGCAGTCAGAAAGATGATAGGAATCTCCGCAGTCTTCGGGTTAGCCTTCAAATGCTGCGCCACTTCAAAACCACTCATGTCCGGCATCATTACGTCCAGCAACACCAAATCCGGGTTTTCCTTATCTACCTGCTCCAATGCTTGCCGACCGTTACTTGCCGTAGCGATTGCAAATTTTTCATTTGTCAAGAGTACTTTCAACAGTAATACGTTGGACATCACATCGTCAACGATGAGAATTTTGTACTCAGAAGGATTTATTTCCATATTCATCTTATACTATATTGTTTTCCCGTTTATCTACTAATCTATATAACGATATTCTCTAAAATACTCAACTATCCGGCGCAGGCCGTCTTCCAGTTCAATGGTTGGCTGCCAGTTCAGTTTTTCCTTCGCCAACGTAATATCCGGCTGGCGTTGTTTAGGGTCGTCATGCGGAAGTGGCTTGAACACCAGCTTCGACTTGGATCCTGTCAACTGAATCACTTTCTCCGCCAATTCGAGGATAGAAAATTCGTTCGGATTTCCCAGATTCACCGGACCGATAAATTCATCTTCCGTATTCATCATCCTCACCATACCTTCTATCAGGTCGTCAACATATTGAAAGCTGCGCGTCTGGTCTCCGGTTCCATAGATTGTTATATCACTGTTCTTCAATGCCTGAACAACAAAATTAGAAACCACCCTACCGTCATTCGGCAACATCCTCGAACCATACGTGTTAAAGATACGAATAATTTTGATTCGGATGTTATTTTGCCGATGATAATCCATAAACAAAGTTTCGGCACAACGCTTTCCTTCATCATAACAAGAACGGGGACCAATCGGATTTACATTTCCCCAGTAACTTTCTACCTGGGGATGCACCACCGGATCTCCGTATATCTCACTCGTTGAGGCCTGCAAAATCTTGGCATTTGTCTTCTTGGCTAATCCCAACATATTAATGGCTCCCAGCACGGAAGTCTTAATTGTTTTGATTGCATCATATTGGTAATGTATAGGCGATGCCGGACAAGCCAGATTGTAAATCTCATCAAGGTCCTCAGTATGATAGGGGAACTCAACATCATGATTCACAAACTCAAAAAGAGGATTGTCTTTCAGATGTTCGATGTTTGCCTCAGCACCGGTGAATAAATTGTCCAGGCATATGACATGATGCCCTTCGTTAATTAACCGTGTGCATAGGTGCGAACCTATAAAACCGGCACCTCCGCTTACCAATATATTTTTCATGTAAGTATTTTATAATGTCCGAAGACTTATGAGACCTGTTCGTTTGTTTATGATGACAAAAGTAGGAGATTTGGTTAACTTATGCAAGTTTGTAACAAGATATTTCACTTGTTAACGAGAACAAAAGAACATAATAGAAATAAAAATCCCTCCAACGAGCTTTTTATTCTTCTTGAACAGGAAATTCAACCGGGTTTGGGATGCTAAAACTCTTATCCGAAAATAAAGCTGCCAAACCGGAAATCTGCTTCAAACGGAGCAATTCATCCCGATCCATGCCAATATTTTTCATTATCCACTGGTCGGACATCCCCGCTTTATCCAATTCGGCTACAATGTGGCACATCAACTCTATATTGTGCGAACCACGAGCACGGTTATGCCGGATGGTGGATGCCATGCGGTTGGACAATTCCTTATCAATCACCACTACGGGCAACAAGCCGTTTTCACGCTGATAGATACGCTTTGAACTTCTCAATACACTATAACGATGATAACCGTCTACCAAAATGTAGCGGTCTGTTTCGTTATCATAATAACATACGCAGGGCATCGTAAAGCCATCTTCCCAAATAGAAAGTTCCAGTAGTTTCATCTCGGGTGGCGCCACAATATTGGGATTATAATCATTCGCCACAATTTTCTCTACCGGCACAGCTTTTACAGAATATACCGGGCTTAGATTTTCACTCATAACATCATATTTTTGAATTGTTCCATTATTTTATCTCTCTTGTAAGCTTCTTCCTTATTCAAGGCAAAGCCCATGTATTTGCAAGCATGATCGTTCTTCAATATGCAAACACACATTCTCTTGTAAGTTGGTATCTCACGGAATTCAGAAATATCAATATCATCCAGATAATCCATTTTCACCGGTTTCTTATTCGTTTTATAATTGGTGGTATTCACCACCTCCAGTGACACACCGGCTTTTAAGAGTTTCTGAATAGTCTCCTCACTGAGGCAGCCGCCCTTAGTGCGCCAGAATTCAATGCTGACGGTCAACTTCTTCAAATAATTACGCCGGGTATCTTCCGGCAATGTAGATAGCAGGAATTGCATGAACTCCTTCCAGGTATATCCTTTCGGCAAACGGACAGTCTGCCATCCCATGGCATGTGTTCCACCATAGATACCGGTGAAGTTCACTCCATTGACACGGCCTATCATCTTTCCCCAAGTGGAGGGATCGATTACTTTATAAAGACGCAGACTCTCCTGGGCTTCGCAGAGAAAAGGACTTGCCACACGCTGACGCTCGATGTTTACACCAGCCTTATAGTATAAATCATATAAATGATTATAGTCCCAGCCGAATTTTCCATTGGCCGTCCAGATATCCGTCGTTTTCCAGTCATAAATAGGATAAGCATTGAAGATATCATTTCCGATTTTAGAGGTCCACCGGTAATTATGATACATTTGATATTTCCGGGCAAGATGAATGCTGCGCCAGCGATTGAAACTTTCCTGCGTGCGAATACCTATTAGGAAACAGGAACGAACCGCATCCTTCTTTTCGTGCAGCCACTTGGCAAAATGCATCTGAAACTCATAATCCCACATCGCATCCGTATAAAATGGGAAGTGCTCCACAGGCAAACTGCCTTTCGGCATCTTCCGCACCCATATATCACGCATCTCAGGGTCCCATGGACGCCAATAACTCTGATGCATGGATGTACAGGTAGTTACTTTGAAAGGAACGCAAACCCGATACACATCTACAATATCCTTATTGGCTTCCAAAATACGGTCCACATAATCAATAGTCATGCTATATTGGATTTCATAATCCATATGATAGACACAGAGTTTTCGTTTCAGGTTGTGCCGCCGGATATAGTCGATACATAAGTTCAGCAATACTCCGCTATCCTTTCCTCCTGAAAAAGAGACGCAAATATTATCAAACTGTTTAAAAATAATGTCTAACCGCTCTTCTGCCAACTCATATACATTCTTCTGAAGTTCTGCCATCTTTATTTCTCCTTATTCATTTTCACGTAGCGCTTCCACATTTTCTCTACAGAAAATCCCAGCTCCTGAAATGTTTTCTGGTGTTCAACAAACGTGACCGAACTTAATTGTTTGTCTTCATCCATGCTGGCTATTACTTTCTCTAAAAGAGCTTTCAACACCTCAGCATCATTTCCCTTTATATAATAGTTATTAATAACCACCTCCCGTTTCTTGTATTCCAGCGGCAGAAAACCAATCACTTCTTTCCCATCCACTGCAACAAACCATATAAAACTTTCCGATGTACGAAAAGGATAATTATAGTTCTGTTTCAACACTTCAGGATTCATAACCAAGGGAGCAACAAGTTGGTATAACCGTTTCTCCGTACCTTTCAACTCTACTATTTGTGTCATGGCCGATTAATTATTTATTATGGTTTGAGTTCATATTCCCAAATAAAATAGTGCAGACAAAATTAAATAAAAAAAGAATAAAGACAACTACGAACAAAAGAAAAAAAGATAAAATTATAAATAGAGAATAATATATCTCTTAAACTTGAGTATATATTCATAAAAAAGATTATCCGACACAAGCTTATAAATGCAGTTTCATAAGGTGATTCGGGAGGGGCATTTTAATAACACAACACATAAATTGGAAGAGAAAGTCTTCCCTCTTGAAAGCTTAACAAATATTGTAATTGATACAATTTTGGATAAAATTCATAAAAAGATGCCTGTTTTGATAGTTTCTGCCAGAAAATAACGCAAGAACTAAAAACTTTCCTATGCAACTAATGTTGTTATTGCACTAATTGGACGTACGTAAACAATTAACTATGAGAAAATTTATAAACATTATTTTTTTAGACATGAAAATTAAACAGTTATTATTAGTAGGAGTTGCAAGCATGGCATTATTTTCTTGCAGCGATAAAGACGATATTTCCGTTTCACAGGACGAAATAAAATCTCTTTCAGTATCATTAGGCGGTATCAAGACCAGAGCTTCTTCTCCATCGGATGTTGTAGCAGCAGATGCCCCAAATGTAAGCAGTGTATTAATCAATCTGACTGACCTTAATGGAAAGATAATTACTTCCAAAACAGTTACAAAAGATGAAGTTCTTAATTCTGACTGGAATAAACTTACCGATCCGACAAAAGGATTGAAGTTTATAAACACACCCCAGTCTGTATCCAAAGTGTATATTTATGGTAATCCGGGAAATGCAGTAAACAACAATGTAGTCAACACCAAGCTGGTAAATCAGCAAGGTAGCGGTGTCCTCTATTATGGTATGGATGACGACTTGAAACCAATCATGAATGAGCCTATCAATCCTACCCCGACATCCGGAAAAACGTATACGGCGCAGGTGACCATCGCTCCTATCGTAGCTCGTATGCAAATAACCAAGATCTCGTTCAAGAATTCAGGCAGTTTCGACTTCACCCGAAACATTGACGGAGCAGATAAAAAAGCAACTATTACCTGGACAGGCTTTACCGGGAACGTTAAAGGACTTTATATGAATAACTTCTATAATACTTATAACAATCCGGGAACTCTGAACGATTTACTTCTCAACTCTACTTTCGAGGGACATATCCAGAATGGTATGTGGACATTTGACACGAATCCTATCATAGATGCAGCTCCGTTTGCCAGCTACATCATATATAATCAGGATGGCACTTATGGTAATCTGCCATTGGACTTGGCAGGCAAATGTTACGCTTTCAACTTTTTCCCCGGAACTGCTGTACCTCAACTGCATTTAGACCTCTCTGATTTGAATATCACCGGTCTCCAGTCAAGCGATACAGAAGTGTTTAATCCCGATTTAGCAAGCGGTTCACGTTTTGCCAACCTGACTAAATTCTATAAGGAAATAAACACAGTGATGACAGCCGCCGACTTCAAACCCGGTACACTTTACAACATGGAGATAGAGTTAATACCGATGCTGGATAATGATCTGGGAAATGTACAATATAATGTGCTGGTACATGTTACGGTTGCCCCGTGGAATGAACAAACAATCACTCCGGGATTTGATCTGGAACAATAGTCCAGGCATCATCAAAACAAAGAACATGAAAAAGGCAATAATTCTATACACCCTGTTACTGGTGACAGTAACAGGATGTATAAAAGAAAACCTTGATGATTGTGAAACGACATTGTACTTCAGTTATTTGGGTGATGAAGTCAAAGAAATCTTCCCCCAGAAAATAGAAAAGGTAGATATGTATATATATAATCAGAATAATGTATGCATACAAAAGACTGTTCTGAACCGGAAAGAACTCAACCGCCAGCGCGGCACTACCTTGAACCTGCCCAGCGGTCAATATCATATAGTATGTTGGGGAAATTCTCTCAGCGATACAAAAATAAATGATGGTTCCACCTTGCAAAACAGCATTGTCGGAGCACCTCATTATTTTACCAAAGAAGTGATATCGACTAACGACAGTCTATATTTTGGAGAAAGAGAAATCACAATCGTCAATGAAGGTTATAAGGTTGATACCGTCTTTTTCAGCAGTGCGCATATAAAAATGCAAATCGAGCTGGAAGGATTGGATATCGGCAGTACACGTGCGGCAGTTTCGCCCATCAGTATAGAAATGGGGAACCTGAGTTCGTCAGTGGACTTCACCAAAACGTTTTCGAATGAACGCGTCTCTTATTTCCCGTTAGTCAACTTTGATTCCGGCATACAAAAGTACGGAGCAAAGTTCAACGTGTTACGATTTAATGATGAAAATGAAGTGTATCTGCGATTGCATGACAATCAATCCAATACGGAACTGTACACCATGCAACTGAAGGACTTCATGAAAGAAAATAACATTACTGTAGATGGCATCAATGAAGCTACGGTTGGTATCCGTATCCGTTTCAATGGAACCACCATCACGGTAAAGCCCTGGGACGAAGAAGTGATCAGACCGGGGTTATAACCCCTAACGTATATGAAGCTAAAAATAAAATATCGGTTCTATTTGCTGTTGTTCATCACGGCACTTTCACTGTATTCTTGCAGTGAAAATGAAGTGCCTGCATCAGACACAACCAACGATCAGGCCCGGTTAAGTTTTCTAATCAAGACAACCTCGACCGATAAATCCCTGATTAGCGGAGATGAAGGTAGTTTTTCCAGTCTGGCACTTTATATATTCAATAAGGCAGACCAACACTGTGAATATTCCGAGCTGATTCCAGAGTTCACTCCGGAAAAGTTACAGGAATTTTCACGCTCGGTCAATGTATCTCCGCAAACGAAAATAATCTATGCAATAGCTAATTACAATGATCCGGACAAAGTTTTTTCTATTCCTGTTACTGCAGGACTCACCTTGCAGCAATTGGAAAATCTGACCGTATCCAGCAGTGCTTTTAGCGACAGCAATCTTCTGATGATCGGGAAACAGGAAGTTGAAATCAATAGTGAGTACGTTGCTGCGGAAGTTCCGATGGAACGGCTGGCGGCACGAATGGACATCTATATGTTCAAGAACCGGGAATTGGAAAGTTCGGATGTAGTTGTAACCTCCATCAAGTTGATGAACCAGGTGCTCAATACCAACTGCGTCCTGGAAGATGCAACGATGCCCGCACCTGTGAACCTGAGAAATGCGGTTCAATTAATCCTTGGCGGGGATGCTTTGCAACTCATGCCATCTGATTTATCAGAAGTCACACCGGACAAGGCACATGCTTCATTCTATACATACCGGAATATGGTCCCTAACGGCAAACAGGATGATAATACTCCTTACCTTCTTATAACCGCACTATTCAATGGAACAAGTTATACGTATAGGGGGTATCTGACAGACCAAGGCCAGACGACGAACAAGTATAGCTTGTTGCACAATACGGTATATCGTGTCATCGCCATGCTCGACCATCCGGACAACCAGCTGATTATTAAGACAACTCCTTATCCTTGGGAGGTTGCCTACTCAGAAATCGGCCAGGCGATAACGGATTCCGATTATCAGTTGCAACCCTACAACGGGAATGACGCCGGAGCTACCACGGGAATTGTACAATTCCCCTATATATTGAATGGAGAAGCCCGGAATGAAACCTCGTATGCCAGTTATAACTTTAGTCTGACTGCGCCCGCCGGTGCCGTATGGACAGCCACACTGACCAATGGTCTGGACTTTACTTTCGGCACAAATGGTTCTGTGAATGGTAGCCAGGCAGTTTCTAAAGGGATAAGCCGTAGTGAACCATACGAAATAAAAATCGGAGCCGGCAAACCCTGGAACGGTACTTCCAAAAGCACCTATTTCTATATTACGGTAGAGGGTGTCAAACTCAAAATCAATCCGATACAAAGCAGTGGTAACCGTACATTTCCGGGTAGCAATGACACGGACATCTTAATCCGTCAAACTGAATATAAATAGAATGAATTATGAAACGAAATAAACTATATATCATCCCGTTGATACTCTCATTATTCTGGGGGCTCACCTCGTGCGAGAATGATTCTCCGATAGAGCCAACGGGCATAAAACCGGCAGGCGGGATTACACTGAAACTATCTATGCCGCGTACCGCCACCTCACGCGCTACAGAAGAGCCGGGAGAAGAAGCGCTTAATGAAAACACGATAAAAACACTGGATGTTTTCATTTATCAGGAAGGGGCGGACGAATGTTTGTTCTACCAGCATTTTGCGCTATCCCCCGAACTGACCGGAACGGGAGAACATATTGACACATTGGACGTGGCACAAGAGAGATTCGGTTTGAATATCAATCATACTATTTATGTTGTAGCCAACAACAGTACGGTCATTCCATCCGGCGGTCTATCACTGACAGCACTGAAAGCACTTGCCGCCTCTCCTCTGGACGCAGACAAAAAGCAAGAAACTTTTGTAATGGACGGAAAGTATACAATGATATTGAATGACGGAATCGTTGTCAACAAAGAGGTTCCCATTATACTCAGACGCGCTGCCGCAAAAATCAGAATCAACCTGAACTACGTAAACGGTTTTTCACCTATGGACGGCGAGACACCCTCCAAGAAGATTGTGAACTATGCCGTCAACGGATCCTCCATATCCGAAGGGAATATCAGTACCCCCGATTTGCAAAGTATGAATACATTTACGGAGCTAAATACAGGTGCGGGTTATAACGGTCGGATTATCCTTTATTCGTATGCCAACGACTGGACAAACGATCCGGGTAAAGAGACCTATGTACTCATCAACGTACCTGTAAAGGATGCAGACAACAATACCAGTACCCAGAATTATTATAAAATCCCCGTAAACTACCGTTTGCCGGACGGAAGCACAGACCAGGCAGAAAGCATTTACAAGCTGGAACGCAACCACCTGTACGACATCCTCGTGAACATAGACCAGAAAGGAGATACAGACCCTCATTCTGCGGTTCAGCTAAACGCCAGTTACACCATACAGGACTGGACTACTCACGAAGTATTGGTTTCCGTTGAAGGCATAAACTTCATCTATGTGAAAGATACAAAAATTTCAATGCCCAACAGCACCCAGTTCACAACTACTTTCCAGTCATCCACACCGGATGTGGAAATCAAAAAGATTACTGTAAACGGGGTATCAGTCGACAATGGAGGCAAAGAAATAAACATCGTGGCTACCCCGAATGCCAAGTCAGGAACAATCACCATCACAAGTCCCCTGCCGGAAAACTTTCTGGCTAAAGAAGTCACTTTCCTGGTGCAGAATGGTGCCAATCTCAGTCAAGCGGTCACCGTATCCCAATACCCGGCTTTGTATATCGGTTCCGACACCTCAGCCGATGCCCCCGGAGGAAGCCAGGGACAGAACAATACGAAAATGTATATCATGAACTCCTTTGTAGCCGACTTTTCCACCCTTCCCAACCCGGACGAGTTTGATGAAGACTTCGGCAGCGGTTATTCCCACTATGCAGCCAATCCTGCATTAGGGGCATCGTATGCCAGCTACATACGTGACAATGCCGTACTTGGCTACCCATTGGTAGACAGCGAACATGCCACCATAGATACGGAAGAAAATAACCGGAGAGTTTCTCCGAATTTCATGCTTGCCTCGCAACATGGAACAACAACGGCCGATTCATACTCGGCATCCAGACTCAAATGCCGGGACTATGTAGAACGTGATGCCACTACCGGCGAAACATACTCCGACTGGCGAATGCCTACACAGGCAGAACTTTATATGATAGATATCTTGCAAAACATTAAGGTATGCGAGGTCAAGGGGATTCTTGAAGGAAACTACTATTGGAGTTCAAACGCCGATAGCGCCATCAACTTTATGGATCCGCGCGTGGGACAAGGCGGAAAGTACAGTCCCATAAATGCATCCGTGCGATGTGTCCGCGATGTCCGGTAACAATATGGATTAAAACTTAGAAACGTATGAAACGATTAACCTACCTTATAGCACTCTTCAGTCTTCTTCTTGCTTCATGCACGGACGAAGGCCAATTCGATAATCCACCGGCTGAAAGCAGCAAAACCGCTTTCCAGTTTTCGGTAAATATGCCTGATTTCCAATCAGTCCGCACCCGTGCCGCCATTGACGAAAATGCAGTTAACGACCTGTGGCTAATGACATTCGATGCCAAAGGCCTCTTCATCGGACGTGCACACGCCTCCCTACTGACCAGCAACAGCAACGGAACCGGAACATTCCGGGCTGACATACCCGACAATACGAAAATCATCCATCTCATTGCCAACTATGACCAATGGGACAGCTTCGACGAACGTGCAGCCCAGCAAAAGGATGAAAGAGAAATCATCCCTTCACTGACCAGCAATAAACTCGTATTCTGGGGCAGACAAGCCCTTTCTTCGCCCGGCGACACTCCCAACATCACACTTTACCGCAACCTGGCAAAAGTAACGGTTGAGAACACAACCGCTAATTTCGAGGTTACAGGATATGCCCTTTGCAACTATACAACCAGTGGAACTGTGGCTCCGTTCAATCCGGATGCTTCCCCCACTCCATTCGTACTGATAGACGGTAAGCCCACCTTGCCGCGTGGCACTGTGTCCAAAGCAGAGCAGAACGCTGCCGACTGCAACATGGAATCCAAGTATATGTTCGAGTACGAGAACTACTCCAATAACCAGACATATATCATCATCAAAGGAAAGCTGCAAGGAAAAACAGAAGAATTATATTACAAGATACAACTTCTTGACACCGACAAGAAGCCCTATCCTATCATGAGAAATTATCACTATAAAGTGGTAATCAAGTCCTTCAGCGAAAGTGCTAACGGAAGTACGGCTTTTGACGATGCCAAAACATCCGAACCTTCCAATAATATCTATGCTGAGATTTTCAAGGAATCTCCTTCCATCTCAGACAATAACAATAATGTGCTGGCGGTGAGCAGGCTGCATTTCCTGTTCACAAAGGAAGGGACTCTGAATGTATCAGCACAATACACGGCTAATGGCGTGACCGATAATTCAAAAATCAGCGTTTCCATAGCAGAAGACCAGGGCAGCATACTTCACAATCTGAAATATGACGGCAACGGCACCATCACCGCCGATGTATCCCGCATCATTGCAGGGCAGTACGAAGCAACAATCACCGTCAAAGCCGGAGTATTGTCACGTACAGTCACGGTTATATCCAGTGCATTGTATCAATTCGATCCTGCCGGTTTGTCACCGGAAATATACACCGCACGCGACCAGGATGTAACATTGAGCTTCACCATACCTGCCGCAATACCTTATTATTTATATCCGTTAAAGTGTACCATCACGACGGGTAACCTGTACCCGGTAGAACCCAACAAAAATCTGCAAATAGAATATGCAGATGGTGGGTACCAGTATGTTTATTGGGCAACCAGCCCCGGAACGAAAACATTGAATTTCCGTACCAGTCTTGAAAACAGCGATGAGACAGTTCTGATTGCCAATGAAATCTTCCAGACCAAAAGTGTAGAAGTGAAATCACGGCAATTTACCAATGTGTCCATAAACAGCAACAATTTAGTCAACTACGGTGTGAACAATACGGCAAGCCTGATGTTTGCCATTCCATCATATCCGGATTATCCGGCCACATACCCACTGACGGTGTTCGTTGCAACGGAAAACCTGCAAACCACCCAAAGCGGATGGACGGCAGTAACCGGCGGCTATCAGCATACTTACACTTCGCAACCTTCGGGACTTCAAACGGTGACATTCACTACCAAGAAAGCCAACAGTAGTGAGAAAGTGGTTATTTCCGCTCCCGGATTCAGTCCTACGACTATCGGCTTTGATAATATCCTGGCACAATCAGTTACCATTAACAATACGATACAGGTATATCAAAACGGTGGACTGCTCAATATTCCACGTTATGCCGTAACCTCCTCGGATACCAATATCGCATCCGGTTTTACTGCAAGCCGAACGAGCACTTATTCAATAACATTATATGCCGGTGCCAAAACAACCGATGTGGTCACCTTCACTTTGAGAAATTATGGCTACTCCGCCATCTACAAGATAGAAGAGCTACTACAAAGTCCGGCCATCGTTTTACAATAATAAATGAATGAAATATATGAAAACTATTAAATTTCTCTTATTGACAGCCCTGATACTCACATACACCATCAGTACGTACGGACAGGACAAAAGCCACTACATGCCCAGATTCGCAATAAAAACAAACGCATTATATTGGGCTACCACTACCGCTAACCTCGGATTTGAGGTCGGACTCTCCAAGAAACTAACTCTTGATATATCCGGCAACTATAATCCCTGGAAATTTTCTGATCACCGACAGATCAAGCACTGGTTGGTGCAACCGGAACTCCGCTATTGGTTGTGTGAGCGCTTCTACGGACATTTCTTTGGTGTACATGCCCATTATGCAGAGGCCAATATAAGCAATCTGAATATACTGGGGTTAGGCCACGAGCGCTATCAAGGCAACATCTACGGTGCCGGCATCTCTTACGGTTACCAATGGATACTGAACAAACACTGGAGCATGGAAGCCGAGATCGGTGTAGGTTATGCCCGCATTGATTACGATAAATACAACTGTGGCAAATGCGGAACCAAACTTGGAGACGGGCATAAGAATTACGTCGGCCCCACCAAAGTAGCACTAAACATTATATACGTCATAAAATAACAATAGTCATGAAAAAGAAACTAATATACTTCGTCCTGTGTCTCATCGCCACACTTCCGGTCAGTGCACAGAAATTCTATAAAGATGCCATCGACATTACGAATGCCTCCTTATGGCAACAGGGAGAATCGCTCTATATAAACATACAGATCGATATGCGAAATCTGAAAGTCAACAACGACCGTACCCTGACGCTTACTCCCGTACTGACAGGTTCCGACAATAATGTTGCACTGCCGGAAATCGTCATTAACGGACGTAGAAGACAGAAAGCCTATTTGCGCGCCATGGCTTTGGATAAAACCACCAATATGGAGATACCTTATAATACCAACGAGGTACTGAACTATACGCAAGTCATTCCCTACGAACCGTGGATGGAGAATGCTTATCTGAATCTGGAAGAAAATTTATGTGGCTGTGGCGGTCATCAGGAAGTGCTGGCACAAGAAATGATCACAAATGAAGTTTCTACAGAAACCAAGCGCCTGGCAGCCCTGCTCCCCACTCCTTCTTTTATTCAGCCGAAAGCTGAAATCGTGAAAGCACGTAGTGAACAATACGAAGCCCATCTCGACTTCCCGGTTGGCAAATCTGTTATCTTACCCGATTTTATGAATAATCAGACCAAGTTACGAAATATCCGGAACATGCTCAATAAGATACACGGTGATAAGAAACTGACCATAACCAATGTTTATATAGAAGGATTCGCATCACCGGAAGGTTCGCTGCAACTGAATGAGCAACTCTCCCAAAACCGTGCCGAAGCGTTGAAAAAGTATCTGTCTGCTCACGAACAGATTCCCGCCCAACTCTATAAAATCTCCTTCGGAGGTGAAAACTGGGACGGACTGGTCAAAGCCCTTGAAACTTCCAACCTGAAAGAGAAAACAGAAATTCTCAACATCATCCGTAACACCAGCGACATTGCCCGCCGGAAAGAGCAAATCAAACAGTTAGGTGGTGGCACCCCCTATCGCATTATGCTGAAAGAACTGTACCCTGCGCTCCGTAAGGTGAATTGCCGCATCGACTACACCATCGCCAACTTCAAAGTGGACGAAGGGAGAGAAATCATCAAGACGCAGCCTCAATACCTCAGTCTGAACGAAATGTATTTGGTGGCCAACAGCTATCCGAAAGGCAGTGACGACTTTATCAATGTTTTCGATATTGCCGTGCGTATGTATCCTGATGACGCGGTTGCCAACCTCAATGCCGCCGCCGTAGCATTGTCTAAAAAAGACCTTTCCAGTGCAAAGAAGTATCTGGATAAATCGGACAAACAAACAGCCGAGTATGCCAATAATAGTGGTGTCTATTATCTGCTGACGGGTGACATGGCACAAGCCATTTCTGAATTCACTAAAGCCGACCGGAACGGTAATGAAGATGCCCGACACAATCTGGCGGAAATAGAAAAGGTGGTGAAGATGAAAAAGTAATAAGCTACTAAACAAAGAAAACAAAATGCATATAAGTATGAAAACATTACATACAAAGAATAAGGTAGGCCTTATATAAAGTTTGTTCATCCCTCTCAGAAGTACTTATAAGGCAGTTTATACAAGGCTACACCCTTTTTCCCGGATGGCTACACCTTTGCAGAGTGATGGCTACACCATCCGGGGGAAAGGGTGTAGCCTTGTATAAAGAATGGTTAGTGCAGTAGAAGTTAATGACTGTTATTTTGACATATGGAAGGCGATCAACCAGAGAAACGTGCAGGAGAATCCGATATGAATTATCCGGTTCTCTATTTGCTGGATGGCGATGTGTTCTTCCACTCCGTAGCAGAGTACTCTTTGTTACGATCTCTTTTATACTGTTAATAATCCGAATAGTTTAACCACTACCAAAAACCGTAATGTCGATTTTTTTGTTTTAACAATGAGGGAATAAGTTTTGCCCGAATCCTAAAACCGAGTAAAATTGATTATCATGAGAAAAGAAGTTTCTGAAGTATTTGCAAAAGAGCAATCTAATGATTGCTGTATTAATCTGTATCTGGAAGAATGTGGCTGGTGTGCCTACGAAGTATCAGCTTATCTGCTAATGAACCTTTTAGGAGGCAAATGCATTGTCGAAAAAATAGAGAAATGCGGATTGATGCTAGTCCGCGCATTTCTGAATATAGACTTATTGGGGGGCATTAACTATGGTGAATACCGCTACGCCGGTCTGAATTCCTACAACCTGCAATTGATAGGGACAAATAAAGTCGATAAGAGTTCATTTATTCACTGGAAAAAAAATATATAGGGCGTAACAAGCATTTTAAATGATATAGAAAAAGCTCCGCAGACTGATTTGCGGAGCTTTATTTTTATGCACCTATTTAGCTAATATTCTATTGCCAAACGCATAATCTTATTTCTTCATGCCCGCCTTAAACATTATATAAGTAAATGCATCTCCTGAACGGACAAATATCCCATAATCCCCATAAGGACCGGAAATCTGATTGATACTTTTCAGCAACGCAATCTTTAATTTCCCGTTTACGAATTGTATATCAAATGAATCTTTCTCATCATCCAGGTAAGCACTAAAGTGTAATTCTGCATCTTTCGGTAATGCATATTCTATCTGATCTCCGACATTATCCACATTTCCGATAACGGTTTCAAATTCGGGTAAACCATTTGTTTCCGGATAGGCCAATACAAATTTCAGTGTCGCTCCGGTTGTAGCCCCATCCACTGTTATGGGGGAGACAACATAGGCTTTGTAATAGCCTGAACCAATCAGTATGGCTCTCTCTCCCGAAGGAAAATCCAAGAGAACATCTTTATCATATATATGATATAAATGTCCAGGAACGACAGCTATTTCTTTAGCAAGGTTATCCAATGAAAGTTTCACAGGTGCTCCAAGTCCGGAAGTCGCTCCCACATCGGCAATATAACAAGTAGAGGTCTTAAAGTTATTTGAGTTATTGATATATACATCTGATGCGCCCAGCAAGGTTTTCCCATTTCCTTCATTCATCATGTTTAGCATAACGCTTCCTTCCGGGTCTTTGTTATCATCATCATCACCACAGCTTACAAAGCCGATTGAACAGAGGAATAGTAGTATTCCGAATAATTGTTTTGTTTTCATAACTGACTAAAATTAATTATATAGTTTAAGTTTCGCCTTTTGTTTTGCGGCAAAAGTAATATTTTAATAGATAGGATTGCTAATATACATGATAATTAACACGCCAATCATCAAACAAACTACAGCCTCATATGCAAGATGGGATAATCCTTACCTTCTCCATCCAATTCTGATCTTCCCACGATGTTGAATCCCATATATTCGTAAAAACCAACCGCTTGAATGTTTTGCTCGTTCACGTCGACTTTAGTCACCTGCAAGTTAGCTACCGCATACGCTATCAGTTGTTTTCCGATTCCTGCACCCCGGCAATCGTTATCAACAAATAGCATTTCGAGGTTGCCATCTGCAATTCCCATAAATCCAACCAAATCTCCCGCTTGTTCAAACCCTAACAACGTAACATATTGAAAATATACAGGAAGTTGTTTCTTGAAATATAAAAAGTCCTCTTCTTTTAGGAAATCATGTGTATTCAGCACTGCACTCTCCCAAATCTCTATCAAGCGCGGATAATCCGTTTCTTTAATTTCTCTAATCATAATGTAAAGTTAGAATGGTTAAGCCCGGAATAAAAAAATAAAACCTAAATAAGAACTTCAGGGATAATTCAGTTTCAAAGTTCCGTACTGCATAAAAAAAAGCCTTTGATTATACTGATAATCAAAGGCTTTTTTCATATTTATTCTCTCTTTAAGCGGTGCGTACGGGACTAACACATTTTGCTATTATACTGATAATCAATAAAAT
>OHSA01000062.1_pt1 | contig 105092 bp, 86 predicted proteins | sample 1578571 | NCBI WGS metagenome assembly OHSA01 (sample SAMEA3879586, study PRJEB24766) | human gut metagenome | biome: human-associated habitat; feature: feces | place: USA | collected 1985/1987
GCAAAAGTAGCGGATATATCCATTCACTCCAAATATATCTGACACTTTTTCGCAGAATTTTTGAAACAATTTTGTAACTCGTTGATTGATAAGGATGTTGTAGAACATAATTTTCAAGGAGGGCGTGGATGGGTACAAAGCACTATACATAATCATATATGCGTGCGCGTACGAAAGGCAAAAGTCCCTCATAGTAGATGGAAATATGGCCTACTTGGGAAATATATATTTCCCGGTTAGAAAAATATTTTTTCCCAGTTAGGAAAAAGCATTCATCCAAAAAGTATAAACTTCATTGGAGCGTTCGCAAATCCAACTGTCAACAATAAGCACTCTTCACATTTTCACCTTACATCATACATTAAAAAGGGCTACACCATCCGGGGAAAAGGGTGTAGCCATGACGCTCAAAAGGTGTAGCCTTAACAACCAAAAGGTGTAGCCATCCCAAAACCGCCTCTCAAGATAGCCAGGGCAGAAAAAAGACAGGAAATTTACGTGAAAGCAACAGACACGGAGGGAATGGTCTGTCAAATAAAACAGGGAAATTAAAAATAGACTAAGTAATTATCAGAATAAAACGAAAAAAAGGAAGTTGCCAAACTTGCAAACTTGCAAACTTGCAGCCTTCCTCACACCCACACACGCGTATATAAGTAAGGTGAATGATAAAAGTCTCCTCCCATCTTATACATCTCTCATGCGGAGTGAAACAGACAATTCCCATCTTTTCATTATTCACCTTACTTATATACGCGTGTGTGGGTGTGAGGAAGGCTGCAAGTTTGCAAGTTTGCAAGTTTCTTGTTGACTGCGGCATCCCGGTAGGCACCGAGCAGAAAACACGGTAGGAAGAGCCATGTGTAGTAAAATCATTAATATGTGACGACTTGAAAATATTTTTGTTACATTTGCAACCGATAAAACGAAGAGAACCATTCAAAAACTGACATTGAACCGATAGCATCGTGAAGAAGATACAACCCCATAGAAAGACGATACGCTTCAGAAAATGGAGCCGGAAAGCCTATGCTGCATTTGCCAGCCTGGGACAATGGGTCACTATCGGTTGCCTGCCGAAAGGCGTGGCGGACTGTTCGCTGTCGAAGCAGAAGGCTGGAGCCGCCGCAGGATGCAAAAGTGGCGGACGAAGTATGGAGGAAGTAAATGACGGAAAAGGTCAGGAAACGGATATAGGAGTGCCGCTAGGCAGTGAGGATATCTTAGCGGCCATCCTTGAATTCTTCGGATTCAAAGGATTACAGCCTGTGTCATGTCCGGTAAATGCCGGCCAGCAGGGAAAGAAATATGCAGATTTTACAATAAAGAAGCATACAAATATTATAATAAATAAAAGTGAAACGCAGATGACGCGGGCGACACAATCTGAAAAACAGTATTGGTTGTGGTCCGCGTCATCTGCGTTTTCCGCGTTAATGTAAGAATATGACAGTAGAAGAATTGAAAAACAAAGTGCTGCAAAATGTGCCCGTCACACGGGCAGAGGCAGAATGGCTGGCCCTTCAGCCGGATAAGGAAGCGCTCTACGAGGCGGCACACGAGATAACCGTGGCATGCGCATCGCAAGAGTTCGATATGTGTTCCATCATCAATGCCAAGTCCGGCCGTTGCCCTGAAAACTGCAAATGGTGCGCACAGTCAGCACACTACAAGACGAAAGCGGACGTGTATGATCTGGTGGACAAGGAAGAATGTCTGCGGCACGCACTGCACAACGAGGCGCAAGGCGTAGCCCGCTTCTCGCTGGTGACAAGCGGACGCAAACCTTCCGGCAAGAATATGGAAAAGTTGTGCGAATCGGCACGATACATGAGACAGAAAAGCTCCATCCAACTCTGCGCCTCGCTGGGACTACTGAATGAGGACGAACTGAGAGCCTTGCACGCAGCAGGCGTGACACGTTACCACTGCAATCTGGAGACGGCTCCGAGCCACTTCCCTACCCTGTGCAGCACGCACACCCAAGAAGAGAAACTGCGCACACTGGCGGCCGCCCGCCGTGTAGGTATGGATATTTGTTGCGGCGGCATCATCGGCATGGACGAAACGGCATCGCAACGGATAGAATTTGCCTTTACACTGAAAGACCTGGAAGTGCCCTCCATCCCCCTGAACCTGTTGCAACCTATTCCCGGCACCCCCCTGGAAGCACAAACGCCGCTGACGGAAGAAGAAGTGCTGACCACCATCGCCTTGTTCCGCTTCATCAACCCCACCGCCTATCTGCGCTTTGCCGGAGGACGCTCGCAACTGACGAAAGAGGCCGTGAAGAAATCCCTGTATATCGGTGTCAACTCCGCTATCGTAGGAGATTTGCTGACGACACTCGGCTCAAAGGTCTCCGAAGATAAAGCCTTGATAGAAGAAGCAGGCTATCACTTCAGTGATTCACAGTTCGACAAAGAACATCTGTGGCACCCCTACACCTCGACCACCAATCCACTCCCGGTGTACAAAGTGAGACGGGGAGACGGAGCCACCATCACACTCGAAAACGGACAGACGCTCATAGAAGGCATGTCATCCTGGTGGTGCATGGTGCATGGCTACAACCATCCTGTGCTGAACGCTGCCTTGCAAGAACAAATCGGGAAGATGTCCCACGTCATGTTCGGCGGTCTGACACACGACCCGGCCATAGAGCTGGGAAAACTATTGTTGCCGCTGGTTCCGCCCTCCATGCAGAAGATATTTTATGCAGACTCCGGTTCGGTGGCGGTGGAAGTGGCTATGAAAATGGCGGTGCAATATTGGTATGCTAAAAGCCAGTCGGCTCCGGGGCAGGCACATCTGGCAAAGAAAAGTAATTTTGTGACGATCCGGCGCGGGTATCACGGAGATACCTGGAACGCCATGTCGGTATGCGATCCGGTGACGGGAATGCACTCGCTGTTCGGTTCGGCACTGCCGGTGCGGTATTTCTCATCGCGTCCCCGTTCCCGCTTCGACGGAGAGTGGGATGCCGACGATGCGCTGGAATTGCTGGACATTGTAGAGAAACATCACGACGAACTGGCTGCACTTATCCTCGAACCCATCGTGCAAGGTGCGGGCGGAATGTGGTTCTATCATCCGCAATTCCTGCGTGAAGCCGCACGGATATGCAGGGAATACAATATCTTACTGATTTTCGATGAAATAGCCACAGGTTTCGGACGCACGGGAAAGATGTTTGCCTGGGAACATGCGGGAGTGGAACCGGACATCATGTGCATAGGCAAATCGCTGACAGGAGGCTACATGACCCTCTCCGCCGTACTGGCTACGAATGAAGTGGCAGATACCATCTCCAACCATGCACCGGGCGCTTTCATGCACGGCCCCACGTTCATGGGAAATCCGTTGGCTTGTGCAGTGGCATGCGCGTCAATACGGTTGCTGACCTCGCCGGAATACGACTGGCAGGGAAAGGTGAGCCGCATCGAAGAGCAACTGTGGCGCGAGCTGGAACCGGCACTCAACCTGCCGCAAGTGGCGGATGTGCGGGTGCTGGGAGCCATCGGAGTGATTGAAATGCAAGATCCGGTAGACATGGCATGGATGCAACGCCGTTTTGTGGAAGAAGGAATCTGGGTGCGCCCGTTCGGTAAACTGGTGTACATCATGCCTCCGTTCATCATAGAACCGGAACAATTGACGAAACTGACAAGTGGTTTGCTGAAGATAGTATGGCAGGCAAATTAATAATTACCAAATTAGTATCTGACAATGAATGCAATAGAGCAAATGCAACAAGAGTTGCAAGTACTGAAAGAGCGCAGCAACCTGCGGGCTCTGCCTGCCCTGACGCACGAAGGAAGGGATGTCATTGCAGGCGGGCGACGGATGCTGAATCTTTCTTCAAACGACTATCTGGGACTGGCCTCCGACCGAAAGCTGCGAGAAGAGTTTCTGCAAGGACTGACAGCAGACAGTTTTCTGCCCACATCTTCATCTTCACGGTTGTTGACAGGCAATTTCACCATCTATGAGGAACTGGAACAGACACTCGCCCGATTATTCGGAACAGAAGCCGCACTGGTGTTCAATAGCGGCTATCATGCCAACACGGGTATCCTGCCCGCCGTGAGTGATGCGCAAACCCTGATATTGGCGGACAAACTGGTGCACGCAAGTCTGATTGACGGCATCCGTCTTTCTGCGGCACGCTGCATCCGCTACCGGCACAACGACATGAAGCAACTGGAACGTTTGCTGGCCGAGAATCATGCCGCCTACCGGCAAGTCATCGTCGTAACCGAAAGTATCTTCAGCATGGACGGAGACGTAGCGGACCTGAAGGAACTGGTGAGACTGAAACAGGCGTATGGCAACGTATTGCTCTACGTCGACGAAGCGCACGCTTTTGGTGCACGGGGCGAACAGGGATTGGGTTATGCAGAAGAAACCGGGTGCATCCGGGAGATAGATTTCCTGGTAGGGACTTTCGGTAAAGCTGCCGCATCCGCCGGAGCTTACATCGCGTGCCGAAGCACCATAAGGGAGTATCTGGTGAACCGGATGAGAACATTTATATTTACAACAGCATTACCACCCGTAAATATTGCCTGGAGCTTGTTCATCGTGCGGAAATTAGCCGGATTCCGGGAGCGAAGAATACACCTGAAAAATATCAGCAACATTCTTCGCAATGCATTAACGGAGGAGGGTTACACCTGTCCAAGTGAAAGCTATATAGTACCGATGATTGTAGGAGCAAGTTCTGACACCATTCTGAAGGCGGAAGAACTGCAACGGCATGGTTTCTATGCCCTACCCGTACGCCCGCCTACGGTTCCGGAGGGTACATCCCGCATCCGCTTCTCACTGACAGCGGATATTACAGAAGAAGAAATCAAAGAATTGATAAAGTATATACCATGATATGATACAAAAATTCATTATACAGAAAAAGCATCCCCGACTTCTATTGTTCTTTGCCGGATGGGGTGCCGACGAGACTCCGTTCAAGAACTATCAGCCCGCAAACAGCGACTTTATGGTTTGCTATGATTACCGTAATCTCTCGTTTGACGCGCAAGTGCTGGAGGGATACGAACAGGTGAATGTTGTGGGTTGGTCAATGGGAGTTTGGGCGGCATCGCAAGTATTAGGAAAGATAATTGCCGATGAGACTTCAGGAATAATAACTGATGAAACTTCAAGAAGCCGCCAGTTGCCTCTCGGGAAGAAAATCGCCATCAACGGCACACCGTTTCCCATTGATGAAGAACGAGGAATACCGCCCGCCATTTATCACGGCACACTGGAAGGGCTGACGGATGCGTCCCTGCACAAATTCCTCCGCCGTATGTGTGCGGACAGTGCAGCGTTCAGAAACTTCCTTGCCGTCACCCCACGCAGACCGTTGGAGGAACTACGGGAAGAACTGGCAGCCATCGAAGCGGCTTACACCACCGAAACTGCTTATCCTTTCGGCTGGAACACATCCGTCATAGCCACCGAAGACCGTATCATCCCGTCCGAAAACCAAAAGAAAGCATGGACACGCGACGGGAGAAGCGAACCTTTCCTGGCAGAAGCACATACCCTTACCGAGATAGAAACGGCACACTATGCCCATGAACTTTTTGAAACCTATCTGGAGAAGGAATGGACAAACGACTGATAGCCGAACGTTTTGCCCGCGCACGGGATACGTACTCACAAGAAGCACGGGTACAACAGCAGGTAGCCGAGAAGATGCTACGCTTACTGACTGAGCAGACACCTGATTTCATTGGTTCAGCTTACCCTCCCCGTTTCCGCCACATCGCAGAGTTCGGATGCGGCACCGGAAGTTATTCCAGGATATTGCTGCACCGGCTTCAACCGGAATCATTGTTATTGAACGACCTGTGTCCGGAAATGAAGGAATGCCTCGGAGACTTGCTTCTGCAAGATACCGTGCAATTCATGCCCGGTGATGCCGAAGTGCTGGACTTTCCGGAGAAAACGGACTTAATCACTTCATGTTCCACCCTGCAATGGTTCAGCAATCCGGAAAAATTCTTTGCCCGTTGCCACGGCTTCTTGGCGGACGACGGGTATCTGGCTTTCAGCACCTTCGGGATGGAGAATATGCGGGAAATACACGCATTGACAGGGCATGGCCTCGATTATCTTCCAATAGAAAAGCTGAAAGAGTTGCTCTGTCCGTATTTTGAGACTGTATATGCAGAAGAAGAGATAGTCACCCTCCCCTTCGCCACCCCGTTACAGGTGCTACAACATCTGAAACAGACCGGAGTGACCGGTACGGAAAAGAAAGTATGGACACGCGGACGGTTGCAGGCATTTTGTAACGGATATACAGAAGAGTTCAGCCGGGAAGACGGAAATGTCAGTCTGACGTATCATCCTATTTATATGATTGCGCGAAAGAAAAGAATTTAGTAAGTGAGTGAAATTAGTTCTATAAATGATAGTTTAGCGGCAAAGCCGCTAAACTATCATTTACTCAATATAATATTCAAAGCAATGGAAAACAACATTTATTTTATCAGCGGCATCGATACGGATGCCGGAAAGTCTTATTGCACCGCATTTCTGGCCTGCGAACTGATTCGCAGCGGTAAGCGTGTCATCACCCAGAAGTTCATTCAGACCGGCAATACCGGCCATTCCGAAGATATAGACCTGCATCGTCGCCTTATGGGAACCGGCATGACAGAGGAAGACCGTGAAGGACTGACCATGCCGGAGATATTCTCTTATCCCTGTTCCCCCCACCTCGCCGCCCGGATAGACAACCGTCCCATTGACTTCGGCAAGATAGAGCGTGCTACGCAGGAACTTGCCCGCCGCTACGACGTGGTACTCGTGGAGGGTGCAGGCGGACTGATGGTACCACTTACCGATGATTACCTGACGATTGATTACATCGCAGAAAAGCAATATCCGCTTGTTTTCGTCACTTCGGGAAAACTGGGGAGCATCAATCATACGTTATTAAGTTTTGAAGCGATACGAAACAGGGGAATACAACTGGACACCGTATTGTATAACTTATATCCTACCGTAGAGGACACTACGATACAGGAGGATACAATGCAATACATCCGACGGTATCTGAAGAAGAATTTCCCGGAAGCGAAGTTTATGGTGGTACCGTCGTGCGAAGCGCAAAATTAAAGAATGAAAGAATGAAAGCCGTTGCCCTGGTTTTCATTCTTTAATTCTTCAATTCTTTCATTCTTTTTACGTACCTTTGCAACACAAAAAATGTCATACGACCACATGGAAGCATTAACATTCAATACCGTAGAACAAGCGTTGCTTGCTGCCATCGGTATTCTTTTCATTATCCAACTCCTCTATTACTTTTGTCTTTACAACCGTATACACACCCGTAGCCGTGCTTTAAAGCGAAGTGATATACATTTTTCACAGGAGTTACAGCCTTTATCCGTCATCATCTACGCACGAGAAGAGGTGGAGAACTTGCGCCGTAACCTGCCCGCAGTGCTGGAACAGGATTACCCGCAATTCGAAGTCATCGTCATCAATGACGGCAATACGGATGAAAGCGAAGACTACCTGACACTGCAAGGAGAAAAATATCCGAACCTGTATCATAGCTTTGTTCCGGATTCTTCCCGCTACATCAGCCGCAAAAAACTGGCCGTAACCCTCGGTGTTAAGGCAAGCAAATATGATTGGCTTGTATTTACCGAAGCCAACTGCCTGCCTGAAAGCAACCAGTGGCTACGCACAATGGCACGCAATTTTACCTCACGCACCCAAATAGTATTAGGCTACAGCGGATATGAACGTGGCAAAGGATGGCTGCATAAAAGGGTATCTTTCGATAACCTGTTCAGTGCTATGCGTTATCTGGGCTATGCACTGGCGGGAAAGCCTTACATCGGCATCGGCCGTAACATGGCATACCGCAAAGAATTGTTCTACGCCCAAAAGGGGTTCTCCGCACATCTGAACCTGCAACGCGGAGATGACGACCTGTTTATCAACAAAGCCACCACAGCCGAGAATACACGGGTGGAAACAGATGCCAATGCAGTGGTACGCGTGCAGCCTGTAAAGCGTGCCAAAGACTGGCGGGAGGAGAAAATCAGCTATACGGTGACGGCACACTTCTATAAAGGAATACAACGTTACCTGTCGGGATTTGAAACGACTTCCCGCTTATTGTTTCATGCCGCATGGATAGCTGCGCTGGTAATAGGCATCATGAACTTTCACTGGCTGGCGGCAGGCATTGCATTTCTGATTTTCGCCCTGCGATATACCATGCAGGCACTTATCATCAATAAGACAGCCAAAGACTTAGGGGAAAAACGGCGTTACTTCTTTACGCTTCCGGTGTTCGATGTATTGCAGCCGATGCAGTCTCTGCGCTGGAAGTCGCATTGTCTGTTCAGAAAGAGAAGCGACTTCCTTAGGAGATAGCAGCTTTCCCAATGCCACACCTTAATAGCTGAAATGCCACACCTTATCTCTCGTGAAGTGTGGCATTTCAGTTATTAAGGTGTGGCATTGGGAACAACGAAGTGTGGCATTATTCGTATCTCATGGAATTTGCAGGATGAATGCGTGTAATGAGGTAAGAAGGTCCTAAAAGCATCAGAACCGATACCAGCAAAGTACCGATATTCAGCAATAAGAAAAGCAGGATATTGAAAGATACCGGTACGGTATCCATATAATACGTCTCAGGATCAAGCCTGAAGATACCGAACCACTTTTGCAGGAAATAGAAGGCAAGTCCGATAGCATTGCCCCACAACATCCCTTTTCCAATGAGGAAAACGGAGAACCAAAGAAAAACTTTGCGGATAGTGGTATTGTTGGCCCCAAGCGACTTCAGCACGCCAATCATGGAGGTACGCTCAATGATGATTATCAGCAAGCCGGAAACCATCGTGAAACCTGCCACACCGGCCATCAGAATCAATATTACCCAGATGTTTACATCCAGTATGCTGAGCCAGGCAAATATCTGAGGATTAAGTTCTTCGACATTGCGCACACAGTAATCTTCTCCGTATTTATCGGTTACTTCGTTCATGTCGGCAGCAATCTGATAGGTGGTTGCTTCCAGACGGTCATAATCATGTACCTGTAGTTCCGCACCGCTGACCTGTTCCGGTTTCCAGTTATTGAGACGGTTTACAAGGTATAAATCAGTCAGAAGGAAAAGATTATCATATTCCGAAAAGTTAGTCTGATAGATACCTGCAATCTGTAAACGGCGTGCACGAATATCATCCTGTATATAATAGGTATCTATTTTATCCCCTAATTTCAGTCTCAACTTCGTGGCAAGCGCTTTGGAGATTATAACGCGGTTGGAAGAGGCGGTATCGCTGAACTGTGGCAGTTCACCTTCCACCAGATGTTCACGGAAGAAAGCAGGATCAAACTCCGGTCCTACTCCCTTCAACACCATACCCTGGAAATCTTCCGCAGTCTTTATCATTCCCGGCTTGGTAGAGTAACGCTGCACATGCTTCACCTCGGGATAACCGGAAAGGATAGAAACAAGGCTGTCGTTCACCACCACAGGGCGCGTCTCATAAGAACGGGCGGCATCCGAATTCGTAATCTGAATATCCGAGCCGAACCCTATGACCTTACCACGCACTTCGCTCTTAAACCCGACTATCACCGACACCGTAATTATCATCACTGCCAAACCGATAGCAACACCTATCAGGGCAATGAGCACGGCAGGACGGGAAACTTGCTTTCCGAGCTCCGAATTGCGATAGATGCGAAGGGCGATAAAGCGGGATAAATTCATGATTATTATTATTTCAGACACGAATTTCACGGATTACACGGTTGTTACATACTGATAAACAACCGTGTAATCCGTGAAATCCGTGTCTAATTAGTATTATTCAGTACGTCCCGGATACGCCTCCAAAGCTTTCGACAGGACAAAGAGAGCACGTGTTAAATCCTCTTTCTTCAACACATACGCTATGCGGACTTCATTGCAACCGGAACCGGGTGTAGTATAGAAACCGGAAGCAGGCGCCATAAATACGGTTTCTCCTTCGTACTCAAAGTCGGAAAGACACCAGGCACAAAACTTATCGGAATCGTCCACTGGAAGTTTGGCTACCGTGTAGAAAGCCCCCATAGGGATGGGCGAATATACGCCGGGAATACGGTTCAGACCGTCTATCAGACATTTACGGCGTTCTACATATTCGTCGTACGTATCACGCAAGTAATCCTCATCGGCATCCAGAGAAGCCTCGGCAGCAATCTGTCCTATCAATGGAGGACTGAGACGCGCCTGGCAGAATTTCATCACAGCGTCACGGATTTCCTTATTCTTCGTAATCAGAGCACCGATACGGATGCCACATTCAGAGTAACGCTTGGATACGGAGTCAATCAACACCACATTATCTTCGATACCTTCCAGATGACAGGCGGAAATATACGGAGACCCTGTATAGATGAACTCACGGTAAACCTCGTCAGAGAAAAGAAACAAGTCGTACTTCTTGACCAAATCACGTATCTGGTTCATCTCACGGCGGGTATAAAGGTAGCCCGTAGGATTATTGGGATTGCAGATGAGGATAGCCCTGGTACGCTCATTGATCAGCTCCTCGAACTTCTCCACCTTCGGAAGCGAAAAACCTTCCTCTATCGTGGTAGCGATGGTGCGGATTTTGGCACCGGCAGAAATAGCAAACGCCATATAGTTGGCATAAGCCGGTTCGGGAACAATAATCTCATCACCCGGATTCAGGCACGCCAGGAAAGAGAACAACACAGCCTCGGAACCGCCGGATGTAATGATGATATCATCCGCCGTCAACTTGATATTGAACTTATCATAATAACCTACCAGCTTTTCGCGATAACTGCGATATCCCGCGCTGGGACTATACTCCAGAACCTTACGATCAATGTTGCGTATCGCGTCAATCGCGACTTGCGGCGTGGGCAGGTCAGGCTGTCCGATGTTCAAGTGGAATACGTGCACCCCCCTCTGCTTGGCTGCGTCAGCCAGAGGAGCCAGCTTTCTGATAGGAGACGCGGGCATTTCCACCCCGCGAATAGATATTGTTGGCATGTCTAAGTAATTACAATTTGACAAATAATAGTTAACGATTGATGATATACTTTCATATATATGCAATCAGAGGTGCAAAAGTAACACTTTTATTGATACGAACGGAAAGCATTGGCAAAAAAGTTTAAAAACACTATCTATGACTTAAAAGATAGTGGCGGTTTCAAAAGAAATTGTACCTTTGAATATCGTAAAATTGTCAAACCGTAAACCGTATACAAAATACCATGGTATTAAACCTGATAACCTTCGCATCACTGCTTCACAAGCAAGCATCTGTTCTCGGATCTCACGAATTAATCCTAAACGAACTGGAGAAATATTTTACCGTGAATCTTGTGTATTATCAAGACATTGATAAACTCACAAAAGATGATTTCTGTCTGCTATTTATCGCCACCGGCGGCGTAGAACGGCTGGTTATCCAGCGCTTCGAGTCCCTCCCCCGCCCTGCCATCCTGCTGGCGGACGGCATGCAGAATTCTCTCGCTTCCGCTCTCGAAATTTCTTCCTGGCTACGAGGGCGGGGCATGAAAAGCGAAATACTGCATGGAGAACTGCCCGAAATTATCAAACGTATCTTTGTATTGTACAGCAATTTCAAGGCACAACGGGCACTCTCCGGATCACGTATAGGTGTGGTGGGCGCTCCTTCTTCGTGGCTGGTTGCCAGTAATGTGGATTATCTGCTGTCGAAACGCCGATGGGGAATAGAATATACGGACATTCCGCTGGAACGCGTATACGAATATTTCAACCAAATAACAGATGATGAAGTGGGCGAAGATTGTGCCGCCTTTGCCGGTAAGGCACTCGCCTGCCGGGAGGCTACTCCGGAAGATCTGATAAAGGCCATGCGGCTGTATCGCGCCCTCAAAAGGATTGTAGATGAAGAGAAACTGAGCGCCCTTACCCTGAGTTGCTTCAAACTGATAGAACAAACCGGAACCACCGGATGCCTCGCCTTAGCTTTGCTGAACGATGAGGGCATCATAGCCGGATGCGAAGGTGACCTGCAATCCGTCTTTACCCAACTTGCCATCAAGGTTCTGACCGGTAACTCCTCATTTATGGCAAACCCTTCGATGATCAATGCACGCACCAACGAAATAATATTGGCTCATTGCACCGTCGGCATTGCGCAGACCGAGCAATACATCATCCGCAGTCATTTTGAGACGGAAGCGGGTATCGGTATTCAGGGAATCCTGCCCACAGGACACGTCACAGTAGTGAAGTGTGGCGGAGAATGTCTGGACGAATATTATCTAAGTACGGGTACGCTGACAGAGAACACGAATTATATCAATATGTGCCGCACACAGGTACGCATCAAACTCGATACCCCGGCAGAGTATTTTCTCAAGAATCCGCTGGGAAACCATCATGTACTGGTACACGGGAATTATGCCGTATTACTGGACGAGTTCCTGCAGGCAAACGGATGTAAACGGATAGAATAGAACTATTCGTTACTGTCCGGCACACGCACCGTAAAGCGAGTACCTTTTCCTATTTCAGAAGAAACTGCTATCTTACCACAGAAACGTTCTACAATAGTTTGACAGATGCTCAAGCCCAAACCGGCACCTTGAGTGAAACTGTCCACCTTATAGAAACGTTCGAATATGCGTTGCTGGTTCTCTTCTGAAATGCCGCTTCCGGTATCTTCCACAAAGAAAACCGTGTACCCCGGTTCTTCCGTCAGATAACCGAACGTGATGGAGCCGTGTGTCGTAAACTTCTTGGCATTATTGATGAAGTTATTAATCACCTGTTTCAGACGGACTGAGTCTGTAATGATCGACTTACTTTCGTTTTCAGGAATCTGCATCACCAGTTCCACTCCGGCAGGCATACTCAGACGCTGGGAATCGTATATCTGCTGCATGACAAAATTCAGATTGTATCCGGCAAAGCGGAAGTCCATTGAACCGGATTCGATACGGGACAAGTCGAGAATATCGTTTATCAATGCCAGCAGAAGGGTACAATTGATATTGATGGTATCTACAAACTGCTTCACCTCTTCGGGGCTGAACGCGTCTATATCTTTCAACAGATCGGAGAAACCGACGATAGCATTCAACGGAGTGCGTATCTCATGGCTCATGTTGGCAAGGAAAGCGGATTTCAGAGTATCAGCCTGCAAAGCACGGTCACGGGCTGCTATCAACTCTTCTTCCGTGTTTTTATAGCGCTGGATGCTCTGGCAAACGCCTAATACCATATAGGGCGCTTCACGGGTCAGACCGTTATAAGAAGTGCTACGGAACTCCCACCATTCATATTTTCCTTCTGCATTGCGCATACGGAAGTTCATTCGGGTATCTACTTCTTCTCCTTTAAGAATAACATCAAAATGTTCCTGCGTTTGCTCCAGGTCTTCCGGATAGATAAGAAGTTCCAGTTCTTTCCGGAGAATGGTCAACTTGCCCGGAAGTCCGAAGTGGTCGAGCAGCGCACCGGCAAAGTGGAAACTGGCTGTACGTATGTCATACTGCCAGGGATATACGGAACTTGCATCCACTGCCAGATTGAAGAAACGCTTATGCATCTCCTCCTCGGATATGTTGCGGCAGCAAATCGCCATCCCCGTCATCTTATTCTTAGAATAAATGGGCACCACTTCGCCCGAAACCGGGAAATAAGTTCCTTTGTGAACTTCCTGCATGAAAGCTTTCTCCGGAATGGGAATCACACGGCGTTCAGTTCTCACCTGTTTCAATAAAACGGGCAGAATATTTTCTCCGTTACAAAAGATGTGGAAAATGGAACCTGCCATCTGTCCTTCGTAGTAACGTGCCGTATGAACGTCCGGATCGAGTTCCAGCATCAGCATCAGAGCCCGGTTGACAAAGTGTATGCGAAAGTCTGTATCATAAGTTATCAGTCCGTCGCGAATGGAACAGAAGATATTATCGAATTCATCACGCTGTTCCACCAGGCGGTTTTGGATAAGCAGGCGCGTTTGTGCGTGCATACGTCGGCGGGATTCATGGCGGTTAAGGCGATAAAGCCAGATTACCAATACAATCAACGCTCCTACAATGACAGAATAAAAAAGCACGAACCAGCCACGGTAACGCTCCATTAAGGGGGCATTCAGAATAATGCCATTATCACTTACCTTATCTGTGTTTACCCTGAAAAACTCCAATTGTTTATAGTCATAAAGCATCTTACTGGGCAGGTCGGTAACTCCTACTACCGAGGGTATGGCTCCTTGCAATACCTGTGCAGCGCATCGTCCGGCTGCATGTGCACTCTCGTAAGGTTCCATATCATGAACACCGAACACGCCGTTTGTCAGCGCAAGGCTTTGTCCGGCAAAAACCGGAGCTTTAGAGTTCTTACCTATAAAAGAGAGGAATGGAGTCCATTTGGGAGCAATGACAATACGGTTGTAGGCATTGTATTCATAACAGATGGAAGAAATGACCGGGTTGGGGGCTTGCGCCTGTACGTTCATTGTCTTTAAGGTGTATTCAGGATGTTTTTGCTGATAATCCGCCCAAACCAGCTCAAACTCTTCAACTCCCTTGATACTTAAACGACTGCTGTCTGAAACGCAAACCACCTCTGTACGATGAGGAAACACACGACGTGCACTTTCAAGCAGATATTCAAAATCTATTTTAGAGGTATATCCGCACACATTGGGCAAACTTGACATCAGTTTGTCGTTAGGATACTTTATGCCCGATACAACCACCGGCAACTTATAGGGTAAAGAGTCGCCACAATGCATCAGGGTATAGAAGGCTTCGTCACTTGCTGTAATAATAAGGTCGGTATTCCGCTGACGCGCCCGTTCACAAATGCGTCGCATAATGACACACTCGGAAGCAAATGTCCAATAGTCCGCATCCAAATACTCGGCAGTAACTTTAGCCTTTACACCTCCGCGTGCCAGTCCATCGCGCACTCCTTCGGTCAGTTTATTGTTCCAGGGGGTACGATGATTGTATGATTGGATGAAAAGGACGTTATATGTACGTTCTGCGGCAGAGAAGTGTCCGGCAAATATAATGCAGGGAAACAAGCCGAGTAACATAACGAGGAGTAAGCGTCTCTTCATATCTGAATTTTCTTCTGTTTGAATAAATGTGCTTTCACCTCGCAAATATACGCATTATATTGAAAAACAGAATAAAATGTACCTTTTCTTTTTACTCATCATACAAAGCATCCGCCGGATGTACCCGCATCGCCTGTGTAGCCGGGAACCAAACACCAATTATCACCATCAGACCCATAAGGAAAAAAGTAGATAGTGAAACGATGGCAAAGCGAACTCCCGTAGCATCAGCCTGTTCGGTCATCGTAGCTTCTGCCGTCACCAGGTTGCCACAGATAATCAGAGCAGGGATAGTAGCCAGAACCAATAATAATAATCCTTCGCTCAGCAATTGTCCAAATATTTTCCTACGACTGCTGCCCATCGCCATTCGTAAAGCAATCTCGCTGCGGCGGTGGCGTGTACGGAACCAGAAAGTTCCCATCAAGCCTATAAAGACATTAAAACTGAAGAATACAGCAATGAGCCGTGCACTACGGATATACGGAGTAATCCCTTCGGATGCATCACGCTCTGCTTTCTGTTCATCATAACTGCGGACTTCAAACAGGTAGAACGGATCAACCTGCAACCGGGAAGACATTTCACGAGAGAAGCGGGTAGCAAAATCGCCCGTATCAGCCTCGGGACGTACGCGGATGGAAATAAAGGGAACAGCCTGCCACCGATAGAACCAATTCGGAAGAGGCATCAGAATGAAAGATTCATAACGGGCATAATCATCACTCTTCTGATGACTGCATACGGCGGCCACCCGGTAGCGAAGACTGCTTCCTGAATAGTAGTCAAAGAATTCCTTCCCAAGCACCCCACGACTGGTATGGAAAAGGCTGTCCGCCAGATCCAATGAAATGACGGCAGGCAAAGGAGTGACGGCGGGATTCCACTCGGCCGAACCAAATGCCAGCGAAGAACCGGTAGTACTTTCAAACGCATCCATATTGCCTGAGAACATACCGGTGCCCTCTTCTATCGGAATGCGCATCACCTTGAAATACTCGGGAGACACATAACGAACATTGGCGTCCTTCACACCAACGCTATCTATAGTATATCCCTGAAATACAGCATTCCGGGTATAGGCATCGGAACCAAGCCAGATGCTGGCACTCTCTACGTCCGGATGTTCCTTGATGCGTCGGAATGCTTCCTCCATAGGCTTAAACCAAAAGCGTTGCAGACTATCCTCGGATGAACAGAGCACAAGTTGCTTGGGGTTAGTGGAAAGACGAAGCTTGTATACATGTTCCAGATCGTAACCTTTGGGCTGACGCTCGGCATAAGCAAAGCCATAGAGCACATCGAGGCAATACCATAACAACACGAACACGATTAAGAGTTCGGCAAAAAGCCAACCGTTTGCACGACGCTGGTTCCAAATTTGTGTCAGAATGGACTTTATCATAATGATTTCTCTTTAGTTCATGTTTGCAATTTATTTATTCTCCACTGAGGACTTCCGCTATCGGTCGATGGGTAGCATTCCATGCAGGAATGAATACGGACAACAGATTAAAGAGTAGGCACACACCCAACACGGTGAGAAAGACAGCAGGACGCAGGAAAAGCCAGATACTGACTTCAAAGTTACCTTCCGTATATCCACCTGCCAGCATCCAGTCCTTCCCCAACCATAAAAGCAGGCATGACAACAGGAAGCCCAGCAATGCACCAATGAATGCCAGCAATAGATTTTCAAGAAGCAATTGCCACACCAGAGTAGAGCGGCTGGCACCATAAGCTTTACGCACTGCCAACTCTGACAAGCGACGGGACATCTGTGAGGAAATGAGTCCACTGACATTGATTGCGGGTACAATAAGCAGGATAAGTCCCAGCATAATGCAAGTGACCATAGGATTCAGGAAGTCGTCACGAAAGAACTGACGTTCGGTGTAAGTGCTCAGGTCGGGAAGTTTCAATTCATATTCTGTAAGCGAAGCATTTAATTGGTCGAGTGAGTTTTCTATCTGCGACTTCATCTCCACAGGGCTAACGCCAGGTTTACACAATACCATAGCTTCAAAACCACCGCGCAATCCCTCACTGCCCCAAGCCGGGTCTTGGGTATAATAAGGTAGCCAGACCTCACCATAAGCAAAGGTAAACAGTGAACTGACATCTTCAGTAACGCCTACTACACGTTTGGGATAGAAATCCACAAAATAATTCTTTCCCAATGCCTCTTCCGCTGAACCGAAAGCTTCACGAGCCAAGCGCTCGGCAATAACAACCACATCGGCACAAGCATCAAATTCCTGTTGGTCGAAAGGACGTCCTGCAACAAAACGGATATCATACAAGCGCCAGAAGTTCAAATCGACACGGCGATTCTGACAACGCTGCCCCTTCTCGGGCGAAGCGCCACAATATTCCATGGTGGTATAACTCATATAAGTGACCAGTTCGGCACCGGGCAAATCACCGAAGATGCGACAGGCAGCCTGATAAGACATACCTGTGTTTGCATTACTATGGTCAGTCTTGCGATAACTGTAACCATAAGAAGAATAAACCATACGGTCGCGGTGCGACTCAGGACGGATATTGGCAGTCTGGATGTCGTAGACCATATAGACCACCATGACAAAGGCAATACTCACCGCCGTGCCGATGATGGAAACAGTACTGAAAAATGGATTCTTCCGTAGAAGTGAAAATGCTTGTCTGAATATCATAAGTATATCGTTTTATAGAATAACACTACTCATCGTGCAAGGCTTCGGCTGGTTGTAATTTCATAGCCTTGTAAGCCGGATACCAAATGCCAACGACAATCATCACCGCCATAAGCAACCACGTAAACACAGCCGCAATCAGAAACCGCTCAAACGTGAACTGCATCTTGCTAATATCTACCAACTCTGCAATCCCCACATTGAAGGCAATCAGCAGAGCAGGAACGGCAGCAACCGACAACAACAGCACCCCCTCACCCATCAGACGGAAGAACACGCCACGGCGGCTGGAACCCATCGCCATGCGTAGTGCCACTTCCTTGCGGCGTTGTTGTGTGCGAAACCAGAAAGTACCGATAACACCAAGAAAGATATTCAACAATAAAAAGCCAAGCACACAAAGCTGAGTTTTAGCTTCATTCATGTCTTCACGCTCACACATCTCACGCAAGTTACTGAAAGTAGTAACATCGAGCAGATATAGATTACCCACCTGATAGAGACGGTCAGCATCATCCATCAACTTCTCCATAAATTCATGGTCGGCATCAGGGTGCACACGTAGACTCAGTGTTATATAGCGAGCATCGGCATATTGTTTCAAACGTTCCAAATCAAGATATAAAGCAGCAAAAGAACCTCCCCACTCCGAAGAAGTATCGAAGTGGGACCAACGGACGGGTGTACCGACAGCTCCGATACGGACACGGACATCACTACCGAGGCTCGGTAGTCGGAGCTCGCGGTTTTGCAACGAAGCAGCATCATCCAGATGCAATTCAGGATAGTCGGCAAAAAGATTGGAAGAAACAACAAGATGATTGTCACGTATGGCGGCAGCCATCTGCGAGAGCGTTTCTTCGTCTGAAGCCGAGTAACGGAAAACCCTGAAGAAGTCTGGTTCCACCCACAGCAGATGGGTATTCAGCGATACAGAATCCACACTTACATTCAAACCATTGCTTCCATCATTATAAGGAAAGCAATTCTGCGAGAGTGCCACGGCCTCCACACCGGGACGATGTCGCAGCCGTTCAGTCAGTTCTATGAGGTGCTGCATATCATCGTCCGTAGTCAGACTGGGATTGTAAATGGCTGATTTAGACGAAAGCTTGCTGACGGAAATGTTGTAGCAATGTTCTGTGTCGAAACCCATAGGGGCATGATAAACACGGACAGTAACCAATGTCCAATCCACGATATACCATAATACGACAAAGACCAGCAGCAACTCTATGAAGAGGAAAAGGCTGGCACGCCATTCATTCTTTATTTGAACCAGTATATTTTTCATTTGTCATTCCCCCCTTTGATTGATTGCATCCACTATATTCATCTTCGAAGCCCGCCATGCCGGAATGCCGGACGAAAGCAAGTTCATCAGCAGGCAAAAACCAAAGGCTGCAAGAAAAGCCCAAGGCGAAAGCAGCATACCCGGTGTCAACGAGGTGTCACCATTAAGATAAGCGTTGGCACTATTGCCAAAGAGAAAACCGTTTAGCAGGAAGGTGGCACCATAACTCAAAGCCAATCCAAGTATGCCTGCCAGCAGTGTAAGCAACAGATTCTCAAAGAACACTTGCCGCACCAACTCACCTCCCGTAGCGCCAAACGCCTTGCGTACACCTACTTCCGACATGCGCCGCTTCATCCGGGAAAGGCTCATTGAAGAGAGGTTTATGGCAGGCACCAGTAACAAGATGGCAATGACGAGTGTATAACGCAAAATAACTCCCTTTACATCCGGCACGTTAGCCCATTTGCGATAAAGATTGGCAAACACTCCGTCGGGTTGTCCGCGGTAGAAGACTTCCGTTTCAGACAGGCCATCATTATACTTGCGGCGCAACACCTCCACTTCATCACGGATAGCAGGAAAGTCGGTGGATGAATGTGCCAGAATCACTGCTTTCATCTGTCCCATCGTATCATCCCACCAAGCAAACCCGGCAGCATCCGTAGAGTTATAAGGTACCCATACTTGTGCATAAGCCGAAGTGGCAAGCATGGAAATATCTGCCACAACACCTGAAATCCGATACTCTACATGGTTCAGTTGCAAGGTCTGTCCGGCTACATCCGTAGTACCAAACAACCGCTTTGCCACTGTAGCCGAAATGACCGTACACGGCAATCCTGCATCACTATCAGCCTTGCTGAATGCTTGCCCACTCAAAAAACGGAAATGGAAGATGTGCCAGAACCGGTCGTCTGTCTGAACCATGTCTGCTGTCAATTTTGCTCCGGCAGGCAATGACGCACGTACCTTCTCCGGCAAAGAAATAAGCGTGACAGCCTCTGCCGTAGTAAGCGATTTGAAACACTTCAGTCCGGTTTGGACAGACATATGCCCATACGCTCCACTTTCGGTTCCTTTCTGCTTAACAGCCATTGAAGAGATGTAGAGTGAACGTGAACGGTTTACCTCAGGTTCGCAATCTACCAAACGAACCTGAAAGGTAATTACCAGTACCATAATCATGCAGATGGCCAATGCCGTACCTATGATAGAAACCCAAGTAATGATGGGATTCTCACGCAGGTGGTAAAGGGCTTGAAGGAAGTAGAGTCGTATCATGTTATTGCTATTTGTTTTTATATAGTTTGCTTATTCGTCATGCAAGGCTTCAGCCGGCTGCACCTTCATTGCCTTACGTGCCGGAATACCGATACCGATGGCAATCATCAACGCCATCAATACAAAACTAATACCCGCACAGAGTAATAATCTGTCCCATTCCAGCGTCGTACCGTTACGCCATGAATTCAGTTCCATATGCGCCAGGTTCCAGTCAATGACCAGTGCAATAGGCGTAACAACCGCCAGCAGCAACAAGCCTTCACTCAGCAGACGGCTGAAAATGGCACGGTCCGTTGCACCAAGTGCTTTATGCAATGCAATCTCCGAACGGCGTTGCTGCGTACGGAACCAGAATGTTCCAAGCAGTCCGAGGAAGATATTCAGCAGCAAGAATCCCATACCCATCACATAGTTACGGATATTATTTGTCCATGCTTGCTGGAAGTTGCGGCGTATATCGTGGAACGAGCGAATCTCCGAAATAAAGAGGTTGCCTATACGAAACTGGCTTTCACTGTCCTCCTTCAATTTTGTAATGAAATTGTTATCCTGCCCCTCGCGGACGCGGACACAGAGTTCCAAATCTGCATAATAGAAAGACTGTTTGGCCAGAAAGCAATACGAAGAACGAGCCTGGTCGTAGTCATGATAGCGTACATTCTGCAAGGCAGCTCCCAGTTGATACGTCTTGGTCGTATCACCGAAAAGCTGGAAACGTTTGCCTACAAACTCCGTCAACTTACGGTCGTACTTTCTATAAAGGTTATCAGAAGCAAGAAATTCACCGCGTTCCAGCATCTCCGCCAATTGTTCGGGCGTTTCACCCCGTGTGCCCTGATAGCGGAAGACACGCACAAAGTCCGGAGTAACCATTCTACGGATGGTCCAGCCGGGTGACTGGAGCGTATCATAACGCACCAGGTCGGTACTATTGCTTCCATTATAAGGATAGGAGTTTTGCGAAAGGCTGACAGCCTCCACCTCCGGCCGGCGGCGCAAGCGTTCCAGCAGTTCGGTGATATCCGCATGAGTATCATCCCTGGTCTTATCAGGCGTATAATCAGGACTCTTGGGTGTCAGTTCTCCCAATTCAATGAGATAACAGTGCTCTATGTTGAAGCCTCGCGGTTCCAGGTAAGTGGCAGCGCGGGTATAAAGGTAGTCCACCACATACCACATCACTACGCTCACCACCAGCAGCTCCAACGCCAACCATAGGTTTGAGAGCCATTCATTCTTTATCTGTGTAAGAAGTTTCTTAGTCATTTCTTTCAGTGATTAATGTTTAGTGATGAGTGATTAATGCAGGCGTCCGCCCAATGCATTTACAATTCCTACTCTCGATGCACGCCATGCCGGAATGCCGGAACTCAATAAGTTCAGTATAAAGCAGAACAACAATGCCCAGCCAAAGGTGGAGGCATGCAGCAATATGCTGGTATCCACTGCCGGAGGACTGAGCGTCTGGCTGAACTCCTGCGCAAACAATAATGTATTACCCAAATAAGCAAATGCCACACTGAGCAATAGCCCCAGTGCGCCAGCCATCAAGGTCACTACAAGATTCTCGGCAATGATTTGTCCCATCAGTTCCAACCGTGTACTGCCAAATGCACGTCGCACACCAATTTCGGCCACGCGCTGACGGAGACGGCTCTGCGTCATACTACTCAGATTGATAGCAGGCACTATCAGCAGGATAACAAAGATTATCAGTCTCTGCCTGCGTGCCTGATTCACGTCCGGTTCCTGATTGGCAGAAAAGGCTATTGCACTTTTCTCCTGATCGTACGGGCGGTTACGGTAAATCAACTCGTAGCCATCGGCACCAATCAACGCATTATACTCCTGTCTGCGCCGTTCGGCTTCCTCGCGGATGGCATCGAAGTCATCGCGGTCATGTGCCAGGATGGTGCAGCTCATCATACCCATGTGTCCATCGCTCCACATATTTATAGCTATCTCTGTTGAGGTATAAGGCACCCATACCTGTCCGTATGCAGATGTAGCCAACGTAGAAACATCTTTCACTACACCTATTACTTTATAGGGTGCATGGTTTAGCAAAAACTCACGTCCTTCAACTTCTGTACTTTGAAACAGTTTTCTGGCTACACTTTCCGTGACAACCGCTACCGGCAACCCGGCATCGAACGTCGCCTTATCATAAGGCTTCCCGGCAGTGAATGAGAAGTCGAACACGCGCCAGAAAATATCATCCGTCTGCAACAGGTCGATACCTATGGCAGGTTGCCCCGGAAGATTGACCGGAGTAGAGATTACCATACAAGTATAAATAGTCACTGCCTCAGGTGTCTTCAGCGTCTGGAAGCACTCACGTGCTGTCTTCGCACTCATAGGCCCGTTGCTGCTGCCGTCGCCCCAGTTTTTATTGGTAATACTCATGTAGTGCGCATGCAGAAAGCGGTCACGGTTACTTTCGGGAGCAAAAGGCGCCACCTTCACTTGCTGCATCATCACCACCAGCATAATGAGGAAAATGGCAAGCGCCGTACCCGCTATACTGACAGCACTGATTATCGGCTGTTGCCGTAGCTGTGCCCACGCTTGCGTAAAATATTGTTTAATCATTGGGTCAATTTATTATTTATCATCCTATCACTGCTATCCATTGTCCGGACAGGCTACTCTCCTACTTTCAGATTACGTGTATTCACACCACCGATACCGCCTTTTGAAATATCCGCCTGCCCGGCACGTCCGCTCAACGTAACACTGCCCACACCTTCCATCGAGGCACGCAGACGGTCACAATTCACATGGATATCAGCTTTGCCCACGCCCTCCATCTCTACTACAAGGGAATTACAAGTCAAATCTTTCACATTAACCTTGCCGACGCCTTCTATCTCGAACTTCACATCATCCAGTTTCAATGCTTCATTGCAATTGAATGAGCCGACACCTGTAAACTCTACATTCTTCAGATTAGGAGCGGTGAGCCATATCGTGACACCTTTGTTACGACTGTTGTCACCGTCTTTTTTGTTTTTGAAACCAATGACAAGGCAGTCATTCTTCACTTCGGTAGTAGTGGTGGTCACATACTCTTCCCTACCCTCTATCTTCAGAGAATAGTTATTGCTCTGCGTGAAATACACAGTAGCCACAGACATAACTTTCACAGAGGAGAAAGCCTCTACTTTACGGATTTCGCTAACCTGCGGGTCTTTTTCGTTAGCTGCATAAACTGTACCGGCCACTGCGGCAAATAATAAACTCAGGGTTATAAATAAAGCTCTCATAATCTTTCTCATATTAATGATTAATACCAATTTATTTCTTATTCTTCATGTAATGCTTCGGCCGGCTGTATCTTCATCGCCTGCCGTGCCGGGAACCAAATGCCCACCATTACCATCAATGCTATCAGCAACCAAGCTCCTAAGGAACCGAGCAGAAAACGTATAAAAGTCCATTTGACAGGCCACGTGGAAATCAGTTCCGTCCGTCCGATGGTGAATTCCGCCACACCTATATTATAGCAAATAATCATAGCGGGTAACGTCACCAGTGCAAGCAGCAATAATCCCTCACCCGTCAGCAGGCGGAACACCTGGCTCTTTGTGCTCCCCATAGCCAGACGCAAAGCTATTTCACCACGGCGGCGACGGGTACGGAACCAGAACGTTCCGATCAATCCCAGGAATACATTTACCAACAGGAAAAGCACTACAATTGCCTGACTGTTCACCTTGTCCGTATCTCCATTCATGACTTCAAACTGCAACTGCTGTTCGGTATAAGGCACAGCGTCCGCCACAAACAAGTCATCTACATCCAGTCGAGGTGCAATCTCACGGATAAACTTCGCACGGTAGTCCGGGCCATCGGCAGCAGACTTCACACGAAAAACGATTTGCGCCCAATTGTCTGCAAATTCCGTTTTTATCAGATTCTCGTCTATACGAAAGAAAAACCAGGAGGCATCACTTCCATAGCGATAGGTACGGAAAGCTTCTATCATTCCGCCTTGTGTGACGACCGACGTGGTATCGCCATAATAACTCAGCGGCGTGTCCAACGAGAACATCGGCATTCTCTTCTTGAAGCGGTCGACAGCAGCCTGGCTCAGCATTACGTTATTTCTGCCCGAAGGGGTTTTGGCAAAGGGACGCTGCGGATCATCACGCATACGGAAAACGTCAACGTATCCTCCGGTTGCATTAATGATACGTGCATTCACCCCGATAGTGTCCTGCGCAGCCAGTGAATTGTCGCTGTTGTTTCCACTCATCGGCAAACTCCAATAACACAGGGCAGCCGCCTCAACGCTGGGTTCCTGCTCCAGTTTCTGCAAGGCGCGCAGGTATCTGTCGGCATTTGTCAGGGTGGTGTCACTGGTGGCACCTCCTATAATCGTGTTAAGCTGATAAACGTGATCGATGTTGTAACCAAGCGGGCGGTAAAAAGTATATTTAAGGCAACCCAACGAGTCGCAAAGGAACCACATCACGATGAATACCAGGAATAGTTCAGCCAACACCCAGCCGTTGCTGCGCAAGCGCGACCAAATCATGCGTAAATTATGTAGTATGAATTTCATAAAGCTATTCTCCTTTTATTTATCGTTCAATGAGTCCACAATCGTGCGGCGTGCAGCGATCCAGGCGGGCAGTCCCGCACTCAATATATTAATAACCAGACAGAAAACAAAGGCCAGGACAAATACCATCGGACTGAATAACGCTTCCATACTCAGGCTGAAATCGCCCGCCGTACCAATATTTTGGCTGTTAGTAAACAACCAGGTACGCATAGCATAGACCGCAAGATAGCTGAATATCAAACCGAGAATTCCTCCCAATGATGTCAGCACCAGATTCTCGTTCAATATCTGCCGGATAAGTGTGTTCCTCGTTGCTCCGAAGGCCTTGCGCACTCCTAACTCGCTGATGCGTTGCTGCATACGGCTATTACTCAGTCCACACAGATTGAGTGAGGGCACCAGCAGGATAATGAACAAAGCAATGGCGTATTGCAGATAGAGCATCGGCAAATCAGGCCCCACATTGGACCAAACATGATTCACGTGTGCCACAATATTATCAGGCTGCTCCATTATATCGAGCTGCCTCTCTTCCAGACCGGCATTAATGTCCTTCACACGCTTCTCCACTCCTTGCTTGATGGCAGGAAAATCATCCGGAGTACGTACCATAACGGCAATTGTTTTTCCACCGCTATAACTCCACCAACCGGTCACTTTCAACTCATTGGCATGGTACATACCCCACACCTGAGCATAAGCATCTTTAGCAGTAACGGAGACATCCTTCACTACACCAATAACATTCGACAACTCCCTGTTCAGTAATATTTGCCGTCCTGCGACTTCCGTTGTTCCAAAGAGTTTTCGGGCCACAGAAGCACAAATGACGATGGCCCTCATGTCTCCTCCCCGATCCGCTTCTGTGAAGCCTCTTCCATCGAGAAACTGCATGCTGAATATCTTCCAGAAGTCAGGATCGGTATTCAAAGCATCTACTTTCACCCGGCTGCTTCCATCTGTCAAAGACACTAACGCTACCTCTGCCGTAGTGAATGCTGTACAAGCTTCCACTTCCGGAAGCGGCTGTATGCACTCTTTCATAAATGCGGCTGAAGGTTTGCCATAGGTATTCCAACCCTTATTCTCCTTTCCCTGCACGTGCATAGCAGAGAAGTAAAGGCAACGGCTCCGGTTCACCTCCGGTTCCAAATCGGCATATTTCGTCTGCCAAGTAATCACAATAGCCATAATCATGGTAATGGCGAAAGCCGTACCCAGAATGGATATCGTACTCAGCAACGGATTTTGTCGCAAGAGGCCAAAGGCTTGGCGAATAGTTTGCATAATTACATCCTTCCTTTTATTCTTTTACTTTTTCATTCTTTCATCTGCCCCTTTATTCTACCTGACGACCATCGAAGAAGCGTACCGTGCGGCTTGTCTGTTTCGCCTGTTCTTCATTGTGTGTTACCATCACGATGGTGCGTCCGTCTTCCTTATTCAACTGGTGCAGCAGTTCCATCACCTCAGCACCCATCTTAGAGTCCAGGTTACCGGTCGGCTCATCGGCGAGGATTATCTCCGGATTACCAATAATGGCACGGGCAACAGCCACACGCTGGCACTGACCACCAGAGAGTTGTGTCGGCATGTGACGCATACGGTGGCTCAAACCCACCTTCGCCAACACTTCTTCTGCCAAACGGCGGCGTTCTTTGGCGGACACCTTTCTATATAATAAAGGAAGTTCTACATTATCGAGCACATTCAATGAGTTAATCAAGTGGAAAGACTGGAATACAAAACCCAATTTCTTGTTACGGAAAGCAGCCAGTTCCTTATCCTTCATACCATCCGTACGAGTACCGTCGATCTCAATAATCCCGCTTGTAGGAGCATCCAGAAGACCTACAATATTCAGCAACGTAGATTTTCCGCAACCGGAAGGTCCCATAATACTGAGGAACTCGCCTCTTTCTACTTCGAGGTTTACATTTTCCAACGCCACGGTTTCAATCTCATTCGTACGATAAATCTTGTTTATCTCAGTCAATTTAATCATAATGGTAAGTATTTAATTGTTATTAATTAATTTTATTAGTGTATGCTCCGCCTTCCTATGGTCAAACAGCGTGCCAAAAAAGGTAGACATTCGTTTTCAGCACTTTACGTCGACGGAGAGATGTCCGATAATGAACACTTTGTCCGCTTTTAGTTGGTAGTGAGGACCGTGATACCTATCACGGAACAACCGCGATACCTATCACGGGACGAGCGCTATTCATCACGTAGCGCCTCTGTCGGTGGTATATGGCTTATCTTGCGGGCAGGAATATAGATCCCGATCAATACCACCGCCAACAGGATAGAGAAAACGATGAGTGACACAACAAGGAAATGCTGCGTGAAATCCGTAATCCAACATTCATCAATAATCTGCCTCCAATTGCGGCCTCTCTCCAATCCTTCTTTGACAGCATATTGCAAATAAAGCAAGCAACCTGTCAATGCAGCTATAAACGTCAGCACCGCTCCTTCACCCATCAACAAGCGGACAATATATCCCGGCGTACCGCCAAAGGAAAGCATCACTCCCACTTCTTCGCGACGTGTGCGTGTCTGTAACCAGAAAGTACCGATAACACCCAAGCAAAGATTAATTAAAAAGAATGCCGCCATTGCCAGATTACGCCGATACATCGGTGTAACATCATAAGACTCATTTTTCGTTATCAATGCTTCATAAGACCGGACGTTACGGGCAAAAAGATTACCGGCCCGCAACTCTTTCACCATCCACGGTTGAAAATCATGCAAGAAACGCTTCATACTCACATTCTCTTTCAGACGAAGCAATATCCGCATATCATCGTAAGCATCTTCCATATCGATAGATATCAAAGGACGAAAAATGACAGGCCCCGGACGGGAATCGCTGGTTGCCTTAAAGTTTCCCACTACACCGATAACCGGCGAATAAATAGTATCATTCCCCTCTCTGGACCAACAACGCTTATTACCCGCATTTTTAGTGTGGAACAAATGTTCAGCCGTATTTTCAGTCATTACGATGTCATTTTCCGTATAGTCATAGTCCGACAATTCGGCCGGTGTCCTGCCTCGTCCGGAACGAAAACCATAAGTTTCGAAGAAATTCGTATGAGGTATAAATTCCATAATCATCACCGGCAAATCCAATGTGTCACCTTCCGCACGGATAGATGTATTGGCATTCCCCGTAGAATTGGGATAAGCGAAACCCAATACCGGAGTAGCCGATTCTACGCCGGGATAGTCCTTAACCAGTCGCGTCAGGTTGAAGTAAGATTTCATAATCATGGCCGAATCCTCAGCCTCTTCATCATAACCGGGCGCTTGTGGCTGCAAGGTACTGAGAGTAACAAGACAAAGGCGGTCGGTGTCATAGCCTAAAGGAATACTGCGGTCATACGTCGTCACGATAACCGGATCAAGGATAATCCACGTAACAATACTGACCAGAATCAATTCCGCCAGTAGCCAGCCATTACGGCGACGGCGTGCCCACAGGTTCTTTAATATAAGTTTCAGCATAGTCTTTATCTTTTTTCATTCAATGAATACACAATCGGCTTCCGCAGTGCATACCATGCCGGAATCAATGCTGATAATAAATTCAGCAAGATACAGAACAAAAGAGCAACAGCAAATACCGCCGGGGCAAACAGCACCTCACCGGAAACCAACACATTCACTCCTTCCGGAACCGGTTCGGCCCAGTCTTCCAATATCATAAATACCCACTCACGACAGGTATACAGGGCGAACCAAGCCAACAACAATCCCAACAGACCACCCAGCAATGTCAACAGTAGGTTCTCCCACATCACCTGCGAAAGCAATCCGCCACGACCAGCACCGAAGGACTTACGTACTCCCATCTCCGACAAGCGGTTTTCCATACGGCTCGCTATCATCCCGCTCAGATTCAAGGCAGGAACCAGCAGGAGCACCAGCAATATTAAAAGAAGATAGCGTATCTGTGCCCATGCACCGGTTGTCATACTAGGATAAGGTTTAAACAATCGCTGCAAATGGGAAGTAGGTTGTTCCCAAAGATTCACCTGCCATTCATCCGCATGCAACAGATTTTCCTTACGGACAATTTCCTGAATTTCGGCACGCAACGCTTCGGCTTGCACATCGTCCTTTACAAGAAAAGTAACGCCAAATGCACCTAAATAAGGTATTCCATAATTGGAGTCACGATATTTAGGAATTACACTATAAGGAATATAGACTTGAGCGTATGAATCCGAAGTCAGGTAACTTGCACTACGCACAACACCACAAACGCGATAATTGACATAATCCAAACTGAATGAGCGTCCCACCACACCTTCAGCCGTGTCAAACAGACGACGGGCCAGTTCTTCTGTTATGACAGCCGTACAGATACCGCTTTCAAGGTCGGACGTAGTAAAAGGCTTACCTTCCGAAAAATTAAATGGATAGATGCGAAAGAAATTCGGGTCAACCAACTTTAAACTTACTGTAAAATCCCCGCTGCGGTCGGCCGGTTGAATATAATTGTCATCTGACCTGTTATTCATAAAACCGGAAACAACCTCAGCATTCTTCAACGGATAAAACCACTCTTGCAATGCCTGATAGGAAACAGCCCATTGAAAAGTCTGTTTATTTGGCTCCGTTCCTTTTTGAAAGCTTGCAGAAGTCAGATAAAGCGTTTGCATGCGATTCACCTCCGGATAGACCGGAGCTACTTTAACGTAGTAAATCACAGCAACAATCATGGTCATAGCAATAGCCAGCCCTGTACCGACTATATAAAGAGTACTGAAAAGCGGATTCTGCTTCAACAAGACCCATGCTTGCTTCAAATAGATTCTTACCATATCTTTTTTATTTTCAAGTTACAAGCTACGAGTTGCCGCAACCCTCACCCCGAAAGGTTCTCGTAATCCGTAGCTCGTAGCTAATTCAACTTCAGCTTATTCTTATTTTTATACTGGCTCATGTCGCTCACCACCACTTGGTCACCCGACTGCAAACCACTGATAACCTCTACAAACTCAAAGTTACTGTCACCCAGTTGCACTTTGCGCTTCACGATTTCCTTATCCGAAGTACGCACAAAGAGATCATACTCGCCACGCCCTACATAATAAGAAGCATTGGCTATGCGCATCACGTCTTCTTTCACGGCATTCATCACATATACATCTGTCTTCAAGCCCGAACGCAAACGGCGGTTATTATCCTCATTCAGTTGTACGGTGAAAGAAATCACTCCGTTCTTTGACAACGGTGTCACACTGCTGACCGTACCTTCCAGTTTCTCACTGCCAATCTTCACAATCGCCTTGCCACCGGCGGCCACACGGTCACCATACGTATCTGCAATTTCACCTTCCACCTTGAAATGGCTAAGATCGGAGATTACGGCAAGCTGGCTTCCTTGAGACACCTGTGCACCGATTTGGTTATTGATATAGGTAAGGATAGCTTTGCGCGGAGAGCGAACCTGTGCATCGTCCAGCGTACGCTTCATCTCGGCAAGACCTTTGCGGAAGATGCTGAAATCCAACTCCTGCACTTTATATTCGGCAGCGAGCACTTCTTTCTCGTTGTCATACTGCTGCTTCAATTGTTCGTACTCCAACTGGGCCACGTTATAGCTAAGTTCTGCCTGGCGCACTTTATCCGTAGTTCCCGAACCCAGACTGTCAAGATATTGCTCATTACGCAATTCCACTTTCTTACGGTTCAACTGCATAGCAGAAACCTTAATCTTCATTGACAGGTCGTTCAGTTTAGTCTGATTGTTTACCCGTAGCTGATCCAATTTATAACTGCGCATTTGCTCTTCGTCCAATAACTTCTTGTAGTCTGTCTCTACACTTTGCAAGTCGAGTTTCAGAATCGGTGTACCTACATCCACACTATCTCCACCTTTCTTATATATCTCGACGATACGGGTGTTGATAGGAGAATTGATAATCTCCTCGAAAGCCGGCACCACTTTTCCGGATGCACTTACACTAACTTCAATCGTACCCTTATCTACTGTAGAAAGTACCAGGTCTTTTGTTTTCACTCCTGTACGCATCAATGAAATGAGTACGCTTATAACGATGATACTTGCCACGCCGATGCCGCCGTAACGGATAATTTTCTTGTTGCGCTCTTTGTTACGCACTGCTTTTGGTATTTCTCTGTCCATGTTGAATATTGAGTTATTTATTATTTCATCAGTTTTCAGCCTTCGCCCGCTTTCAAAAACGAACAGACATATTATTCACATTATTTATATATACTAAATGCGTGCCAAAAATGTAAATAGCTGAAAACAAGCAGATAGAGAAAAAAGAAGGGTGTCCGATATCGAACACCCTGTACATTTTCGGATAAATCAATTAGTTTTATAAATGATAATTTAGCGGCGTAGCGCTGGATCAAGGTTTCCTTTCGGCATACTCATTGACGTGATAGTACCTGGTAGGCTGAAAGCCTTTTATCTTATAGCCCAGGGCAACGCCCTGGGAATTGAGTTATGTTTATCCCTGCGCCCTGTAAGGGCATAACAGCCCACATGGGCTTTTGCCCTTACAGGGCGTAAGATTGTGGGAGCATCCATTACCCAGGGTGTTACCCTGGGCTATAAGATAAAAGCCTTTCAGGCTTAGGGGATACACGCTGGTAAATTATCATTTACCTTCCCTTTAATAAACGCCAAAATATGTAAAACCCCGGAACTTTCCTCTGCAAACGCCGTTGTTGTGGGAAATTCGACGGGGAAAATCCTCGCCGCCTAAACCTAAACTAAAACAATTAGTAAAATGGAAGATGTAAATTTCAGAAAAGGTGATGCCAAAACAGAAGTGTTTGGATCAAACAGAATGTTGCAACCCTCTCCGGTAGAGAAGATCCCTGACGGACCTACTACTCCCGAGATTGCTTATCAGATGGTAAAAGACGAAACTTTCGCTCAAACTCAACCCCGTCTGAATCTGGCCACTTTCGTTACCACTTATATGGACGACTACGCCACCAAGCTGATGAACGAGGCTATCAACATCAACTACATTGACGAAACGGAATATCCCCGTATCGCCGTGATGAACGGAAAATGTATCAACATCGTAGCAAACTTGTGGAACTCTCCTGAAAAGGATACTTGGAAAACAGGTGCGCTGGCCATTGGTTCAAGTGAAGCATGTATGTTGGGTGGCGTGGCAGCTTGGCTGCGTTGGCGCAAGAAACGCCAGGCTCAAGGCAAACCGTTCGATAAACCTAATTTCGTTATCTCAACCGGTTTCCAGGTAGTATGGGAAAAGTTTGCCCAGCTCTGGCAGATTGAAATGCGTGAAGTGCCTTTGACCCTTGACAAGACTACTCTTGATCCGGAAGAAGCCTTGAAGATGTGTGATGAAAACACCATTTGTATCGTACCTATTCAGGGTGTGACATGGACCGGACTGAACGATGACGTAGAAGCACTGGACAAAGCTCTCGATGCTTACAACGCCAAGACCGGTTACGATATCCCTATCCATGTAGATGCTGCCAGTGGTGGTTTCATCCTGCCGTTCCTCTATCCTGAAACGAAATGGGACTTCCGTTTGAAGTGGGTTCTTTCCATCAGTGTCAGCGGACATAAATTCGGTCTCGTTTATCCGGGTCTGGGTTGGGTTTGCTGGAAAGGCAAAGAATATCTGCCCGAAGAAATGTCATTCAGCGTAAACTACCTCGGTGCAAACATTACTCAGGTCGGCTTGAACTTCTCCCGTCCTGCTGCTCAAATCCTGGGTCAGTACTACCAATTCATTCGCTTAGGATTCCAGGGATATAAAGAAGTGCAGTATAATTCGCTGACCATTGCGAAGTATATCCATGACGAAATCGCCAAGATGGAACCGTTCGTCAACTATTCAGAAGAAGTGGTGAACCCGTTGTTCATCTGGTACATGAAACCGGAGTACGCCAAGAATGCTAAATGGACGTTGTACGACCTTCAGGATAAACTGTCGCAACATGGTTGGATGGTACCGGCTTATACCCTGCCTTCTAAACTGGACGACTACGTCGTAATGCGTGTGGTAGTACGCCAGGGCTTCAGCCGCGACATGGCAGACATGTTGCTGGGCGACATCAAGAATGCTATCACTGAACTGGAGAAATTGGATTATCCTACTCCTACCCACATGGCTCAGGAAAAGAACTTGCCGGTAGAAGCTAAAGTGTTCAATCACGGTTGTAAAGCTCACAAAGCAGCAAAATAATTAAGGGAACCAATCAACAAGGGGACAAGCCAACTCGTCCCCTTGTCAATTCTAAAAAGAAAATTTATGGACAAAAAGATTTCAATCTCTCAACTAAAAGAGGTTACCCAGGAAGCCTATGAACAGGTAAAGGGTAACACCGGGGGAAAAAATGCCGATTACATCCCCTACCTTGCCAACATCGACAAGAATCTGTTCGGCATCAGCATCTGTCTGATGAACGGACAAACCATTAATATAGGTGACACTGACTACCGTTTCGGCATAGAATCTGTTTCCAAAGTACACACAGCCATCCTTATCCTCCGTCAATACGGAGCACAGAAGGTGCTGGATATGATTGGTGCAGATGCTACAGGATTACCTTTCAACTCAATCATCGCTATTTTACTGGAAAATGACCACCCTTCTACCCCATTGGTAAATGCGGGTGCCATCTCAGCATGTTCCATGGTTGAACCTGTGGGCAATTCGGATAAGAAATGGGAAGCTATCGTTCAGAATATTACTGATTTGTGCGGTTCAGCTCCACAATTGATTGATGAGCTGTATAAGTCGGAAACGGCTACGAACTTCAACAACCGCTCTATTGCATGGTTACTGAAGAACTACAACCGTATCTACGATAATCCGGATATGGCACTCGACTTGTACACTCGTCAGTGCTCATTAGGTATCACTGCCGGACAATTGGCAATTGCTGCCGGAACCATCGCCAACAGTGGTGTAAACCCTGTCACCAAGAAAGAAGTGTTTGAAGCTTCATTAGCTCCGAAGATTACTTCCATGATTTCTACCGTAGGTTTCTACGAACATTCAGGTGACTGGATGTACACTGCCGGCATACCTGCCAAGAGCGGTGTAGGTGGTGGAGTTATGTCTGTACTGCCCGGAGTATTCGGCGCAGCTGCATTCGCACCTCCTTTGGATGAAGCGGGGAATTCTGTTAAATCACAACTCGCCATCAAGTATATCATGAACAAATTGGGTTTGGGCGTGTTCAATGGTGACCGTGTGACTATTGTAGAATAAAGAACAATCTCTCTTTTTCATAAATAAAAGGCGTCGTCAGTCCGGAGAGGATAGGCGGCGCTTGTACTTTTCTTTTGTCTTGAGACAAAAGAAAAGATACCAAAAGAAAAACTCAAGGCTGCACTTCCGGTGCTACTCCGGTACTGCCATCCGCAGACGGGGCTCGAACTCGCTTCGCTCAAACAGATCGCCCCTTACCTGCGTCTGACAGCACCTACGCTTACGCACCTACAGTGAGGCCGGGAGACCATGCGGCGTAAAGTAAGTCACTTCCTATTATGGAAATTCTGTTTACCCCAAATGGTAACTTTGTTAACCCCACACAGTAACTCCATTTACATGCCGAGGTAAAGGTCGTTACATACCGAGGTAAAGAGCGTTACAATAAGTGGTAAAGGTCGTTACATACGGCAGTAAATGCTTTTACATTAGGCAGTAAACAATCGGTAAATATTATCTGTTGATTATCAACAAACTAACAAAACCTCATCAGTAATCTATCATCCATTTCCGTACAAACACAAACTAATCCCCCACCGCGCAGCCCTCCGGCATAGGCGTAGGTGCGTAAGCGTAGGCACTGTCAGGCGCAGGTAAGGGGCGATCTGTTTGAGCGAAGCGAGTTCGAGCCCCGTCTGCGAATGGCAGTGTCGGAGTAGCACCGGAGACGTAGCCGGGGTCCCTTTCTTTTTGGTATCTTTTTCTTTCGGGACAAGCCGAAAGAAAAAGTACACACACACAACATTACTTTATATCCCCTCCCTGCAACTCCTTATAATACTCTTGTTTCTTCTGGTTCCTCCTCTGCACCAGACTCGTCACATACACCGTAAATATCGGAAACATCATCATCCCCAATGCTGCCAGCAGAACTGACAGTACACGCCCCGTCACCGTCACAGCAATAATATTGGAACCAACAGTCGTTACATCCATAAACGCCCACCACAAGGCATCCCCATAGCCTGTAACCAATGTATTCACCCCATGCTCCATAACATAAAAAGCCAGACTGGAGAAATAAACCGTAGCAAGCAAAGTCGTCAGGTAGGTAACAAACAGACCGGATGCCTTATTATACGTCAACCACCCCACAACAATGGCCAATGCATAACCACCGCGCACTAAAGGAATAAAACGCAATAGGTAAGTGATTTCTTCGGAAAACGTCCATCCGGCCCAGGAAATAATGCTCTGGTAAGGGATAGCTACCAGAAGAAAAACGAAGTGAGTGGCAAAATAACGTCCTTTATGCTTTGCTAAAAACCACTCCAAAATGAAGTCCAGCAAAAACAATACGCACACCGCAAACTGAACCTTCATAAATACCGTCTGAGTATAGAAAGGAATACCCTTAAATGTATCTACTGAAATACTAACCACTAAAAACAACGAAAGTAACAGAATCACAATGTGTAAGACACCATAAATTCCCTTCTCTCGTAATGCAAATTCTGAAAGAGCCATTTTCATAATAATACCTATTATTTATTCTGATTTAATATATTACTGATTTCTGCCTGATTGCCCTAAAACGTCTTGCACAAGGCATTTGTTTAAGTGTTAATTTACCAACTTTCACTTTATCCCCGAAAACAACTCTACCGGGTTGTTGTTATAGAGACTGATTTTAAAACATATTTTTCACCTAAAACCTTAACTTATGGCAAATATTAAACAAACAGTGAAGCTGGGTGTGTTCACCCTCGCAATCATGAATGTAACGGCAGTAGTATCCCTACGTGGACTACCTGCCGAGGCCGTGTACGGAATGAGTTCGGCCTTTTACTATTTATTTGCAGCTATCGTATTCCTTATACCGACATCACTTGTCGCTGCGGAATTGGCTGCGATGTTCCAGGACAAACAAGGTGGTGTGTTCCGCTGGGTAGGCGAAGCCTATGGTAAGCGGCTCGGTTTCCTTGCCATCTGGGTGCAATGGATTGAAAGTACCATCTGGTACCCCACCGTATTGACATTCGGTGCCGTATCCATCGCCTTCATCGGAATGAACGACGCGCACGATATGTCGTTGGCAAGTAACAAGTACTACACACTCGCCGTAGTGCTCATCATCTATTGGCTCGCCACTTTCATCTCATTGAAAGGTATGGGATGGGTAGGTAAAGTTGCCAAAGTCGGTGGTATGGTTGGTACCATTATCCCGGCAGCCTTGCTGATTATCCTGGGTATCATTTATCTGGCTACAGGCGGACACTCCAATTTGGACTTCCACAGCAGCTTCTTCCCCGATCTGACGAACTTCGACAACGTCGTACTCGCCGCAAGTATCTTCCTCTTTTATGCCGGTATGGAAATGGGCGGTATCCACGTTAAGGATATGGAAAACCCCTCCAAGAATTATCCGAAAGCAGTATTTATCGGTGCAGCTATCACAGTTATCATTTTCGTGCTGGGTACTTTCGCACTGGGTGTTATCATTCCGGCCAAAGACATCAGTCTGACACAAAGCTTGTTGGTTGGTTTCGACAATTACTTCAAGTACATCCATGCTTCCTGGTTATCACCGATCATCGCTATTGCTCTTGCATTTGGTGTACTGGCAGGTGTACTGACTTGGGTTGCCGGTCCGTCCAAAGGTATTTTTGCCGTAGGTAAGGCAGGTTATATGCCCCCATTCTTCCAGAAGACAAACAAACTGGGTGTACAGAAGAACATCCTGTTCGTACAAGGTGGTGCTGTAACAGTATTGAGCCTCTTGTTTGTAGTAATGCCTTCCGTACAGAGTTTCTATCAGATCCTGTCACAGTTGACAGTAGTTCTTTACCTTATCATGTATATGTTGATGTTTACAGGAGCTATCGTATTGCGTTACAAGATGAAAAAGTTGAACCGTCCGTTCCGTATCGGTAAGGGTGGTAACGGTTTGATGTGGTTCATCGGCGGACTCGGTTTCTGTGGTTCTCTGTTGGCATTCATCCTGAGCTTTATTCCGCCCAGTCAGATTTCAACGGGCAGCAATACAGTTTGGTTCTCCGTATTGATTATCGGTGCCATCGTTGTAGTGGCAGCTCCGTTCATCATCTACGCTTGCAAGAAACCGTCCTGGGTTGACCCGAACACTAATTTCGAGCCTTTCCACTGGGAAGTACAACCCCAAGTTGCTGCATCTGCTGCAACAGCTACGGCAACAGCTGCATCTGCTGCCAAAGCAACTACCTCTACAGGAACAACAAGCACAGCTACGGCAACTCCTCATGCAAATCCTACCTCAACCCCCACTGGTACAACAAATAATTCCGGCACACCTAAGTCGTAGGGACATAACCGGAAATCATGGAAATGGGACTGTACATATCACTTGTATAGCCCCATTTTTTATGAAGCTATTATGAAATGGGCCGGATTCAGGGGAAAACTTATGCTTTTGAAAGTAAGGTCATGCCTCAGAGCGACCTTAAAAAATCCGCTTCATCCGTGTCATCTGCAGATGAAAAGTAAAATTAAAAACTCTGTGTCCTCCGTGTCCTCTGTGGTGAAAAGAATCATATTCGCAAAAAAATGAACGAATCATTTTATTCTCCCCCCTGTTTACACTATCTTTGCAAGATAAAAGCAGTTGGTCGGTCTGTCGCTTGCGCTTCGGCGTATGAGGAAAGTCCGGGCAACACAGAGCATCCCACTTCCTAACAGAAAGCTGTCCGCGAGGGTAGAGTAACGTAGAAGAAAATAACCGCCGGTATCCTCCGGGGTATCGGTAAGGGTGAGAAGGTGGGGTAAGAGCCTACCAGTCTTGTGGCGACACAAGGGCTGTGCGTCTTGGGAGTTGTAAGGTCATGTAAACCGACGCTATGAGAGCTGCTCGCTCCATGTCGGAGGGTAGACCGCTAAAGCCTGTATGGTGACATGCGGCTCAGATAAATGACAGACACTTTTCTGAATGAAGAATTATGAATGAACAATGAAGAATTCTCCATGAAGGGAGAGTACAGAACCCGGCTTACAGACTGACTGCTTTTTTTCTTTTTTAATTCTTCATTCTTCATTGATTATGAATAAACGTATTACTGCTCTTTGGAAGTTTCTGACATACGACATCTGGCGTATTACGGAAGACGAAGTCACCAAAACGACTTTCTCCCTCTACAATATAATCAAAACCATCTACCTGTGCATCAACCGCTTCACCAAAGACAGACTGGTGAACAAAGCTTCCGCGCTGACCTACAGCACCCTGCTTGCCATAGTGCCCATACTTGCCATCCTATTCGCCATAGCACGCGGTTTCGGCTTCTCCAATCTGATGGAAAACCAGGTGAGAATGGGATTCGGAGGCCATAACCAGACCACAGAAGTCATCCTCCAGTTCGTAGATTCCTATCTTTCCGAAACCAAGAGCGGCATATTCATCGGAGTAGGTCTGATCATGTTGTTATGGACGGTTATCAATCTGATCAGCAACATTGAAATTACTTTCAACCGCATCTGGCAAGTAAAGAAAGCACGAAGCATGTACCGTAAAATCACAGACTACTTTTCCATGTTTCTGCTGATGCCTATCCTGATTGTGATTTCGGGTGGTCTTTCCATCTTCATGAGTACGACGTTGAAGTACATTGAGGACTTTGTGCTGCTCGCTCCTATCCTGAAATTTCTAATCCGTCTTATCCCTTTTGCCTTGACATGGTTCATGTTTACGGGACTGTATATCTATATGCCGAACACCAAAGTGAAATTCAAACATGCACTCATTTCGGGCGTCCTTGCAGGAACGGCACATCAGGCATTTCAGTTCCTATATATCAGCGGTCAGTTGTGGGTATCACGTTACAATGCCATTTACGGTAGTTTTGCCGCACTCCCGTTGTTCTTACTGTGGCTGCAAATATCATGGACGATCTGCCTGTTCGGTGCAGAGTTGACGTATGCAGGGCAGAACATACGGAACTTCAGTTTCGATAAGGATACTGAAAACATCAGCCGAAGGTTTCGGGACTTTGTTTCCATCCTTATCATGTCCCTCATTGCCAAAAGATTTGAAGAAGATGCCAAACCATACACCGCCGAAGAAATATCGGAAGAATGCCAAATACCCATCCGGCTGACACACCAGACTCTTTATGAACTACAGGAAATCAATCTGTTGCACGAAGTAATAGATGAGAACAATGATGATATAGGTTTCCAGCCTTCCATGGATATCAACAAAATGAATGTCGCACTCTTATTAGACAGACTCGACACACACGGTTCGGAAGACTTCAAAATAGATAAGGACAAAGAGTTCAGCGAACAATGGAATGTGCTGACTAAAGCGCGGGAAGAATATTACAGAAGCGCAAGCCATGTGCTACTGAAAGACCTTTAATAAGTTGAGAATGGAGAGTTGAGAGTTGCTGTGCAGCATGATAGCACAGCAACTCTCAACTCTCCATTCCCAACTTAATATCTCTCAGTATTTATTGTAAGAAACCACCTTTTCTTTCGGTTTCCTCGCCTTCTTTCTCTTCTCTTTTACAGAATAGCCGATGGTAATTACCAACAGTAAACGTTTGGAAGACGGAATACCGGCCAGCTTCTTAATCTCTTTTTCATCGAACCAACCGAGAATACAGGAGCCTAATCCTTCGCTCTCGGCAGCCAATGTGATATGTGCAGCCGCAATGCCGATATCTACCAACGGGAAATATTTATCCTTAATCTTTGCGCCCAGAAATGAAGTGATATTCATCGACTCCTCCACAACCAGAATATGGACAGGAGCATCTTTGGCAAATTTATTCATACCCAACCCCGCAGTGGCTTTGCCTACTTTAACGGACAGCTCCGGATCATTGATTACGACAAACTTCCACGGTTGCGCATTACAAGCCGAAGGTGCCAGTCGGGCAGCTTCCAATATCCGTTCCAGCTTCTCCGGTTCAACGGCACGTGTCATGTCATAAGCGCGGTCACTCTGACGGGAAGCGACTAATTGTAAAAAATCCATTTGATATATGCTTTTACTGCACCACAGATTACGCTGATAAACACAGATTAAAAAGAAAATATTTCTGTGCTATTTGCGTAATCTGTGGCGAACTATTATTTAAACTGTATCATCCGGCTGATATACTTGCCGATAATGTCAAATTCGATATTCACCACACTGTCCACTTTGATATCATGGAAATTGGTGTTTTCGAAAGTATAAGGAATGATAGCTACCTGGAAAGTATCATCCGTCGGGTTACACACCGTCAGACTGACGCCGTTTACCGTTACAGAGCCTTTATCCACAGTGATGTATCCACGCTTTGCCATCTCTTTATTGAAAGCATACCGGAAAGTGAAGTAATAACTTCCGTCGGCATCTTCCACATTAATGCAGGTAGCGGTCTGGTCCACATGTCCCTGTACGATATGCCCGTCGAGGCGGCCGTTCATCATCATGCTGCGTTCCACGTTCACCTTGTCTCCCACTTTCAGAAGTCCGAGATTGGAACGCTCCAGCGTTTCCTTCATGGCCGTAACCGTATAGGAATCATCCGTCATACTGACTACCGTGAGGCATACACCATTGTGAGACACACTCTGGTCTATCTTCAATTCATTCACAAATGAGCACTTGAACGTAAAATGTACGTTCTCTTGTTCTTTTACCAATGCCACGAGAGTGGCGCATTCTTCTACTATTCCGGAAAACATAATTCTATTTACGATTTAATGATTTGTTATTCCTTATTTGGAGAATACAAAGATAATGCAAATCAAGTGCAGAACTTTCATGCTTACATAAAAAAGTTATGCTGGGATGCGGTTTATCTTCCCCAAAGATACGAATTAGATGGAACATAGACATAAAAAAAGAGAGCTTTTCACAAAGCCCTCTTTTTCAGTTTTCAATAGGTATTAGTTTTTTTTTAAGGTAAAAAGATTGTTTTCAGGATAACGGTGCAAATATAGCGGCTTTTCAGGTTACTTACCAAATTTAAAAACATGTCTTATAACATCTTTTTGAAATTTCTTTGGTTTTATTACCAATTATGCAGCCTTTCTACATCCGCAATCGTTTTCAATGGACAAATATATAGCATTTTTCTAACAAACACTAAATTTTAGCTAAAAAAGAGCTTATTTCTTATTGAAAGGGTAATGCTCATCGGTCTTTCCGCTATGTTTTAACACTTTCGCATCGATAAAGAAGACTATTTCCTCGGCAATGTTGGTGATGTGATCGCCAGAACGCTCCAGTTTTCGGAAGACGCTGACAAGGTTCAGGCAAGGAAGGACACTGTCAGGATGTTTGGCAATATAGCCTGCCAAAATGGTAGTGGCTTCAGCATTTATCTCGTCTAGCAGATTATCTTTGGCAAACACAGATGTAGCCAAATCCTGATTTTCATCCTGCAGGGCTTTCTTGGCAAGTTCCAGCATGGAAAGCACCTGTCCCTGCATCTCTTCAAGGCGCAATTGTTTCAGAAGTTCCGGGTCGAGTACCGGCTCCTTACAGTTCAACACGAAACGGGCTATACCTTCGGCAAAGTCACCGAGACGTTCTAGGTTTGTATTGATCTTCAGCATGGCAAGCACAAAGCGCAAGTCGATGGCTACGGGATTGTACAAGGCTATGACATCTTCTACATCACTGTCTATTTTCAGTTCAAGGGCATTCACACGGCGCTCGCGTACCAGCACCTGCTGTGCCAGTTCACGGTCGAAGGTCAGTACCGCCTCCCCTGCTCTGTCGAGCTGGTTATATACTAAGGTCCACATTTCGTCTATCTCTTTTTTTAGTAAGACGAGTTCCGATTCGATAAACTTTACCATGATATTTCTATTTTTAAGTTATTTGTATTAACAAGTTAAAGGGAATACACGATTCTTTTCTGCTTCATGCGATGCAACACTTCACTACCCGAAACGCCCCGTGATATAGTTCTGTGTCTCCACTTTATCGGGGTTCGTGAATATTTTCTTGGTATCGTCAAACTCTACCATTTGCCCCAAGTAGAAGAAAGCCGTCTTATCACTAACGCGCGCAGCCTGCTGCATATTGTGCGTGACAATAACTATTGTATATTGCTCCTTCAGCTCGTGGATAAGCTCTTCCACTTTGGCGGTAGAGATAGGATCGAGCGCAGAAGCCGGCTCGTCCATCAACAATACGGAGGGAGACACAGCCATGGCACGGGCTATGCAAAGCCGTTGCTGCTGTCCGCCGGAAAGGGCGTAAGCAGAGACTTTGAGTTTGTCCTTCACTTCGTCCCACAATGCCGCTCCCTTCAGAGATTCTTCCACCCGCTGACGAATAAACCCGCTATCCGTCACGCCATTTACCCGAAGGCCATACGCCACATTTTCGAAGATACTTTTCGGAAAAGGATTAGGCCGCTGGAATACCATGCCTACTTTCTTGCGAAGTTCATCCACCTGGACATCTTTTCCATAAATATCTTTTCCATCAATAAGGATTTCACCCGTCAGGCGGGTATGGGGGATAAGATCGTTCATACGGTTGAACAGGCGCAGGAAAGTGGACTTACCGCATCCCGAAGGACCGATAAAGGCGACTACCGAACGCTCCTCTATTGACATACTGATACCTTTCAAAGCATGGAAGTCTCCATACCAGAAGTTGACGTTATTTGCTTCTATTTTACCAATCATTTTGTTTACTGTTTTATTCCTGTCAGTTCATCTTTACTTTTCTCTCGAAATACTTCCGCAGGGCATTCGCCAAAAGATTCACCAGGAGAATGATTACTATTAAGACCAAAGCGGTGCCATAAGCCAACGGAAGCTGGGCTTCCATATCCGTGCCACTGGTAGAGATAACATACAAATGATAAGGCAAAGCCATACACTGGTCCAATATACTTGCGGGCAGTTGCGGAAGGAAATATGCGGCACAAGTGAACAAAATCGGCGCAGTCTCACCCGAAACACGTCCCAATGCAAGAATGAGCCCGGTTATCACATTGGGCATCGCCATCGGCAGGACAACGTGCCAGATGGTTTGCAACTTAGTGGCTCCCAAAGCCCGGCTTCCCTCGCGCAATGTGTCGGGAATGGCTTTCAACGCTTCCTCGGTAGTACGGATTACCAAAGGCACGCAAAGCAATCCTAAAGTAAGCGAACCGGCAAGGATGCTGTCGCCGAAGCCCATATAATTAACGAACAGAGCCATGCCGAAAAGACCGAAAACAATGGAAGGTATGCCGCTCAGGTTGTTGGTCATCATACGGATAAGGCGGACAATCCAACCCTTAGGGGCATATTCATTCATATAAATGCCACTCATCACTCCCACCGGAAAAGCAAACAAGGCGCTACCTATCATCAGATAGAACGTACCGACTATGGCAGGCATAATACCACCCGCCGTCATTCCGTCCGTCGGGGCGGTAGTCAGGAACTCCCAGTTGATAACTCCTATACCTTTATATATAATGAAACCGAGGATGGCAAAGAGTATCCCTACCACCGTCAGACTCAGCAAACGGAAAGTTCCGAATGCAATGCGTTGCGAAAGATGTTTCCTATCTATCATACTCATTTTCCTTTCTCTGCGAAACACTATCTTTTTCTGGCCGATACCGCTTCTACCGTGAAGTTTATCAGCAAGCTAATAAAGAACAATACCACACCCAGCAGGAACAAAGCCTCATAATGTGCCCCTCCGGCAGGCGCTTCTCCCAGTTCGGCGGCAATCGTGGCAGGAATGGTACGCAAAGGTTCCAGAATGGTATGCGGTATGACTGCCGCATTACCTGTCACCATCAGCACAGCCATTGTTTCGCCAATGGCACGCCCGATGCCCAGCACTACACCGGAAGTGATGCCCGACACGGAATACGGTATCACTACCTTATATATAGTCTGCCATTGCGATGCTCCCAACGCCAGGCTGGCTTCGCGCATGGCACGGGGACAATTACGCATGGCATCTTCCGTCACAGTGATAATGGTGGGCAATGCCATTATGGCAAGCACGATGCTTCCTGCCAGTCCACTTTCGCCAACCGGCAAGTCGAATATTTTCTGTATGAGTGGCACAATGACTATCAGCCCGAAGAATCCGTAAACCACCGACGGAATACCGCTCAACAATTCTATAATGGGCTTCAGCAAATTGCGTATCTTCGGATTTGCCACTTCGGACATATAGATAGCTACTGAAAGCCCGAATGGAAGCGCTATCAGAATGGCGAACAGACTCACCCACAACGTACCCGTTATCAATGGCAAAAAACCGAATTGTGCAGCGGGTGTGGCGGTCGGAAACCATTCCGCCCCGGCAAAGACATCTTTCACCGAGATGGTATTGTCGCGCAGCAGGTGCACAGAATCTTGCCGGACAATGAACTGCTGCGGCACAAAGGCAATGATGCCCGGTGTACGCTCCACCAGCTCCGTTATCTTCGCTCCGGCATGTTCGTAGGCAGGCCCCAATTCTTCCTCAGTGTAATACTCGGTGATATCTTCCAAACGGAAAAGCCGGATAGGCATGTCCTGCCCTCCGACTTCATTCCAGTTCGTTATCTCCTCATCGAAAACATCTTTTATCTGAGCCGGTGTCAACTCACTTACCTTATTATCTTTATTCAACGCCAGCACATACCCTTCTTCAATCACCCGGCTGTTGAACAATCCCAACGCCTCGGAAAAAAGGAACAGGATAATGAGCACAATGGTGATGCTTGTTACAAACCCGCTACAAGCCAACAATCCTTCTACTATTTTCTCAAAAAGCTTCTTCATAAATGCCTATTGAAATTCTGTATGCAAAGAAACAGGGACGATGTTAAGAGAGTGTGACTAACGTTTGAAAGAAATGTTTCAAACATATTACAAATGTGTTACAACATCCGAAAACACAGCCCCCGTAATAAGATTGTAATATCCGATTGCTTTCTTTGCAAAGAATAAACAAGAAGAGTACCTGTTTGGTTATAGTATTACTTACTTTTTTGATGATAAATAAGAAACTATATTTTGAATATAATAAAAACAATTTTTGATGATAATGAAAACACTAAGCATCATCCTGTTTCTGGCATTGGCTGCGAGCAGCATACAGGCGCAACGCATCAAAGGCAGTGACACCGTATTGCCCATAGCGCAGCAGACTGCCGAAAGATTCATGGCACTCACCCCCGAAGCCCGCGTCACTGTGACAGGGGGCGGCACCGGTGTGGGTATTTCAGCATTGCTTGACGGCACAACGGACATCGCCATGGCATCACGTCCCATCAAATTCAGCGAAAAGATGAAGGTAAAGTCCGCAGGCAAGGAAGTGGAAGAAGTAATCGTTGCTTACGATGCACTGGCCGTCGTGGTACATCCTTCCAATCCCGTAAAGCAACTGACACGCCAACAACTGGAAGACATCTTCCGGGGAAAAATAACGAACTGGAAACAGGTGGGCGGAGACGACCGCAAAATCGTGGTATATTCCCGCGAAACATCGTCGGGGACTTATGAGTTTTTCAAGGAAAGCGTCCTCAAGAATAAGAATTACATGAGCAGTAGCCTTTCCATGCCTGCCACGGGCGCCATCATCCAGTCTGTCAGCCAGACGCGAGGAGCGATAGGATACGTAGGACTGGCCTACCTGTCCCCCCGAGTTAAATCAATCTCCGTTTCTTACGACGGAAAGCACTATGCACCGCCCAGCATGGAGAGTGCCACGGACAAGAGTTACCCTATCGTGCGCCCTCTATACTATTATTATAACAAGGAAAACTCCGAACAAGTAGCGCCCCTTGTCAATTTCATACTTTCACCCGCCGGTCAGGAAATCATTAAAAAGAGTGGATATATTCCGGTGAAATAAGGATAAACGAAAAAATTGTCTTACTTTTGTAGCTTGATTTTTTAGAATATATACATACCATTATGGCAGATATTAAGAGCGAAGAAGTAGGTGAAAAAAAGAGCCTCAACTTCATTGAACAAATTGTTGAGAAAGATTTGAAAGAGGGTAAGAACGGTGGTAAGGTGCAGACACGTTTCCCGCCGGAACCCAACGGATACCTCCACATCGGACATGCCAAGGCTATTTGCCTTGATTTCGGTATTGCAGCCGACCACAACGGCATCTGCAATCTGCGTTTCGACGACACCAATCCGACCAAAGAAGATGTGGAATACGTAGAAGCCATCAAGGAAGATATCCAGTGGCTGGGTTACCAGTGGGGTAATGAATACTACGCATCCGATTACTTCCAGCAATTGTGGGATTTTGCCATCCGCCTCATCGAAGAAGGGAAAGCATATATTGACGAGCAGACTTCCGAACAGATAGCACAGCAGAAAGGCACTCCTACCCAGCCGGGTGTGGAAAGCCCTTATCGCAACCGTCCGATAGCGGAAAGCCTCGACCTGTTCAAGAAAATGAATACAGGTGAAATAGCAGAAGGCGCTATGGTGCTCCGTGCCAAGATTGACATGGCGAACCCGAATATGCACTTCCGCGACCCCATCATCTACCGTGTAGTGAATCATCCGCATCACCGTACAGGCACCACGTGGAAAGCATACCCGATGTATGACTTCGCCCACGGACAGAGTGATTACTTTGAAGGTGTGACGCACTCTCTCTGTACGCTGGAGTTCGTTCCCCATCGTCCGCTTTACGATCTTTTTGTGGACTGGGTAAAAGAAGGCAAAGACCTGAATGACAACCGTCCTCATCAGTACGAGTTCAACAAACTGAACCTCAGCTATACATTGATGAGCAAACGTAACCTGCTGATTCTGGTGAAAGAAAAACTGGTAAACGGATGGGATGATCCCCGTATGCCGACTATTTGCGGTTTCCGCCGTCGCGGATACTCGCCCGAGTCCATCCATAAGTTTATCGACAAAATCGGATATACCACTTACGATGCGCTCAACGAGTTCGCCCTGCTGGAAAGCGCTTTACGCGAAGACCTCAACACACGTGCAACCCGCATATCAGCCGTAATCAATCCGGTGAAACTGGTAATCACCAACTATCCCGAAGGACAAGTGGAAGAACTGGAAGCCGTAAACAACCCGGAGAAACCGGAAGAAGGCAGCCACTTCATCGAGTTCAGCCGCGAATTGTGGATGGAGCGTGAAGACTTCATGGAAGACGCCCCGAAGAAATATTTCCGTATGACACCGGGACAGGAAGTGCGCCTGAAGAACGCTTACATCGTGAAGTGTACCGGATGCAAGAAAAACGAAGCCGGAGAAGTGGTGGAAGTATATTGTGAATACGACGCGAATACCAAGAGCGGCATGCCCGAAGCAAACCGTAAAGTTAAAGGTACCCTGCACTGGGTCAGCTGCGACCATTGCCTCGAAGCCGAAGTACGCCTCTACGACCGCCTGTGGAAAGTGGAGAATCCGCGCGACGAACTTGCCGCCATCCGCGAAGCCAAGAATTGCGATGCCCTGGAAGCTATGAAAGACATCATTAATCCGGACTCGCTACATATATTGCCCCATTGCTACATCGAAAAGTATGCCGCTGGCATGAAACCGCTTACTTACTTGCAGTTCCAGCGCATCGGTTACTTCAATGTAGACCCGGACTCCACACCTGAAAAGATGGTATTCAACCGCACTGTGGGACTGAAAGATACCTGGGGTAAAATCAACAAATAAAGTAAGGACTATAGGAGTAAACTATTAAATGACTAATAAAAACCTGCTGTCCGGCAGAGATAAAGAACTGCAAGAACTTGCCGAACAATATGAAGTGGCCATGTCTGAGAATAAACCGTTCTATCAGGACGCAGACGACTTGGCCGACCTTGCCGATTGGTATGGTACGAAAAAGAACTTTGATAAGGCTTTTGAGATAGCAGAATATGGCTTAAAGCTACATCCCGACAATACGGGACTGTTGATTGAATATGCCTACCTGTTTCTGGATAGCGGAAAAAGAGCAAAGGCACGCGAAATCATCGAGAACCTCCCCGAAACCTATTCGGCGGAAGCTAAGGTGGTACGTGCCCATTTACTGTTGAGCGAAGGCCAATTGGATGATGCCGAAAAATTACTCGACACGATTGAAGACAAAGAAGATTTGGCAAACGTGGTCGATGTATCTTATATGTATCTCGATATGGGCTATCCGGACAAAGCTCTGGAATGGCTTGAGCCGGTAAAGAAGGAATATGCTGACGAGGAAGCCTACATTGCCGTAGTAGCCGATTGCTATTATGGCAAAGGTATGACAGAAGAAGCTATTCCTATGTACAACCAGCTGATAGACAAAAATCCATACTCGGCTTCCTACTGGTTCGGTCTGGCAAGATGCTACTTTGAAGAACATAAGTTCGACCAGGCCATCGACGCCTGTGACTATGCATTGGTAAGTGATGATGAATTTGCAGATGCCTACGTTATGAAAGGCCATTGCTTCTACCAACTGGGTAATGAAGAGGCAGCACTGGAGTATTACCAGAAAGCCCAGCAACTGCACGTACTTGAACCGGAATTTGTCTATAGCTTTATGGGACTATGTAAAATATCCCAAGGCAAATGGGACGAAGGTTACGAGCAGTTGGAAAAAGCAATCCAGGTAAATGAGTCGGAAGACGCGTCCTCTCCTCTCCTGCCCAACTTATACGCCAATGCAGGACTTTGCCTTTCCAAAATGGGAAAGAAACGCAAAGCGCACCAATACTGTAAGAAAGCCCAGAAGCTGGAGCCTAAAGACCCGGAGGCTTATCTGATTGAAGGACGTATCTACGTTGAAGAAGGAGATTATAATAAGGGAATAAAGCAATGGGCGAAAGCGTTGGATTGCGCCCCTTACGCCGATACCTGGAATGAGATAGGCATGCATAGCCTGGAAATCGGATACCTGGATTATGCCAAAGTAGCCTTTGAGCGTGTTTGCGAACTGGAACCGGAATTTGAAGGTATCAATGAAAGGCTGACCATTCTCTACATGACTCTGCATGATAAAGAGAACTTCATAAAGTATAACCAGAAATGCGTTCGTCCGTTCGACTTGAAAGAGTTGAAAAAAATGCAGGCACTAATGGAGAGCGATAACCAGGAAGAACTGGCAACTTATATGCAAGATATCATAAAAGCTTTACAATAAACAAATGAGGCTGTGCCATCGTTTGCCCGCACATAGCGCAGCATTTTGACACAGCCTCATTAATATATATTACTTCTTTACTTTGCACTACGTGTAGAAAGTTTTTCAAGGAAATATACCAGAAAGAAACCTACTACCATCAGCACCACAGCTTCAAGAATATACTGATTAGGCAGAATATTCGCCTCAACCAACGGTTTCAGTATTCCATGACTATCCGTAAAAGTCTCAATTGTTTCCTTCCAAGGCCATACTTTATTAAGAGAACCCAGCATAAAACCTGTCAGCACCGCCAATGTGATATTGCGGAAATTCTTCAATGCATACGAAAGAACGCGTGAGAAAGAGGTTATTCCGATACAGGCACCTGCAAAGAATACCAGCAACACCGTTATGTCAAGCGTCTTGACAGCCTCCATGATAAAGAAATACTTTCCTAAAAGCACCAGGATAAAACTGCCCGATATGCCCGGCAGAATCATAGCGCAAATAGCAATCGCCCCACAAAGGAAAATAAACAATAAATTAGAGGGAGTCTCAGCAGGAGTCGCCACCGTAATGTAATAAGCCACCGCCACGCCAATGATAAAAGCCGGAATCGTTTTCTTGTTCCATTCCTTTATATCTTTCCCCACAAACCATGTGGAAGCCAGCACCAGCCCGAAGAAAAATGCCCAAACCATCACAGGATGATCCATGAGCAACCATGTGATAATCTTAGCCAACGAAAACACACTGAGAGCAATTCCCAACAGAATGGAAATCAAGAAATTGCCGTTAACCGCTTTCCAGAATGCACCCCATTTACCTGTAAAAAACAACTTCAAACTGTTCCCGTTTATGCTTTTTATTGAGTCTATCAGTTCATCATAAATTCCCACAATAAAAGCAATTGTCCCCCCCGATACTCCGGGAACTACATCGGCTGCTCCCATTCCCACACCTTTTAGCATGAGTAGGGCGTAGTCTTTTAAACCTCGTTCCATTTTTTCTTTCTCTGTTTAACCTATTAATACTTGATTTTCACAGCACAAAGTAAAACAAAAAAAGTCAGTTACCCACCATATAAACCAATAAAAAACATTGAGATTCGAAGCAAGCACCCCATTCATATAAAAGGCAAACGGCGTGCAATAGTCTCACGACCTTTGCACACCGCCATTTTTATTTATCTAAAAATCTGAGATTGTTATTTCTTCACAGCTTCTATCGCTTTGTCATAGTCCGGTTCCTGAGTGATTTCGGGTACCAGTTCGGTATACATCACTTTTCCATCTTTACCGATAATGACTACTGCACGTGCGAGCAAACCACCCAACGGACCGTCCGCCATACGTACACCATAGCTTTCATCGAAATCCGAGAAACGGAAATCAGACAAAGGAATCACATTTTCAATTCCTTCCGTCGTACAGAAACGCGCATGGGCAAATGGCAAGTCTTTGGAAATCGCCAATACCACAGTATCAGGCAGACTCGCTGCCAGCTTGTTGAACTTGCGCACAGAGGTTGCACAAACGCTGGTATCCAGACTCGGGAAGATATTCAATATCACATTCTTCCCTTTCAAATCTTTCAAGAAAAAAGAAGAAAGGTCAGTTTTTACTAACTCAAAATCAGGAGCAACTGTCCCTGTTTTTATAAATTCGCCGATAATCTTAACCGGCTGTCCTTTAAATTTTGTTGTAGCCATAGTTTTCTTGTTTTATATATTCATACAACAAACGAACCATTAGAAAAGTTCGCCCAAAAACTTTTCCTATCGCAAATTGTTAGTCTCCTAAACAAAATAACAATAACCCAATTAAAACTTTATTTGCATGAAAACTTTATTTGACGAACTTCAATGCGAAGTAAAAAACTGGTGGATGTCTCTCTTGCTCGGTATACTCTATGTGGTAGTTGCCATAAGCCTGATGTTTGCCCCACTCAGCGGTTACGCTGTTTTAAGTGTTCTGTTCAGCATATCCATGTTGTTCAGCGGTTTGCTTGAAATTTCTTTTGCGGTGAGCAACCGTAAGAATGTTTCCAGCTGGGGCTGGTATCTGGCAGGGGGTATCATCGACATGATATTCGGTTTTTATCTGATAGCCTATCCGTTGCTGAGCATGGAAGTCATTCCCTTCATCATTGCATTCTGGCTGATGTTCCGTGGCTTCTCTTCTATTGGCTATGCTATGGATTTAAAAAGATACGGTACAAGAGACTGGGGATGGTATATCGCCCTCGGCATATTGGCGGTGATTTGCTCATTCATCATCCTGTGGCAACCGGCAATAGGCGCTCTCTATGCTGTATATATGATTTCGTTCGCATTTCTGATTATCGGAACCTTCCGCATCATGCTATCATTTGAATTGAAGAGCCTGCATAAACGAGGAAAAATGAGAAAGGAAAAAAGTGAAGAAGGAGGAAAAGAAATACCGGTAGAATAATCTATATTCCGCAGCCCAGAGAAACGAGTTGACAAGTTCCTGCTATCAGGCACTTCTGTCAACTCGTTTTCCCATTAGTTAGATCTTAGGAAACGAAACATAGTGGTGCGTGATACACCCATCTGACGAGCCAGTTCCGAACAAGAAACACCACGCTGCGCGTCTCTTTTCAATCGTCTTTTATTCTCACGAAGCACTCGCATGGCAGGGCAAGTCCCTTTTCTACGTCCCAACTTGACACCTTCTTTCTTTCGTCTTGCCAATGCTTCTTTAGTCCGCATGGAAATCAGATTACGTTCTATCTCCGCCATCAATCCGAATGCGAACCCCAGAACTTTACTGTTAATGTCATTTTGAAATACATATCCTTCTTTAGTACTGTACAGAATAACATTTTTCTTAATACATGAATTCAAAATTGTCATGATTTCCAGCATCGTACGGCTCAATCTTGAAATTTCCGTCACAATCAGCGTATCCCCTTTTTGCATCCGGTTCAATACGCCTGCCAACTTTCGTTCCTTACTGCTCACTTTGCCGCTCACCGTCTCAGTGTACCACTTGTCAATCATTAACTCATTCTTCTCTGCAAAGCGCAGAATTTCCTCACGTTGATTTGCCAGAAACTGTTTTTCTGTACTTACTCTTAAATAAGCTACTACCATAATTTGATTTTTTAATAGGTTTAACGGCGCCAAAGAACAGCAATAACAACGAAAAATCACAGTATCATTAAGCAATGAAATACAGTTAGTTCGCTCTCTTTACCCCTTTTATTTTACATCAGTTATTTCGCAGATAGCAAAGCAAATTATGCAGGAATACGTATTCCGCCCCAACAGCTGGTCATAAAAAGGAACAAGAAAAATCTTCTTTCTTTTTCATTAAATGATTTTCCCTTTTCAGCTTCCGCAAGCCCGGATTTTAAGCCATAAAAGAGATCGGATACGGACTGACGAAGGCGGAATACAGGAGACGAATCTGAAAGAACCTTTGACTTTACGAAAGCTTCAGTTAGCTAATTATCAGCGCATTGCATTTACCGACCATTTACCGCAGGATGTAAAAGCATTTACCACAGGATGTAACGACATTTACCTCCTATTGTAACGCTCTTTACCTCCTATTGTAACGAGCGTTACCTCGGTGTGTAAATGAAGTTACCCTATGGGGTGAAGGAAATCTCCATGAGAGGAAAACCGTCCATCCACCGTAAGATTTCAATTTCACACTTACTATTCAACTTCATTGATAAATAATGCGAGTCAGGAGTTGAAATTAGCTCCTGATTATTAGGTTATGAATCTGTTTCAACTCCTGATTCGCATTAACAAGCGAAGATAAGCGGCACTCCGGCATAAAAAAATGAATAGATTCATTTCGTTCTACTCTTCGTTTACATTATCTTTGTAGTCAGTTTTATAACAAGAATATAAATTCATAATAAAAAAACAAAGAAATTATGGCAATGCATACATGGTTTGAGTGCAAGATCCGTTATGAAAAAGTAATGGAGAATGGAATGAATAAGAAAGTAACAGAACCTTATCTGGTTGATGCACTCAGCTTTACTGAGGCAGAAGCGCGTATCATTGAAGAAATGACTCCGTTTATCTCAGGAGAATTTACAGTATCCGACATCAAACGTGCCAATTACAGCGAGCTATTCCCCAGCGAAGAAGAAGCAGCTGACCGTTGGTTTAAGTGCAAACTGGTTTTCATCACTCTGGATGAGAAAAGCGGTGCTGAAAAGAAAACATCCACTCAGGTATTGGTACAGGCTGCCGACCTGCGCGATGCAGTCAAAAAACTGGATGAAGGCATGAAAGGAACGATGGCTGACTATCAAATCGCATCCGTTGCCGAAACAGCCATTATGGATGTGTATCCATATAGCGCCGAGCCTAACGATAAACCTGAAGTTTAACAAATTAACTCAACTCTCGCAAACTCAAGTTTCCGGGTTGACAAGGAAGTTAGAGACAAGTTGACAAGGGCGAATGTTAGTCCCATTTGCCATACAAGTGGATTATTTAAGGACTATCTCCCTTGTCAACTGAAGCCTTGTCAGCTAATAAGTTGAGCACTTGCGAAACTTAAATGAATTAATTATGAATATTGCAGAGAATCTTCAACAGGTGCTGGGTGAGTTACCTACGGGGGTACGATTGGTAGCAGTTTCAAAATTCCATCCCAACGAGGCGATAGAAGAAGCCTACCGCGCCGGACAACGAGTGTTCGGAGAAAGCAAGGTGCAGGAAATGACTGCCAAATATGAAAGCCTTCCTAAAGACATCGAATGGCACTTTATCGGGCATCTGCAAACAAACAAAATTAAATATATTGTTCCCTACGTATCCCTTATCCACGGAATCGACTCCTATAAACTTCTGACCGAAGTCAACAAACAAGCGGCTAAAGCCGGAAAGGTAGTCAACTGCCTGTTGCAACTGCACATCGCAGAAGAAGAGACTAAATTTGGTTTCAGTTTCGACGAGTGCCGGGAAATGCTGGCAGACGGAGAGTGGAAAACTCTCTGTAACATACAATTATGCGGTCTGATGGGTATGGCAACAAATACGGATGACAATGAACAAATAGAGAAAGAATTTTGTTCATTAAGTAGCTTCTTCAAAGAAGTAAAAGACACATGGTTTGCTGATACGGAAGCTTTCCGGGAATTGTCAATGGGAATGTCCCACGACTATCATCAAGCTATTGCTGCCAGGAGCAGCCTGATACGTGTAGGCAGCAAAATTTTTGGAGACAGAATTTATTAATTGATCATTCAATAAACATTATTACCATGGCAACATTAAAAACTACTTTTGCCGGGTTAGAATTAAGAAACCCGATTATCGTCAGCAGTTCTGGCTTGACTGACAGTGCTGAGAAGAATCAGAAATTTTACGAGGCCGGTGTCGGCGCCATTGTCCTCAAATCTCTTTTTGAAGAGCAAATCATGTTGGAAGCCGACTGGTTGGGAGACCCGAATATGTACCCCGAAGGCAGTGATTATCTGGTAGAATACATCCGCCAACACAAACTGTCGGAATATCTGGAACTGATAAAAGAAACTAAAAAGGTATGCCCTATTCCTGTGATTGCCAGCATCAATTGCTATCAGGATGCCGAATGGGTAGACTTTGCCAAACAAATGGAGGCAGCAGGAGCTGATGCCATAGAAATCAATATCCTGGCCCTACAGACGGATGTTCAATACAATTACGGTTCATTTGAACAGCGGCATATCGACATTCTCAGCCATATCAAGAAAACAGTAAGTATCCCTGTTATTATGAAGTTAGGCGACAACCTGACTAACCCTATCGCCTTGATAGACCAGTTGTATGCCAACGGAGCAGCCGCAGTCGTACTGTTCAACCGTTTCTACCAGCCGGACATTGACATCGAAAAGATGAAACAAATTTCAGGAAACGTATTCAGCACTGGAGCCGATTTGGCAAAAACCTTACGTTGGATAGGCATTGCTTCCGCAGCTGTGAATAAACTGGATTATGCAGCATCGGGCGGCATTCATTCTCCCGAAAGCGTCATAAAAGCAATCCTTGCAGGAGCCTCGGCAGTAGAAATCTGTAGTGCATTCTATCAGAACAGCTACGCCCTTGTAGGAGAATATACACGTTTCATCAATTTATGGATGGATCGCAAAGGCATGAAAACAATCTCTCAATTCAAGGGAATGTTGAATGTAAGTGATTTGAACGGTGTAAACACCTTCGAACGCACACAATTCATGAAGTATTTCTCCAGCAGAAAATAAACGGGAACTACACAACATTCATTATAATAATGCCCCGTAACATATCGTTAGTACATCTAACATATTGTTACGGGGCATTATATTTTATCGTGGTTCCGTCAATCCGGAACCTCTAATTTTGTATTATTCCGCTTTCTTATCCAATGCTTCGAAGCATGAATTCTTACTGATAAATTCAGGAACAATATCCTTCATAGCTGATACAATCTTCATTTGGTCGTAAGTGTAGCTAACCTCTATCAACTTTTGGATACGTTCTTTCACCTCATCATAATCGTACTCGCGCACCGTGGCAATCATGATTTTCTCATGATATGTCGGCTTCGTCAATTCCTTCACGTTAAGCAGTTCTTCATACAACTTCTCACCATGACGCAGACCGGTAAACTCAATCTTCACATCCGTGCGTCCGGAAAGGCTGATCATACGTTTAGCAAGATCTACAATCTTCACAGGTTTGCCCATATCAAAGATATAAATCTCCCCTCCGTTACCCATACTTCCGGCTTCAAGCACCAGACGGCAAGCTTCGGGAATAGTCATGAAATAACGGATTATTTCGGGATGTGTCACGGTCACCGGACCACCACGCTGTATCTGGTCACGGAAGCGGGGTATCACCGAACCGTTAGAACCCAATACGTTACCAAAACGTGTCGTAATGAATTGCGTCACACGCCCACCCTCTTTCTGTAACTTCTTGGCCAAAGACTGCACATAGATTTCACAGATACGTTTGGAACATCCCATCACATTTGTCGGGTTCACAGCCTTATCGGTAGAAATCATCACAAATTTCTCAGCACCATACTTCACTGCCAAATCTGCCAGCGTACGGGTTCCAAACACGTTTATCTGGATAGATTCGGAAACGTTATCCTCCATCATCGGCACATGCTTGTAAGCAGCTGCATGGAAAATATACTGCGGTTGATATTCCTTAAATATGCCTTCCATACGTGTAGCATTGGAAATATCCGCGATAATGGTTTCCGCATCAATATCTCGCCAACGGTCTTGCAATTCCAGACGAATATCATGCAACGGAGTCTCTGCCTGGTCTATCAAAATCAGTTTATAAGGATTGAAAGAAGCCACTTGGCGCATAATCTCGCTACCGATAGAACCGGCAGCACCGGTAATCATCACCCGTTTTCCTTCCAGGTGGGAAGCTACCTTATGAATATCTATTTCGATAGGATTACGTTGCAGCAGGTCCTCTATCTGAATTTCTTTCAGCTGAGTGCGGTTCAGAGTCTGACCATTCCACTCACTCAAAGGAGGGGCAGTCATCATTTTTATGTTATTTGCCAGAAGGCGGTCAGCCAAATCAGACTTTTTCAGTTCCTCCATCTTGGCAGGAGAAATGATAATGGTATGCACGTCACGATCGCTCAACACGTCAATCAACGACTCATCATTAGGGAATACCTTCACACCCATCATTACCTTATTGATCAATTCCGGCTCATCAGCAATGAACCCCCGCAAACGATAATGATTACGCAAGTTCACCCGCAATGCTTTAGCTATATTTACCCCAGCCTCTTTAGCACCATAAATAAAGACATTAGCACTATGACTTCCATCAAAGTTCAACAGTTCATAAAACATCTTCACTACAATACGCGAACAAGACATCATGGCAAAACTGATGATATACGCCATAAACAGCACGCTTACAGGTGCCAGCCGGATATCCATATAACTTGCCAGAAGCACACTTGAAATCATTAACAGCGCATAAGATACTGTCAATGAAACGAAGATACGCATGATATCTATAAACGAAGAAAAGCGCAGCACATTGGAATATGTGCGGAAAATACGAAAGAAGATTAAGTTGACAATGACTGTCCACACAATCGTTTTATCAATGGTAGAGGATTCCAGGAAAATACTCCGAAAATCATACCGAAGTGCATAAGCCAACAGGCTGGATACTACGATTATCAGTACATCAATCAACAGAATAGTCCAAATCGGCAATACCTTCGATGAAAGGTACCGATGAATAATTTTATGTTTCATTTCGTTTGACAGTTTTGTTTTTAGGCGAGGCAAAGATACATTATTTTCATCAATTAGGACAAGAAAAAGATAAAAATGTGTGATAAAATTAAATGGTGGTAAAGTTAAGGTTATAACTTTACCACCATATCTACTGTCTATCAAGCTCTGTTACATCAAATTACTTGCCAATTCACTTAACTGGCTGCGTTCTCCTTTTAACAAATTCACGTGTGCAAAAAGGTTCTGATCTTTCATACGGTCAATCATGTAAACCAAACCATTGGACTGACTATCCAGATAGGGTTGGTCAATTTGCTGGATATCACCGGTAAATATCATTTTGGTTCCTTCTCCAGCGCGTGTAATGATGGTCTTTATTTCATGCGGAGTCAAATTTTGCGCTTCATCAATGATGCAATAAGTCTCACTCAGACTACGTCCGCGGATGAAAGCCAGCGCTTCAATCACCAACTGGTCACTTTTCTGCATATCATCCAGACGCTTCACTTCTGTAGAATTTGTGGCAAACTGATGCTTAATGACATTCAGATTGTCGAACAAAGGCTGCATATAAGGAGCGACTTTTTCTTTAGCATCACCCGGCAGAAAACCGATATCCTTATTAGATAAAGCAACAATAGGACGCGCCAATAAAATCTGCTTGTAATCGTTCATCTGACTAAGCGCGGCAGCCAAAGCCAACAATGTCTTTCCGGTACCGGCTTTACCCGTCAGGGCAACCAATTTTATATTAGGGTCATTCAACACCTCAAAAGCAAAACTTTGCTCGGCATTCCTCGGTTCGATACCGTAATTCTTCGTTTTATTCACCCGGCAAATCGTATGCGTGAAAGGGTTGTTGCGAGCCAGAACACTGTTCCGGTCACTCTTCAGGACAAAGCATTCATTCGGATGAATAATATCCTTGAAATCAAACTCATTGATATCCAATCCTTCCCTGGAAGAGTAAATCCTGTCTATCAAGGAAGGGTCAATCCCTTCGAATATCTCATTCGATTTCTCGAAGATATCCGCATTTATCACTTTGTCATTGATGTAATCTTCGCAAAGCAGACCGATGGAACGTGCTTTCATACGAAGGTTTACATCTTTCGTCACCAAAATGGTCTTCATTGCCTTCTTTTCAAGCGTCAGCCAATCAACCACCGACAGAATCAGATGATCCGGAATACGTTCCGGGAAAGACGCATGCACATCCGGAGCATCCACAACTCCCGCTACCACAAACAGACGCCCCAAGCCTTCGCCTAAAGAAGCGCCTTTACTAAAAAGATTGTCATCGGTTATTAAATCGAGTTCGCGGAGAAATTCACGGGCGTTGAAGTTAATCTGTTCATTCCCTTTCTTGAATTTGTCCAATTCTTCAAGAACCACGATGGGGAGATAAATGTCGTTTTCCTGAAAGTTTTTAAGACAGTTATAATCATGAAGGATTACGTTGGTATCAATCACAAAATTTTTCTTTGCTCCCATACTCATTAGATTTAAATTGTTGATATATTTGCCTCCAAAGAAAAGACAAGCTGCACCTCTGCATAAAAAATGAATAAGTTCATTTCATTCTGCTCCCAGTTTGCATTATCTTTGCAGCTTCTAAGATAGGAATTAAAAAGAGAGAATGGTTTGCTTTCTCGTTAAATATTTAAAAAGATGGATTATCAGAACACTTTATTATACTTATATAACAGTGTCCCCATGTTCCAGCAGGTGGGGAGTTCAGCGTATAAGGAAGGATTGGAGAACACACAAGCTTTAGACGAACATTTCGGACATCCGCACCGGAACTTCCACAGCATCCATGTAGGGGGGACAAACGGAAAAGGATCATGTTCACACACGCTTGCCGCAATCTTACAGGAAGCGGGATACAGAGTGGGATTATACACTTCTCCGCATCTCGTGGATTTTCGCGAACGTATCCGTGTAAATGGACAGGTTATTCCGGAAGAGTACGTGGTCCGGTTTGTAGAAGAAGAACGGGACTTTTTCGAGCCCTTGCATCCCTCTTTCTTCGAACTGACCACTGCGATGGCATTTCGTTATTTCTCCGATCAGCAAGTGGACGTAGCCGTTATCGAGGTAGGTCTTGGCGGAAGACTGGACTGCACCAACATCATACAGCCGGATTTATGCATCATCACCAATATTAGTTTCGACCACACACAATTCCTGGGAGATACGCTGGAAAAGATAGCAGGAGAAAAAGCCGGCATCATAAAAAGCGGAATACCTGTAATAATCGGAGAAACAACCCCCGAAACAAAGCCTGTATTCACGAAAAAGGCTCATGAAACCGGCGCTCCCATTCTCTTCGCGGAAGAGAACCAGAGGGATGATTATCCCGGATTAGAATGTGAATTGAAAGGACTATATCAGACTAAAAATACCCGCACCTTGCTTACGGCTATCCCACAATTGCAAAAATCAGGATACAAACTGAGCGAACAGGCTGTCCGCAGTGGTTTCGCATACGTCTGCGAACTGACCGGACTGATGGGACGCTGGCAAAAATTACAAGATGCCCCTACCCTGATATGTGATACAGGACACAACGTGGGAGGTATCACTTACATAACGGTACAACTGAAACAACAGTCTTACCGGAAACTACACATGGTCATAGGTATGGTGAATGACAAAGACATCCGTGGTGTGCTGGCACTGTTACCCGAAGATGCCGAATACTACTTCACGAAAGCCAGCGTGAAACGCGCATTGCCCGAACAAGAACTTGCCCGGCTTGCCGCCGAAGCCGGATTGCAGGGAGATTGTTACCCGGACGTTCCCTCCGCCGTGCGCGCCGCACAAGAAAAAAGCCTCCCGGAAGACTTCATCTTCGTGGGAGGCAGTAGCTTTATTGTTGCCGACCTGTTAGCGAACCGCGATACACTCAATCTCCACTAACGCGTCCTTCGGCAAAGCCTTTACGGCCACAGCCGAACGGGCCGGGAAATCACCATCAAAATAGGTGGCATATACCTTATTCATATCTGCAAACAACGACATATCCTCCAGGAAAACTGTGGTCTTAACGATATTTGCCATCGTCAGTCCCGCTTCTCCCAGGATATGTTTGATGTTCTCCAACGACTGGCGGGCTTGTGCTTCAGCACCTTCCGCCATCTTTCCGGTGGCCGCATCAATAGGCAACTGACCGGATACGAATATCATTCCATTCGCTTCAATTGCTTGACTGTAAGGGCCAATAGCTCCCGGTGCTTTCTGGCTGCAAATTACTTTTTTCATTCCGATATAGTTTTAGTATTCAACAATTTATGATTTATTCTAAAAAAAAAATCCAGTATTATATGCAGTATTCTGAAAGTCCGTGCATTTACCTTATAGGATTATACACAAAAGAAATTCACTTATACCTGTTTTAAAACCTAGACTTAGCTAATTCTTTTTTGACACGGGAGTTTCCCGACAGAGGCTCGGCTTGTGAAAGCCGAGCCTTTTTTATCTTATTTGCAATGTTTCTCAATCAAAGCATCTACATTCGGGTCACCCAGTTCTTTTGCTTTTGCAAAGCTGGCGCACGCCTCTTTATTCCGCTTCAACTGCAATTGGGCAACGCCTATCAAGCGGTAAGCCTCCGCATAGTCAGGATCAATCTCCAAAGCACCTTTCAAAACGTTAATAGCCTCTTCATGCCTGCCGACACGGATATTCACTACTGCAAGTTCCGAACGGTAAGTCAATTCTTTCGGGTTGAGTTCAATAGCCTTTGCTATATCATCCAGCGCACGCTGGAACTGCTTTGCCTGGAAAGATGCCTGTTCGCGATAGTAATAGAATACATCATTTACATTACCACGCACTGCTTTATAATATTCATCATAATCAAGCATCGCGCCGCGTGCCTGTCCCGCATTCATACGCATCTGAGCGCGTTCCAGCAAATAGGGTGCATTTTCTTCCGTGAACGGTTGTACACAACGTGCTATACAGCTGTCCATCAGTGCCAGTATTTCTTCCGGAGCCGCTTCCATCAGCTCTTTCGTCTTGGCTGCGCTAAAGTAAGTAGCCGGAGAAACAAGGTTAGTCGTATTAACCTTTTCATAGCTGGCTAAAGCTGCCGCATAGTCTTTCTTTGCAAACTGGATATCACCCTCCAACTGAATATATATCGGCAGTTCTTCAACTGCCATTGCCTTGCGGACTTCTTCCAAAGCCTTGTCATACGTCCAATCTTTATAGACCGTCTCAGGATTAGTCAACCGGTAGTTATAAATCAGTTTGGCACGATTAAAGTACGCATCATCTTTCTTTTGTGTCACTTCAAGCGCTTTATCCATATCAGCAGCTACTTTATCCATTGAAGCCGCTTCCTTCGACAAGAACATCTGGTTGTTCGCACGGCGAAGGTATCCGTCAGCACTGTTAGGATATTGAGCTATAAAATCATTCAGCAACTCAGCATATTTCTCAGGAGTAAGTTGTGAAGAAGCCATATAAAGGAATACCAGTGCCTGCTCCTCCGTATCAGGCAATCCCTTCTTAATTCCGATGCTTGATAAAGTATGGTCGTTGAATGAGAGAGGTTTTATCTTCTGCTCCATCACATAATCAGCGCCTACAGCATAACAAATGGTAGCCGTATCCTTACCGGAAGATTTCTGAGCCAGACCAAACACCTGTCCGTCAGCAGTCATAACAGGACAGCTCACCATCTTGTCTTTCAGACGCATATCAAGTGTATAATAGTGGAAATTCCCTTCTATCTTAGAGTCTTCTTTCACCTGTCCGGCAGTATAAGAACGGTCTTTCTGCGTAGAATAAGGCAACAGATAAACACTTGCTCCAACAGCCGGAGCCGTGGCAGATACAACCAGTGCAGGAACTTTCTTTCCGGAAATCGCTACACGGAACTTAACAACATCGTACATATCGTTTGCCCCCAGAATCACATCCACAGGCATTTGTGTCCCTTCCGAATTGATAACGACCGCACGTTGAGCACCTTTAAACAATCCGTAATCAGACAAGGCAATTCCATCTTCGGTCACGAAAAATCCGTTTCCCGTATTTAGAATTTTATCATTCTCATCGTACGTAACCACCGAGAAAACGGCACGCTTGGCTTTTTCCACCCATTTGGGTGCTTGAGCTACACTCCACTGAGCCAGCAAACAGAGGACGAGCGTCAACAATAAGTTCTTTTTCATATCTTAGTTGGTTCTTTGTTTCACAGCTTCATAAATCAAGATACCCGCCGCTACGGAAACATTGAGCGACTCGATAGTGCCCAACATCGGGATTTTCACCCATTCATCGCAAAGAGCCAGGTTTTCATAAGAAACTCCTTTATCTTCAGCACCCATAATGATACACATCGGCCCTGTATAATCAGCTTTCGTGTAATCATAGTCACCTTTTTCTGTGGCCGCCACAATGCGAAATCCACTATCTTTAAGGTATTGCAGGGTATTCTTCAGATTCTGCTCGCGACAAACCGGCAATACGTGCAACGCCCCGGCGGAAGTCTTCATGGCATCCGCATTCACCGTCACACTACCTTTGGCAGGGATAATAACGGCATCTACCGCCGCACATTCGCAAGTACGGGCAATAGCTCCGAAATTACGGACATCCGTCACTCCGTCAAGCATGACAAACAGCGGATTCTTCCCCTCTTCAAACAAGAAAGGCACCATATCTTCTGTTTTCTGGTAGGTAACGGAAGAAATGAAGGCGATCACCCCCTGATGATTCTTGCGGGTTATGCGGTTAATACGCTCCACCGGAACACGCTGAACAGGAATCAAAGTCCCCTTCAATGCAGCGAAAAGTTCCTTGGACAAATCACTCTGGATATCCTTTTTCACCAGAATCTTATCGATTTCTTTTCCTGCCTGTATTGCTTCTATCACAGCGCGAACGCCGAAAATCATTTCACTCTTATCAACCATCTTTGAGAAATTAAAAATTATGAATTATAAATTTAAAAACTACTTTCCGACACCAAGGAGCACTTTTGCATTATTCAAGGCTGCTTCTGTCAAAGTAGCGCCGCTCAACATATGAGCTATTTCCTCCACCCTCTCCCCATCTGCCAGACGACGGATGTGGCTATTGGTTTCTGTTTCATTGTCTTGTTTATAGACTTTATAATGTGCACATCCGCGGGCGGCAATCTGCGGCAAGTGGGTGATACTGATAACCTGACGGTCTTGCTCTCCCATCTCCTGCATGATATCCGCCATACGGTCGGCTATTTCACCGGATACACCGGTATCTATTTCATCGAATACGATAGTGGGCAGTTTTACCGCACCGGCTATCATTGCCTTGATAGACAACATGACGCGGGCAATCTCACCCCCGGAAGCTACAGACGAAATGTTCTGCAACGCACCGTTCTTATTGGCTGAGAAAAGAAAGTTAACAGTGTCCTCACCATGCACACCGGGTTCTTTCCTCATTCCCATCTCCACCTGGAAACGGACATTAGGCATACCAAGCGGCACCAGTCGAGACGTCATCTGCTTCTCAACTTCGAGAGCAGCTTTCACACGGGTTTTGGTCAAGACAGCCGCCTGCTTCTTCACCTTATTATATAAGGTATCACAAAGTGCTGTCTGCCCGGCGATACGTTCATCATAAGAAGTAATGGCCGCCAGCTTGGCTGAATATTCTTCAGTAAGCGTCAGCAACTCCCCTACGGTAGCTACCCTGTGTTTTTGCTGCAAAGTATAAATCAGGTTCAAGCGGTCGTTCACTTCCTCCAGCCGGTCAGGATTGAACTCTACATCTTCTTCCTGCGAAGAAATTTCCTGGGAAACGTCTTTCAACTCAATATATGTACTTTCCAGGCGTTCGGCAAGTTCTGTAGCGGGAGAATAAACCTTTTGCAGACCCAGCATCGTGTTCAGACTCTCCTTTAACGAGGCCAGCAAACCTCCTTCATCAGAAGTCAACAACTGTCCGGCACGGAATAAACCGGCTTTAATCTCTTCGGCATGGCTCAATGTGTCAGCCTCCTGTTCCAGTTCTTCCTGCTCACCGGCTGCCAGATTGGCTTCTTCCAACTGCTCCAACTGGAAGCGGATATAATCTTCATCAGCCTTATTCTGCTCGGCGCGGGCTATGAGGTCTTCCAAGTCCTGCTGTGCCTGCTTCCAGTCTTTGTATAAGGACTGGTAAACAGAAAGTTGTTCATCATTATGAGATAATATATCAAGCACATTAAGCTGAAATCCCTCCTTATTCAACAAAAGATTCTGGTGCTGCGAGTGGACGTCGATGAGCTGCTCACCCAATTCCTTCATCTGCACAAGCGAAGCCGGAGTATCGTTGATGAACGCGCGGCTCTTACCTGAAGCATAAACTTCACGGCGTAAAATGCATTCGTCCTCATACTCCAATTCATTTTCTTCAAAAAAAGGTTGCATACCATAAGCCGATATATCAAAACGGGCTTCAATCACGCATTTCGAAGCACCTTGCCGGATGGCTTTCACGTCGGCACGCTGTCCGAGCATCAAGCCGATAGCACCCAATATGATAGACTTTCCGGCACCCGTTTCACCCGTAATAACGGAAAAACCTGCATCGAAACCAATATCAAGTTTCTCTATAAGAGCATAATTCTGTATGTAAAGCGAACGTAACATAACTTATTTACAAATTAAATCCTTACTCACTTCATATCATTGTTTCATCTTTTCCCACTCAGCACTCAGTGACGGATTGACAGAAGACAGCAATTCAAAAACGTCCTCTTTTTCCTTCATTGCAGCCTGGGAATAGAGATTCACTAATTCATCTTTCTTTATTTCCGTGAACAAACCGGGCAATGCCGACATCGGTTTATTCTGTTGTGCCTGTTTCAAACCGCCCAACGCTGTCGTAATCGCAGCACGGGCACGAATCGCATTGACTGAAAGTTCATCCATTCCTGTACGATGATAATCATACATCAGTTTGCGCAAAGGCGACATACCGTCCTCCAGATAATCGGAGACCAGCGCATAACGGTTGCGGCTACTGTCGAATGCTTTCCACCCGGTTTCACCGAGGTTCTGCGCAGCGGTTACGATATCTTCGGCCGCCCGAAACAGTTCTGTACCACCTTGTGGGGCCATCGTATCCATATCCAGACCGATAATCATATAAGCATAATAGGCAATAACGGCAGTCAGATTATTGTCAATAACATTATCCCGCAGTTCCAACGGATCGAACTCACGATAGTTGAAAGCAATATCCGTATCCTTAAAGCTAAAAACTACCGTCTGATAACCGGATTGCCAAACGGGGCGTGTAGACTGTACAATCAGCTCACACTTCCAACGTCCGTCCGCCTCATTATATTCTTTCACGGTCAGGTTCATAGAACAACGAATCCGTTCATTCACTTCATACTGCGCCTGCGTCCACCTACGGGTATTGATAAACTCCATCAAGGCGTTTTCAAGCGTAGTAAAAACCTGTGTACTCGTACCTTGTATCTGAGAATAATTCACCGTAAATTTACAATTCAATTCCTGGGCAGCAGACTTTAACGCCACCACAACCAGAAGCAAAATCATATAAAGTGTCTTATTCCTCACTAGCTATATTTACTTATTCTTCATAACTTCCACCAGGCGATCTACAATATCTGCAGCTACCTCTGCCTTTGATTTCAACGGAAAGTCTGTCTTGCTTTCACGGTCGATGATACTAATTTTATTCGTATCGTACCGGAAACCGGCTCCTTTGTCATTCAGAGAATTCAACACGATAAAATCCAGATTCTTCCGTTGCAACTTATCTTCAGCATTATGCTGTTCATCATTCGTTTCCAAAGCAAAACCTACCAATATCTGACGATCTTTCTTCATCTGCCCCAGACAGGCGGCAATATCTTTTGTGGGCTTCAACTGTAAAGTCATTTCCCCTTCCTTTTCCCGCTTTATCTTAGCATCAGCAACCTGTTCCGGCGTAAAATCGGCAACAGCAGCCGAAAGAATTGCAGCATCAGCCTCTGCAAAAAAGTTACACGCTACATTATACATCTGATCTGCCGATTCCACAGCAAACCAACGTACCGGATATTTCAATTGCTGTTGCACCGGACCTGACACCATAATGACTTTAGCTCCACGGGCAGCACATTCATCCGCTATAGCAAAGCCCATCTTCCCGGAAGAATAGTTACCGATAAAACGCACCGGATCAATCTTCTCATAAGTAGGTCCGGCAGTAATCATAATGGTCTTACCCCGCAAATCACCTTCTTTCCCGGCAAAATAATTCGCCAGATACAGAATAATGACTTCCGGTTCTTCCATACGCCCCTTGCCCACCAAATGACTGGCAAGTTCTCCCGTACCCGGCTCGATAATATGATTTCCATAAGAGCGAAGCGTATTCAGATTCTTTTGCGTAGAGGGATGGGCATACATATCCAAATCCATGGCAGGCGCCACGAAGACAGGAGCTTTTGCCGACAAATAGGTTGTTATCAGCATATTGTCCGCCACACCATTTGCCATTTTACCAATAGTGGAGGCAGTGGCCGGAGCAATGAGCATGGCATCCGCCCACAGACCGAGATCCACATGGCTGTTCCACGTGCCGTCACGCTGGGCAAAGAATTCACTGATAACCGGTTTGCTCGTCAGCGCCGAAAGCGTAATGGGAGTTATAAATTCTTTCCCTGCAGGAGTTATGACAACCTGTACCTCAGCGCCTTGTTTTATCAGCCCCCGGATTATATAACAAGCTTTATAGGCAGCAATACTTCCGGTTATACCTAATACAATTTTCTTCCCTTTCAGTGTATTCGCCATGACACTACTTATTGGTTAATTCACGTAGACGGATCTTGGTCAACATTGCCTTGGTGTTCAGCGTAAAGTCGCTGTTCAGTATCCAACTATAATAACCCGGATCACGTTTCAGAACATCGGCTACCGACATTCCTTTATATTTTCCGAAGTTGAAGACTTCAACCCCATTATCATCATAAACCATACGTCCGGCAAAATCCACATTCTTATTAAAACTGGAATAATCAGCCAGAAAAGCGATATCATTCTGAAGTTCCGCATAGCGGTCAAGCTGGGACATCAACACTTCATAAGTGGCTTTCGTGTCGGCTTCCGCCGTGTGCGCATCTTCCAGATTCTTTCCGCAATAAAACTTATAGGCGGCAGAAAGCGTACGCTGTTCCATTTTATGGAAAATGACCTGTACATCCACAAACTTGCGGCGACTCAGGTCAATATCTACACCGGCGCGGAGAAATTCTTCCGCCAACACGGGAATGTCAAAACGATTGGAATTGAATCCTGCCAGATCGCATCCTTCTATCTCATTGGCAATGCTGCGTGCCACTTCCTTGAAAGTAGGACAATCCGCTACGTCAGCATCGTAAATGCCATGAATGGCAGATGCTCCTTCCGGAATATGCATCTCCGGATTGATACGGAGTGTTTTTGATTCCTCGTTACCATTGGGGTGTACTTTGAGATAACAGATTTCTACGATACGGTCTGCATTGATACTCGTTCCAGTAGTCTCCAAATCAAAAAAGACAATCGGATTCTTGAGGTTTAGTTTCATTATTTTCTTATTTTATAGTTGACAAGGGGACGAGTTGACAAGAGAACAAGGCATTTCCAGCATAACAGCACACAACCCTTGTCTCCTTGTCAACTCGTCCCTCGTTAACTCTATTATTTTTTTTAATCATTCAGCATCATCGGCATCAGCAACATCAGCAAGTCTTCATTTTCTTCCTGCTCAACGGGAATGATGACACCTGCACGTGACGGGTCTGCCAATTCTATCACGACTTCATCCGCAGCAATATTATTCAGAATATCAATCAGGAAAGTCGATTTGAAACCGATGCTCATCGGATTTCCGTCATACTGGCATGCCAATGTTTCTTCGGCAGAAGTAGAGAAGTCGATATCCTGAGCAGAAATCACAATCTGATTGGGCTGCATACGCAACTTGATAAGGCTGCTCGCCTGTGATGAGAAGATGGACACACGACGCAGGGCACCTACCAACTGCATACGGTCAACCGTCACTTTATAAGGATTATTCTGCGGAATCACTGAGTTGTAATTCGGATAGCGTCCTTCAATCAGACGGCATACCATACGATATTTCTCTAATGTGAACACGGCATTACGCTCATCAAATTCAATCAACACCTGTCCTTGTTCTTTCGGCAACAGGTTCTTTATCAGCGAAGCAGGCTTCTTGGGCAGGATAAACGCAGCACGTTCACTTCCTTTGGCAGCCAGCGTCTTGCAGCGCACCAGTTTATGACCGTCCGATGCAACCATCGTAATATCTTCCGTCGTAATATCAAAATAGATACCGTTCATCACGGGACGTAGTTCATCGTCCGCCGTAGCAAACACGGCACGGTTAATACCACCCAACAATACAGACGCATCCATCTCTACGCGCACGGCATTATCACCCAACATAGCCGATTGGGGAAATTCATCCGCATTCTGTCCCATCAGGCTGTACTTACCGTTCTGATACTGTACTGTGATTTCCAATGAATCGGTGTTAACCTCAAACGACAACGGTTGCTCGGGAATTTCCTTCAAAGCGTCCAGAATAGTTTTGGCAGCTACGGCAAAACGTCCGTCGGCATCGCTTTCATTCACTTCAACTGAAGTCACCATGGTTGTTTCACTGTCCGAAACGGTTACTGACAATGTTCCGTCTTTCAGTTCAAAGAGGAAACAATCCAAAATGGGCAACGCATTCTTCGAATTAATCACACGGCTGATAGCCTGCAAATGGCTGGAGAGCGCAGTACTCGAAACGATAAATTTCATATATTCTGTGTATTTAAGTTTTATATTATTCCCTATTCGTACTATAACTTCATAGTATCGGACAAAGTTACAAAAAAAGATTTTCCCACAGCAAAGAAAATTAAGAAAAAACGTCTGGAAGTACTCCGGATTTCCCTAAAAAATTGTAACTTCGCAGCATCATTTAAAAAGAACACAATGGAATTTACAGGAAAAATCATCGCTATACTTCAGCCAAGAGGCGGAGTGGCAAAGTCGGGCAACGAGTGGAAATCACAGGAATACGTGATTGAAGATCACGGCCAATATCCCCGCAAAATGTGCTTCGATGTTTTCGGAGCAGACAAAATAGAACAGTTTAACATCCAGATGGGCGAAGAACTGACCGTATCATTTGATGTGGATGCACGCCAATGGCAAGATCGTTGGTTCAACAGTATCCGCGCATGGAAAGTGGAGCGTGTCAACGCAGCTGCTCCCGCAGGCGCACCGGGTGCTCCCGTTCCGCCGCCGGCACCGGCAGCCACACCTGATTTCCTGTCAGGTGATGCAAAAGACGACCTGCCTTTCTAAATCAGGACTTTAGTATCAATAAAAAAAGGGAGAATATTCTCCCTTTTTTTATTGATATCTTTTTCATTATTCCACCTCACCTTTATCGCCCTTATACAATAGCACAAGGTTCGGATAGACAGTCCCTTCCACACAAGTAAACTGAACAGCAAGTATAAAATGCCGGAAGAATTTAGCCTGACGGAAGAAAAAGTTAGGTATCAGGCGCACATACGTTTCCGGCTGATGCAGCATTTCCTCCATATCCACCATCATCACAAAACTATATGCCTGCGAAAGGCTCGCTATACCTTCTTCATACATCGGAGTATCATCCAGCACCTCGCCGTTCTCCATCGCGTCGATATAAGCCGTAAGGCTGACGGCATCCGGAGCCATCAGCAGATGCCCCCGATAAAAACACACATAGGTATAAAGGGCAGACTCGGTGATACCTGTCAGCTGGGTCAGCACCGTATTCCGGGGTAATACGAAAAGACGGTATCCCCTCGATTTTGGATAAAGATGATATTCGGGAGAGTCTTGCGGCAAAGGCGGCGCATCCACCTCTTTCGGAGTAGTATAGAGCAACGACTGCAAACGCCGTTCCGCCTGCAACACATTCTTCACCGGCACACTCATCACTGCGCACGGATATTTATTCACCGTATCTTTCGACTGGAAGAGACAGGATATCACCTGATCACCGGCATACGTTTTCAGAAAATCAAGCCATTCTTCATCTCTGTCCTTTATATAATCGGAATAAGTAGCCTTGGCATATTCCTGTTCCGCCGTAAAACCGCACATGGCATCCATGTCCGAAATAGCCCAACAGTCATAGAAGAAAGTGGAAAGCGGCAGACGCTCTCCCGGAAAGCCCTCTATAGATTGCTGGTGACGCAACGCATTTATGAAAGTATGCGTTGTGTCCGATCCGTGACTGAGGCCTGAACAGTAAATAGCGTCTTCATTCAACTTCAAATCGAACTCCGCCCAACTTCCCAGATAAATCTGCGAACGAATGCCATCCGTATTCTTTCCCATATCCACCGACTTGATACGAACATATACCGTAGCCTGCACATTGGCATTCTTTCCAGCGTGCATCAGCTTGAAAGACGGCAGTTCAATCAACGAGTTCTTAGAAATCCGGGCATCTATCACCTGCTCTATCAGCCGCTTCTGAAAACTGATCGCCAAGAAGTCCGGTGTGAAATAAGCAGCCAGGAAACGTCCGTCGGGCATAGGATAAATACTGATTTCCTCCCCTTTGTAATCGAAGAATTTAGAAGGGAACGAGCTGGAACAATATTTCCGGATAAACGACTCCACCAGTTCGTAGTCGCCTGCACCCAGACTACAATACAACACCTGATTCATCGGATTATCCGGCTCATGAAAGCTGATAAGCATCTTGTTCATCTGTTTACTGAACCCATGCGGAGTATCCTCAAGCAGAGTATGCAGGTAATTTTTCAGATAAACAAAAAGTTCGGAAGCATAAAGGAAATGATTGTCTTTGCTGCAACTCAGCCCGTTGATGTCATCCACCAACTCCGCCATCCGGTCAGTTTCCAACACGGCCATCGCACTCTGCGGCACCAATGTATAAAGATTAAAATCTTTCTGGTTCTCCACCGCATTCAACCTGAAGAATGAATACACCCCAAAACCTGTACATAGCAAGACTATGGACACAATGATGGCAATTCTTATGATAAGGCGTAACTTCATGGTTTTTCAGGCATCAAGTTTCGGCAAAAATAATTATTTCTACTAATAAAACAAAACAAATGTTTCAAAAACTTTAGTAGATATAAAAAAGTTTTAGATTTTTGCGCCTTAAAACTCTATTTCCATCCCATCAAAGGTCAAATGCACATGAGGCGGGAGCTGTTTTTCAAGTTCGGCATGCAAACCTGCATGATGACTCATGTGAATGAAATACGTATCCCGCGCACCGATTCGCTTCGCCGTCTCCAATGCCTCGGAAATACTCTGATGCGTGGGATGTGGTTTTACACGCAAAGCATTCACAACGAGAACATCCAGATCGTGCAATTGTTCATAGGATTCTTCCGGCATGGTCAGCATATCCGTAATATAAGCCATACGCTTGCCAATGCGGTACCCCAGGATGGGCAGGCGTCCGTGCATCACCTGAACAGGGATAATCTCCGTATTATTGATAAAGAAATTCTTCCCCGGCTCCACTTCCTGCAGGAATATCTGCGGAACGCCCGGATATTTATGTTCCAGAAAACAATAAGGCATCCGCGCACGCAAGTGGGATGCGGTATATTCATCAGAATAAATGGGAATTTCGCCAAAGCGGCAGAAGGGACGCAAGTCATCCAATCCACCCACATGGTCGTAGTGTTCATGGGTTATCAGCACACCATCTATCTTTTCAAACGAAGACGCACGCAGCATCTGTTCCCGGAAATCCGGTCCACAATCAATCAGTATCACCGCATCGTCCGTATGCAACAAAGAAGATGCACGCAAGCGGTTGTCACGCGGATCAACAGAAGTACAAACTTCGCACTTGCAACCAATTTCAGGCACTCCTGTCGATGTTCCGCTTCCTAATATTCTCAGTTTCACGTCAATTAAATATTAAACATTAATTATTAAATATCAAGCGACCGAAGCTACTGCTTATCAGACAATCGACATTTATACTAAATAAAGTTCACTTCGGGATGAATGTCGATACCGAATTTTTCACGGACTGACGCTCTCACAGCATCCGAAAGCGCTACGATATCGGCTCCCGTCGCTCCGCCCCGGTTCACCAGCACCAGCGCTTGCTTATCATGCACGGCAGCAGGTCCCAGCGACTTACCTTTCCAGCCGCACCGGTCTATCATCCAACCGGCAGGAATCTTTATCCGGTCAGCATCCAACTCATAGAAAGGCATTTGAGGATATTGTTTCTGCAAAGCCTCGAACACCCCACGCGGCACGACAGGATTCATAAAAAAACTGCCTGCATTCCCCAGCACTTTCGGATCGGGTAATTTGCTTTCGCGGATGCGGATAATAACCTGGCGCAATGTTTTCAGGTCAACCGGACAATCCTCCAACTCCTGGCGAATCGTACCGTAATCCAGCGTATAACGCTCTTTCTTACTCAACCGGAAACAGACATACGTGACGAACACCTGCTTCATCTCCGGGCGTTTGAAGATACTGTTCCGATATGAATAACCACATTCATCTACCTGGAAAACGCGCTTCGCACCCTGTATGTTCACTGTCTCCACAGAAGAAATCAAATCTTTCACTTCCACGCCATAAGCTCCGATATTCTGCACCGCACTCGCTCCCACTTCTCCGGGAATGAGCGACAGATTCTCGGTACCATACCATCCATGCTCTACGCAATATGCCACAAAATCATCCCAAACGACACCGGCACCAACACGTACCCGCACCGTTTCTTTATCTTCCGTCGTCACCTCTATGCCACCGATGCGCGAATGCAGTATCACACCTCCATAGTCACCGGTAAACAGCAGATTACTACCTCCGCCAATATGCAGATAAGGAGAAGTGATACGCCCTGCGGCAATCAGCTCCTCCAGTTTTTCTACCGAATCGTATTCCAGGAACACGGCAGCTTCGACATCAAGCCCAAATGTATTGGGAATCTTCATTCAATTCTTAATTATTAATTTTAAATTATCAAATACTTGTATCTTCATATTTATACAATTCCCAAGCCCCTCTGTGCCTGCGAAAATAAAAGATGTTAGTATACCCGTTTCCAATCCCGTTCACTTTCAGAACCTTCGTATTCGAGTCATCATTGTTCTTTTGTCCGTAATTGATGTTGGACAACTTATCCACAGGCAATACCGGACGGAAAGCGTACCACTGGTTCAGATCGAGAGTTGTCTCCAGAATTGAAAATTCATCATCCGGATCTATCGTTATGTACTCCAGCGGCTGGCGGATATGCCGACTCTGATAGAGACTGTCCGTCACAAAACGTGAGTAAAAGGCCACAAAATCTTCGTCCTCCCCCTGCTCTATCTGCCTCAGATTGATAGCTTCCAGCATCCAGGCGCCCTTGATGCGTTCAAAGTAATACTTCTTCACCATACGGTTTTCCAGGAAGATCCACTCCACCTGTACGGACGCAACAGCGGTGTCACCCACCAAGTCCAAGTCCTCCTCATTGTCGAAGAGCAACGTGTAATAGCTCTGCTGAGTGAACAGATAATCATGCTTCCAATCCGCTTTCTCTATTTTCGACGGAGTATCTACATCGTAATAAGACAGCGGAAACTTCGTCCGCTGCCGTTGCAGGACGTCATCCGAAGCATAAGCATAGATGAAGTCATCAAACGATTCATCCGCCTCTATTGGTTTGGGGTCAGTATCAACCTCAACCTGTGGCACTGTATCAGTTTTGTGTGAAGCTGAATCCACCATATTGGTGATTGTCACAAAAGGGTCTATCTTCGTTTTCTTGTTTCCACAGGACACCAAGAAAACAAGAAGACACAGCCCCAATCCTATTTTCCTCATTCTTTACCGGACCATAAAGGTCACTTATTTAGTTTAGCTCTTAATTTCTCAAGCATATCCACTGTCATGGATTCTAAATCATATTGCGGTTTCCAGTCCCATTCTTCGCGGGCACAAGTGTCATCCAGACTGTCGGGCCAGCTGTCGGCAATGGATTGCTTCAAAGGGTCAACCTCATATACCATTTCAAAATCGGGTACGTGCTTCTTTATTTCCTGGTAGATCTGTTCCGGATCGAAGCTCATGGCAGCAATATTGAACGCATTCCGGTGCTTCAACCGTGCCGGAGCCGCTTCCATCAATGAGATAGCCGCATTCAGTGCATCAGGCATATACATCATATCCATATAAGTGCCCGGCTTCAAAGGACATACAAATTTCTCACCTTTTACAGCGGAATAATAAATATCCACTGCATAGTCGGTAGTTCCGCCACCCGGAGGGGTTACATTGGAAATGATTCCCGGAAAACGTACCGCACGGGTATCCACTCCATATCTTGTGTAATAGTAATCACTGAGCAATTCAGTAGTCACTTTCGTCACTCCATACATCGTGCGGGGACGCTGAATCGTATCTTGCGGTGTCTGCACATGAGGCGTAGTTTCTCCAAACGAGCCGATAGAGCTCGGAGTGAACACTGCGCAACCATATTCACGCGCTACTTCCAGCACGTTCCACAGTCCGTCAATACCGATTTTCCAAGCCATAGCCGGACGGCTTTCAGCTACTACCGACAGCAAAGCGGCCAGATTATAAATCGTATCAATCTTAAACTGTCGTGCCACAACTTCAATAGACTGACGGTCCGTAACGTCGGCGATAGCCGATGGCCCCGATGCCTTCAGCTCCCCTTTGGGCATAGCACTCGGAATGTATCCAGCTATAACGTGGTCATCACCATAACGTTTACGCAACTCCAACGTGAGTTCCGAACCTATCTGTCCGGTAGCTCCAATTACCAAAATATTCTTCATACGACTTATTTATAAGGTGCTCCATCCTTAGAGACCCGCAAATATACATACTTTTTTTTCATTATTCTATCATTTTGCTATTGTTTATTTGAAGAAAAATCGTGTCCTTTGTATCGTCTACTATTAAGAAGACAAACTTTTAAATTATAAAGCTATGTACGGGAAAATGAAAGAACACCTCAGCAACACGCTTGCTGAAATTAAAGAGGCGGGACTCTATAAAGAAGAACGCCTGATTGAGAGTGCACAACAAGCTGCTATCAACGTAAAAGGGAAAGAAGTGCTGAACTTCTGCGCCAACAATTATCTGGGCCTGTCCAACCATCCGCGACTGATTGCCGCCGCCCAGAAAATGATGGATCACCGTGGCTACGGTATGTCTTCCGTACGCTTCATCTGCGGCACGCAAGACATTCACAAGGAACTGGAAGCTGCCATCTCCGACTACTTCAAGACGGAAGACACCATACTCTATGCTGCTTGCTTCGATGCCAACGGTGGTGTATTCGAACCGTTATTCACAGAAGAAGATGCCATCATTTCCGATTCTCTGAACCACGCTTCCATCATCGACGGTGTACGCCTGTGCAAAGCCAAACGTTACCGTTACGCCAATGCCGACATGACCGAACTGGAAAAATGCCTGCAGGAAGCTCAGGCACAGCGTTTCCGTATCATCGTGACGGACGGTGTATTCTCTATGGATGGCAATGTCGCCCCGTTGGACAAGATTTGCGACCTGGCAGAGAAATATGACGCGCTGGTTATGGTAGACGAGTCGCACTCCGCAGGTGTGGTAGGTCCTACAGGACATGGTGTGAGCGAATTATTCAAGACTTACGGACGCGTGGACATCTATACCGGAACGCTGGGCAAAGCCTTCGGCGGCGCTATGGGCGGATTCACTACCGGACCGAAAGAAATCATCGACCTGTTGCGTCAGCGCAGCCGTCCGTACCTGTTCTCCAATTCAGTAGCTCCGGCCGTGATAGGTGCAAGTATCGAAGTGTTCAAGATGCTGAAAGAAAGCAACGCACTGCATGACAAACTGGTAGATAACGTAAACTACTTCCGCGATAAGATGACAGCCGCCGGCTTCGACATCAAGCCGACGCAGAGCGCCATTTGTGCCGTGATGCTGTATGATGCCAAATTATCTCAGGTTTATGCGGCACGTATGCAGGAAGAAGGTATTTATGTAACCGGATTCTACTACCCTGTAGTTCCGAAAGATCAGGCACGCATCCGCGTACAGATTTCGGCAGGGCACGAGAAAGAACATCTGGATAAATGTATCGAGGCATTTATTAAGGTAGGAAAAGAACTGGGAGTATTATCGCGCTAAGGCACGATAATGTAAATTGAGAATTGAAAATTGGAAAATAGCTGCGCAATAAATGCTCTTGTCATTATGCCGAATGGTATTTCTCAATTCTCAATTCTCAATTTTCGGAAGTATCACTGTAAACCGGCTCCCCTTCCCTTGCTCCGACCACAGTTCAATCCTCCCCTGCAACTTTTCCATAATCACCTGGCAGATAGAAAGTCCCAGGCCCGTACCTTGTGAGAATTCATCCTGTTTATAGAACCGGTTGAAGATCATCTTCTGCTCGGCATACGGAATGCCGCAACCTGTATCTTCCACATAAACCGCCACTTCCGAAGTATCAGGCAGATAGCGGTAACCCAGTTTGATATACCCCGAAGGAGTAAATTTAGAAGCATTATTCAGGAAATTCGTAAGCACCTGTATCAACCGGCCCTTATCCACATTTATCTTTACCGATACCGTATCTTTCTCTTTAATAAATTCCAACTGTTCCGGTATCAACATCTGATGGGTCAGATAGACTTCATCCACCAACTCAGCCACTCCGCACGGAGCAAACTCAAAGGACATATACCCCGATTCGAGCCGCGAAAGTTCCAGTATATCGTTTATCAGCGTCAACAGCAAATCACTGTTCCTATTGATAGTCTTGATATATTCACAACGCTCATCCGGTTCCAGATCCTCATCAGCCGCCAGAATATTGGAAAAGCCGACAATCGCATTCAGCGGTGTACGAATCTCATGGCTCATATTCGCCAGGAACGACTGTTTCAGCTCGGCCTTTTCCGCCAACAGACGCGCCTCTTCCAGTTCATGTTCATGGTCTTTAATATCCTGTATGTTCAGCAGCAATCCGGCGGCTTTATATCCTCCATTCGGCAATGCAATGGTCTTGTAGCGGAATTCCCACCACTGATACCCTTTTCCGTTAAAATCGCAACGCGCCTGCACCGCCACTTTACGAATCATGGATATTTTCCTCCAGTTTTCCCGCACCTCATCCCAATGCTCCGGATGAATGAAATTAATCAGTTTCTCGAATGTGAGCACCTTCGACCTCATTCCCTGTGATTTCCAGAAGTCACTCTCAAAAATGAAATAATCATTCTCCAGCTTCCATGCATACGTATCGCTCCCCTCAATGGCAAGCGCCAGTGTCTCTTTCTCATCTTCCAGCGCATTGAGAGCTTTCTTTTTTCTCCCCTGCTCCCGCCGGTAAAGAAAAAACAACAAGACAAACAACGTAAGCAGCAAAACCACAACCGAAAAGACAATTCCTCCCCACAACAGAGGATGGTTCTTGCTGAACGGGATATGGATAATGGAGTACTTTCCGGGAATATCCGCTTTCGAAAGCCCCCTTTGCACCATCACGTCCCAATCTACCACATATTCTTTAGCGCTATTTGCAATGGGCATATCCAAAGGCTTCTCACCATGCAGAATCCGGACGGCAGCATCCACCATCTCCCCCACTTGTATGGAAAGAGTAGTGATATAGCCGCCCAGCAATTTTTCGCCATAGCCAAATCCTTCATTGATGGCCGTCAGGCTAGGACTGGAACAGATATTTCCAATATTAACAGTCGTGAAATCCCTTTTCAATTGAAGATAACACCTGTCTCTTGTATATTGGCTTAAACTCCACAAAAGTCCGGCATCCGAATGATCCTCCTGAACCCGGACAGCAATCCCCGCAAAATAAGTATAGCTCTCATCCTTCACAAATTCCCTCCACTCCCTGGTGTTCAAAACTTTAGAATTCATGAATCCTTTCACCTTCTTGCCTTCCAACTGTTCCCGGGCATCCTGCCTTATCTGTTTATCCAGATAAGTGGTGTCAATGAGGGTAAAGAGGTGGGTTCTCTTCCCGAACAGCTCTTTCACAACCTCAATATTCTCCATAAAATCTATTTTATCACGAAATCCGGTCACATTGGTATACTGCTTTATAAGCGACCAGTTGGGGTAATTCACTCCACCGAACACAATAGGCACTTCTTTTACCAGCGGATGCCCGCACTTCAATAACGAATAGGTGGCCTGATCTTCATTGATCAGTATGACCTCCGGCTTCCAGTCTTTGGAAACCTCGTCCAACAAGGAATACATCCGCAGAAGCTCCTCCTTTTCCTGATAAGCTTCACAATCCAGATAGAGTGTACGGACATCAGCATCCACCTCTTTCTTCCGGAAAGATTCAGCAATCATTTTATTGAAATCGGGATAAGCAGCATAGGTTTCTTCGTAGGAGTGCACAACCAGTATTTTTCTAACTTCTTTCTCCGAGCAACTACCCAGAAAAAAGCAAGCCGACGCTAACAGAAAGAGTAATATAAAATTGGTTTTACTCATAAAGCATAGTAATTCATGGCACGTGTCATTTAAAGTAAAGCAAAGGTAAATCAAAACATCGGAATGGCAAAGACGAATATAAAAAAAAGCTGCTTGAATTTTTCAAGCAGCTCCTTCACTTTAGCAATTTATATCAAAAAGATTATTAACGTTCGCCTAATTTCACATCTACAAAGAAGATACCCGTAGCACCGGCTTTCTTAATCATGTCAACGATACCCGCAGCCGTAGCTTCCTCTTCCACCTGTTCGCGGACAAATCCCCACAGAAAGTCCTGAGTTGCTTTATCTTTTTCGGCAGCAGCCACATCAACCAGCTTGTCAATCATTTCAGACACACGGCATTCGTGTTTGTAGACCTGTTCGAATACTTCCAGCGGAGTGCCGAAGTCATTGGGAACAACGTCCAGCTTATCAACCTTGGCTTTACCGCCACGTTTGATTACATAATCAGCCAACGCACAAGCATGTTCGTTTTCTTCCGCCCATTGTTTCTTCAACCAATGTGCCATGCCACAGAAACCTTCTTTCTCCATATAGAAAGACATAGCTAAATACATGTTAGCCGACCACATTTCAGCCGTAATCTGCTCGTTAATTGCATTCTGTAATTTTTCAGTAATCATAATCGTATTTTTTAATTAATTTGAAATCATTACAAAAGTAACAATGACACACATACTTTGTTCATCTGATAACATTTTTTATATAAAATATTCAGGATTCACCGGCATTTCACTCAGAATGTCCGCGGCATCGAAGCAAGGACACTGTTTTATCCACTCTTCCGGCTCTATTTCCCCGTTATGATTCAGGTCGGGACTGAGGTCGCGATGGCCCACCACACGACTACCGAGGTAATCTTTCAGCAACAACAGAACGAGTACCCGAAGAGAATGTTTCTGAAAGTCGGTCCGGGTATCGGCAGGACGGCCATCCGCATCCAGACCGCCTTCATAGCAGATTCCTACCGAACTCCCGTTGTAACCCTTCACGTGGGCACCGGGAATCTCTATCGCGCGAAGGGTTTTGATGTCTCCGTTCTTCCTTATATAAAAATGATAACCTGCGCCGGAGAAGCCCCGACGCAGGTGGTCTGCGGTTAAGTCATGTTCCGTATAGCAACGGTCAGCGCGGGTGGCGCTGCAATGAATGACAATTAAATCAATTTTTCGCATGAAAGTTTTTTTAGTTATTTCCTGTCATGGCATGGGCACTCAGTGCGCCCAACATGGCAGAAGCCAAAGCGATTACGACTTTCAGAATGGCATCCCAGGAAATTTTCTTTTTCATAATTAAAATAGGTTAGTGATTAGTACTTCAAATTCTAATGCTTCCGGTGTCAGGATCAGCCCAGCGGATTTTCATCCACGCCGCCCCCACTGCCTCCGGTGTTGCCTCCTTCTGACGATCCGCCTTCTTTATCGTCCGGTTTCTCCAGAGTGAAGCTCACGTTTGCCGGGCTTCTCGTGGTTGCGGTTGTCCCGTTCACCAGGCGCAACTCTTTGTCCGGTACGAAACGTATATTCACCCGTTTGATATTTCTCACCGTACAATTCTCCGACTTCTCCACGCCCGAGCAGCGGAAAGTCATGTGAAACGTTCCCAGTTGGTTCAACTTCACCTTGTCTCCATTGGCAAGATTTGCCTGGATTTCCTCCACCATAGCTTCGATGACGTGTTTCACATCGCCCTTGGTCATGGCACAATTCTTCTGGATATTGGCAGCCAGTGTGTCAATGTCCACCGTGCCGCACGTGCCTGGTTTCTGACGAAGATAAAACAACATTGCCGAGTCCTTGTCACTCACGATTTTTCTACGCTTAAAGCGTTCTACAATTACATCCATAAAATAAAGGTTTAGGTTAAAAAAACATTCTGTAATGCTTATTATTAAGCACATCACAAAGATACAACATTCAGAAGCCGAAGTCAAGTTTTCCGCCATTTATTTATAAATTATTTTCCTCCAAAACTCAATCAATATCTAATATTTAATATTTAACAATGCAAATCAGGGGTTAAAACAGATTCATAACTGTACAGAAATGAATCAAATGATGATTTAGCGCAGCCCAAGCCTGAAAGGCTTTTATCTTATAGCCCAGGGCAACGCCCTGGGTAATGGATGGCCTCACAATCTTACGCCCTGTAAGGGCAAAAGCCGATGTGTGCTGTTATGCCCTTACAGGGCGCAGGGATAAACATTACTCAATTCCCAGGGCGCTGCCCTGGGCTATAAGATAAAAGGCTTTCAGCCTTGAACTGCGCAATGAATGCCTGCTCTGTTCAAATCCCGTCAGGACTGAACAAAGCATTTTGTTTACCCAACGGCATCACTCAAAACAAATATACTGGCTGATTCTTTCTAAATCCGCTTCCGTAAATTCCTCATGGAGAGAGAAAGGTTTAAGGCTTGTCAGCGAGCCTTTTTTCTTACGGTATTCTACAAATGCCTTGGCCTGATAGAAGTTGATATAGGGGTGGGAACGCAACCTGTCTACGCTGGCGCGGTTCAGATTGATACGATGAATACTTGCCGGCTTTATACTGAACCAATCTTGCAACAGCCGGTCGTCGAGATGGATATCCCTCAATTGCTCAATACGATAAAATCCACCTAACTGTTGTCTGTAACCCACGATCAAGCGGGCTATACCGCTTCCGATGCCGGGTATCTTTTTTAGTTCGGTGGTGTCGGCAAGGTTCAGATCGATTACAGTGCCGGATGCATACTTTATATTTTCTATTGCTGCAGGTTGGTGGATGTATAATTGTGGTGTGTTGCGAATTGTATCTTCCGGAGCAATGTATATATAAGCTGAAAGAACAGCATATTGTTCCTCCGTCATGCCATATATCTTTTTGAAATCTTCCGCTTTCCGGAACTTGCCACCTTTGGAACGGTAATGCAAAATGTTTTTAATCATCCAGGCAGGTAAACCTAAATGCCGGAATGCGGTTGAGTCTGCCCTGTTCGGATTGAACGGTGTCAGAACTACGGGAGTACTTTCTTCCTCTCGTTCATAAGAGGTGTATTGTTTCTTCCGGGGCGATGCTTCCTCTTCCAGTGAAGCTATGAATTCCTCGTATTCCTGCCGGACAGTGGCTTGCTCCGCGATATCAATCGGAGAAATGTTGCCTCTTTGTTGCCACACTGATATAAAATATCCGGAGAGAAGAACGATACCTATTGCGACTATGAGCGCCAATATGCCTCGTCTTTCTCCCCGGGAGAAATAAAAGAAATCTTTGAATGGATTTTGCATCTTCCTACAACTTCAGAAATCCTAACTCTTTGATGAAGATGAGTGAAATTGCTATTGGAGCTATAAACCTCAATATGAATATCAGCAGTTTGTAGAACGTTACTTTCAGTGTCCCGTTATTGCTTACCTCTTCCCAGACTATCTTCTTGTTCAGATACCAGCCGGTGAAAAGGGAAATGCACAGGCCACCTAACGGTAACATAATCTTAGCCGTAACGAAGTCGAACAAATCGAACAGGTTCAGGCCGAATATAGTGTAATCTCTGCCTACCCCCAGCGAGAGCGAGCATAAGATACCTAAAAACATACAACCGCCCGTCACGATACTTGCCGCACGTTTACGGCTCAGATGGAATTCTTCGTGCAGATAAGCCGTCACTACTTCGTGCATGGAAATGGTGGAAGTGAGTGCGGCAACCGCCAGAAGGACATAGAACATGACGGAGAATATATATGCCAATAAAGGTATACCGCTAAAAGCCTGTTGAAATACATTCGGCAACGTTATAAAGATGAGGCTCGGCCCTGCATCGGGCTGGATGCCTACCGAAAATGCTGCCGGGAAGATGATAAGTCCTGCCAATATCGCAACGAATGTGTCGATGATGCTGACACTGAAAGCTGTCTTCGTCAGATTCGTGTCTTTCTTGAAATAAGACGCATAGGTACAAAGACATCCCATTCCCAGACTTAAAGAGAAAAAGGCTTGTCCCATAGCGCTCAGGAATACGTTCGCATTCACTTTATCCCATTCGGGTTTCAGCAGAAACTTCAGACCTGCGCCCGAACCCGGCAATGATATGGAGCATGCCGCCAGTATAACCAGCAAGACAAACAACATCGGCATCATAATCTTGGCAGACTTTTCAATACCTTTTTCCACTCCTTTTACGATGATGAAATGGGTGGCAAGGAGAAAGAGCATCAACCAGATGACCGGCCGCCAGGGATTTGCGGAAAAAGAATTGAAGGTATTGATATAATCGGCTGACGTTTTTCCGGCAAAATTATCCGTAACTGCCTCACCGATGAACTCCAACGTCCATCCGGCCACTACCGAATAATAGCTCAGAATCAGGAATCCCGCCAATACCCCCATACGGCCCACCCAACGCCAGTGTGTGCCCGGTGCCAGTTTCTGATAAGCTCCTGCTGTGTTGGCGCGCGAGTGACGGCCGATAAGGAACTCGGATACCATGATCGGAATCCCTAAAATAAGTACGCATGCCAAATAGATGAGAATAAACGCGGCACCGCCGTGATTGCCGGTCTCATAAGGAAACCGCCAGATATTTCCCAGGCCGACTGCGGAACCTGCCGAAGCAAGTATGACGCCTAATTTGCTCCCAAAGTTGGCTCTATCATTTTTCGTCATAAAAAAAGTAGATTTTTCTTTCATTTCGTTATTATTCTCTACTAAAACATGCAAATATAGAAAATGTTCTGTACTTTTGTGCACAAATCGATTCTAAATTGAGATATGCTATACTATATTAAGAAATATCCGGCATCGTTACTGATTATACTGACAGTGATTTATTTGTCGTTTTTCAAACCGCCAACAACGGATTTAAGTAATATTCCTAATATTGATAAAATTGTACATGTTTGTATGTATCTGGGTATGTCCGGCATGTTGTGGCTGGAATTTCTCAGGGCACATCGGAGAAATGATTCTCCTTTGTGGCATGCGTGGGTAGGGGCATTCGTGTGCCCGGTGCTGTTCAGTGGAATAGTGGAGTTGTTGCAGGAGTATTGCACCACTTACCGTGGTGGCGACTGGTTGGATTTTGCGGCGAATACCACAGGAGCAGTTATCGCTTCGCTGATAGGTTACTTCGTTCTGCGTCCGCGGATGATGAAGAAATCGTAACCAGGTGGTGATTGATTATAGATAATCAATCACCGTATTCAGTCTGATTCCATTCGAACCTTTGATAAGAATGGTTTTCCCGTGAGGTTTGCTTTGCTTCAATACTTCGATAACTGCGGCGGCATCCGGGTAGGTCGGGAAACTGTGTCTGGCTGCGGCAAACTGTTCGCCTACCAGCATCACATCCTCAAAACCACATTCCGTGAGGAAATCTGCAATCTTCTGATGCTCTTCCGGTCCGTCCTTTCCCAATTCTCTCATATCTCCCAATATCAGCATCTTGTTTTCGACTTTCATATTGTGGAAGTTGGCAAGCGAAGCCTGCATGCTGGTGGGATTGGCGTTGTATGCGTCGATGATAAGCGTATTGTCTGCGGTTTGCTTCAGTTGCGACCGGTTATTCTGTGGGGTATAAGCGGCTAATGCAGCATCTATTTTTTCCGGCTCTACACCAAAGAAACGGCCGATGGTAATGGCGGCCAGCGCATTCGGGAAGTTATATTCGCCGATAAGCTGTGTCTGCACTTCGTGGCGTTCACCCTCCTTGTCCGCTTTCCATTCAAAAGCCAGATAGGGGGAATTGCCTGTTACGTGGCCGCTGATATACAATCCGTCTTTGCTTCCATAAGGGATCTGATTTAATCCTCCGGCTATCTCTTTCAGATATGCGTTGTCGTGGTGGATGAAGATGGTGGAATTGCCACGTTCGCGGAGGTAATCGTATAGCTCTCCTTTGGTTCTGATGACTCCTTCGAAAGAGCCGAAACCTTCCAGGTGTGCCTTGCCTACGTTGGTGATGATGCCATAATCCGGTTCGGCTATGTCTACCAGTTCTTTGATGTCTCCCGGATGGCTGGCACCCATTTCTATGATGCCGAGTTCATGTTCCGGTTTCAGGCGCAACAAAGTAAGGGGGACACCGATGTGGTTGTTCAGGTTTCCCAGCGTATAAAGTATATTATAGGTCTGCGAAAGGACAGCGGCCATCAGCTCTTTGGTAGTGGTTTTCCCATTGGTGCCTGTGATGCCGATGAGGCGGGTGCCCAGTTGGCGGCGATGGTAATTGGCAAGCTGTTGCAGTGCGTGCAGGCAATTGTCTACTAATATATAACGTGAATCTCCTGCCGGAACGTGTTCGGCTTCGTCTGCTACGACGTAAGCACTGCCGGCTTCGAGTGCTTTGGCGGCAAAGGCATTTCCATTGAAGTTATCGCCTTTCAGGGCGATGAATAAAGAACCTTTGGGGCAGTTGCGACTGTCGGTGGTCACGCTGCTGCATTCCTGAAATATCTTGTAAAGGGGGGTGATATCCATAACTGTCTCCTTATTTGAAACGTTGTTATACTCTGTTGTCTAAAACGTTGCAAAGATAGATATTCTCCGCTACAGTGGTACGTTTAGGGTGAAATGTTTTTATTCTTTTAGAGGTAAAGTCAGGACGAAGCGGCAACCTGTGGTATAGGTTGAGTCTACGACAAGCGTACCACCCATCTTTTCGGCAATCATCCGGCTGATGGATAAGCCCAATCCTGTGCCGGGAACAAATGTATCCAGCTTGGTGAAGCGCTCGAATACGGCTTCTTGCTTATCCGCCGGAATGCCGATGCCCGTATCGGCCACACTGAACAGAATCTTTTTCTCTTCTTCGCGGATATGGTATGTGAGGGTGATGCTGCCTTCTTGTGTGAACTTTGCCGCGTTTTGCAGGAGATTCATCAGTATCTGCGAGATACGGTCGGGATTTGTCTGCATGGTGAAATTCTCACGTTCGGGGATGAATGTCAGTTGCACATCCGGTTTCAGTTTGAAGCGTATTTGGTCGATGCAAGTCTGGCAGACACCGGTGATGTCTGCAATGGTCTGTGTGGGTATATCCCGTTCGCCATCCAGATAGGAGAGGTCGAGTACATCATTGACGAGTTGCAGGAGGTTGGTGCTGTTCTGCTCGATGATGTGGGCATACTCTTTCGTGTCGTCATTATCGCTGAAGTAGCTGCTGAGTATTTGTGAGAAGCCTACGATGGAGTTGAGTGGCGTGCGTATTTCGTGGCTCATATTCTGTATGAATTCCGACTTCATGCGGCTGCCGTCTTCCGCTTGCTCTTTGGCATATTTCAATGCTTCCTGTGAGAGGAGCAGTTCGTTGTTCTTCTCGCTAAGTTGCTTTTGGGATATGCGCAAGCGGCCGTTAAGGAGATGCTCGCGGTAGAAAATAATGAGACCGAGGGTCAGTAACGCTATCAGGAAGATGATGATGCGTTGTTTGTTTACCAAATCGCGTTGCTGCATCTGCTGTTGCAATTCGCTCTTTTCCAGTTTCAACCCCTCCACACCGAGCATGGCGGAGAATTCTCCCAATGTGATGTCTTCATTATGTATCTGTGCCGAGTCATTCAGCTGATAATATTCCATGAAATATCTGGCGGCATTGACCATGTCGCCCATATAATAATATATTGAAGCACGATTGAGCGTTGCGTCCATATTGTTCTTCCTATTCTTCCCAAAGGTAGAGAGCGAATAATTCAAGGTTTTCAGGGCCTTTTCGTATTGTTTCGTCTGCGTATAATATCTCTTTAATACTTCATAATACTCCTGGAGATTTTTCCGCACTTCTTTTTTTGTATCGGATAAATGTTTTGCTTTTTCCAGATATTTCCAAGCCTTGGAAAAGTCTTCGACGACAAGGTAATACTGGGCGAAACGAACGTAATTATAAAACTCTTGTGTACTGCTGTAGAGGCATGAAGCGCTTTTTTGCAGGCTTTCATAGGCTTTTTCGGTTTCTCCCAATTCACAATAGAGGTTGGCCAGTACAGAATAGGAAGTGGTCAGGTTGTATGTGTCCAGGCCATATTTCAGAATAATTTCTATCTCTTTCTTTTTATTGTCTACAGCCAGGTTGAACAATCTTTTGCACTGGTAGATTGTGCTGAGAACATTGTAGGCGCCGGCTATACCGTCCATATACTTTTCCTGTTCGGCTTCTTTCATCATCTTGTTCGCTTCGTACAAGGCAATGTTATATTGGTATTGCTTGATGTGGAAGTTGATGAGCCGTTTGCTCCATACGAAGTAGTAATATTTGGGCTGGTGGGTTTTGCGGGCGAAATCCTTTACTACATCTACATAGTGGCTTATGCTATCTCCTTGCGTTCCCTGGAAGTAGTAGAAATCCAGTTTATTGCACAATGCCACTGCCTGCATGCGTTGGTCATTCCTCTGAACTGCCATCTGGAAGAGGGTATCTGACATTTGCATGATAATGGGAGAACTCATTTCGGCTTTGCAACGGAGATAGTAAACGTATAATGTACTATCTACATTGTATTCTTTCTGCGTGTCTCTTTGCTGTCCTCGCATCGGGAGGCTGCATAATGTCGTGAGGCAGAGCAAAACAGTAAGGATATGCAAAGATGTCCTCTTTGTTTTCATAGTTGATTATTAATGCACTTTCCGCAAAGTTAATTTATCTTTTTTGAAACTAAAAGACTTTGTGGTATTTTGTTTGTGTTATTTCAGGGGTAAAGTTAATACAAAGCGGCATCCTCCGGTATATTTGCCGTCAAGCGTGAGACTGCCGCCCATTTTCTCCATAATGAGACGCCCGAGTGCAAGCCCCAGTCCGGTTCCTGTGGAGAATGTGTCTATTTTGGCAAAACGCTCGAATACAAAATCCTGTTTGTCTTGGGGGATTCCGATACCGGTGTCCGTTACGCTGATCGTCAGGAGTTTTTGTTTGGGATTGGTATGCCAGGCAAGTGTGATGCTGCCTTTTTCTGTAAACCTGGCTGAATTGTGGAGCAGGTGTGATATCACCTGGGTGAGACGTCCGGGATTAGTGTGTACGTAAACCTCTTCCTGCCCCGGTTCGTAAACCGGTTCTACTCCGGGTTTGAACGAATTTTTCGTCTCTTCCATCCATTGCCGGCACAATTTGCCTATTTCAACTTTCGTATCGGTCAGGATAGGTGTACCACTGTCGAGGTTTGCCAGTTCGAGCACATTGTCCACCAGTTGGAGCAGATGGTTGCTTCCCTGTTCGATAATATCAGTATATTCTTTCGCTTCTTCATCTTTTCCGGAGATGCTGCCGAGTAATTGCGAGAAGCCGACAATGGAATTCAGTGGAGTGCGTATCTCGTGGCTCATGTTCTGTATGAACTCCGTTTTCATACGGCTGGCGCTTTGCTCCACATCTTTGGCGCGGCGCAGAATCTTGTTCAACCGTACCTCGCGGAAGAACATGAATGCGAAACTTGCCACGATAATGCATAAGAGGATGATGAGGCGCCGCCGGTTTTCCAGTTGAATTTCCTGATTCTTCCGTATCAGTTCTTTGTTCTCCTGATTCAGTTGCTCCATTCCCAGGATGGTGGCAAATTCTCCTGCCGATCTGTCTTCCTGGATGCTGCCGAGTGAATCACTGAGCAAAAACGCATGTTCATAATTGTCAATGGCTTTCTGATATTCCTTTTTGCTGGCATGAATGAGGCCGAGCCTGCGATATGCGATTGGAGGAATAAACCCGTTTTGCTTTAAAATCCCAAATGACTGTGTCTGCATTGCCAGGGCTTTGTCATATTCACCTATCTTCATGTAGTAGTCGACGGCAGCTTCCAATAAGTGTGTCAGGCGCTTGGCCTTTAGTTCTGTGTTGCTGTTGTAAAGCTGCGTTGCCTCTTCCAATACCGTACCGGCTTTGGGCAGGTCTTCTACATGAACATAATAACGGAGAGTGGCGCACAGGAGATAGCCTTGCTGCATTTCATTGATTATGTATTTTTTAGCTTCTTCGATAGCTTCCCAGGCCTTTTGGGGGGCATTATTTTGCAGGTGACAATTACTTAATTCGAGATACTTATTTGCCAGATTATATTGGTTCATATTGTATTTCAAGGTCATATCTATCAGTTTTTGGGCATACAAAGCAGCCTGTTTATAGAGTTCCTTGCTCTGATAGATGCGGAATAATGCCTGGTAACAGTTTTGCATACCGTCAATCTCTTCCCGGCTTTCAGCCTCTTTTTGCATTTTGTTGGCTTCATAAAGCGCCAGGTTGAATTTCTTTTGTTTGGTGTAGTAGGTGATGAGGCGGTTTGCCCATGCAAAATAGTAGTATTGGGGCTGGTCGGTCTTTAGGGAAAAGTCTTTGACTGTATTGGTGTAGAAAATCAGGCTGTCTTCCTGTCCTTCGAAAGACGGGCTGAAATAAAAATGGTCTACTTTAGTGGAGAGGGCTACTGCCTGCATACGTTCGTCTCCCTTTTCTTTGGCCATTTGAAAAAGGGTATCCAACTTTTGCATGACGGAAGGTGATGTCACTTCTGTCCTACAACGCTGGTAGTAGACAAATAATGTACTGTCTACGTGATATTTTTCTTGTTCGTTTGTTTCTTGTCCGCAAACTCGCCCGGGAGTAAGCAACCAGAATAATAGTAGGAAAAAAGATGCCGCTCCGGCACTCCTGCATACCTTCATAGTTTACTACTTCTTTCGATTAGTTGTCAATACTGAGCAAAGTTAATTTGTTTTTTTATATTTTATGCAATTGTGATACTCTTTTTTGGCTACATTTGCAAAGTATAAACGAAAAAGGACTAACCATGGAAGCAGTATCCTCTAAATATATCAATATCAACGGTTCTTTGCTCGACCTTTCCACTCCCCGTGTCATGGGTATATTGAACGTGACCCCCGATTCTTTTTATGCCGGTTCCCGTATGCAGACTGAGGCTGAAATAGCCGGACGGGCCCGACAGATTCTGGACGAAGGTGCCGCGATTATAGATATCGGCGCCTATTCTTCGCGACCTAATGCGGAAAACGTTTCTCCCCACGAAGAGATGGAGCGGCTGCGCATGGGACTGGAAATTTTGCGTAAAACGCATCCCGAAGCTGTTATTTCCGTCGATACTTTCCGGGCGGATGTGGCAAAGATGTGTGTGGAAGAGTACGGTGTGGCGATCATCAATGATATTGCCGCCGGAGAGATGGATGCAGAGATGTTCCGTACGGTGGCGGAACTGAACGTGCCTTATATCATGATGCATATGCAAGGTACTCCGCAAAGTATGCAGCAACATCCGCATTATGACAATCTCCTGAAAGAAGTTTTCATGTATTTTGCCCGGAAGGTGCAGCAATTGCGCGATTTGGGTGTAAAGGATATTATTCTCGATCCCGGTTTCGGCTTTGGAAAGACAGTGGAACATAACTATGAACTACTGGCGCATTTGGAAGAATTCCGAATTTTTGAGTTACCTTTGCTGGTGGGTGTCTCCCGCAAGTCGATGATATACCGTCTGCTGGGAAATACTCCGCAGGATGCGTTGAACGGAACGACAGTGCTTGATACTATCTGCCTGATGAAAGGTGCCGACATCCTCCGGGTGCACGATGTGCGTGAAGCTGTGGAAACGGTGAAGATTGTGGAAGCAATGCGGGAAAACAGTGATAAGGTGACGGAGTGATATGGAAAGTCACCTCACTCATAATTAATAATTGAAAGTTCATAATTAAAAATTAAAGTCCGTGTTTTTTGATATTGGCGTAAAAGATATTATCGACGTTCTGTTGGTTGCATTTCTGCTTTACTATACGTATAAGCTGATGAAAGCTTCCGGTTCCATCAATGTGTTTACGGGTATTCTGATATTCATATTGATATGGTTGGTGGTATCCCAGGTATTGGAGATGAAGTTGCTCGGTTCCATCTTTGACAAGTTGGTGAGCGTGGGAGTGGTTGCACTGATTATTCTGTTTCAGGACGAAATACGGCGTTTTCTGCTGACGCTTGGTTCGCACCAGCATGCCAGCGCGTTGGTGCGCTTCTTTACCGGAAATAAGAAAGAGAATATGCAGCATGAGGAAATCATGCCGGTGGTGATGGCTTGCATCAGTATGGGCAAACAGAAGGTAGGAGCCTTGATTGTCATCGAACATAATTTCCCGTTGGATGATGTGGTGCGTACGGGTGAGGTTATCAATGCCGACATCAATCAGCGCCTGATAGAGAATATTTTCTTCAAGAACAGTCCTCTGCATGATGGCGCGATGGTTATCAGTAAAGGCCGTATTAAAGCTGCGGGATGTATATTGCCGGTATCGCACAATCTGGATATACCGAAGGAGTTGGGGCTGCGCCACCGTGCGGCGATGGGCATTTCCCAGGAGTCCGATGCGATGGCTATTATCGTTTCCGAAGAGACAGGTTCTATTTCTGTTGCCCACAAAGGACAGTTCTACTTGCGCCTGAATGCGGAAGAATTGGAGAGCCTGTTGACAAAAGAAAATTAAAGTCCGGTGTGACAAAATGGTAGTAAATGGCGTCTTATTGTACAGAATAGCAATAGCATAACATAGATAATTATTAGCAATCTTAAAGAATAAAAAGATGGATAGACGGAATTTCTTACGGATGGGGAGTTTGGCGGTATTAGGTTCGCTGGCTACTCCGTCACTTGCCTTGCCGGATACGGTACGGGGAGCTTTGGGAGGAACGGACAAAAAGTCTGCCGTAGATGCGGCAATGAACCATTTTGGTGTAACGGAAGCGGACTTGAAGAAAGTGCTGACCGTTGCCCTTGAGAAAGGTGGAGATTATGCCGACCTCTATTTCGAGCACTCTTTCAACAATAATGTCAGTCTGATGGACGGTAAGGTAAATAGTTGCAGTTCGAATATCGACTTCGGTATGGGAGTACGTGTATTGGCAGGCGACCAAAGCGGTTATGCTTACGTAGAAGGCGTGACTTTGGAAGAAATGCTGCGTGCGGCACGTACCGCTGCCCGTATCGCCTCTTCGGGCAAAGCCGGTAAACCGGTGGCGTTCAAGGAAAAAACGATTGAAAGAGACCGTTACTCCGTAGTGACCCCCTGGGAAGAAGTGAATTTGAAAGCTAAAATGCCTTACTTGCAGAAACTGAATGACAAGGTGTTCTCATTGGATAAACGCGTGCGCAAAGTGCAGGCCGGTCTGAGTGATAGCACTACCCATGTGCTGTTCTGCAATTCCGAAGGCGTCACTTACTATGATTACCGCCCGATGGTGTCCTATATGGCTTTCTGCGTGATGGAAGAGGATGGACGTATGGAAAATAATTATGCTACCCGTTCTTATCGAAAGGGTTTCGAATTCCTGTCGGATGATATTATTGAAGTTCTGGCACGTGAGGTGGTGGATAATACGGCAATTATGTTCAAGGCCATTAAGCCCAAAGGCGGTGAACTGCCTGTAGTGATGGCTGCCGGTGGTTCGGGTATTTTGTTGCACGAAGCCATAGGACATGCCTTTGAAGCCGACTTCAACCGCAAGAACACTTCCATCTTTGCCGACCAACTGAACAAGAAGGTTTGCAACGAACACATCAGTGTGGTAGATGACGGTACCATTCCTTTCAACCGTGGTTCTGTGAACTTCGACGATGAAGGTGTGGAAGGTCAGAAAACCTATATCGTGAAAGATGGTGTGCTGACCAGCTATCTGCACGACCGTATCAGTTCCAAGCATTACGGTGTGGCTCCTACCGGAAACGGTCGTCGCGATACGTTCCGCAATGTGCCTATTCCGCGTATGCGCGCCACCTATATGGAAGCCGGAAACATGAAAGAAGAAGATATCATCTCTACTGTGAAAAACGGTATCTATGCCTACCAGTTCACTAACGGACAGGTGCAGATCGGTGCGGGTGACTTTACTTTCTTCGTGAAGTTCGGCTATCTTATCGAAGACGGCAAGCTGACACAGCCCATCAAGGATATCAATATTATCGGTAACGGTCCGAAAGCATTGGCAGACATCACCATGGTGGCAAACAATGACCAGATAGATAACGGTACGTGGACGTGCGGCAAGGACGGACAATCTTGTCCCGTGACCTGCGGTATGCCATCGGCTTTAGTAAGTAAATTAACGGTAGGAGGAGAAAACTGATGATAACAGACGATAATAAAAAACTGGCTCAATGGGCGATGGACTTCGCTCTGAAAAACGGTTGTCAGGCAGCCAAAGTAATATTGTATGCCAACTCAAATACTTCTTTCGAACTGCGCGACGCCAAGATGGACCGCTTGCAGCAGGCTTCCGAAAGTGGTCTGGGAATAAATTTGTACGTGGACGGACGCTATGGTAATTATTCTACCAACCGTCTGGATAAGAAAGAGCTGGAAAGCTTCATTAAGAATGGTATCGAATCTACCCGTTACCTGGCTGAAGATGAATTCCGTGTGCTGGCTGATCCTGCCCGTTACTATAAAGGTGGTAAGCCTGACCTGAAAATGTTTGATGATAAAATCTTTGGCATCAATCCTGATGATAAGGTAGCCCGTGCCCGTGCTGCCGCTGAAGAGGCATTGGGCAAGAATGACCGTATCATCTCTGTGGAGACTTCTTACAGTGACGGTGAGAATGCTTCCTATCGTCTGATGAGCAATGGCTTCGAAGGAGAATCCAAATCAACTTGGTATTCGGTAAGCGCCAGTGTGGCAGTCAGGGGAGAGGGCGAGGCACGTCCGTCGGACTATTGGTATGAAAGTACACTATTCTATGATGCATTGCCGAAAACAGATATCGGCGCCAAGGCTTTGGAGCGTGTGCTGCGTAAGTTGGGACAGAAGAAGGTGAAGTCGGGTAAATATACAATGGTGGTTGATCCGATGAGTTCCGGTCGTATGTTGAGTCCTGTATTGAGTGCCCTTTATGGTTCTTCCTTGCAACAGAAGAATTCTTTCCTGATAGATAAGCTGGACCAGAAGGTGGCTTCTGATAAGTTGACGTTGATGGATGATCCGCACGTTATCGGTGCCAATGGCTCACGCTATTTCGATGGCGAAGGTGTGGCTACGGAACGCCGTCCGATTTTTGAGAATGGTGTGCTGAAGACTTACTTCTTCGATACCTATAATGCCAAGAAGATGGGGGTAGCGCCTACTATCAGCGGCCCGTCACGCCTGGTGCTGACTCCGGGAGATAAAGACCTGAACGGGCTGATTGCCGATGTGACTAACGGTATTCTTGTGACCGGACTGAATGGCGGTAACAGCAATAGCAATACCGGTGACTTCTCATACGGTATCGAAGGTTTCCTCATTGAGAACGGTAAGCTGACGCAGCCTGTCAATGAGATGAACGTTACCGGGAATTTCCTCACCTTGTGGAACTCACTTGCGGCTATCGGAAATGATGCGCGTAAAGATCGTAGCTGGCTGATACCTTCATTAGTATTTGAAGGAGTGGACTTCAGCGGTCTTTAAAGAAATAACCTTTTAAGATAAACATCCCGTTCTTTCCTGATTGATGTCAGAAAGGACGGGATTTTTAATTCAGCATCAAACTCATATACGCCTGTTCTGCCGAGAATACTTTTGCGGTCAATTGCCCGATGGTCAGTCGCTCGTGAGCTCCCGGGATACGTCTGTGGCTATACATGCACTTTCCCTTGTTCAGATAATAATAACCATTGTTGGCAGATAGCTGGTCATCAACGAGGTCGATATTCATTTCTTCTTCCGGGTGGGTGGCTGCATAAAGCTGAAGAACCGGTTTGGCTTGAATGATACGTATCATTCCTAAGTCGAAAGCAGGTTGACCTTTCGTGAGGGGCATGACGATATGAAGGATTTCTGTCTGCATGCTCTGGCAGATATAAGTAAATAGCAGACGTTCCGCTTCAGGAGTGTCAGATAGTAATTCGCCGATATGAAGAATGGAAGAGGTGTCGTCCGGATAAGCAACGGCAAGAGCCGCAATTCCTAACTCGTCTGATAAAGTGAAAATATATCCTTCACTTAATTCCAGATCGGCGAGAACCACACGGAAGTCGGCTTCCGTATGTTGTAGGCAGCAAGGACGTTCCTGCATTTTACGATTCAGGTAGCAATAGATGTCTTCGTTGTAGTCTGTGAAAGTCTGGAATTTCCAGGCAATGCCGGTAGGTGGAACGGGAGAGAAGGAATCTTTTCCGTCAGCAGGCAGGGTGAACGTACGCTTGCCATAGCGGAAAGCCGTTACATAGCCTGTACGGGCGTAATAATCGAATAACCACGGTTCGGCGGGGATAAGAGTGCTGAAAGCGATGTCATTACGATACATACGTCCGAATGCTTGTGAAAGCAGTTCGCGCATTACACCCCGGCTACGGTAATCGGGATGGGTGCAGGCACCTGAAATATAAGCTGTAGCTACCTTATTGCCACAAAAAGTCATGGGATAGGGGAGCATCTGTAAGGCAGCAATGACTTCATTGCCGCTTTCGATAGCGACGTTGACATCGTTGTTGTAACGGAGGCGAAAATACATATCCACAAACTCTTTGCTGTCATTGAAACAAAGTTTCCACAGTTTCCTTACTTTCTCACGCATTTCTCTTTTCTACTTAACTATATGTTGCTTATTACTTAATTGACTATACAAATATGGAGTTACCATTTCACAGGTTCTACGGGAGTCTCGTTCAGGCACGCCATATATTTCTCCAGAATGATGGTCGGCTGATAGGATAGCTTGGCTTTACGCAATCCTTCAATACCCAGGTCTTCTTCCCGGTTGACATAAATATATTGTTCGGGGATATGGTTGGCGAATTCATAGTTTATCATAGCGTAGGCACCATCAATACTGGTGTCGGCCTTTTCCACATGTACTCCGAATGTGTCCTGGTTGATAGGCATACCGAATGTGAAAGCTACAATCTTGCCGTCCACATGAAGGATGCCACCTGTCAGGCCGAGTGCCTCGAAATTGTGCAATGCGTAGATGAGGGCACGACGTTCGTTACCGGTACCTTCGTGCTGGTCGCAGTTATTCACTTTACACCATTCGGCTTCCAGATCAAGACATTCCCGGATGCGGTCGGGGGTGAGAGGGACGTATTCGTAATTGTAAGTCCGGCGGAACTTGTTGAGGTGGTTCCGTTTGGCCTGGAACTTTTTACCCGCTAATGTGGAGAGATCGGTACGCAGATACAGGTAATCGGCATAATCCCTGTCCGCTTCAAAGTGGAACTTGCCCGGCATGATGGCTTCCAGGTCTGCCCGCATACCTGCGCATACGCCAAGCATACAGAAGCGTTCACCTTCTTGTCCGGCGTCTTCTATCATATCTTCCAGTACTTTCTTTAAATCTCCGTTTCCTACCGGCATCATGTACACCAGTTTGTCGCCTGCCCAGAATTTCAGTATCAGGAATCCGTCCTGTACGGCAAATTGCGTATCGTAAAGGAAACGCCAGCTACAGAGGTTGGAAAATGAAAGGTCACAGTTGCGCCGAGGGCTGTTCTGCGTATAGGATGTGATGACTTCTTTGTCTGTAAGTTCGATGTCTTTAAATGATATCATATAGTCGTTTTCGTTAAGTTGATTACTTAGAATAACAAAGATAGGGAGAAATTGTTATAGCAGACCTAATAATCGTAAAATAGTTGGGGTGAGCAGGGCAGTGAAGATTCCATTTAGCGTCAGTCCGAGGCTGGCGTATGCTCCGTATTTGCTGCTGATGTCCATTGCGGTGGAAGTTCCTACGGCGTGGGCGGCGGCTCCCAGGGATAATCCTTGGGCAATGGGACTGCCTACACGGGTCAGTTTCAGGGTTTTGACGCCGACAATACTGCCTAACAAACCCACACAGACTACTACGGCAGCCGTTAATGATGGAATACCGCCCAATGTTTTGGCCACCTCCATAGCGATTGGAGTGGTGACGGATTTAGGGGCGAGCGAATAGATTATTTCCTGTGGCGCTCCCATCAGCTTGGCGATCACCACAACAGAAACTACTCCGATAATGCAACCTGCCAGTTGTGAAAGCAGGATGGGAACCAGTTGTTTCCTGATGGCTTCTAGCTGTAGGTAGAGGGGAACACCGAGGGCTACCACGGCCGGTTTCAGCCAGAATTCTATGAGATGCCCGCCTTTGTTGTAGGTGTCGTAGCTGATATGTGCCATTTTTAGAAAGATAATCAGGACGGCAATGGTCAGAAGAATGGGGTTGAGCAATAGGATGCCTGTTTTCTTTTGTAGCAGTTTGGAGAAGAAAAATACGCCAAACGTGACGGCTAACAGGAAGAACTCGTTGTCTAAGTAACTCATTTTATTTTACGTGTTAGTTGATGAACCCACCCTGTTACTACCAATACCAGCAGGGTGCTGACTAATGAAGCGATGACTATGGGCCAAAACTGGTCGGCAATGATGTCAAAATAAAGCATAAGAGCTACACCGGGTGGGATAAAGAAAAATCCCAGATTAGCAACCAGAAAGTCGGATAATCCCTGCACCCATTGCAGTTTAATCCAACCCAATTTCAGAAAAAGGGTGAGCAGCAGCATACCTATGATGCTGGACGGAAGTTTGATACCCGTAAGAAAAACAACCAATTCACCCAAAGCCAGGCATCCGAAAAGGATGGCGCATTGACGAATCATAATACTATAATACCTATTTGTTATTATTAAACTCGACTTCCTTCAGCCGAAAGGGGTTATAACTTCGTTGAAACCTTTCTAATAACCTGTCAGAAGCTGAATTGTTTACTGAAAACGCTGCAAAGTTAGGCATTTTGCAGCTTGGCTGTCACTGTTTACCGTGATATTTATTTCCATTTGTCTGGAGGCAATGAAAAAAAAAGACGCGATATATATATTATTAGAAATTTTTGCCTATTTTTGCGAGGAACAATGTATATAAAGTTTCAACATAAATATTAATCTTTTAAACAGGAAGAATATGAAAGAGAGTTTATTTATTAGCGCTTTAGTAGCGTTTGTTATGATGTTTTGTGTAAATGTGAATGCACAGGAAAAAGCGACTGGTAAGGCTTATAAGGACCTGAAGAAGCAAGAAAAAGTTTTGGATAAGGAATTGCAGAAAAAAGCTATCAAAGAAGCTCGTAAAGAAGCCAAGAAACTGGAAAAGGAAGGTTTTAAGACTCCGGTAGGCAAATTGCCTTTGGCTAAACAACTGGAAACAGCATGGGAAAAGCAGGCTGAACTGGATACGGAAGGTAACCCGTATTGGTATATCGCTTCTTCAAGAGCGGTAGGTGGCAACCAGTCGGCGGCTGCTTTGCAGGCAACCAATGCTGCAAAAATTGACCTGGCCGGTCAGATTCAGACCAAAGTATCTCAGTTGATTGAAGCTAAAGTAGCTAATGACGATATGGGGCAGGAAGAGGCTGCCAGCTTGTCAAGCGTAGTAGCTTCCAGCAAGAGTGTGATTTCTGCTACATTGGGCCGTACTATTCCTTTGGTGGAAGTGTACAAAACTTTGCCTAACAAGAATGTGGAAGTAATGGTGACTATCGGCTACAGTATGCAGTCTGCCAATCAGGCCGCTATCCAGGCTATCCGCAAGGAACTGGCTGCCAAGTCAGAAGAACTGGCTAAACAGTTGGATAAACTGGGCTATTAATAATTCCGTTTTCTAAAAAACAGATGGTGAATGAATAGGAACAACCTGATTGGGTGGATATTCCTTGTGATATGTATGACAACTGCTCCGCTGCACGCCCAGACCGTTAAGGTGAAAGGCGCGCAGGGACGTTGGCAGGTGAGTGAGGAGATTACGCTGAAAGAAGCGGAAGAACGCGCTTTTATGGAGGCGAAGAAGGAAGCCTTGCGCAAAGCCGGTGTCATGGAGAATGTGTGGTCTGTGTTCGGACAGATTTCGCAAGACAGCGGTACGGAATTTCATGAGGCGTATTCACAAATGAACGTGCTCGCGATTGGTGGAATGGTGAATGTCACTAATAAAAAAGTGGAGGAAGTATGGGATACGGATACCCGCAGCCTCTATAAAGTGGTGACTATCGACGCCGTAGTGCAGAAAGAGGAAAAGGTGGATAAGTCGTATGCGCTGGAAGTGAAGGGCGTTGCGAATCTATATAAGGAAGGAGATGTATTTACCTGTACGCTGAAAGTACACGGGACGGACTCTTATCTGAAATTCTTCTGGTTTGACAGCACCGGTGGTGCGTTGCTCTATCCTAATACTTATGAGCCCAACACTTTGTTGAAAGCGGAGAAGGAATATGGAATTCCTTTCAGTAATGCGGTGGATTATCGTATGGAAAAGCAAGGGAAAGAAAGTGAAAAAATCAACATGATGATGGTAGCTACCAAAGAAAATATTCCTTTTACGGATGAGGTGACCTATCAGAATGTGTTGAAATGGGTATATTCCATTCCTAATGACAAGCGTTGTGCCTTCTACGACATGATACTTATCAAGTAATGCATGTTTTATTTTTAACTTCTCTAAATCTATTATACAGATGAATAAGATGAAGTGTTTTTCGGTTGCTTTGACTGCTTTCTTCCTGTCGGCAGCGCCTTTGTGTGCGCAGGATATCGAGAAAGAATTTGATGATTTCGCGAAGCAGCAGCAACAAGAATTTGATGATTTCAAGAATAAGGCGGATGCGGAGTTCGAAACATTCCTGAGAGAAACGTGGCAGAAGTTTGAGGCGTTTGCCGCCATTCCGGCTCCTGAACGTCCCGAACCGCCCAAGCCGGTAGAGTTTGATAAGACGAAGCCGGCTATGCCTCCGGTGAACATAAAGCCTGCTGCGCCGAAAGTGCCGGATGCTCCTGTGCCAAGTATGGGCGATAAGGTGCCTGTGGACGTGAAACGTCCCGACTTACCGCCCATTGAGGATAAGCCCGCACCGGGTATATATGTGCCGGGAAAACCTTATACTCCTGTGTTGGTGGAAGTGCCTTCCGTAAAGCCGGGTAGTACGATTTACCGTACACCTGTGAATTTCTACGGCACTACGTTTGATGTGGCTTTGGAAATGGCGGAAGACCTTTCTTTGAAGGGAAATCGTGAATCTGACGTGGCGGATGCCTGGAAAACTCTTTGTAAGAGGAACTATGAACAGATGGTGAAGGATTGCATGACAATCAAGAAGGAAAAGAACCTGAGTGACTGGGCGTATTTACTTTTCACCAAGCAAATCGGAGTACAGTTATATGGTGCAGGAAATACAAACAACATCGTATTCTTGCAGATGTTCCTCTTGAATAAGTCCGGCTATAAGGTAAAGCTTGCCAAGATTGACGACCAGCTAAAACTAATGGTTGCTCCTGCCGGTACCATCTATGGCACACCTTATCTTACTATAGGCGGCAATAAGTATTATGTGTTCGAACCTACCCCGGGTGGCTCGATGGGCATTTATACTTATCGTCAGGACTTTGCCAATGCCAAGAACCTGGTATGCCTGAATATTGAAGGTATTCCTTCTTTCTATATGAATGAGTTTGAAAGGAGTCTGACTTCATCTACGGGTGCTGTGAAAGTACAGACGCAGGTTAATAAAAATCTGATAGACTTTTATTACGATTATCCGCAGTGTGATGTAGTGATTCACTATAAAACCCCGATGAGCGAGGAACTTCGTTCTTCACTTTATCCACAGTTGAAAACTGCCATTGAGGGTAAGTCTCAGAAAGATGCCGCCAACATTTTGCTCAACTTTGTGCAGACCGCCTTTGAATATCAGACGGACGGAGAGCAATTCGGATTTGAAAAGCCGAACTTCCCGGATGAGACATTCTATTATCCTTATTGTGATTGCGAAGACCGTGCGATGCTTTATTCCACTTTAGTGAGGGATTTGCTCGGCTTGGATACCATTCTTCTGGATTATCCCAATCATATTGCTTCGGCCGTCCGCTTCACGGAAGAAATCTCCGGTGATTATGTGGTGCTGGATGACGGCAGCAAATATTTGATTTGTGACCCTACCTATATCGGTGCACCGATCGGTGCCTGCATGGACCAATACAAACAAGTGGCTCCGGAAATCATCCGTTAGTGTTAAATTTTATAATAATTGCAGTTCGGGGTATAAAAATGCCCCGAATTGCAATGTTGATATTGCAAAATTGTGTACTTTTGCGGCGTGAATAACACGTCTACTGGATTTTTATACACAATTTATATATATGCAGAGATTAATTAATGAAATCGTTGAGCGGGCGAAAGCCGACCGCCAACGTATTGTTCTTCCCGAAGGTACGGAAGAACGTACTTTGAAAGCTGCCAATCAAATTTTGACAGACGGAGTTGCTGACCTGATTCTTCTGGGTAATCCGGATGAGATCAATGCTTGTGCAACGGAATGGGGACTTGGGAACATCAACAAGGCTACAATCATCGATCCGGAAAATCATCCGAAGAAAGAAGAGTATGCACAATTGTTGTGTGAACTGCGTAAGAAGAAAGGTATGACCATTGAGGAGGCTCGTAAGCTGGTGGTTAATCCGCTTTACCTGGGTTGTCTGATTATTAAGAATGGCGATGCTGACGGTCAGTTGGCTGGTGCACGTAACACTACGGGTGATGTGCTTCGTCCGGCTTTGCAAATCATTAAGACGACTCCGGGCATCACTTGTGTATCCGGTGCGATGTTGCTGTTGACACATGCTCCCGAATATGGAAAGAATGGTATTTTGGTAATGGGTGACGTTGCTGTTACTCCGGTTCCTGATGCTGAACAACTGGCACAGATTGCTGTCTGCACAGCCCGTACGGCTAAGGCTGTAGTAGGCATGGATCCGAAGGTGGCTATGCTCAGCTTCTCAACCAAAGGTTCTGCTAAACATGAAGTTGTGGATAAGGTAGTTGAAGCTGTGAAGCTTGCTAAGGAAATGGATCCGGATTTGGCTATTGACGGAGAATTGCAGGCTGATGCTGCATTGGTTCCGGAAGTAGGAGCGAGCAAAGCACCGGGTTCTGCCATTGCTGGTAATGCAAATGTACTGATTGTGCCGAGTCTTGAGGTAGGTAATATCTCTTATAAACTGGTACAGCGTTTAGGTCATGCAGATGCGGTTGGTCCTATTCTGCAGGGGGTTGCCCGTCCGGTGAACGACTTGTCACGTGGTTGCTCTATCGAAGATGTTTATCGCATGATCGCTATTACAGCTAATCAGGCTATTGCAGCGAAAAATCAAAAATAACCATTAAATCTGATATATAAAATGAAAGTCTTAGTTTTGAACTGCGGTAGCTCGTCCATCAAATATAAGTTGTTTGATATGGACCATAAGGAAGTTATCGCACAAGGTGGCATTGAAAAAATCGGCCTGCAAGGCTCTTTCCTTAAATTCACTTTGCCTAATGGCGAAAAGAAGATATTGGAGAAAGATATTCCTGAACATACCGTAGGAGTAGAATTTATTCTGGATACATTGACCAGTCCCGAATATGGTGCCATCAAGTCTTTGAACGAAATAAATGCAGTGGGTCACCGTATGGTGCATGGTGGTGAGAAATTCAGCGAATCCGTATTGCTGACTCAGGAAGTTCTGGATGCTTTCACTGCTTGCAATGATTTGGCTCCGCTTCATAACCCCGCCAACCTGAAAGGTGTGAACGCTATCTCTGCTATCCTGCCGAACGTACCGCAGATTGGTGTGTTTGATACAGCATTCCATCAGACTATGCCGGACTATGCTTATCTGTATGCCATCCCTTACGAACTTTATAAGAAATATGGTGTGCGCCGTTATGGCTTCCACGGAACTTCTCACCGTTACGTTTCAAAACGTGTGTGCGAATATCTGGGTGTGAATCCGGAAGGAAAGAAAATCATTACCTGCCACATTGGTAACGGCGGCTCTATCACTGCTGTCAAAGATGGCAAGAGCATGGACACCAGTATGGGGCTGACTCCGTTGGAAGGTTTGATGATGGGTACTCGTAGTGGTGACATTGATGCGGGCGCCGTAACTTTCATCATGGAAAAAGAGAACCTGACTGCTACCGGTGTATCCGACCTGTTGAACAAGAAGAGTGGTGTGATGGGTATCTTCGGCGTGTCCAGCGATATGCGTGAACTGGAATCTGCTGTAGATGCAGGTGACAATGATATGGCTATCCTGACTGAGAAAATGTACTTCTATCGTATCAAGAAATATATCGGTGCTTATGCTGCTGCTCTGGGTGGTGTGGATATTATCGTGTTCACCGGTGGTGTAGGCGAGAACCAGGCTTCTTGTCGTGCCGGTGCATGTGAAGGTCTGGAGTTCATGGGCGTGAAACTGGATCAGGAAAAGAACAAAATCCGTGGCGAAGAAGCTGTGATCTCTGCTGAAGATTCCAAGGTGAAGGTTGTGGTTATCCCGACTGATGAGGAACTGATGATTGCCTCGGATACAATGGATATTCTGAACAAGAAATAATCCTTTTAAAAGTAGATAGCATCGCAACAGCGATGTAACAATAATGCCGGAAGCAATGCAGATTGTCTTCCGGCATTATTTTTTTAACAATATCTGCTCCGTCACTGGTTTAAAATCCTTATCTTTGTTTTCCCTTTGATTTATTCAAACTACTTTAAATATATCAATTTATGAAAAGACTTACGTATTTATTGTTTTTTGTCTTGTTGACAGGTATGACGTATGCGCAACAGGCAAAGTATGTATTTTATTTCATCGGTGATGGAATGGGAGTAAACCAGGTGAATGGTACGGAAATGTATCTGGCTGAACAGGAAGGACGCATCGGCGTAACTCCATTGCTGTTTACCCAGTTTCCGGCTGTAGGCGTTGCCACTACTTTTTCTGCCACCAACTCCGTTACCGATTCTTCCGCTGCCGGAACAGCCCTTGCTACCGGAGTGAAAACTTATAACGGTGCTATCGGAATGGACGATCAGAAGAATGTGCTCCAGTCTGTTGCCGAAAAGGCTAAGAAAGCCGGAAAAAAAGTAGGTGTAACCACCAGTGTCAGCATAGACCATGCTACTCCTGCCGCTTTCTATGCTCACCAGCCCAACCGTAATATGTATTATGAAATTGCCCTTGATTTGCCGAAGGCAGGTTTTGATTTCTATGCAGGCGGAGGTTTCCTGAAGCCGACTACTACCGCCGAAAAGAAAGAGGCTCCAAGTATTTTCCCTATCATCGAGGAAGCCGGTTATACTATTGCAAAAGGTGTGGATGATTTTAAGTCTAAGGCTGCTCAGGCCGACAAGATGGTTTTGATTCAGAAGGACGGTGCTACTCCTTCTTGTTTGCCCTATTCTATTGACCGCAAGGAAGGTGACCTGACTCTTGCTGAAATCACAGAAAGCGCTATTTCTTTCCTTACCAAAGGCAAGAACAAAGGTTTCTTCCTGATGGTAGAAGGTGGGAAAATTGACTGGTCTTGTCACTCTAACGACCCTGCCACAACTTTCGAAGAAGTGATTGATATGGACAATGCCATCAAAGTGGCTTACGAATTCTATAAGAAACATCCGAAAGAAACCTTGATTGTGGTAACTGCCGACCATGAAACTGGTGGTTTAGGACTGGGTACAGGCAAATATGAACTGCACCTGAAAGCTCTGAAAAATCAGAAACAGTCTCAAGACCTGCTTTCTACTGCCATCACTGACTTGCGCAAAGCGAAAGGACATAATGTGACCTGGGAAGATGCTAAGGCTTTGTTAGCTGAAAAGATGGGCTTCTGGAAAGAACTGCCTTTGACTTGGGAACAGGAAAAGATGTTGCGTGATGAATTTGAACAGTCGTTCGTGAAGAATAAGGTGGTCTTTGAGGAAACTCTTTATTCAAAGACTGAGCCGCTGGCCGCTTCTGCAAGGAAAGTCATGAGCCAGATTGCTATGGTGGGCTGGACAAGCGGTAGCCATACTGCGGGATATGTTCCTGTATATGCAGTGGGCGCAGGCTCCAAAGAATTTGCAGGCAAGTATGACAATACGGAAATCCCAAAACGTATAGCAAAAGTTGCGGGGTACAAGTAATATAGTTACAAGTTACGAGCTACAAGGCTATGCAGTGTAATTGCGTAGCTAGCCACTTGTAGCTCGTAACTTCTAACTACTTTGGGATATTCAGTAAATGTCCCTCTTTCTAATAAATTGAGAGAACAGTTTTACTTT
>OHSA01000131.1_pt1 | contig 48371 bp, 46 predicted proteins | sample 1578571 | NCBI WGS metagenome assembly OHSA01 (sample SAMEA3879586, study PRJEB24766) | human gut metagenome | biome: human-associated habitat; feature: feces | place: USA | collected 1985/1987
TTTCAGCAAGTCCTTGATAACCTCCAGCAGTTTGTCGGCTTGGTCTGCCGCGACATGGTAGAAACCGAAGCGGCTGGGTTCCTTGCACTGCCGGAAGAAGTTCTTGAAGAAGTTGTCCAGCACGTCTCCGTGCCTGTCGAATTGCAGGAAACTCTGTGCGTTCTCCGCCTTTGCGGGGGTACGCTTGGGTGAGCCGTCGGCGTTAAGCCCGGCTACCACACTGATCTCGCCCGTCTTCTCGTCGCGGACTATCAGCACGTCTTTTTCTGTTGTTTTCTTTGCCATCTGAAAAATGTTTTAATGGTTATTTTTGAAAGAAATTATGGATACGAGCCTTGTAGAAGGCTATATCTTCTTTTTTGAAGTCCTTTACGTGTCCGGAAAGGAACGTCAGCACGTCCTCCTCGCTGTAATAGGTCTTTTTGCCGAGCGTCTTGTACGGCAACGCGCCGGTGCTGCGGTAGCGTTGCAGGGTGCGCTTGCTGATCTGGAGCAGCATGCAGAGGTCCTGGTTGTCGAACATCCTGATACGGTCCATCGGGTCCGGGGCTTTGCCGGACGGCTGCAAGGAAAGCAGCAGTTCGTCCTGACGGTCGAGCCGTTCCGTCAGTTTCCGCATCCAGTCCTCGAAATTGTTTCGGGTAAGCAGTTCCATACGTCACGTCCTCCTTCCTCTGGGTTTGCCGCCGCCCGTGCGCAGCGTGTGGTTGCGTTTCAGTTCCGTCGGTGTCGCCGCGTCCTCCACCACGGTGCAGTCCGCAAGCAGGCGGTCGATTTCAGACTGCCGGTAGCGGCACTTGCCGCGCAGCACGACATAGGCGATGCGCTGTTCGCTGCGCATACGCTGGAGGGTGCGGCAACTCACGTTAAGCAGGTGCGCCGCCTCGCGGGTGGTGAGCAGCCTGTCGGGAGCTTCTTCCTTCCTCCCGCCGGAAACGGCACGCACGTGTGCCGCTATTTCGGCTATCTGTTCCGTCAATGCGGTGAAGGCGGAACTTTCCATTGTTATCACTTTCATATTCAGTCCTTTCTTTTGGTTTCTGTGGCAAAATTCGGCAATAAACCAAAGGGGCTTTAACAGCTCACTACGTGTCTCACGTAAGATTTTTATGGGAAATGGCTCCGTAACCCGGACAGACGGCGCAACATACAGCCTTTTAGCGTGAAACGGCACGTGTTCATGGCGGCTTCGTTACCTTTGCGGCAAACTCTGAAATGTTTTGCTTATGGAAATAGTATCTATCGAGAAAAGGACCTTCGAGATGATGGTGGCGTCCTTCAACGCCCTCTCGGAGAAGGTTGCCGCCCTGAGGCGCAAGAGCGACGGAGGGCGGCTGGAAAGGTGGCTCACGGGCGAGGAGGTCTGCGGGCAGTTGAGGATCAGCCCGCGCACGTTGCAGACCTTGCGCGACAGGCGGCTTATCGGCTACTCGCAGATTAACCGCAGGTTCTATTACAAGCCGGAGGAGGTCAGACGACTGATTCCGCTTATCGGCACGCTCTATCCCGGCAGAAGATGATTTGATTTTTATTATTCACAACCCACTGAATCCGAAGTTATGATGAACGAGAACAATGAAGTGTTTACGATGGAGGACGAGCCGCTTGCCACCGTGGTGCAGAATATGCGCAAAGGCTCCAAATGGCTCTCCGCTTTTCTGGAGAGTTACCGCCCGCCGCTGGACGGGGAGCGTTACCTGACGGACAGGGAGGTGGCGGAACTGCTCCGTGTCAGCCGCCGCACCTTGCAGGAGTACCGCAACAACAGGGTGCTGCCCTTTATCCTTTTAGGCGGGAAGGTGCTTTACCCCGAATCGGGATTGCGTGAACTGCTGGAGGCGAATTATCGCAAACCGCTGGAATAAAAGAAGCCTGAAAACGAAAAAAGGAAACGGACAACTCAAATTGGGCTGTCCGTTTCCTTTTTATTCTTAATTACTTAATTATATGTCTTGTGAGTTTTCAGCAATACCCGGCTTTTCCGTTCTGTATGAACATCACGTATGCCTGCCGCTTTTCCTTCGAGAGTGTTTTGCCTACCAGCCACGTGCGGAACACGTGTGCATGGTAGGTGTTCAGCCGGAAGGCGACGGGAATGATGATTTCAAGCGAGTAAACATCCGCATGCAGCCCGTTTTCAAGCCGCATGTAGCGGCACACCTCGTAATCGTTCAGCACGTCCGGCTTGCGGACAGCTCTGATGGCTGCGTTCACTGCCGGGACGCCCGTATGGAACAGCCCGGCGATTTCTCCGGCGGTCATCCATATCTCGTTACCGGTTACGCGGACCGCCTTGTCCTCTATGATGATTATGTCACGTTTCATGGCTTTTCTTTTTTAGATGGTGCAACCTGCAAATTCCTCAATCGTGTTCAATCTCGCGGCAAGGTTCTCCATGTCTTGGTTGAGCTTCTCTTTGGTTATTTTCGCGTATATCTGCGTTGTCTTTATGCTCTTGTGCCCTAACATGGAACTTACCGTTTCAATGGGCACGCCGTTGGATAGGAACACCGTCGTGGCTGCCGTGTGGCGGCTCTGATGCCACGTGATATGCTTGGTGATGCCGCAACGCTTGGCGACGGCACGGATTCCGTACAGGCAGGTCATGTAGTGCGGCACGGGGAATATCCTCCCGTCCTCGCACAGACCCCGGTATTTGTCGATGATGCGCTTGGCTATGTCAAGCAGCCGGATATTGGAAACGACACCTGTTTTCTGGCGGTTGATGTTTATCCACTCGTGTTCGTCGAAATAGGTGCGGATATTATCTTCCGTCAGGTTGCGCATGTCGGCGAACGACAGGCCCGTAAAAACGCAGAACAGGTATAAATCACGGTATAGCTCCTGCTTGGCGTTCTTCAGTTTGCCCTCCATCAGCAGCCGGATTTCCTCTTTCGTCAGGAAGCTGCGCACCGTTTCCTCCTTCTTGATTTCGTACTCCCTGAACGGGTCGCGCGTGAGCCACTCGTTGTTGATGGCGATGAACACCATCGTCCGCAAGGGGCAGACATACAGCCACACGGTATTGGTGCAGCAGTGTTTGTCAGTGCGCAGGAACATCTCGAAGTCGGAGATGAAAGCGGGCGTAAGCTCTTTCAGGGCGATGTCCTTCACGCGGTAGCGGATGGTGAGGAACTCTTGCAGGTGCTTGTAAACGGTCTTGTACTTCAAGAGCGTGCCTTTGGCTTTCATACCTGCCTCCACCTGTTTCTCGTAGTCCTCGTTGTGCTGCCGGAACACCTGCATCAGCGTGTGGTAGCGGTGTTCCAGTCCGAGAAAGGCGTTTTTGACCTTTTCCGCAGTGACGAAGTTGTCACGCTCCATGATTTCCTGATAATGTTTGTTGATGCGCACACGCATCTTATCGAGCATGCGGTTCGTTTCGAGTGCCGCCGAGCTTCTGCCCGTGACACGTCCCCCTTTGGTGTCCCACAGCTTGGGATCGACGGTCAGTTTGCAGCTGAACTGCGTCTGGTTGCCGTCCACCGTTATGCGTCCCATGACGGGCACTGTCCCGTCCTTTTTCACTACCTGACGCTTGAGGTAGTAGATTACTGAAAATGTACTCTTCATCGTACTTAATTTTTTTAGGTTCAAAATTAGTTGGTGAAGAGTCCGGTGTCGGTACGCAAAACGGGGAGGAACGGCGCAATCTTTTTTCGTGACCGGATTTGTTGCGTGGGTTGTCAGTAACTCACTAATCCTTAACGTCTTGTTTCGCTGTCCGTGTCCGTTTGTCGCCCTTTCGGGCATGGTTACGGACAAGTAACGTAGCGGCGTCCTGATTTGGCTTCAGCGGTGATTGCGATGGCTTCACGAATAATCGGAAGCACGACTGAAACCCCTGTAACTCAATTCTATCACTATATCTTTCCGCATTTCACTTTTTTTTGATAACTTTGCTCTTTCATAATATATATTTGGTATAACCCTTCCTTCAAAACAAATATTCTTAATATTGCTAATTCGGATTTTATCCTTCATTTCTTGAAGCGAAGGGCCATCGCCTAATATTCGTAATGTCCAGTCAGGATGTTGAATCTGTATTTTATCCCAAATATCAATCATAAAATCTATTCGCTTAACGGAACAGTCTACATTTCCAACCCAAAGAACCTCGTTCGTCTTCTCCAATCTGCTCATGTGAGTTTCGTTAATACAATTTGGAATAATTTGTATTGAATCATCGAATTTTTTTCCGATCATCTTTAGAAGTTCATTTTTATGTCCTTCGCCAAGTACAACAGACACATCACTATTATCCACAATATATTGGTAAAGCGATTTATTTTTAATAATATAGATATGAACCAACAACTGATTAATCCATTTATTTTTAAGTAAAGAGAATATAAAAGCAAGTTTACCCTTTTTCAGTTTATATTCTACTCCATAGGCATAGTTGTAAAACTGAGTAAGAATCAAATTATGAAAACACGAAATAATTAAAAAGTTATGTCGTTTTTTACATTCATGCAACATTTTTAAATATGCCTTGCAAGGATTCTTCTGGACAATCACTACATCTATACGTTTTGTAACAATCACGTTTTCGAGAAAATTCTGATTCTCTGTTGTAGCTACAGGCTTGCCTGTAGGAAAATATAATTGCCTCCGTATATCATCATCACTAACTTTACGATATCCTAAGTACCAAACACAATGTCCACTTTCTATAAATAATTCGGCGAGTGTGTGCGTAATCCTTGCAATACCGCCATCAACAGGATTTATATTATAACCGGAAAGGAATAATATATTCATATAATATATATGATTTTGATAGTTGTAAGATACATTTTATTTAAAGCTCTATTATCAACATCTTGCGCAGTATAATAGAGGAAGAAATTTCCATCCACCACTCCGGAAGTAGGTTTATAGATACCAACTTTACCACATGTTTTGCTCGTCATAAGGGGCCTTGTATGCATTCTAAAATGTACTCCATCAAAACTCTCTGCAAGACAAATATCAGCATTACACTGATTGCTCTGTACTATGGCATATAGCTTGTCATTCCCTTTAAACAAATCCATGTGCCAAGGACGATAGAGCTTATTGCAATTTGAAAATTTTAAGGTTTGCTTATAGCTGAATGTGGTCTTAATATCATCACTCTCCCAAATAGTATATCCGTAGCCTTTTTGCAAGCTCCAGATACCAAGAATATCAGTTATATTAACAAATGTTTCTAAAGCCTTTTTAATTAATGGACTTGCATTCTGAACAAATGGAGAGTGAAACCTCAAATGCATTGCGTAACACCTGTACTTTCCTTCATTCATTTTTATGAATGTGGGAGAAACCTCTGCATCTTCTTCTACATCCTTTGTTCCTACAAGAGGGCCGAACACGTCTCCTATACCGTATTTAAGGACCTCCGCTCCAAAAGTAGCACGAACATATCCTGCTTTATCGCATCTTTCTGTCATATTCTCTCGCCACATGACATACATTTTCCCATTGTCATAGAATAGTGTAGGATCAGAGTTGTAACCTTTTGCTGGCTGCCCTTGCACCTGATACGCTACTATCCAGTGTATAGGAGGGTTGTTCGTTTCATTGTCTCCATAACAGAGTATTGGGTTCTCTGTCTTGTCGTTAGCAGCATAATAAGGCGTATAGACCATCCACCACTTATGACCAAGATAACCTTCAGGAACATACCGCACACAAGGATGCACCACATCTCCATGATTGCTTTCCTCCTCAAAAGGGGTATGTGTGCACAACTCCCCTAGGGGCATCGTACCATATTCTAAACGCCCGCAAACCTTATATTGAAATTTGCGGTATGCTGATAATAAGTCTCTTGATATACTCATTATCTTAATGCCTTTTTTAGAAACTCTCTTGATGGCATACGGAGTTCTTGCAGTTTGGAATTAACATCCTTCCAATCAATGTTTTTTTGTACCTTGTTCAGAGGTAGTGAAACTAGCCTATCTGTCAGATTCAATTGCATCAATAAATCTTTGGATCGCGAATCTACTTCATCGCTAATTGATACAACATTAAACGGACGATTAAACATAAGAGAGAATGCTGTACCATGGAAGGATGTTGTAATAACAAATTGTGCATATTTGAACAAGCTAACAAATTGTGTAGGATTCTGCAGTTCCTTTGATATAGAGAATTTACCTTGACTACATATATAGAGTCGCGAATTCTTAATTTCCACTATATCCCATCCTGCTCGAGATGCTATTTGTTTTGCATATTCACTAATCAACGCATCTTTAGTTCGGATCACTTGGTAAACCAAAACATACGTTTTTTCCAAAGGCATTTCGTCTGCGATCAATTCATCAAAGAAATCAACTCCTGCCATGAGAGTCGGATCTAAGACCTTTTCTATTTTTTTATTTGGTATCTGTGTTTGCAGATAGCCTTGCAATTCTTTTTCTCTCACACTAATGAAATCGAAAGACTCAAGTAATTTAGCATTCTCATTAGAATAAAAAGAATCGCCCATATTTTCGGCAGCTGAACCAGCATATGAAATCAGTTTCGCACCATTTCTGTCAAACTGTCCCCAATATAAATTGTCAATTCCACCAGTAAAACAGACACTCCATACCTGATCACTTCCTACAATATAAGCATCCATACGTGGAAGATCGCCTGAAGACAGAACAATGTCGGTCATTGGAAGAACTTTATTAATATATTTCCAGAACATTTCTCTTTTCTTGTACCTAGTCAAAAGAGAAGGCAACATGAGCAAGTTAAGCACTATTCTTTTAATCTTCTTTAGGAACCCCGGAACGTTTATTGGTGCATATAATATACCCATTCCTTTGGGCTTATAGTCCACAATCTTTGCATCATAACCCTGATTAATTAGATATTGGATCAATGCATAAGCCTGAAGGATAGCGCCATAATTTGTGGCTCTATGAAATGTCAATATACCAATTTTCATATTAAATAGTTTTTCCTAAAAGTAATTTATACAAGAAAAGGATGTATGTCTGAAGACAAAATAGTATCTTCTGTTCTTTGTTGTAGGAGGAGCGTATTTGCCTTTCATCCTTTTGAAACTTAAGCTATACACATCCCTATAGATACTATCTCGCACATCTAGCCGCTTAAGAGAATGTGATAGCTGATGATTAGTATTTACTGTTTTCAATAAATCCTTCTTTTTTTAAAGAAAGTATCATATAAATATTAATTAAAAGTCTCTTTACTTTCTGAATAATACTTGGTACGTTTATCGGACGGAATAAAGATGCCATTCCTTCTGATTTGCAATCAATAAATTCAGTTTCATGAGCTAAGCTTTTGGGATAAGATACAAGTGCATATGCTTGTAAAATCGCACTATAATTTGTAGCCCTATGGAAAGTTACTATTCCTATTTTCATTTTAATGTTCTTTGAATAATCCACTTATATGCAAACGGTATGTAGGTTTGGACTATTGCCAGCACTTTCTGTCGCATAGTAGTAGGTGCAGCATATTTAGACTTAAATTTCCAATAGCTCATTTTTTTTGCATCGTTATAAATTTGGGAACGACTCGATGGCTTTTTAAAGGGGATAGAAAGTTGATGATTGATTTCAGCCTCATATTGCAAATCTAGATATGTATAAAAAAAATTCTTTTTCACCATACTCCATAAATAAGTTCCATTTGGATTGTTTACAATTATCGAAGACTTACTTTCGTTAGGGTGAAAATTTGGATATAACTTTGCAGAATCACAATCGCCGATAGTAATATCTCCTACTCGATTTAAATTTGCATAATGACACTGATAGCATGATAATCTGAATGACTCACCTTTCATAAAGGTAGCAAAGTAAGGATCATAACTTGACGAATAAAGGCGACTCATATTTTGCTCTTCTATTGATAGAATGAAAGAACTCTTACCCTCATTACTCATGGGGTTTCTCCACCTAAACCTTACATCACTTAATCTTTCAGGATGCTTACAATAATGCTTTAAATCTTTTAAAAAAAACAATGGACTAGGAACTCCATGGCAAATAAGATCTAAAGTATAAAGATTTGATGGGCGTTTTCCCAAAAAAGAGTAAACAGCTGCTACTTGGCATGGAGTACCACAAAATAAAACAGTTTTCTGCTTATCCTTAAGAATTCCTTTGATTTTTGGCAAGCAATCTTCTAAAGAGCTTTGAACATATTTCGATCCCTGGCATTTCTTAATATCAGAATAATCTTGAGTGATAATATGCCTTACAGTTCCTTCTACAAAGGATGCTGCGCACACATAGGCATTTCTCTCATTTAATAAACTTTTTGCAACTGTTCCAAACACCCCTCCTGAAGCTGATATTTTCTTTATATTTGCATCTTTTGTAAGTACAATATAAGCTTGCTGATTATCTATTGTTTGTACTTCCTTTGTTTGTGGACAAACATTCAAACATGCCCCGCAATCCACACAATTATAATTTACAAGAGGCTGAATAAAACCTTCATCATCCGCCTTTAACGAAATTGCATCCTTTCTGCATATATAGAAGCAATTACCACAACCACAGCAGTCTATTCCTATTTTAGAAATATTTTTAAACATAAATTTCTCGCAGGATTAGCGTGATCGTAATTTATTTATTACATTATTCAAAAATGAAATTTGTACCAATAAGTATTTAACTAAAGCTTTTGGGGTCACAGCTTTATTTTTTCGAAGTTCATTAAAGAATATTTTTGCTTTATTCTTATCACAATAATCAAAAGACCTTCCTAACTTTTCTTCCAAATAATGATTGTGAACCATTTGAATATACATGCTACAATTAGGTATATTCATGTGCTTTACTGTCTCAGTTATTAACTCCTCATACATATCATACCTATGAAGTACAGTCTCTAAAATATCATTTGTTTGATCAGACATACTACCTTTACGTATATAATATTCATATAAAGGTTCATCAATAAATCCACATTTGTATTTATACATGATTGGCAATAACATCTGCCAATCTTGGCCTCTTCGTGTTGGAAATATGTAACGATTGGGATTAGCATCATCAAATGCAGACATTCTAACCATGAAACATCCAGGCTGAAGCCAAGCACCTCTTGATAATAGATAATCCTCAAAAAGATTTTCCTTGTTAGGATCAAATTTAAAAGATGGACCAATCTCTGAATAATTAAAGCCTGTTCCCTCAATTATCTTCATAAACCTTGTACGAACAAGTCCATATTCCGCCTTTTGTTCTAAATAAAATACCTTTTTTGAAATTGAATCGACTGGTAGTGTGTCATCTACATCAGGCCAGACTAAATACGCCCCTTTAACATATTTGATACCTTCTGCAATTGTAGCTCCTAATCCTAAATTATCATGGTAATGATATTCAAATGAAAAGCCTTTATCTTTAAATTGCTTTTCATACGACATAATAAGCTCTTTTGAATTATCAGTAGAACCATCATCCATAAAAATGAGCTGACAATTTGAATAGTCTTGTGCTAATAATGACTTTGCATATCTATCAATATACTTAGCTCCATTGTAACAGGGAGTCAATATACTTACTAATATATCCATAATTATTTAAAGTTATAAACTTTTGATTTAACTATCTTATTAATGGAATCTCTCTCAGTTGAATCCATTAATATAGAATATGAGAGAAAGAGTAATATTATACTACTAATACAAATTATAAAAAACAGTGTTCCCCAACCTTCTACTAATAATGTATGAATTATATAGGTCAATCCATAGGTTACTAAGCCTATAATAGAACATTTGATAAAAATCGACACGAAAAATTTCTTAAGTTTAAATGATTGAACCAGAATACTTAATGTCCACATATTACATAACAGCCCTATAATAACAGCTATGATATTAATAATAAATGGCAATAGTGGTCCAGCTCCAATATATTTATAAATCATATAAGTAATTGGTATTACAAGAAGATATATAGTTCCGTTTATCACATTAGGTCTTCTAACATTTCCTGTAGCATGAATACCCATAATCAAAACAGCCGATAGATTAGATAACATATTAAAAAGAATAGTTAAACGACAAAGGTCTGCAGTATATTTGGGCCAATCTCCTAACCATACTGTTAATACAAACTCCATTTCTATCATTAAGGGTATAGAAGTAAGAAGCATCAACACTGTTGCAAACTTTCCCGCTGCAAATATAAGTTGATTCATTCGGGCAAAGTCGTTAAAAGCATAACTTTTGATAATTTGAGGCTTAAACGCAGCCATTACATTTGCTGCAAAACTCATAGCTGCGCCTTGTACCTGTGTCGCAATACCATTGGCTGCGTTAAGTACAGGACCAAAATATATATTTAAGAGCATATTTACCCCCTGAGTTCTCGCTACCACACTAGCATTGCCATAGAAATCCCAACCAGTAAAAGTTAACATTGGTTTTAGTATATCTTTATCTAATTTTGGACTAAAATTTGCACCGACACATCTAAAGTTAGCATAAACTGCGTAAATAAGAAAAACGACGACACAGGTAACCAAATACAAATATGAATATGTTATTAATTTATCATACGTAGTATATATCAATGCTATAGCTATCAATAATTTCGATACTACATTAAATATCTCTATATAGGCATACATATCCATTTTTTCATAAGAGACAACAATAGCTCTATATGGAACCTGAATGATATTAATAAGTGAAGCAGCAATTGAGGTCTGAAGTACAATATTGGCAGCATATACCCTGTCTTCAGGAATGATCATCTTAGAGTTTAAGAACCAAACTCCTATACTCTCACATAAAACAAAGATAATGGCAATGATTATTAAATGAGTCGTCAATGAAACAGAAAAAACCTTTGATATTTCAGACTTTTCTCTTTTACCAATCTCAAAAGTAAGAAATCGGGATGTAGCACTACTCATTGCGGTATTCAGAAATAGAAACATTGAAACCATACCTCCAATAACATTGTAAATGCCAAAATCGTCTATACCAAGAATAGTCAAGATTAATCTTGAGGTATACAACGTAATCCCCATTGAGAATAGCATTCGAAAATATAAGAATGCCGTATTTTTTACAATTAGATTATTATTTGATGAAGAAGAGTTTTTTACCATTATTATTTTTGTAATATTCTTTATGGATAGAACAGAAGCCTCTTTATTGTTCTTATCATGGCATATACGCCTATAATTAAATTCTGACTTTCAAATTCAGTTATTTTTGCTTTCAGCGACTAATCTTTGCCCTGACTTATGATTAGCATTTCCCCATCAGATATTTAAGAACTCATCTTAACCTAGCTTGCATTTTAATCCCCGATATGAGAGATACTTGTTATCCTATCTTATAATAATCAAAACCACTTTCTACCATTTCTTTAGCATCATAAATATTTCGCCCATCAATAATCACTTTATTCTTCATTGTTTTATTAAGTACTTCTAAATTTGGCATACGGAATTCTTTCCATTCTGTAACAAGAAGTAAAGTATCAACATTTACAACCGCTTCATACATATCTTTACAGTACACTACCTTATCACCTATACGACGCTTACATTCTGGCATTGCAATCGGGTCATAGACCTTAACCGATGCCCCTACACTGATTATTTTATCAATTAACACCAATGCAGGAGCTTCGCGCATATCATCAGTTTCCGGTTTGAAAGCAAGCCCCCATATGGCAATAGTTTTACCTTTAATATCTCCATTAAAATGCTTCATCAGCTTATTGAATAAAATCGACTTTTGTTTTTCATTTACTGACTCTACCGCCTGAAGTACTTCCATATCATATCCTACTTTTTGAGCAGTCTTGATAAGTGCTTTTACATCCTTTGGAAAACAAGAACCACCATATCCACAACCAGCATAAAGAAATTTCTTTCCAATACGGGTATCTGTACCAATGCCTTTACGAACCATATTTACATCAGCACCTACAAGCTCACAAAGATTAGCAATATCATTCATAAATGAGATACGCGTTGCAAGCATTGAGTTTGCCGCATATTTAATCATTTCAGCGGATGGAATATCAGTAAAAATGAGCCTGTCACTCACAAGCATAAAAGGCTTATATAACCGTGACATTATTTCTTTCGCTTTCTCACTTTCTATCCCCACTACAACCCGATCTGGAGACATGAAGTCTTTGATTGCCGCCCCTTCTTTCAAGAACTCAGGATTACTTGCAACATCAAACTTGACATTCTCTCCTCGCTTGTCAAGTTCGGCTTGAATAGTTTCTTTCACCTTCTTTGCTGTTCCTACAGGGACAGTAGATTTTGTAACAACAACTGTATATTTCTTTATATTTTTCCCTATAGCCTTTGCAACCGCAAGCACATATTTCAAATCGGCAGAGCCATCTTCATCGGGAGGTGTACCAACTGCACTGAATACGATTTCTACATCATCAAGAACATCGGCAAGATCAGTAGTAAAGTTCAATCTGCCCGCTTGTATATTCTTACGAACCATATCTTCAAGACCAGGTTCATAGATAGAAATTACACCTTTCTTAAGATTCTCTATTTTCTTTTCATCAACGTCAACACATGTTACGTTGATTCCCATTTCTGAAAAACAAGTACCTGAAACCAAGCCAACATACCCGGTTCCTACAATTGCAATATTCATCGTATAATTATTTGTAAGCGTTCAAAACCTAGTATACACCACTTAGAACAGATGCCTGAGAGTTTCTACCAAAATCTTGAAATATATTTTTAACATTTATTATTTAATTTGAGACCTATAGTCTACGGAAGCAGGTTCTCGTAATCTACCCTTCCTGCCTGGAGTTCTTTCATGCCCCTTCGTAAGCATCCAATCCTTATGGCAACACCTCTTATCCCCAGCATCTGCCGGGGTTTTACGGGTTATTGCAAAATTGGATTTATTTATTGTTAACATAATAATTCTTGGGTCATGAGGTCATACCCCCTTCTTCCATCAACAATCATAGCAAGGAACGGACAACTCCGCTATGCTTGTCGTATCCTCCACGCATATCCTGATAATGGGGGATATACTTGTAACTTAGAGCACCATTCAAGCTAAACATAGAGACTCTATTTTTTGAATAAAATCCAGAAGTTCCTGATAACTTAGCCTGCGATGTTCTATTTTGACGCCATTGGTCAAGCCTGTGGTTACATAGGATATCATACATCCTTTTACTTATGTACTTATGAATTAGCCTTGCCAATCTTCAATTAGCAAATTGGGTATACGGTCGAAATGCTTACGATTGTGAGTAACCAAAATAAGTTTATATTGAATGGCTGTTACAGCTATAAGCATATCAAAGGTATCAACACCCAAACCTTTAGAATTAAAAAAATGACGTATGCGTGCATAGTCCATATAACAGGGATATGCAGGAATAATTTCAAAAAGAGTTTCTATTTTCACCATATCTTTAAAATTTCGTTACAATTCATTCTTTACAGCGCCATAACATAATTCAGCTATGGTTATTTCAGAAATGAAACAATTCAGTCGACCATGTTTTTCTATGGAATCTAAAAATAAGCGATTGCCACGTAACATCTCGATAATGGCATTCGTATCTAACAAATATTTCATCACCTTCACCAAGACTCTATTTCTTTTGATGACAATAAATCATGACGTAATTCTTCACTGTATTCATCTACATTTTTATCTTTTCCCCATTCATCGTGAAAACAAGAATACAAATCGACATTCTCTGATGCCATTTCATTTTCTCGCTCGCTTTTATCAAGCAAGGAAGAAGATAGTCGATTAATGATCTCAATTTCATCTTGTCTGAAAGATGGCGCATCATATTCATATATAATATCGCTCCACATTCCGCATCTCCTTACTAAAGCTCACGCCTGCTTTGACAAGTGATTTCCCGTCAAGCATACCAAGGAATCAGATATTTTCTTTTCTTAGAATGACGAAGATGGTACATTGCAGGAGGATTAGTCTTCCATTTCTTCCCAAGGATAGGGATTGTCAACCACATTCTGAAACTCGGCAATAGCTTCTTGTTGTTCTATTGTAAGCGATGCTGTCCCCCAGGAAGCGATAATTGTACGACCTTCATCTGCTAAAGGCTCCTCAAATACCTCACCATAGCAAGCAGTAAGTAAACGAAGTTTTAATAGCGAGGCAGGAAGAGCATCAAGGATATCCCAACAACGGTCCAATACCTCCTGGACATGTTTCTGTTTCTCGCCGTGGTCAATAAACGAGGCATTGTAACCCATCAGCAGTGCAAGGCAGACATTAGCCTGTTCTTCAATGGTAGCCCCTTTGGCACCAGAATTATACAAGGCCGTAGTCAGGCGATAAACCTCACCGTTACGACGGGACAAGTCATCGCTATAGATGGGACTCCCGTCGACACCCAAATACATCAGCTCGTGCGCTGCACGCTGAAGGGCAGCTGTTTCTGCAGAAAGAGACATAATTATTTTAATTTATGATTTCAGATTTATGATTTATCAACTGGCAACGATCAATCATTGCTCATCAACAGCCAATTATTTGATAACTTCGATCAGGTCCGGGTGAATGGTTGCCATAGCTACAGCTATGACACCTTGTATCTCGACAACCACACGGCGATCACGGGCGCCCTTTACTTTCAAGAAAATACCCTCTTGACCCGCAAAGTCACCACCCGTGACACGGACTTTCGTGCCTTTCGACAGGTTCAGCTCGTCAGGCTGGAAGTACAAGAGATGGTCATTATAAGTACCCGCTACGGCAATGAAGCGTTGCATCTCACTATCAGGGATGATAATTTTTTGCCCGCTGCGCGTATCGGTAATATATTGCAGATAGGTGACCTGGGATTTCACACGCTTCACTTCCGAAGGGCACGCATGGACAAAAAGTAAATTGTGGACGACAGGAACCAAGGCTCGGACTTTCTTGCCTTTCTTTATACTTATCTTGTATTGCATAGGGACGAAACAACCCAATTTTTCCTTTTCAAGAAGACGCATGGCATCAGGTTCTCTGCGGTAGGTGGCACGCATCGCATACCATATCTCGGACTCTTTTTCAGTATCTTTTTCCGCTTCCATTCGATGGTTTTGTTCAGAAAAGGGTGTTCCTTCGGGGCTTTGACACCCTTACATACACCTGAGTTTCAATCAATTGCGAACACTTTATGTAAAATATAGCAAGCTTTGTGTTCCTCTTGCCCGTTGATTTTACGTAGCTAGTCATTACCCTGATTTCCTTGCAGGTAAAAAGCTATAAACGAAAGCATTATAAGAGAAAAGCGTCTTTTAATCGTTCGTTTAATGGGCGTAAGGATTTAAAAAATTGGGGAAAAGAAAAGAGAATAAAATGAATAGATATTAACGAATTTTTTTATTGTTTTTTTATCACTTATAATCAATAAGTTAGCAGATTTATTATCTGATTTCAAAAAGATTTTTTATCAAACATTTTGTCATTAAAGAAAACACGTGTATATTTGCGCCCATTAAACGAACGTTTTTTGAACACTCCCCCAAATAAGATATAAAAAACTACATATCAACTTATTAGCCATCATCATAAAATTATTCATTATTATTTTATTTCCCATCTTTTTGTAATCCAACTTTATTTCATATTTTCGCAGTTTTTTTAACCACGTTAATATCAATTAACGGGTATATAATCATTAAAGTCATGACAGAAATTAAAAAAGTAAAAAGCTGAACAAGAATCAGCAGAGAAGTAAATCGTACAAATCTGAAAATCAGAGAAAAGGCGAAAGTAAGAAACAAAACAGAGTGAGTATTGTAGATGAAAGTCTATTACCTCTTCGGGTATATTATGGCGATAATACCCATCTTTATGTAGGTTATCTGAGACACTTCAAATTAGGTGGTTTTGAATGCATGGGAATCAAAACAATTAGTGATTTAACAAAGTGGATATACGGCTTAGAAATGATGCGAAAACACGAAAAAGGAGAACGTATACCATTAAAGTACAGCAGTTTAAGCACAGAGATTGATAAAATATGGGCAGTGATACAAAAAGAAGATACCGAACACATTGATCCATACGGCTACGATGTAACAATAATTCATTGATAGTTTACTCCAAAGAAAGGGCATAACTTTGCCCCGTCAATCTGACTGTGGAAGGGCTACACCCTTTCACCCGGATGGTGTAGCCCTAACCACAAAAGGGTGTAGCCATCCGGGGCAAAGGGTGTAGCCATCGCAGAAGATTGATTATTAATCATTTATAAACGACTAAATTCATTAAAATGAAGAAACAGATGTTGGGACACCAATCGAATCATGTAACGAAAGACGAAAGAGCAGAGAATCTATGGAAGAAACTTATCAGGCAGGAAACAGATTTATCAGACGAAACTATTGCATGGATGACACGACGCATACTATTGCTGACAGAATACATGCAATATGGATGTGCACTCATAGCCTATCGCAAGCAGAATGGAAAGTTTTATATGGCAAGAGCAACTCTCGTATATTACGAAAACTCTTTCCACCGAGAATACGACATTGAACGCATCCAAAACCATGTGGCATACTGGGATATAGAACAGCAGGGATGGAGAACATTCCAGATAGAGAATTTTCTGGAATGGAAACCGATAGTTTAAATGAAGAATGAAGAATTAAAAATGAAGAATAATATATTCTGAAGCTACTCCAAAACTAAAAGCCGATCAGACCAATAGGTCAAAAAGATGACATTGCAATATCTGTCATGCAGAGTCTGCGCTCAGCATGACAGATAATATAAACTGAGCATGAGGCCACCCTACATGAAAATCAATTGTCTTTTCAGCAAGTCGATAATATCCCGCTGCAACTTCTGCGCATTTATGGGCTTGGAAGTATATGCGTCGAAACCGCTGTTCAGGATGCGCTGTTCATCTTCGGCATACACATAAGCCGTCACCGCCATAATGGGAACAGTAGGTGATATCTCGCGTATCATCTGGGTAGCTTCATATCCGCTCTTCTTGGGCATATTGATGTCCATCAATATCAAATGGGGATTATATTTCTTGAATAATTCTACCGCTTCTTCCCCATCCCACGCATGAAGGATATTATATTCATTCTTCAGGATAGATTCGAATAGCTGGAAATTGCTGCGATTGTCTTCGGCTATCAAAATAGTGAGTTTATTCTCTACCTTCTGTATCCGGTGTTCTTTCTGCTCTTTCACCGACTTCAGTTCTACAGGGTGGTACGGAAGAGTAAACCAGAAAGTGGAACCTTCACCCTCTTCCGATTCCACACCTATTTTGCCACCCATGTGCTCAATAATACTCTGGCAGATGGAAAGTCCCAAACCTGTGCCCTGAACAAAAGAATCAAGCTTCACAAAGCGGCCGAACACACTGTCTTTCTTATCAGGAGCAATTCCGCAGCCTGTATCGGTGACATAAAAGTACAGAAAATCCGTATCTTTCAGATGATAGCCAAAAGTAATGCTGCCCTCAGAGGTAAATTTCATAGCATTATTCAGCATATTCGTAACCACTTGTGTCAGCCTGTTCTTTTCAATGCTGACAGAGCAGTCCGGCATTTCCGGCACATAGCGGATAGGAACAGCCGCATTCTTCTGGCGAAGCTGAGCCGATGCCTCCATCTCTTTGAACAAGGCATTCAAGTCTAAATCAGAGAAATTAAATTCGAGTGTGCCCGCCTCTATTTTAGAAAGGTCCAGAATGTCTCCGACGAGTTGCAGCAGCAATGTATTGTTATTCTCGATGATATTGATGTATTCTTCTTTCTCTTCCTGCTCTTCCGCATCTGCCAGAATACTGGAGAAGCCGACAATCGCATTGAGCGGAGTACGTATCTCATGGCTCATGTTAGCCAGGAAAGCCGACTTCAAGCGGTTCGATTCTTCCGCCTTTTCTTTGGCCGTAATCAGGTCTTCTTCCATTTTCTTCCGCCCGGTTATCACGAGAGAGGAGCCGATCAGGGTGATCGGCTTGCCGTTTTCATCTCGTTTATCCACCTTTGCCTGAGCCTCAACCCATTCATAACGTGCAACTCCATTCTTACGGACCACCACACGATACTCTTCCTTAATTTTGGAAACATTGCCCTCCGTCAGTTCTTTATATGCTTTCTTCACCCGTTCCCTGTCCTGCTTGCAGATTTTAGCAAAATACTGGTAATCGGGCACAGAGAGCTGTTCTTCATTCATTATACTGTCGTCATGGCTCAATTCCACCGGACGGTTGACGTCACAAAGCATGGTTCCTTTTTCCAGATCCCACTTCCAGGGAACAATATTCGCCACATCGAGAGACATTGACAGTTTATGATTGGCGGAACGCAGCATTTGTTGTGTTTCGGCCAATTCAGTATTGTCGACACAAAATACGTCAACGTAGCCCTGATGCTTGGACGGAGTCAGAATCACATTGAAATAATTACCGCTACCCTCATTGTAGTGTTGAAAAGAAAGTTCCTTCTGGGTAGAAATAACCATACTATACAGATGAATCATCCGTTCAGTCCCCTTCGGGTCAATCTCACTCCCACGCTTTCCTATAACCGGCCCCAGCGACTTAAAATATTTGTCAAAACGGGGATTAGCCTCTACGGTCAGATAATCTACAACCTTGCCTGCCTGATCGAAAATAAGTTGCTGCTTCAGGTAAACAATAGGCATATTCTCGAACAGGCTATGATAGCTCGTCATCAGCTTGATCTGCTCGGCCTGTTTCCTTCTCACTTTATACATCCACCACATCCACATCCACATAAAGAGGAGAACAACAGCCACTATCGTCAATATGACACTATATTTATGTTGTTCCCAGAAAGTGGGCGGCATCATGTAGAAAACAGAATTCGGAGGACATAGTTTCGGCGACAGTCCGGCTTCGACCAGGTCATGATAATTGAACATGGGAATGGGAGTGCCGCAATCAACTATCTGAACTCCTTGCCGGTTTTCACCGGACAAGACATTGCCGACAATCTCAGTTGCTTTTCTTCCGACCGTTTTTTCATCGAAGAAATAGCCGCCCACCAAACCGTTACGCTGTAATCCGGTATTATCCAATGAGAATATGGGGGAAGTAGAGTAATAACTGAGAATCCGGGAAATATTGTTAGTCAGCACCACATTTCCATTCTGCACATCCTGCTGATACCACGAGCAAAACAGTACTCCGCTATTCTCCTCCGCACGGCTTAATGAATCGGCCAGTGCATCAGTGGTCATATCTCCGGCAACATAATTCGTTATCTCCAGTTCCGGAAAGTCCTTGTCTGCAATCTCTTTCAAATCCGAGCGGAACTGGGCACTTATATATCTGGAGTCAGACAGAAATATTAATTCATTCATTTCAGGCATCAAATCCTGCATCAATGAAATCGTTTCTTTCAGATATGCCGGTATATAAAATACGGTCAACGACAGATCTCCTTTATAATCTTTCAGGGGAATTCTTTCTTCCACAGGAATTGCTTCCCGTTTTAAATAGGCTTCCTGCGGACCGACGTAATCTGTTTCGGTACAAAGTATGACCGGAACATCTTTCCATTGTTTTTCGATATCTTCCTTCAGCAAGCCCCAGGAAGCGCTGCCCAACAGTATCAGGAGTTTCGGAGGATTGTCTGCATATTTTTCAAAGAGTCTTTTTTCGTATTCCAACAAATTTTCCACATTCTGCAATTGCATAAATTGGCTTCCCATATGCTCAACATCTACCACAAAAGGGGAATTTTTATGCTGGTAAGAATTATAAATGGGGATAATAAAGTCGTTACTCCACCGGGAGGAGCCACTATATGCATTGAGAATCAATATTTTGTCTTCATCTCCCGGTTTAAACGCCGAAGAACTTTCACTCAAGGCATTAACGGTGTTTAACAGGAGTATTATTAAGATAATAAATGTCTTGGTCATTTTATGCAAATATTTCATCTAAATCACAGTTTAGTCTGCAAGTGTATCTATTCTTTACCGGGCACAAGGTAAAAAGGCTGTCTCACAGATGAATTTCATTGCAAAACTAATTAAAAATCAGTGAATTCATAGTTTTAGAAAAGAGTTTTTTTATCGCAGAAATCACTCCACATATTCTCAAATCAGAGAATATTCTCTATTTTTTCTTCTATCTCCAAACAGAATAGATCTAAGCTCTTATTTTTTAATCGGCAAGTTTTTATCCCCTTTTTTAGCTCTTTACCAATAGTAGCATAATTTAAGTTCTTCTTACCTGTATCTATATAATTGCATTTTTTCTTTTTGTCCATCTTTCCTATCAGATAGTATAAACGCTCTTTCGGATTTGCATATTGAGCCGTTTCTTCGCACGAAGCATCAAATAAAGGAATCAACCAAGCGTCAGTTTCTTCTACAGCAACGGCATAAACTACTTTATTCCGATATGCTTCCGGAATTATCGAAGTTATTTTCTCACGCACAAGCATATATAATTGTTCATTGTATACTTTCCAATCTACACCTTTTGTACGCTGAGGTTCCGGTATGTCATATCCTATTTCCCCTCGTTCTGCCGTATCTATTTGAATGATCAACACAGCATCCTCTTCTATCATATCAAAAAAAGACTGCAACAAGCATTCGTCTGCACATGATTTCAAGACAAGATTCCAATTGCTGAATTTTAATTCAGCAAGATCTGTTTCATCATATAATTCATTAGGACGAATAGCATAGATATCACTTCCATCAATACCTTTCAAAACTTTTAATATTGCTTTTATGATAGCAATATCTGCATGTCCTTCTGCAATAACCCCAATTCTCATATTATTAAAAGTTATCAGGAATGCCACCTATCAGGCCTTTCATCCACATTTCAGAAAGCATCATGTGATTCTCTTCGGTTTGCGATTTCATCCGAACACACTTGGCAGAAGTCTGTCCCTCATCATTACGCTTTACGACATAAAGCCGCTGGTTATCATCATTCAGATTAAGGCCGTCCAATATAGCCGGATTATGAGTAGTAATCAAAACCTGCTTTCCATTCTTCACCGCCAAATCACTAATTGTTTTCATCAAAAATCGGCAAAGCCGCGGATTCAAGCCATTCTCTATATTATCTATAGCGAAGAAATCCGGCGTTTTTTTACTAATGAATAAGGTTAAATAGAATAAAAGCTCCAATGCTCCTTCGTTTGCGTTTTCTGCTGAAAATAAATTATTCTTTTTCTGCATAAACTTATCACGAAAATAAAGATTAGACTTGCTTCGTCCTAATTTGTAGCCTTGCATTTTGTAAATCTCTTCCGTATCAAAAAAGACATCTTCAATCCAGGAAATACATCCTGCTGCTGTTTCCTTTATTTGTAGGATTTCCTCCTTGGGCAAGTTATTCAACAATACATCCAATCCTTCTCCGTTAATGCCAAGCGGATATTGAAGACTATCAGAAACAAATCCCCGTAAAGCACTGACAGATAAGGAATAGATTAAATACTGGGATATATATTTTTGCAAAGCAACATATTTCTCATTCATTTCTGTAGAAGATACATCGGATTTTGCCAACGAACTTAAAGTACAATTCCAAGTTGCATATATATCATTCGGATTATTATTCCATATATTGTAATTGACAGCGCCACCTATAGAAGAGAGTATCCGTAATCCTATCTTTTCATTAGCCCTTTGTCCATAAAATGAGGAAATCATCAGTTCCGGTTTAGCAATACGAACTCCTTTCTGAATCATATCTTTCACTTCTATTTGTAGCGAACGCTCAGAAGCAACCATCGCTACAGCTTCTAATATATTCGATTTTCCGGAACCATTGGCACCTATAAAAACATTCACGTTGCCCAAAGACAGAGATGTTTCTGTTATGGATTTAAAGTTTGTTATGGTTATATCCTTTATCATACTTACTTTATTACGCTCTTTACTATGATACTTTTACAAAAGTAATACATAATTTCGGGAATTAATTCCGCCAACGCGTTAAATAATAATTATTTGCTTATCTCCCATATTCTGCGTACTTTTGAAAGCATAAAACCGTATAAATATGAAAATACTCCATACCAGCGACTGGCACTTGGGACATACACTGTATAACTATGACCGCAGCCTGGAGCAACAAGCATTTCTGAAACAACTGGCCCGCATCGCAGCGGAAGAGAAACCGGATGCAATGGTAGTGAGCGGAGACATCTACCACTACTCCACCCCATCCGCAACTACACAGAAGATGTACACGGACGGCATGCTCGAAATTCACAGAGCCTGCCCGGAAATGACCATCGTGGTGACAGCCGGCAATCATGACAGCAGTTCCAAACTGGAAATAGACAGCAATCTGTGGAATCACTTCGGAGTGAGAGTGGTGGGAAACATCGAACGGAACCAGGAAGAAGTGAACCTGGAAAAACATATCGTGGAAGTAAAAGACAAAGAAGGAAATCTGAAAGGATACATCATAGCCGTCCCCCACGTATATCCGCAGAACTTTCCGATGCTGGACACGGAGACACCGCGTGAAGAACGGCAGGCTCGCTTTTTCCAGGCATTGCAGGACGAAGTGGAGAAAATGAATGTGAAAGGACTTCCCGTTGTTTTGATGGCACACCTCTCCATAGAAGGCAGCGACCGGACAGGCCATGACGAGACCGTGGGCGGTATAGAATATGTTCCCATCAGCTCGATGGGTGAAGGATATGATTATCTGGCGCTCGGACACATTCATTGTCCGCAGAACATCAAGGGAAATGGCCGTCACGCACGATATTGCGGAACTCCCCTGCCCGTGAGTTTTGACGAGACTTACCCCCATTCCGTCTCCATCGTCGAAATCCGGCGGGAGGAAGAACCACAAATAAGAACGGTGGAAATAGAAAACCTCCTGCCGTTCGTCACATTGCCTAAAGAAGCGATGCTCTTTGAAGAAGCCCTCAAACTACTGGAAGAATACCCGGACGACAAGCCTGCTTACATCCGGCTGAACGTTCTGATAAAAGATTATCTGGCACCCGACTGCAACGAGCGGGCATCGAACGCGGCAAAAGGGAAAAACTGCAAATACTGCTACATCAAGTCCAACCGCGAAAAGCAGGCTTCAAGTGATAAAACCCGGCATATCTCCATCCAGGAAATACAGGAAATGTCTCCGCTGGAGATAGCTAAACTCTACTATCAGGAAGCGGAAGGAGAAGAAATGGACGAAGAACTCTGCGAACTGATGAATGTCGCCGTGCAAAAGGTGAAGGAAAAGAATAATCTGCGTTAATCCGCATAATCTGTGGTGAATCATGAAACTTCAAAAACTGACTATAAAGAATCTGGCGTCCATAGAAGATGCCGTCATCGACTTTGAGAACGGACCGTTGAGTGAAGAGTCACTATTCCTCATCTGCGGTGAGACGGGTGCCGGAAAAACAACACTGCTCGACGCCATTTGTCTGTCGCTCTATAATGAAACGCCCCGCATGGAACGTGCAGAAAATGAGAAGTACAAAGATGTGGGGCAAAGTTTCTCTTCTAAGAAAGAAGAGGTGTCCATTAACGACAGCCGCCAACTAATGCGCCGGAATACCAGTGAGGCATGGACCGAACTGGAGTTTACCGGTTCGAATGAGACACCCTATACCGCCAAGTGGTATGTGGCCCGTGCACACCGGAAAGCCTCCGGTGCCATTCAGGATGCAAAGTGGACTTTAGAGAACCGGAAAACGGGTGTCCAACTCATCAAGAAGAATGAAATAAAAGCTGAAATACAAGTTGCCGTAGGACTGACCTTCGAACAGTTCTGCCGTACCACCCTCCTGGCGCAAGGCGATTTCACCAAATTCCTGCAGAGCAAGGAAAGCGAAAAGTCGGACATTCTGGAGAAACTGACAGGCACCGGAATCTATTCTGAAATAGGCGCGGGAATTTACACCATCACCAAGGAAAAACGTACGGATTATGAAAACCAAAACCGGAAACTGGAAGGGATTCACATACTGACTGACGAGGAAATAACTGAAATCAACGAAAACATGACGACACTGAATGCCGAAATCAGTGGAAATGCCTTACAGAAGAATACAGCCGTCCTGAAACATGACTGGCTGAAGAGGCAGACAGAACTTGTCCTGAACCAGGAAAAACAGCAGAAAGCATGGGGAGCGAAAAAGGAGCAACTGCAATCGGATGACTTCCGGCAGAAGGAAATACTGATCAGAGACTGGAACAGCACCACGGACGCCCGCAACTGGTTCTCTTCTTTGAAACAGCAGCAACGACAGCAGGAGAGCAATATCCAGCAAACCGAAAATCTGAAAGCCGATTTCATCCGCCTCAGCAATGGTTGCATCTGGCTGAAAGATAACATGAAAGAACAACAAGCCAGATTGCTTCTCGCTGAAGAATATCTGAAAACCCATGCCCCGCTTCTCCCCATGTTCGAGCAAAGCCAGTCCATCATTGCCGACCTCAACGCCCTACTTTCTTCCCACTCGCGCATCGCCGCCTATGAGAAGCAGACAGCCGAATTAACCCGGCAACAACCTGCACTGGAGCGGGAACGTGCGGAAAAGGAGGATGACTGCAATCTGAAAAACAAAGAGAACCAAACCAGACAACTGGAAATCGACCGGCTGAATGCACAACTTACCTCTATGAACCGGAGTGCTTTGCAGCAAAAGAAGGACACACTGGAAACTGTCAAGGAGAATTTGCAGAAAGCTCAAAATGCCCTGGCGGTATTGAAAGAGAAACAAGAGGCGCTGGATTCAGCAAAAGAATATGAAAAATCGCTGGACAAGAAATTGCAGACTTGCAAGAGCCGATATGCAGGTTTGAAAGCCAGTTTCGACAATCAGAAGAAAGCATACGATGACATCAGGACACTATATGACAAACAGAAAGAAGCGGTGGAAGAATGGGCTAAAGAAGCCCGTGCCCGTCTTTCGATAGGAGACAGTTGTCCGGTATGCGGCCAGGAGATAAAGTCACTTTGCAAAGATGAAGACTTTCAATCTGTACTTGCTCCTATCCGGCAGTCATTAGAAGCGAAAGAGAAAGAATATAAAGAAGCGGAACAAACTCTGAACGGCAACCGGACAGAGAACAAGACATACGAGGGAATGATGGCAAACAGCCGTCTGGCAACGGAGAAAGCGCAGAAAGGATACGACCTTGCCTGTACAGAGGCACAAGACAAATGTAGCCGTTGCCATATCCCGGACATCTCCGACAGCACAAAGGAGGCACTGGAAAAGCTGATTCAGGAAAACAAACAGGATATTGAGAACATCAATGCCAAACTGAATGAAGTGCAAATCCTGGCCAGCCATATTTCACGGTTGCAACACCAGAAAGATGAATATCAGAAAGTAGCGGAAACTGCCCGGAAAGCATTTGACGCCATTGATAAGAAGCTGACCGGACTGAAAAACGACATCGCCAACAAACATTCGCTGAAAGAAAATGAAAAAGAAATTATTCATACGACTTTGGAGCGTGTCAGCCCTCTGATTCTCTGGGACGAATGGCAAACTGAATGGAACAGTTCTCCCGTCACATTCATCGAACGCCTGCAAAAGGCAGCCGGAAATTACAAATTGGCACAGGACAGACAAGCCGAGCTGAAAACCGCCATCGCCCTAATCGGCAAAGAACTGGACAGCATATCGGCAACCCGGGAAATCATCTGTGATACATTTCCCGAATGGAAGAGTCTTCCGATAGAGGAAAAACAAGAAATAAAGAATCTGGGAATGGCTTGGAATACGCTGAATTCCCAGGTCGGCGGACTGAAGCAAAATATCCTGTCTGCCCGGAAGAACATGGATGAGCTGCAAGCGAACCTGGCTGCTTTCTATGCCTCGCATCCGGATATTGACGAATCATACATCATCGCATTCTCCGCTTATTCCGGTGAGTACATAGAGCACCTGCGCACCGGACAGCAACGGCTTAAAGAAGAAGAAGTGGCTGTACAGACAGCTTTCAGGCTCGCAACCGGACAGTTAGAAGAACATTTGGGCAAAAAACCTGAAATGGAGGAAAATGAAAGTCTGGAAACTCTGAACAGTCAGATTCATGCTTTAGAGGAAAAGATTACGGCAGAAACCCAAACCATCCTGCGGCTGAAAATACAACTGGAAGAAAACGCAAAGAACATTGCCCGGATAAAAGATGAAAAGAAGCACGCGGATGAATTACGGGAGATTTACCTGAAATGGGATCGTCTTTGCCACCACTTCGGTGATGAGAAAGGAAAGAATTTCCGGAATATCGCACAAAGTTTTGTATTGAAAGAGTTACTCAATGGAGCAAACTTCTATCTGCAACGGTTGACGGACCGTTACGAGCTGGAGTGTCAGGCGGGTTCGCTCACCATACTGTTGCGTGACTTCTACCAGGGAGGCGCAGCACGACCGGCCTGCACGCTGTCCGGTGGGGAGAGCTTTCTGGTCTCCCTGTCGCTGGCTCTCGGACTTTCTTCTCTCAGCCGACATAGTTTGTCAGTGGATACGTTATTTATTGACGAGGGATTCGGTACGCTAAGCAGCGACTATCTGAATACGGTGATGGATACGCTGGAGAAGCTACATCAGATGGGCGGAAAGAAAGTAGGAATCATCAGCCACGTAGAGGGATTGCGGGAACGGATCAAAACTCAGATACAGGTGAAGCGGATTGATAATTCGAGAAGCGAGATCAGGACAGTAACTCTTTTATAAATTAAGAATAATTCTTTCATTCTTTAATTGATATTACGTACTTTTGTAGCTATTATAAATCAAAAAGACAATGAAAAAGTTCGTGAAAGGAGTCCGGTTTACTCCTAAAAACTATTCCGACGAGGTAGAAGAGAAGATTCAACACTATAAGAAAGAAGGTTATAAACTCCCGTCGCGCCATCTGTTGCGTACAGAAGAACAACTGGCCGGCATCCGTGAAAGTGCGAAAATCAACACGGCATTGCTGGATTATATTTCGGCAAACATACGCGAAGGTATGTCGACAGCAGAAATTGACCATATGGTATATGAATTTACGACAGACCATGACGCAATCCCCGCCCCTTTCCTGTACGAAGGATTTCCGAAAAGTGTATGCACAAGCATCAATGATGTGGTATGCCACGGCATCCCAAGTACCAAAGAGTTTCTGCGCAGTGGAGACATTGTGAACGTAGATGTTTCAACGATCTATAAGGGGTATTTCTCGGATGCTTCGAGAATGTATATGATCGGAGACGTGAAACCGGAAATGCAACGTCTGGTGCAGGTGGCAAAAGAATGCCGCGATATAGGTGTGCAGACTGCACAACCGTGGGCCCGGCTCGGAGATGTGGGCGCAGCCATTCAGGAACATGCAGAGAAGAACGGTTACAGTGTAGTACGTGACCTTTGCGGACATGGTGTAGGCATCAAATTCCACGAGGAACCGGATGTGGAACACTTCGGCAAACGTGGCACGGGTATGCTTATCGTTCCGGGAATGACGTTCACCATCGAGCCGATGATAAACATGGGAACATACGAAGTCTTCATCGACGAAGCGGACGGATGGACCGTGTGCACAGACGACGGTTTGCCCTCGGCACAATGGGAAAGCATGATTCTGATTACTGAAACCGGAAACGAGATATTGACGGAATAAGCATGGAGATTGTTTTTCTAATCATCGGACTGACAGTAGGTGCGGGCGTAGGTTATCTGATAGCCGGACGAAAAAGTGCCGCACTATCAGCACAACTGCAAGCCACCCGCGAACGGGAAGAATTACTGAACCGCACTTCGGAAGAACGTATCGCACGCGAGAAAACCATAACCGCCGAACGACTGACTGAACAGGAAAAATCATTCAACCTCAGGCTGGCAGAACAGCAGAAGCAATGGGAAGAACGTCTGAGATTGCAGACGGAAGAAGCGGAAGCCTTACATAAGCGCATGAATATAGAATTTGAGAATCTCTCCAACCGTATCTTCCAAAGCAAGACAGAAGACTTTACCAAACTGAATGCCGAACATCTGAACAACCTGCTCCGTCCCCTGGGTGAGAATCTGAAGGATTTCCGGGAAAAGGTGGAACAAGTATACAGCAACGAAGCCAAAGAACGTTTCTCGTTGGGCGAACGCATCAAAGAATTAGTAGAGTTGAACAACCGGCTCAGCGAAGATGCCAACAATCTGACCCGCGCCTTGAAAGGTGACTCGAAGATGCAGGGTAACTGGGGAGAAATGATTTTGGAACGTCTGCTCCAAGCATCCGGCCTGATTGAAGGTGAACATTATTTCCGCCAGGAATTCCTGAAAGACGAACGAGGCGAGGCTATCACCAGCGAAGAAAGCGGGCAGAAAATGCAGCCGGACATCCTGATCAGATATCCCGACGACCGCGAAATGATTATAGACTCCAAAGTTTCCCTCACGGCTTACAGCGCCTATACTTCTGCCGAACACAAGGACGAAAAGGCCCGTTTGCTGAAAGCTCATCTACAATCTGTCCGCACCCACATAGACGAGTTGAGTCAGAAAGATTACTCCCACTACGACATCAAGGCACCGGACTTTGTCATGATGTTCATCCCGACCGAAGGAGCCTATTTGCTGGCTATACAGAGCGATACCAATCTTTGGGAATATGCCTACAACAAGAAAGTCGTGCTGATGAACCCCACTAACCTTATCAGTGCCCTGCGTCTATCCCTTGACCTCTGGAAACGGGAAAATCAGGTAAAGAATGTGCAGGCAATCATCAAGCGGGGCACAGCATTGTATGAAAAGATTGTAGGTTTCACCGATACGTTCCTGAGCATCGGAGACAAGCTGACCGGACTGCAAAAAGACTATGACAAAGCATTTAACCAACTTTCCGACGGAAACGGCAGCGTAGTAAAACAGGCGGAGATGCTGAGGGGCATGAGTCTCACCCCCAAAAAACGGATATCAGCAAGACTATTGCCCAGAGATGAAGAACCGGAGGAAGAAGAGGAGGAAACAAGCGAACAGATAAAATAAGCATTCAACAAATAAGATATATAAAACATGAAAATCCTAAAAGACCGTATTCTGAAAGACGGGAGATGTTATCCGGGAGGCATATTGAAAGTGGACAATTTCATTAACCACCAGATGGATCCTATCCTGATGAAATCTATTGGCGTGGAATTTGTCAGGCGTTTTGCCTCCACCACAATCAACAAAATCATCACAGTAGAAGCCAGTGGCATTGCTCCTGCCATTATGGTGGGATATTTGTTGGAACTCCCTGTTGTTTTTGCCAAGAAGAAAAAGCCCAGCACAATGGAGAATATGTTGGTTACTTCTGTTTATTCTTTTACCAAACAGCGGTCTTATGAAGTATGCGTCAGTAAGGATTTTCTCCGTCCGGAAGACCGGGTACTCTTTATAGATGACTTCTTGGCTAATGGAAATGCAGCCAAAGGCATTATGGAACTTGTGAAACAGGCGGGTGCCGAATTAGTGGGAATGGGGTTCATCATAGAAAAAGCTTTCCAACACGGAGGAGATGAATTGCGCGAACAAGGCATTCATGTGGAATCTTTGGCGATTATAGAAAGCCTGGAGAATTGCGAAATTAAAATCAGATAAAAAATGAGGTTTTACGTATGTGTAGGCGAATAATCATTCGCCCACACATACATAAAATGACCTTACTTATTCATAACATTTTATTTTTCATATAAAATATTACGAATAACTTCTTTCACATCCTTCACTACTCCCATAGTGACCTCCTTGTCCAACTTAAGACTTACCGCAAAATTATCACTGCCTGTAGTAGTTTTATATTCTTTAAGACTCTGCTCCACTTCCCGGAGAGAAGGATTCTTCAGAACCGGACCGGCACTTCCGCCAGAGAACAAAGATATCTGAATTGGCAAGGAAATATCCGTAGCCGTCTTATATTTAGAACTATAAGCTTTAGGCTCTTCAAAATAAACTAATATAGGAAATATACTATCCAAACGGGCTTCCGAAACTCCACCCAACTGCCCGGATATTTCACCACGCACTTGCAGATAAGAGTCTTTTATTGTCCGAAGATACGAAGTAATGGCATCTGATGATGAACCACGATCATACCAAACTGACAAATTAGTAATCGGATTAGCATTTTTCTTCACAGATTCCTTGTACTCTTTTCTCAATGAAGCCGTAAGCTTTGCTGACAAAGTTTCCACGTCATATTCTTTGATCGATTCATTGTCAAGCATCATTTTATTGTTCATATTTACAAAAAAACGATGAGAAACTCCCATCGGATTTTCAATCCTATAGCTTTTCTTCCCACCAACAGCATCTTCAGCCTTGCGTTTGAAGAAATCTTCCAATTGTACCAGTTCACTTTGGGGAATTGAACCTTGTTTCACCTCCACAGGAGTCATCACCTGTTCCATTGTCTTTTTTACTTCCGGCCGCGCAAACGCATAAAGCGTTCCGGCAGCCACCGGCACGAAGAGCAATAGCTTCAAACGTGCCCAATTGTTCGTTCTTCTTTTTAACATCATTGTGATACGGTTTTTAAGTTTACTGTGATTGAAACCGCAAGCCATAGAGTAGAGCCTTGTACCTACGGATTTCTTCACTAATAAAAGTTGATATTGAGTTGCATCGATGCCATGATTGATGACGCTGTTATCTGCCTCATATTCGTGCACTTCCCGGAGTTCGCGCATCAGCAGCCATGCAGCAGGATTGAACCAATGGAGTATGACGAGACATTCCATCCAAAGCAAATCCAATGTATGCCGATGCTGCAAATGCATCTGCTCGTGTAGCAATATTTCTCCGGGATTCTTTTCATAATCTTCCTGAGAAAGCACAATCGTGTTTCCCCAACTGAAAGAGACAATCTTTTCCGGGCAAATGACCAACTTGTACTCTCCGTATTCGTGAGCGGGAAAACGGCGTACAAGCCGATACATACGGATAGTGGAAAGCAAAAGGAAACAAAAAACGACTAACGCTCCCAAAAGGTAACAGCCACTCAGAAGCACAATCACAGAAATAGCAGAAATTACACTGCCACGAGGTTCTTTCATGACGTTTCCTTCCTCTGTCCCTCCGGAGAAAGTGTCTGTTCTTTCAGACATATATTCCTTACCGGTTCCCTCTCCTGCATCGGCAACACCGGTTTCTTTCTCTGTCAACAGATTTCTGACAGTGGCTACAGGCAACTGTAAAGGTGTATATTGGGAAACATCTATTTGCATCAACGGCAACAATGTGCAAGCTGCCGTCCCTATCAGCAAAAGCAGGCGGTTCGTACGGAAGAGCGTGTCTCTTCTGAAAAACAGCCTGAATAGAAAATACAGGACGGTCAGGCACAAGGTAGATTCAAATATATAAAATAATATAGCTCCCATGATGTATACATTTATAGAGTATGAGTATCCTTATCCGTTTGCCTTTTGCCCTCGATACGTGCAATCAGGGCTTTCAGCTCATCAACCGACATTCCTTCTTCTTCAATAAATGCAGATACAACATTGGTATAGGAGTTATTGTAATATTGGGCTACCACATCATTCAGCGCAGAGCGCTTATAGTCTTTATCGGACACAGCCGCATAATACTGATAGGTATTACCATAAGGCCTGTACTTTACAAAACCTTTTTCCTCTAATCCACGTACCAAAGTAGATACAGTGTTATAATGCGGTTTCGGCTCTTCATAAAAAGCCAACAACTCACGGACAAACATCGGCCCGTGTTCCCAAAACATTCGCATGATTTCTTCTTCCTTTGCAGTCAATCGCTTCATAGTCTTTTTCTATTTATCGGGGTGAACAATGCAAAGATAGAAATTAGTTTTAAACAAACAACTATTATAATTAGTTATTCAACTAACACAAGCAGTAGTTTAACTAATATTACCAGTAGACAGTCAATATACCTTATTATATTTATGCTTTCTTTTTCTTCGGAAGTACCTGGTTCAATACAATATATCCCAATATTCCGGCAATGGCGGTGCCACACAACACACCGAACTTGGCCTGATTCAGCAATTCCGGATAGACACCGGAGAAAGATAGATTGGCAATGAACAAAGATACGGTAAAGCCAATACCACCTAATAACGATACTCCGGCAATGTTTCTCCAGTTCATACCCTCAGGCATACGGGCAAGTCCGCTTTTAATAGTCAGCCAGGTAAACAGGTAAATACCCAAAAACTTACCTAAAAGTAACCCCAGCCCAACAGCAAGCCCCACATTTCCTACAACATCCCCGCCCCCACTGAGCACCACTCCCGCATTGGCAAAAGCAAACAAAGGAAGAATTACAAAATTCACCGTTCCATGCAGGTTATCTTCCAAAGACTGCAAAGGACTGATTACACGGTCGGATGCTCTCTCTACTTGCTTCAATGTGGCAATCTGCTCGTTGGTCAAGACAATAGTGTCGGACTGTACCACCGGAAATGAGCTGACAATGGCACGGATACGCCTTATGTATTTACCTGCATCCAGCCGCGGACGGGCAGGAATGACGAATGCCAGTATCACACCGGATATGGTGCTATGAATGCCGGACTGTAAGAACAAATACCAAATAATCACACCAAAGAAGAGAAAGAAAATCTTCTGTGTCATACCAAATTTCCCCATATAATATAGGAATGCGTAAAGTATGGCTGCCACAATCAAGTAACCGTAAGCAACCTCATTGCTATAGAAAATAGCAATCACCAGAATACCGCCGATATCATCCACCACCGCAAAAGCTGTCAGAAAGATTTTCAGGCTCAAAGGAACCCGCTTACCCAGTAAACTCAATACCCCCAGCGAGAAAGCAATGTCAGTAGCCATAGGAATAGCCATGCCCCCTGTTTCGGGTGTACCGGAAGTCACCAGTAATGAATAGACGATTACCGGAAGTATCATACCTCCGCACGCCGCTATAAACGGCAGAATCGCTTTTCGGAAAGAAGACAACTCCCCCACCAGCAACTCACGCTTTATCTCCAGCCCTACGGCCAGAAAGAAAATCGTCATCAGACAGTCGTTGATGAACTCGATCATCGTCAAATTATGACCGCCATGCGAAAGCAGGTTAAAATCCCCGATACGCAAATGCAGCTCCTGCGACAGGAAACTCTGATATACCGGAGCTAGCGAGGAATTGGCAACAATTGCAGCCAAAATAGCCGTCAGGAACAGTAGAACGCTCGCCACCACATTCAGCGACGAGATGTTTTTCACAGTACGTAGAATAATCATTGTTTATCTGATTTAAGTATTAGCTTTTCAAAAGTGACTCAAGCCGTGTCAATGAGCTATTCCTTATAACTCATCAACGCCAGTTTTTTAACCCAGAGTACAAATATACCTGTTAATATTAAATTAAGCACAATAGTAAGTACGGAAATTACTAATGCCGGGCCACCCAGATTGTAGCCCAGTGCAATAAAAATAACTCCTGCTCCCACCTCACCACGGGTAAACATACCAATGGAAAGTGCCAGACGCTCACTCAATTTACGGTCGCGGTAGAAGAATACCGGAAACAGCTTACCCACATTGGATAGCAGTGACACCATGATCACATGTATGATAATCAGAACCCAGGGCATCATTTCCTGAGAGCCGGTTACGGAAACCATTCCCGCCGCATCTCCTGAAAGACTGATGCCTTGAAGCGGGGGCATACTCATACCCACCAGGAACATAAAGATGAAAGAGATTCCTGTTGATGCTTTCCGCTCCCAAGCTGTATCAATCTCTTTATGCTTCATGACCATACCCAGAACAAATGCCGGAAGCAGCACTTCAATATGAATGCTGGCTTCTTCGCCATATAAATTCTTCGTAATAAGATATAAGGATTGAGTGGCGGCAAACACCAGAACGGAATAAAGAAGAATAGCTTTCCAATCCTGACGCATATTATATTTACTCAGCTTCTTCCACCCGAAAGAAAGCAGCACAAAGACAATGAAGATAATCACCAATAACTGCCAGCGTGGACCGATCATCATAATCTGCAAAGGAATCATCAGCAGGATAGTGTCCAGGTCATCAAAAATAGCCAACACCTGAATCTTCTTATAAATCCAACTGGATTTCAAACCGATAGCTGCCAACATCGTAAACAATATACCGGCGGAAGTAGGAGCGGCGAAACGGCTCAACAACAGATTTTCTTTCCATGCTTCCCAACTATTCCAGTATTCGGGCGGAAGCAAAATAAAGATATAGTAAATGGCGATCAGAAACCAAGGCATAGCTGCCGTAGCCATTGCCACAAAATAATCTTTCGCATAAGTTTGCCAACGGGATTTATCCACCTCAAACTCACGCCCCACATTAATCATAATGAATCCCAAACAGATGTACAACAGCACATTAGACACCGTCTTCACCGTACCATAATCACTACCTGACCATGCAGGAAGATATTGAGCCACAAAAAGGCCTACCACCAGGAAGGCCGAGAACGATAGAACTTTTCTCATTTATTATCAGTTAGAATTTGTCAACATAAAGGGGATTGTCAAGACAGTCCTACAGAAAGAGAACAATCCCCCGGCTAATATGAATCAGCTTTTAGTTTTTTTTATATTAATCTAATTTCAACACCGCAAGGAACGCTTTCTGCGGCACTTCAACATTACCAATTTGTTTCATACGCTTCTTTCCCCTCTTCTGCTTCTCCAACAACTTACGCTTACGGCTGACGTCACCACCATAACACTTCGCCGTCACATCCTTACGCACCGCCTTAATAGTCTCACGAGAAATGATTTTAGCTCCGATAGCTGCCTGGATGGCAATATCGAACTGTTGTCTTGGAATCAGGTCTTTCAACTTCTCACACATACGGCGTCCCAATTCGTAAGCATTGTCGAAATGTGTCAGCGTCGAAAGAGCGTCCACCGGTTCGCCGTTCAGTAAGATATCCAGTTTCACTAACTTGGACGGGCGGAAACCACTGGCATGGTAATCAAAAGAGGCATATCCTTTCGAGATACTTTTCAGCTTGTCGTAAAAGTCAATAACGATTTCTCCTAAAGGCATATCATAGTAAATCTCCACACGATTGCCCGAAATGTACTCCTGTTTCACGAGTTCACCGCGTTTGCCCAGACACAACGTCATGATGGGGCCGATATAATCGGTGGTGGTGATGACGGAAGCACGAATGTAAGGCTCCTCGATATGGTCTATCAAAGTTGGGTCGGGCATACTGCCGGGGTTATGCACCTCCGCCATATGACCTTGCTTGTCGTAAATGTTATAGGAAACGTTCGGCACGGTAGTTATCACGTTCATGTCGAACTCACGGTCAAGGCGCTCCTGCACAATCTCCATGTGCAGCAATCCGAGGAAACCGCAACGGAAACCGAAACCTAATGCCAACGAAGACTCCGGCTGGAAAGTCAGCGAAGCATCATTCAATTGCAACTTTTCCAAAGAAGAGCGCAGGTCTTCAAAGTCTTCCGCCTCAATCGGATATACACCGGCGAAAACCATTGGCTTCACTTCCTCAAATCCGGCAATAGCCTCCTTGCACGGGCGGGCTATGTGGGTTATGGTATCTCCCACTTTTACCTCTTTAGAAGTTTTGATACCGGAAATAATATATCCTACGTCTCCCGTGCGCAATTCCTGACGCGGCACCATTTCCATCTTGAGAACACCGACTTCATCGGCATCGTATTCTTTCCCGGTATTGAAGAATTTCACTTTGTCTCCTTTGCGGATCACTCCGTTCACAATCTTGAAGTAAGCGATGATACCACGAAAAGAATTGAACACAGAGTCAAAAATCAAAGCCTGCAACGGAGCTTCCTCATCACCTTCGGGATGAGGAATACGCTCGACAACTGCCGCCAGAATTTCTTCCACACCCATGCCTGTCTTGCCGGATGCGCGAATGATCTCGCTGCGTTTGCAACCGAGTAGTTCCACTATTTCATCCTCCACCTCTTCGGGCATGGCACTCGCCATATCACATTTGTTGATAACCGGAATGATTTCCAGGTCATGCTCAATTGCCATGTAAAGGTTGGAGATGGTTTGCGCCTGTACACCCTGCGAAGCATCTACAATCAGCAATGCACCCTCGCAGGCGGCAATAGAACGGGACACTTCATAAGAAAAATCAACATGTCCCGGAGTGTCAATCAGATTCAGAACATATTTTTCACCCTTGTATGTGTACTCCATCTGGATGGCATGACTCTTAATGGTAATCCCTCTCTCTTTCTCCAGATCCATATCATCGAGCATCTGTCCTCCGGTCACCTGTATCGTATTGGTAAATTCAAGCAAACGGTCGGCTAAAGTAGACTTACCATGGTCAATGTGGGCTATAATGCAAAAATTACGTATATTCTTCATCTATATTTTATCCTATAATCGATTATCTAATTGTATTCACTCTGTTTTTTCGTGCGCAAAGATAATGCAAACCGAAGGCAGTACAAAATAAGCTTGCTTATTTTTAACACTAAGGTGCAGCTTATCTTCACTTTTGAGTAAAACTATTCTATCATCACACTGTTATGTATGGATATTAACCTAAACCCACATAACTGAAATGAGAAAGTATATTATTTTTGCATGCACCCTTTTAGTGCTTGCCGGATGTTCTAAAAACGAAATTACCATTTATGGTTCGGCTCCCGGAAACGGAGAGTCCGGTCAGGGAGAGACGTCAAATAACGCTGAAGCACTCATCACATTTTCCGCTTCACTTGAAAACCGGAAAGTGACCAGATCCATGTCGCCTATGCCTAAAGGGTTGGCCAGCCAGATTTACGCTTTCAAGACATCGGACAGCAATTTCAGGGAACCACTTGCCGAAGGTTTGTATACCACTTCTTCCGCAGGCATATTGACGGGACAGGATGGATATAAAATGTATTTGAGTAATGGTACATATAATATGTATGCATTCTCTACGAATTCTTCAAGCTATCCTCCCGTCATCACCAATGGAGTATCCGCCCCTTTAAAGAATGGCGTCGATTATCTGTGGTGGGAGAATCTGCAACAAGACATCATGGCTTCACAAATCCATATGCCTATAGTATTTCAGCACGTAGCTTCCCAGGTAGTTATCGACCTGTCAGCCGGTGAAGGACTGAAACTTGACAGTCTGGTTTCAGCAAGCATTCTTCCGCCAAGCCCGGGTGCCAGCCTCGACTTGCGTACAGGTATCATCGAAGCCACCACCACCTACGACACCACTCCGCTCAGCATGGGCAAAAACGGCCTTCTGGCACAAGCCATCGTCCTGCCGACACGCGCCACGAGCCCCATGGCAATAACATTAAAAGTACTGGCAGATGGAGAAACCACTCCCCGAACCTATACTGCCGGCATCCCCATCCCCGGCAAACTGGCAGGAGGATTCTCATACGTATTCAGTGCCATTATAGACGGGAATTCCGTATCATTCCCCAATGTAAGCATCAAGGACTGGACAGAGGTCGACGAATCCGGCAACCCTATTTACCCGATACAGAAATAAAAAAATAACTAACCTATATCACTACGATACAACAACAAAGGCAAAAATATGAAAGCCAGAATATCCGAAATAAGGAAAGAATATACCAAAGGCAAGTTGACACAATGTGTCATCAACGACAATCCTTTCAAGCAGTTTGAAGAATGGCTCAATGAGGCCATCAACAGCCGGGAAGATGAACCTACGGCTATGATAGTGGCAACTGTTTCAGCCGAAGGACATCCTTCCACGCGTACCGTTCTGCTGAAAGGATTAGAAAATGACAGATTCATATTCTTTACGAACTATGAGAGCCGCAAAGGCAGGCAACTGGCTGGCAATCCGTACATCTCCCTCTCTTTTGTGTGGCATAAGCTCGAAAGACAGATACACATTGAGGGCAAGGCGGAGAAATGCTCCGGTACAGTTTCGGATACTTACTTTGCAAGCAGACCGTATAAAAGCAAGATCGGTGCAAGAATATCCCCGCAAAGCCGGGTTATAAACAGCCGTATGGAGATTATGCGGGCTTTCGTGAAAGAGGTCTTCAAATTGGCAGGACATGAAATCAAACGTCCCGATAATTGGGGCGGATTTGCAGTAACCCCTACCCGTTTCGAATTTTGGCAGGGACGGGAGAACCGTTTGCATGACCGCATCCTGTATACCCCACAGGAAGATGGCAATTGGAAGCAAGAAAGACTTGCCCCCTGATCAATCCGGAAGGATGGAATACAAAAAAGAAGCGTTGATAACATATATAATGTATCAACGCTTCTTTTTATAAGATAAATGTCAATCTCTCTCTTAAACCAACTTAACAAACAGTTCGCCTTCTACTTCCTGAGTAGAGATTTTTTCTTCTCTCAATAACCAGCCAAGGCCCAAGAACAAATCTTTGTCTACCAACTTTGTTGCTTTCTTGATTTGTTTAGCAGTTAAACCTTCAGTCTCATTCAGTGCATTCCAAATTTTTCCTGCAGTTTCACCAGCTTTTTCTTTTAACATTTTCTTTTTGTTTTTAGTTATACATGCTTTCATCTAAATTCTCCCAGAGAAGAGGTTCAGATTTTATTTCAGGGGCAAATATAGTTATTTTTATGTTATATAACACGTTATTATCTGCTTTTTTGCATTATATGTCATAAAAAGAGCATTTTTTCAGCGAGTAAGACCAAAAATAATAGTCCATTCTATCAAAACAGACCGTCTGTTGAAAGCAAACAGATGGTCTGTTCGGGTCAAATAGACCATCTGTTCGGACTAAACAGACCGTCTGTTTTCAAGATACTCAGCCCAGATGCGGGCGGCCTCCTCTACCATCCTGACACAAGGGCGTTTAGCATAATATTGTTCGGTACGTTCTTCGGGCATTGAAACTCCTTCGGGCTTTTTAAGACCTAACAGTTCGGCACAGATGGTAGAACTGTTGCGTTTCTTGAACTCAGCGGCCAATTCCTGCACCACGGCATAGTTGGCGCCCTTTCCCTCACGGTCCTTAGGATCTGTTGCACCGGTCTCCAATCCTGCGAGCAAAAACATGCCGCACGCCGCACCACACGTTTGCCTCATACGACCTATACCACCTCCGAAAGAAGCAGCCATTCGTGCCGCTTGTTCCTGCGTAAATCCATACATATCGGCAAAAGCGAGCACAACAGACTGGGAACAATTGAAACCACTCTTAAACAGTTCTGCCGCTTTCTCTATTCTTTCCTCAAACATGGTTCTCCTCCCTTTCTTATTCCTCTATTTCCAACAACATGGGACAGTGGTCGGAATGGACAGCATCATTGAGTATGCGTGCTTCCTTCAGCATCGGACGGACGGGTTCGGTCACCATACAATAATCGATGCGCCACCCCTTGTTTTTCGTGCGGGAATTGAAACGATAGCTCCACCAGGTGTATTCCTGTTGTTCGGGATGCAACAAACGGAAAGTATCAATAAAGCCGGCATTCAGAAAGCGTGTCATCCATTCCCGTTCTTCCGGCAAGAAACCACTGTTCGTGGCATTGCGAATGGGGTCATGGATGTCTATAGGTTCATGGCAAATATTATAATCTCCACAGAGAATCAGTTTCGGACGTGATTTCCGTAATTCCGTCACATATTCCTGGAATTTCTCCAGCCATACCATTTTAAATGCCTGGCGCTCGTCTCCACTCGTCCCTGACGGATGATATACACTTACCACAGATATATCTCCATAGTCAGCACGGATGAAACGGCCTTCATTGTCGTACTCTTCTATGCCCATGCCATACTCTACATGATCCGGTTCCCGCTTCGTAAGAATTGCGACTCCGCTATATCCTTTCTTCTGTGCAGAATACAGATAGTGTTTATATCCCAATGCTTTCAGAGCTTCTTCCGGATACTGATCCGGTTGTAATTTTGTTTCCTGGATGCATACCACGTCAGCCTGTTCCTGTTCCAGCCATTCGGGTAAACCTTTACTGACCGCTGCACGCAATCCGTTTACGTTGTATGTAATAATCTTCATATCATTTATTATTTTGTATTATATCTTTATATTCCAATATACATATTTGATATTCAATCAAATACTCCCGTATCATGACAATTCGGATATCAATAACATGATATTCAATACCGTCACAATGCCGGCAATAGCGTAGAGCACAAAACTGCTCCATTTACTGTTGACGTATTGCCCCATTACCTTGCGGGAAGATGTCAGTCCCACTTGCAGGAAAACGGTAAACGGTAACTGTATACTCAGCACCATCTGCGAAATCAGCAGCCCTTTGAAAGGGTCACCAATAAAGAATATCAGCAGCAGCGCAATACCTAATGAAAGAATCACACCTACCTGCGAGTGGCTATCCTTGATATGGTAAGACTCTCCGAAGATACCGGCAAAAATAGAGCCTGCCGCCATACCGCTGGTAATGGTGGAAGATATACCCGCCATCAGCAATGCCAGGGCAAAAACTATGGCCGCGCTGTTTCCAAGCAAGGGTTCCAACAAAGACTTAGCCTGTTGCAACTCTTCAACCTGAATGCCGCTTTTAAAGAAAGTAGCGGCAGCCAGCAGTATCATGGCGCTATTGATGGCCCATCCTACAATCATAGAGAAGAGTGTATCAAACAATTCATATTTCAACACTTTCCGTATGGAAGAATCATCCTGTTTATTGTATTCGTGGCTCTGAATCACCTCCGAATGCAAAAACAGGTTGTGTGGCATTACAACCGCTCCCAGCACACTCATAATAATCAGCATACTTCCTTTCGGAAAGGCCGGTGTCACCCATCCTTCCACAGCCAACGGCCAGTCAATCTCCACCAGGAAGAGTTCGTAAATAAAAGAAAGTCCGATAACAGAAACAAATGCGATAATGGAACGCTCTATTTTTTTATATGAGTTTGTGAAAAGCATAATCACGACAAAGATTGTCGTTAATATTGCCCCCCAGATTATCGGAATATCAAAAAGCATTTCCAACGCAATGGCTCCTCCAAGAATCTCAGCAAGCGAAGTCGATATGGAAGCAAGCACCGCAGTACCCAGAATCGGGCGGGACACCCATTTAGGAGTGTATTTTGTAGCTGCTTCCGACAGACACAAACCCGTAACAATGCCCAAGTGGGCCACATTGTGCTGCAATACAATCAGCATTATCGTTGATAGAGTCACTACCCACAACAAGGAATAACCAAATTCCGAACCTGCCGCAAAGTTAGAAGCCCAGTTTCCCGGATCAATAAAACCAACCGTTACCAACAAACCCGGACCGATATATTTAAACACGTCCAGACCACCCAGATATCGTTTGTGGTCTCGTCGTTTCAAGTCTTTCAGAATATTTTTCATTGTTCGATATTTTAATGGCGTAAAATTACGAAATAATAACAAGCGAACTATGTTTTCAGTTCAAAAAAGAAGCCCCGGCATTTTGAAATACCAGGGCTGACTATGTTTCCTTAAAGTACGGTGAGCGGGTTAGAATCCCATTTCATGCAGTGCTCGACACAACTGGTCCGGACAAGAGGTGGAACGTCTTCCACAACGGATTCCTTCCAGACGGGAAAGCACATCCCCCACAGGCATTCCTTTCACTAATCGGGAAATGCCTTGTAAGTTACCGTTGCAACCTCCCCAAAATGCAATATCTGTTATTATATTATCTTCTATTTCCAATTCGATGTGAGAACTACACGTACCTTGAGTTTTATAAGTATACTTCATTACTCTTCACTCTCCTCCGGCTTCATGTTGGTATAAACCGTTTGTACGTCATCAAATTCTTCGAGGCGTTCTATCATCTTATCGAGAGTCTCACGCTGCTCGGGAGTAACCTCTTTCGTATCATTCGGGATATAGGTAAATTCACCACCGACATCTTCGAAGCCATATTCTTCCAGATGCTTCTGAATAGCAGCATAGCTCTTCGGATCTCCATAAATAGTGATCGTACCTTCTTCTTCATCCTCTTCGAACTCATCATCTACATCGTAGTCAATCAAGTCGAGGATAAGTTCTTCCATGTCCACACCGTCTTTTTTCTTGAAAGTAAACATACACTTATGGTCGAACAGGAAAGCCAATGAACCCATAGTTCCCAAGTTTCCACCAAACTTATTGAATACGGAACGTACATCAGCAACAGTACGGGTGGTGTTGTCGGTCAAAGTATCTACAAATACGGCAATACCGTGAGGGCCGTATCCTTCATAAGTCATTCCTTTGTAATCACTCTGGTCCTTACCCATTGCATTCTTGATAGCGCGGTCGATGTTATCTTTCGGCATGTTTTCACGCTTACAAGTAGCGATAACAGAACGCAGCGTCGGATTGTTTTCCGGTTCCGGGCCACCAGCCTTTACAGCAATAGCAATTTGTTTACCCAGTCTTGTAAAGGTCTTCGCCATGTGACCCCATCTCTTCAATTTGGCAGCTTTTCTATATTCAAACGCTCTTCCCATTGGTTTTATGTTTTAAATATTAATTATTTAATTATTAATTAGCGCAGCTTTGCATCCAGTTTTTCTTCCAGATTCTTCACGAGTTTCGACATGATTTTATCAATCATCTTATCGTTCAATGTCTGTGTCTCGTCTTGCAACAAGAAGCTCACTGCATATGATTTCTTGCCTGCTTCCAGATTTTTGCCTTCGTAAACGTCGAAGAGGGACACTTCTTTCAGCAACTTTTTCTCTGTATCGTAAGCTATCTTCTCTATTTCTGCGAATTGCACCTTTTTATCAAGCAACAAGGCAAGGTCGCGTTTCACAGCAGGGAACTTGGAGATTTCCGTATAACTGATTTTCACGGAACGGATGGCTTTCATCAACTCTTTCCAGTTCAAATCAGCGTAATACACTTCATTGTCAATATCGAAAGCTTTCAGAATCTTCTTCGTTACGATACCGAAGGTTGCAAGACGCTTTCCGCCTTTCGTCTGAACAGACAAGGCAGTTGCATAGATGTCATCCGTCAGATTACCTACCACCAGATTTCTCATATTCAGCCCCAGACGGAGGAAAATATTCTCCACGTAAGCTTTCAGTTCATATACAGAACTTTCTTCATCGGTATGCGCCCATGAGTTGGAGACTTTCTTACCTGTTACCCACAAACCAAGATGATAATTCTCGGTATAGGCAGCCAATGACTTTTCCGGATTCTTCTTCTCTTCGTTGAAATAATAACAATTTCCGAATTCGAAGAATTTCAAGTCGGCATTCTTACGGTTGGCATTGTGAGAGATACTTTCCAAACCACCGAACAATAAGGTTTGGCGCATGGCATTCAGATCCGTGCTCAACGGATTCAGCAACATCACCAGATTCTTGGAAGGATAGGTTTCCATTCCGTCGTAATAAGCGGCACGGGTCAATGAGTTATTCAGAATCTCATTGAAACCACAACCCACCAACTGTTCAGCTACGAGATTTTGCAGTTTATTCGACTTATCATGCTCCCCCTTCGTAGTCAAGCTTGACTTCAGCGTAGACGGAATCTCAACATTATTATATCCGTAAATACGGAGAATATCTTCAATGACATCACAATCGCGCTGCACATCTACGCGATAAGGCGGTACAGCCAACGTCAAACCTTCTGCCGTCTCATTGGTTATTTTCATTTCCAGACTGGAGACGATGCTCTTGATAGTATCCACCGGAATAACTTTACCTACCAATGAATTTACTTTTTCATAAGCCAGCTCTACCACGAAATCCTGGGCGGGAGCAGCACATATATCCTTCACCTCAGAAGAGATAGTGCCACCGGCCAGTTCTTTCACCATCATAGCAGCCAGTTTCAGACAGTAAATAGTGATATTGGGGTCAATACCTCTTTCGAAACGGAAAGAAGCATCCGTATTCAATCCATGACGGCGGGCGGTTTTACGCACCCATGTCGGATGGAAATAAGCACTTTCCAGGAAGACGTCCTTAGTGGTTTCCGTAGAACCGGAGTCCAGGCCACCGAATACACCGGCGATACACATAGGTTTCTCCTGATCACAAATCATCAGGTCGCGATCAGACAATTTACGTTCTACACCATCCAGCGTAACAAACGGAGTACCTTCGGGCATAGTTTTCACAATAACTTCGCCACCTTTTATTTTATCCGCATCAAAGCAATGCAGTGGTTGACCGAACGCATGAACAATATAATTCGTGATATCTACCACATTATTAATAGGACGCAGCCCGATAATACGGAGTTTGTTCTGCAACCATTCCGGACTTTCCTTCACCGTCACGCCTTTCACCGTCACACCGGCATAACGAGGACACGCTTCACTGTTTTCCACTGTAACCTTGATGTCCAAATCATGGTTTTCAACAGCGAAAGCATCTACCAACGGCTTTTTCAAGGAGGTCGGTTTATTATTCTGCACCAGGTAAGCATACAAATCACGGGCTACACCATAGTGCGAACAAGCATCGGCACGATTCGGAGTGATATCTACTTCCAGTACATAGTCGCTCTTGATGTTATAATAGTCTTTGGCGAGAGTACCCGGAACCGCATCTGCCGGCAATACGATGATACCTGCATGATCCGTACCGATACCGATTTCGTCTTCTGCACAAATCATTCCGTTAGACTCTACGCCACGGAGTTTTGACTTCTTAATCGTAAAACATTCATCCCCGTCATAGAGTTTAGCACCCAAAGTGGCAACCACCACTTTCTGACCGGTAGCCACATTCGGCGCACCGCATACAATCTGCACAGGTTCTCCCTGTCCCAAATTCACAGTAGTCACGTGCATGTGGTCTGAATTCGGATGAGGAATGCATGTCAACACTTCACCGATAACGAGCCCTTCCAGCCCGCCTTTAATCGTCTGTACTTCTTCTACACTTCCTGTTTCCAAGCCAATAGAGGTCAGTGCAGCCGCAACTTCTTCCGGTGTCAAATCGAAATCGACATACTCTTTCAACCAATTATAAGAGATATTCATATCATTAATTTTTTATTGTTTTCAAAAGTGACCCGCAAAATTACAAAGTTTTTTTGGATGACAGGGAATTATCTGATAAGAAAATAATAAAAAGAGCCGAAACTACTTGATAAAAAGTAATTCCGGCTGCCTATTAAAATACTTCCGTAAATTATCCCAAACTCAGAACGGCAACGGTCCATCCGTCCCCACTCCTCCGAATGGATTGTCCGTTTGAGGGGCAAAGTCAACCGGAGGCGGTATACTGCCATCACTTGCAGCATTCATCTTTGAACCTATTAGCCCGCCACCGCCATCTACCGGTTGCGGAATCATCATATCATCCTCCGGATTCTGGAAACGGGTATACTGACCGATAAAACGCAGTCTTACATCACCTACCGCACCATTACGATGCTTGGCGATAATAATTTCCGCCATACCGCGTAAATCCGTGCCATCTTGCGAAGTATAAATCTTATAATACTCAGGACGGTGAATGAAACATACCATATCGGCATCCTGCTCAATGGCTCCCGATTCACGCAAGTCACTCAACTGCGGACGCTTACCTTCTTCACCCTCACGATTTTCCACACCACGGTTCAACTGCGACAGGGCTATAATCGGAATATTCAGTTCTTTCGCCAACCCCTTCAACGAACGTGAAATGGTACTTACCTCTTCCTGGCGGCTACCGAACGACATACCACTCGCATTCATCAACTGAAGGTAGTCGATAATAATGATTTTCACCCCATGTTCGCGCACCAGACGGCGAGCCTTCGTACGAAGTTCAAATACTGATAACGAAGGCGTATCATCTACATACAATGGGGCATCCAAAAGGTCACGCAACTTATAATCCAACTGTTGCCACTCATAATCCGCCAACTGTCCACTCTTGATTTTCTCACTCGGAATCTCGCACGCATTGGAGATCAAACGATTCACCAACTGTACGTTACTCATTTCAAGCGAGAACACAGCCACCGCATTCCGATAATTCACAGCTATATTCTTCGCCATAGAAAGCACGAACGCCGTTTTACCCATGGCAGGACGTGCAGCTATAATGATAAGGTCGGATTTTTGCCAACCGGAAGTCATCTTGTCAAGTTTGGTAAAACCACTCTCCAGACCACTTAAACCATCGGTACGGGCAGCAGCTGTCTGAATCAACTGATAGGCTTCGGCGATTACAGGATTAATCTGTGTATAATCCTTTTTCATGTTCTGCTGGGAAATCTCGAACAACCTTCCCTCAGCCTCCTGCATCAGGTCATCTACGTCCAGAGTTTCATCAAAGGCTTTACTCTGCACATTACTGGTAAATGTAATCAGTTCGCGGGCCAATGCCTTCTGTGCGATGATACGGGCATGATATTCAATGTGTGCCGAAGAAGCAACCTTACTACTTAACTGGGTAATATAGAACGGACCACCCACTTCTTCCAAATCTCCGCGTTTGGCAAGCTGTTCTTTTACAGTCAGGATATCCACCGGCTTCTGGTTCACGGCCAGGTCGGTGATAGCGGAATAAATCAATTGGTGCCGGTGCTCATAAAAAGACTCCGGACGTAGAATTTCACTTACCAATGAATAAGCGTCTTTCTCTATCATCAATGCTCCCAATACAGCTTCTTCCAACTCCGGTGCTTGTGGCTGAATACGTCCATAATCAGTTACCGGCTGCACTTTTGTTTTAGAATTACTTCGGGGAGTTCTTTTCTGTTCTGCCATCTCTTGAATGCTACAAATTATAAATTATCTATACCCTCTCCACTGATACTTTTCAGAAAAAGGGGATGGCAAAGATAATGCTTATTAATCAAAAATACCCCTATTCTACCAAACAAAAAAAAGAGCTATTCCTGGTTTTTCGGAAATAGCTCTTTACATCAAATCAAACTTATTCTTAAATAGTCATTGCCTGTCCGCCAATCACACCGGCTACGGCGCTGGCTATGGCAATAATCACTTTCAATATCACATTCCAACTCGTTTTCTTCATAGCGATCTCTTAATTTTCAATTATCAATTTATCCAAGCGGATTCTCGTCTACTCCACCACCGGGCGTATTGCCCGAACCACTATCCGAGCCACCCCCTGAAGGAACATTCGATAATCCTTTCAGGTAATCATCCAGACTCACCAAATCCAGTTTTTCACCGGCACGGGTAGCTGTTTTGGTTATCTTCAGCTCTCTATTGGCCTGGAAGCAGATACGGACACTTTCCACACTTTTGGCAGTCACATCTTCAGTTTTGTCTTCCCCTTTAGATTTAGCAGACAGCATAAACACGCCCAATCCTGCAATATTTACCGTTTTACCCTCCAACAATTGTTCTTTCAGCTTTTCCACGAAGTTCTGCATCGTACTCCGGATATCACCGATAGAAAGTGAAGAACGGTCCTGCATCTTTTGGGCAATAAATGCCAAGTCTACACTTTGTCCTAATGTTATTAACTGTGGGAAATACTTCTTGGGAGAATCCTCAACCCGAGGGTCTGACGGTCTTTCCACCGTTCTAAAAATTACACTCATACTTTTTTCTTTTAGAGATTTAAATTTTGTTTTTAATTCACTTCGCTGATCAACGATGCTGCAAAGGTGAAGATTTAATCTCTAATAAAAGAAGGAAAAAGGGTGGAAACAAAGGTTTTTCGGATAAAAGTTGTAAGTAGTTATAAATGAATATTATATCTAAGCGTTATGAATTACTTTTTCAAACATGCTTTTATTTGCTCCACAATATAAGCCACATCTTCATCCGTCACCCAAGGACCGGCAGGAATACATAAACCCATATTAAACAAACGTTCAGAAACGCCATTCACATAACGGGGATTATGGGCATAAACAGGCTGAAGATGCATAGGCTTCCATAAAGGACGAGTCTCAATCCCTTGCTCATCCAGTTTACGGCGGACCTCATCATAGTTAGTGCCTGTCTTAACAGGATCTATCAAGATAGTAGACAGCCAGTAATTAGCGTTGAAACGATCATCAGGATTAGATTTCAAAGTAATACCATCAATACCCTCAAATGCCTTTGCATAAAGGGCATGTACATGACGGTGATGAGCAATGTGCTCATCCAATACGGTCATCTGACCACGACCGATACCTGCACAAATATTACTCATACGATAATTATAGCCAATCTTTTCATGCTGATAATGAGGATAAGGTTCACGAGCCTGCGTAGCGTAAAACATGGTCTGCTTCTTTACCGCTTCATCAGGAACGATTAACGCACCACCACCGGAAGTCGTAATCATCTTATTACCATTGAAAGACAGGACACCGAACGTGCCGAAAGTACCGCACTTCTGGCCTTTAAACTCGGAACCCAAAGCTTCTGCGGCATCCTCCAGAACAGGAATATCATATTTAGCGGCTATCGCACAAATCTCATCAATCCTGGCAGGCATACCGTAAAGGTGAACAGGAAGAATAGCTTTAGGCTTCTTACCTGTCTTCGCGATTCTGTCCTTAATGGCTTCTTCCAGCAAAACAGGGT
>OHSA01000180.1_pt1 | contig 32973 bp, 23 predicted proteins | sample 1578571 | NCBI WGS metagenome assembly OHSA01 (sample SAMEA3879586, study PRJEB24766) | human gut metagenome | biome: human-associated habitat; feature: feces | place: USA | collected 1985/1987
TATCTCGACGATCTGCTGCCTGCTGCTGGGCTATCCGCTGGCCTGGGCGGTGGCGCACAGCAAGCCGTCGACGCGTAATATTCTGCTGCTGTTGGTGATCCTCCCGTCGTGGACCTCGTTTTTGATCCGCGTCTATGCCTGGATGGGGCTGCTGAAGAGCAACGGGGTGTTGAATAACTTCCTGCTGTGGTTAGGGGTTATCGACCAGCCGCTGGAGATCCTGCACACCAACCTGGCGGTGTACATCGGTATCGTGTATGCCTATCTGCCGTTTATGGTGCTGCCTATCTACACCGCGCTGACCCGCATCGACTATTCGCTGGTGGAGGCCTCGCTGGATCTCGGCGCCCGGCCGCTGAAGACCTTCTTCCAGGTGATCGTCCCGCTCACCAAAGGCGGCATTATCGCCGGCTCCATGCTGGTGTTTATTCCGGCGGTCGGCGAGTTCGTGATCCCGGAACTGCTGGGCGGGCCGGACAGCATCATGATTGGCCGCGTGCTGTGGCAGGAGTTCTTTAACAACCGCGACTGGCCGGTCGCCTCGGCGGTGGCGATTGTCATGCTGCTGTTGCTGATCGTGCCGATCATGTGGTTCCACAAGCACCAGCAAAAACAGATGGGAGAGCAGGGATGAACGACTTGCCGGTAGTACGCTCGCCGTGGCGCATTCTGATCCTCGTGCTCGGATTCACCTTCCTCTACGCCCCGATGCTGATGCTGGTGATCTACTCGTTCAACAGCTCGAAGCTGGTAACGGTCTGGGCCGGATGGTCGACGCGCTGGTATAGCGAACTGTTCCACGATGATGCGATGATGAGCGCGGTAGGATTGAGCCTGACCATCGCCGCCTGCGCGGCGACGGCGGCGGCGATCCTCGGTACCATCGCCGCGGTGGTGATGGTGCGCTTTGGGCGTTTTCGCGGCTCCAACGGCTTCGCGTTTATGATCACCGCGCCGCTGGTCATGCCGGACGTGATCACCGGTCTCTCGCTGCTGCTGCTGTTCGTGGCGCTGGGACATGCCATCGGCTGGCCGTCGGACCGCGGCATGTTGACCATCTGGCTGGCGCATGTCACCTTCTGTACCGCCTACGTGGCGGTGGTGATCTCCTCGCGCCTGCGCGAGCTGGACCACTCTATTGAAGAGGCGGCGATGGATCTTGGCGCCGCGCCGCTGAAGGTCTTCTTCGTCATCACGCTGCCGATGATTATGCCGGCGGTGATCTCCGGCTGGCTGCTGGCCTTCACGCTGTCGCTGGATGACCTGGTGATCGCCAGCTTTGTCTCCGGTCCCGGGGCCACGACCTTGCCGATGCTGGTCTTCTCCAGCGTGCGCATGGGGGTAAACCCGGAGATCAACGCCCTGGCGACGCTCATCCTCGGCGTGGTCGGTATTGTTGGTTTTATCGCCTGGTATTTGATGGCCCGCGCAGAAAAGCAGCGAGTGCGCGATATCCAGCGTGCAAGACAAGGCTGAACCACCTAAAATCGGTACAGCAGCCTCCGGTCGGCGCCACCCTGTGGCGCCGTTTTCATGGAAGACATTACGTTGGGATTGTTTACGACTCGCTCATCGCATGCCCGCCTTAACGTCCCTGCGCTGGTGCAGGTGGCGGCCTTTGCTATTATTTTGATTCGTGGCCTGGATCTGCTGATGATCCTCAATCTGTTGGGCCTGCAGGGGCTGAACGAATTCATACACCGCAGCGTTCAGACATGGAACCTGACGCTGGTCTTTCTCGGCAGCCTGGCGCTGGTGTTTATCGAAATCTGGTGCGCCTTCTCGCTGGTGAAAGGGCGCAACTGGGCGCGCTGGATCTATCTGCTGACGCAGATTATCGCTGCCGGCTACCTGTGGGCGGCATCGCTGGGCTACGGGTATCCGGAGCTGTTCAGCATCCCCGGGGAATCAAAACGAGAAATTTTCCACTCGCTGGTGATGCAAAAACTGCCGGATCTGCTGGTTCTGACGCTGCTGTTCGTGCCGGCGAACTGCCGTCGCTTTTTCCGCCTGCAATAACGGTGATACAATCCCCGCCCCTGGATTTTTGAAGGTCAATTATGCATTGCGCACTCTACGACGCCGGCCGCTGCCGCTCCTGTCAATGGCTGGAGCGGCCGGTCCCGCAACAGCTCGCCGATAAAATGGCCGATCTGCGCACGCTGCTGGCGGCGATCCCGGTCGCAGCCTGGGGCGAGCCGGTCAGCGGGCCGGAGGCGGCTTTCCGTAACAAGGCTAAAATGGTGGTCAGCGGCAGCGTTGAGCGTCCGCTGCTGGGGATGCTGCACCGCGATGGCACTCCGGTGGACCTCACCGACTGCCCGCTCTATCCCGCCGAGTTTGCGCCGGTATTTGCCGTCCTGAAGCCCTTTATCGCCCGCGCCGGGTTAACACCTTACAACGTCGCGCGCAAACGCGGGGAGCTGAAATACCTGCTGCTGACCGCCGGCGGGGAAACCCAAAAGCTTTCGGCCTCGAGCCTCGATCTCGCCCTCGAGAACGGAGGTGCCGAAACGGCTGCCACCCTCAGCACAACCGACCAGTCGAACGTCATCGCACTGCAATACACGCCCGATGGGGCGAGCGCCGACAAGGTCGAAGCCTTCTTCAACGTCCCGGCCGACCTCTACCCCACGCTGACGCTCGACGTAATCGGCTCCGACAACCAGATGGCTACGGTCACGGTCAACCGCACCGAAGCCTTCAAAGCCGGAACGCTCTATACGAAAGCGGTCTCCGACCTGCAGTTCGCCCCCATCGACGCCCCGTCGCTCGTATGGCTGGGGGAAGATATGGATGCAGTACATGATATTACAAAATGCGGAACAGATTATCAGGCAAATATTAAAATTAATGCCCCGGGCGGAATTGCCAATCTTGTAGTTAATGTTTCTTCCGAAATACTCAATTCTCTCAGCATTAGCCAACTCAATCTTTTCACTGATAAAGTACTATCAGAAAATTTACCCGTATCATACGAAGATGACCTCGGATTAAGTTGCTGCAGCCAAATACAGTATAAAAAATCCATTGATTTCAATATCACACTGCTGATTCCATTAATTGAATCCATTGGAGCTCCTGCCGGCAGCATGCATGTTTTCGAGGTAGTTGTAACAGACCTCGCAGGACAAACTACAACCCAAGAACTGAAATTCCAAATGCCAACAAAAGTCTCGCTCGAAAAAACAGACCTTTGGGCTAACACAGCATCTCTGACTATCAACAACATAGATAAAAATGCGCAATCCGTATCTTTACAATACAGGATTAAAGGTGAAACGGAATGGAATACAGCAGAAGTTGTTTCCAATAGTGACGGGAACTATACCGCTACAATCAAACCGACATGGACATCTGGTGAAAATGAAGCAGGGCTCACAATCTACACTGCAAATAACAAAACAGGCCTCTTTGCAAAAAAACAATATGAATATCAGTTGTTGGTAGACGGTATTGTCCTTGAACAAAATATATTCACTCCTGCAAATAATGAAGGTGATCCTATTTTTTCGGGATTCTCGTCAAGTTCAAGTTGCTTCACAACCTCAAACACATCCTCGACCTCTTGGGGGAGCGGGAATAATACATTTGCTTCGAGTCTTTGCACCTATGACGAAAGTACATCTGCAGCATACATGCAGGCAAAAAATCCAGGCATTGGCTCCATCCAGTTAGCACCGGGAAATTTATTCACAGGAACTTTTAAATTCAACGGAATATTCCAACAAACAGGAACAGTTAGCTTTGGACAGAAATTCACTTACACAGCACGACCTACCGCTCTCAAACTTTACTACAAAGCAGAGATCGGAACTGTAACCGCAGCCGGCACAAGCACTTATATTAATGTCGATGAGCAAGATCAAGCAAGTATTGTCGTATGCATTACCGACTGGAGCAACCGCCATGCAACGACTGCGGGAAAAGGAACCCCTTCCGGTGTATGGAATCCGGCGACCAAAGTGGGACTGAGTGCGGAGGAGAAAATCATCGCCTACGGTGTGGTATATCCGAGTCAAACTGTTAAGGATATGACGGAATTAATCATTCCATTAAATTATTATGACAATTCAAGTGGGGCACCGACTGGAAACTATACTATCGTTATTTCATGTGCAACCAGCCGATATGGAGATTACTTGAATGGATGTGCAGGTAATAGCCTATACGTCAAAGATTTCGAATGGGTATACTAACCCGCCGGAATATCCGGAAGGCCAAAGGCCTTTATCCCCGACCTCCCTGCGATTGCAGGGAGGTTTTTTCTTGCGGGGAGGGACTGCCACGGCAGGCCGTCGCGCAACCGACGGACAAGCGACACAGCCGGCCATCGGGTGCATCGAGTGTTGTGAAAGGCGAAAACGAGATACGGGCATGCTCGCCGGACAGGGTGTTCGTGATGAAAAACCGCACGTTCGTTGAATTTATTTCCAAGATACGCGCCGCATGGCTATTTTTGCACATTGCCAATAAAAAACTCGTACCCATGCGCATAAAATCCCGGACATCCGGCCTCATGCAAACGCCTCGGGAGATTTCACATACCGGTAATCCGACCGGCGGTGCTGGGGCACATTCCGCCGTCCTCCCGGCAGCGCACGAAGCAACCGACAATCCCGACAACATCTTTTACCGAACGATCCGGACTGCTATGAAAAAACAACTTATATATCTATTGGCATCGGCGTGCCTGCTGGCCGCCGGATGCTCCACGGAAAACAAGACGGACGAGACGGGGTACGGCACCCTGGCCATCAATTGCACGGCCGACACGTCGATCGACACGGCTTCGGCCGAGGCTTCAGGCACGCCCGAAGCGCCCGCAGCCGGGGCTTTCTCGCTCACGGTAACGGGCGAAACGGGCACGCAGAAATGGGATACGCTCACCGAGTTCGAGCAGAGCCAAACCGTCTTCCGGATGGGCGCCTACACCGTCGCGATCGCCCACGGCGACCCCGATGCGGAAGGAGCCGGCAAACCTTACTATTATGCCGAACAAAAGATCGAAGTGCTGCCCCGGCGCACGGTAAATGCAGACCTGACCGCCACGGTGGCCAATTCGCAGGTGGTAATCCGCGCCACGGATCAGTTCCTCGCCTATTTCCACGACGCCAGGTTCACCGTGACGACGGCCTCGGGCAATGAATTCGCCTTCACGCCCGGCAGCGACCCTGCCGACGAACCGGTGTTCGTCAAGGGCGGCACGCGGCTCACGGTGACCGGCACGGCACGCCGCCAGAGCCCGACGGGCACGGGGGAAGGCCCCGAAGTGACTTTCTCCGCCCAGACGCTCGACGCCACGACGCCGCGCACCTGCCACATCATCACCTACGATGCAAAAAACGCGGGCAGCGCCACGCTGACCATCACACTCGGCGACAGTTACACTGATACCCGGACGCTCGACTGCGAGGTCAACGAGGGAGCCATCGACGATACCGAAAAGAAATAAAAACAGGGAAAGATATGAAAACATTTACCAAATTTCTCACGATGTTAGCGGTTGCGGCACTCTTCGCAACCGGCTGTGTAAACGAAGAGCCCCCGTACAAGGAGGATCCGAACCCCGAGCCCGCCGGGATGACCGGCTATCTGTCGATCGGCAACCTCTCGATGACGGTCGTCTACGACGAAACCGAAATCCGTCCCGACGACACGTCGGATGAGACGCAGGCCGCACGCACCGCATCCGGGACGCGCGCCACGGCTCCCGACGTGGACAGCTTTATCGTGGAGATCCTCGACGACGCCGACGCGCAGGTACTCGAAATGACCTATGCCGAGCTGAAGGAGCAGCTCAAGACGCCGATGGAACTGAAGGTGGGCGCCTACCGCATGGAAGTCCGCTCGGAAGACACGATGCCCGGCGCGGACTGGGAACACCCCGTCTACGGTGCGACGAGCGACTTTACGATCACCAAGGCACAGACGACCTCGCCCGAAGAGGTGGTCTGCACCCTGCAGAACATCAAGGTCTCGGTGGAATATTCGCCCGAACTGGCCGACATGCTGGCCGACACCAGCAAGGCCACCGTATCGCTGGGCGACACCAGCCTGGATTTCCCCAAAACCGAAACCCGGGCGGCCTATTTCAAACCGCAGGCACTGGAAAACACCCTGGACTTCGCATTCGACGGCACCTTCGCCGACACCGGTGTCCCCGCTAAATTCAGCAAGCAGATCACCGGGGTCAAGGCCGGGCAGTGGCGCAAGGTTTCGGTCGTAATCGGCTACGCCGACAAGGGCAACATCCTCTTCTCGGTCAAAGTCGACAACAGCATCCTCCAGGACAACAAGTTCGTCGTCGACGGTACGGAAAACCTCGGGGAAGAGCTCCTCGAAGACCCCAACGCCCCGGCACTCACCTGGCCCGGGCACGACATGACGCAGCCCTTCACGCTGACCGACGCCATGTTCGACGCGGAGGGGAACTGCATCGAGCCGTTCGCATTCGACCTCTCCTCGCGCAACGGCATCGAATCGCTGCAAGTGACCGTCGGCTCCACCAACAGCCAGTTCCTGGCGTCGATGGCCGCCATCCAGTTGCCCGAAACATTCGACCTCTGCGCCCTCGACGCATCTTCGGTGGCAGGGATTATCCTCAAGGGCTTCGGCTACCCCGTAGGCAGCGAGCTCAAAGGACAGACGGCCAAGAGTTTCAACATCGCAGGGCAGATCAGGGCGCTCTATGAATTCGACGGTACGCACACCTTCGCCTTCACGATGACCGATGCAAAAGGCGTCTCGTCCGAAGCCGTACTGACGCTCGTAGTCGATAAAAGCTCGGGGCAGACGGGCCCCCGGATCACGTGGCGCGGCTACGACATCGACCAGCAATACGAAGTGCAGAAGGACATGGTGATCGACATCGACATCGAGGCCGACAAAGGCATCAAGTCGTTCTTCGTGACGATCGACTCCGAAACGCTGAGGCCGCTGCTGCCGGTGATCAACCTGCCGGAGAAATTCGACATCTGCGACATCCCCGACGAACTGGTCGAAGTCCTGCACGGCGAATTCGGGTTCCCGATCAACGAGCAGGTAAAGAACCGGACGTCGGTGACCTTCTCGATCACCAAATTCGTCGAGATACTGCTGGAAATCCCGGGCGAGCATAATTTCGTCCTCGACGTGACGGACAACGATAATGTACTGACGCACAAGACTGTCAAACTCATCGTCCACTAAAGCCGACCGATAATGAAACGATATATCTCATATTTTGCCGTACTGCTCGCGGTGCTCCTCGGCGCGGCCTGCTCGAAAGACGACGCAGCCCCGGGCACCGACGGGCGCACGGGCTTCATGGCGATGACGGTTTCGACCCGGCAGACGGCCGACACCGGCGAATACGACCCGTTGCAGCACCAGACCGTCTACATCTACAACGACGAGGGCGGCCTGCTGCGCAAATACACCTCGAAAGAGGCCTGTCCCGAACGGTTGGAACTGTTGGCCGGCACTTATCGCGTAGCGGTCGAAGCCGGAGAGGAAGCCCCCGCCGATTTCACGAAACGGTTATACAAGGGCGAGGAGACGTTCACCGTCAAACCCGGCGAAACCACAAACGTTGCGGTCGTCTGCCAAATCGTGAACACCGTCGTAGAGGTGAAATTCGACGATTCGATCCTCCAGAACCTCGCCCCCGGCTATTCCGTATGGATCGCCGGCGGGGAAAAGGTCGACGAGCAAGCCGCCGAAGCGGGCAGTGTCCCGGCGCTCAGGTTCACGACCGAGGGGACGGGTTACTACACCCTGCCCGCAGGCACGACGTCGCTGGCCTGGCTCTTCCGCGGAACGCATGTCGAGGGTAAGAACGTGGAAATGGAAGATTACATCACCAATGTCAAAGCCGGCGGCAAGTATACCCTCACGTTCAAATATTCGCCCGATCTGCCCGGTTATATCGACTGCGTGCTGATCAGCGTCGACCCCGGTACCGACGACAAGGACGACGAAATCATCTTCAGCCCCGATCCGGCCGTCATCAGCGAAGGGTTCGACATCGCCGAAATCCAGAAGTACCGATCCGGAGAGAAGAAATACCGGATCATGGCCTTCTCAGAACTGACCCGGTTCACGGTTTCGGTCGGCGACGAGAGCTACGACGCGCTCGGCGGCACGACCGAGGGTATCTCCCTCGAACCGGTCGACAAATACAACGTCCGGCTGACGCTCTCCGATGCGTTCTTCGCTTCGTGCCAGGCCGGCGACCAGGAGGTGACGTTCCGCATCGAGGACGCCAACGGCGGTTCCTCGGAGGTCGCTACGACCTACCGCCTGGAGGGACTGGTTCCCGTAACGGCGGACGACTACGACCTGTGGGCCAATACGGTCACGCTGCGCGTGGTTTCGTTCACGCCCGGCACCACCGTGCAATTCGGCCTGCGCAGCAGCGGCGGCGAGTGGCAGCCGATGGCAGGGACGCCGCAGGGCGACGATTTCATCACGGCGACCTATGCGCCCCAGTGGGAAGAGAAAACCACGGCGGACTGGAGCACTCCGGCCACGGTACTGCCCTATTCGCGTCTCAAAAAGGGCACCGGCATATCGGCAGGCAATACGTACGACTACAAAGCGACGGTCGGCTCGAAGGAACTCAGCGGCCGGTTCACGGCCGACGAGGGCGCTCCCATGACCGACGGAAGCCTGGAATCGTGGAGAAGCGCCCAGCAATTCCCGGGTTCCGGCACCAACTATACCTTCTGGGGCAGCGGCTACAACCCGTTCGCCAAGGAACTCTGTACCCGTGACGAGGCGATGCCGGGACGCGTCGGGACATACTGTGCCAAACTGTCCGCGACATATAATACGCTGGCCAAGGTTCCCGCACCGGGCAACCTATTCACGGGAGACTTCGCCATCCAGGTTCTCGGCGGGATGGGCGGCAACGTCTCTTTCGGCAAAAAGTTCGCTTACAACGCCCGCCCGAGAGCCGTCAGGTTCAAATACCACGCTACGATCGGGGAAGTCAACTACAATCTCCATGGCGGGAAAATTCCCGTCGGCGAAATGGACAAGGCCCGGATATTCGTCTGCATCGTGGACTGGACGGCCCAACAGAAAGTATTTGCCGGGACAAAAGCCCCGACGGGCACCTGGGATCCGGAGACACAAACCGAAGCGGCCAACGGCCCCATCATCGGGTATGCCTCCAAATTCATCGAAGAAACGACCCAGGGCGATGAAATGGTAGAAGTTATATTGCCGATAAACTATTACCAGGACACGGCCGCCGCTCCCGATGGGAAGTACAATATCGTCGTATCCTGTTCCACCAGTGCATACGGGGATTACATGGATGCCTGCACCACCAACGTGATGTACGTCGACGATTTCGAATGGGTATATTAACGATTAAACGCAAACGCACGACAATGCGCAAGATAACCACCAGTACGCTCCTGGCACTCCTGCTCCTGGCAGGCACGGCGCCGGAGAGCCGTGCACAACAGACGGACGCCGCGGCGTCCCTCGCCCCGCAGGCCGACAGCACGAGCTGCATGCAGCACGAGGAACGTCCTCAGACCGTCAACGAAATGCGGCGCCAGCGCGGCCTTACCGAAAAACACAACCTCTTCGTCCCGCGCGGGCAATGGATCTTCGGAGGAACGGCCTCCTACTCGACCCACTCGAACGATACGTACAGGTTCCTGGTCATCGAGGGCATCGAATCGAAGGGCTACACGTTCAAGGTCAGCCCGATGATCGCCTATGCCTTCCGCGACAACATGGCACTCGGAGGCCGTTTCATCTATTCGCGCTCGCTGCTCAAGCTGGACAAGGCCGACCTCAACTTGGGCGGCGAGGACTCCGACCTGAATTTCGAACTGAACGACTGCTATTCGCTGCAACAGAGCTATTCGGTGGCCATGATCTGGCGCCAGTACATCCCGCTGGGCCGCAACAAGCGTTTCGCGCTCTTCAACGAGATGCAGCTCTCGGGCGGCGGTACGCAGGCACGCTTTGCCAAGGACTCCCCGGTGAAGGGCACCTACCAGACGGGCTATACCTTCTCGCTGGGCATCTCGCCGGGTATCATCGCCTTCGCCACGAACAACATGGCCGTCGAGGTCAACGTCGGCGTGATGGGCATCAGTTACAGCCACACCAAGCAGGTACACAACCAGGTGACGGTCGGCAAGCGCGACGCCAGCATGATGAACTTCAAAGTCAATATCTTCTCGATAGGGCTCGGCATGGCATTCTATCTCTAAACACGGCACGCACATGAAACGAATCATACTTTCCATTTTATCGGTATTCATCACGCTCGGCGCCGCAGCGGAGACGGAACAAGCCCTCCCCGCAGTGCAGCGGGCCGCTACGGCCGCAGTCGAAGAAACCCCCTCCGGCAACGAGGACACCGTGCCCCCGGAAACTTCGGACACCCCCGGAACGGGCACCGAAGCCACGGCGGAAACAGCTTCGGGACTCGCCGCAGAAACGGGCACCGCAGCCGCAGCGGGCACCCTCGGCGCCCCGGCGGCACCCTCGGCGCCGATGCCCGCAGCCATGCCGGCCGAAAAGCACAAGCGTCCCCAGGTGGAGCGTTTCCTGCCCACGCGCCGCCGCATCGACCGCGAGATCAACAAACTCAAATTCGCCTACAAGGGCGAAGTGATGATGGGTCTTACGGCCTCCTACGGTACGGTTTCGAGCGACGACACCGACCTCATGCTCATCTTCGACAACATCGATGCGGATGCCACGATCGCAACGGTAAAACCCTTCGTCGGTTATTTCTACCGCGATAACAACTGCATCGGCATCCGTTTCGGATACAGCCACATGGGCGGCACGCTCGACAACACCTATTTCGATGCGGGCGAGGGCAACGACCTCTCGGGGCAGCTCCCCTACGTCGATCTTTCGAGCGACGAATACTCATTCGGCATTTTCCACCGTTCTTATGCGGGGCTCGACCCCAAAGGACGCTTCGGACTCTTCGCCGAGTTCGAGCTGGCGCTCTCGACGGGACATTCGAGCTTCGCATACGACCCGGATCATAACGAAGGAGGCGCACCCAACCGCACCTACAACGACAAAACGCAGGTAAAGCTGGCGTTCAACCCGGGAGCTGCCGTATACATCTTCCCCAACGTCTGTGCGACGATTTCGTTCGGGCTGGGCGGCATACAGTATACGAGCATCACCCAGAAGGATGCCGACGGCAACAAGATCGGTTCACGCAAGGCTTCGAACATGCGTTTCCGGCTCAATATCGCGGCCATCAACTTCGGTATGACGATACATTTGTGGGACAAGAAAAAGCAGTAAACTATGAAATACCTACGCATACTCTTTTCGGCGGCGGCGCTCCTGCTGGCAGCGTCGTGCATCGAGAACGACCTACCGTATCCCACCATCGAACTCAGCATCCGCAGCATCGAAGGCGAGGGGTTCACGGTGACCGGCATCAGCCTCGTGAACCGTACCGTGACGCTCACGCTGGACGAGAAGACCGATATCCGCAAGGTCACCATCGACAAGGCGGAATTCGATGTCGCCACATCCAACCCGATGATGACCGACAAAGAGAAATTCATCAGCCAGATCAGGACTTCGCAGCCGCTGAGCGGGGAGTTCGACCTGCGGGCGCCGCTCTATGTCACGCTCTCGCTCTACCAGGACTACGAGTGGACGATCGTGGCCGAGCAGCCCATAGCCCGGTCGTTCACCGTCGCCGGGCAGATCGGATCGACACTGATCGACACGCAGGCGCGTACGGCCACGGCCTATGTCGCCGAAGGCACCGACCTGAAGGCCGTCACGGTCACCAGCCTCAAGCTGGGGCCTGCCGACATCACCGCCTACTCGCCCACGGCCGAGGAACTTTCCGCCACGGGCTTCGAAACGGTTCGTCTGGTCGACGTCACCTGCCACGGCCGCACGGAGCGGTGGATGCTCCATGTCCAGCCCACCAACGTGAAGATCGGTGTCCGCGAGATCGACCTCTGGAACAACACGGCCGTCGTAACCACGATGGTTACGCCCGAAGATTACGCCACCGCCGAAATCCAGTACCGTCTGAAGGGTACCGCCGACTGGCAGACGACGCAGAAGGGCGCACAGGACGAAAGCGGCATCTTTACGAGCTCGATCGCACCCGAATGGACAAGCCTCACCAACGATGCGGGCATCCCCGTAAAACGCCTCGTCACGACCAAGGGCGTCTACGCCGGGCAAACGTATGAATTCCGGCTTCTCGTCGGCGGGCAGCAGACCGAAACCGCCGAATACACGGCACCCGCGGGCGACACGATTCCCGACGGGAACATGGAAAACCCGGGCTTGTCGTGCTTCACGAGCGAAAATACGAATGCGGAGTTCTGGGCCAGCGGTAACAACACATTTGCGGATAAGCTCTGTAGGCAGGGGACTTTCAACGGAATGGGCGGCAGCTATTGCGCGAAACTGGCCGCGGCAGCCCCTCCCCTCGTCAACATCGCAGCCGGCAACCTGATGTCCGGCATCTTCTACAAAGACGGCCTGTGGACGGGCGTAGTAGAATTCGGACAGCCCTACAACTGGACGGCGCGCCCTTCGGGCATGAAGGTGAAATACCACGCGACACTGGGCACGATCGACGCAAGCAAACATTCCGGGGCCCCGGTCGGCATAGGCGACCCGGACAAAGCCCGCATTTTCGTCGCCATCATCGACTGGAACGCCCGGCACCGGGTCGCTTCGGGCACCAAAGACCCCACGGGCATTTGGGATCCGGCGGAAACCACCCAGACCGCAGAAGGGAAACTCATCGCCTACGGGTCGCTGTTCGTCGACAAGTCGACCGAAGGCGAGCAAATGGTAGAGGCCACCCTGCCGCTCAACTTCTACGACCCGGCTGCGGGACGCCCCACCGGCAAGTACAGCATCATCATCTCCTGCTCCACGAGTGCCTACGGCGATTACATGGTGGGCTGCACGACGAATGTAATGTACGTCGACGATTTCCAGTGGGTCTATTGACCCGGCGCCGGACAAGTCCGCCGGCAACTCAGAAGATATAAAGAGAAAAGGCTGAACCCCTGGGTTCAGCCTTTTTGCTGTAGATTCAGACTTTTCAATTCCTGCCGGAGTTATCTCCGAGCAATCCGGCAGTATTTGTCATAGCGTCCTATCACGTCGTTCACGTAGGCCAGCGTCTGCCGGCTGCCGGTGAAACGTCCGCACTTGACCGCCTCGCTCTCGTAATACTCGGGCTGCGCCTTGAGTTGCAGGTAGCGGGCCACGACCTCCCACGAATTGGGATCCTCGCCGTTGAGCCGTGCCAGGCGCCTCGCATCGTTCACATGGCCGATCCCGCTGTTGTACGAGGCCAGGATGATGCTCATCCGATCCTTCTCGGGAGTCCCCTCGGGGAAACGGAGCGTGTTCATAATCTTCGACATCAGCTTGTTGGCCAACCATATGTTGGTCTCGGGATTGGAGACCTGCTCGGTCGGGACGTCGAACTGGCGTGCCACCGAGGGCATGATCTGCATCAGCCCGCGGGCCCCGCTGCGCGAGGTGATGTCGGGCGTGAACCGCGATTCATGGTAGGCGATGGCGCTCATCAGGCGCCAGTCGTGGCCCTCTTTTTCGCTGATGTTGCGAATGACATTGTCATAAGCCGAGATCACATAGTCGCCCTCACCGAGCAGCGAATTGCCGAAATCGGCCGCATCGTCGTTCAGCAGCATGTCGTCCGTCACGGGTGTGCTGAACTGGGCGTTAAAGCCGTAAAAAGTCGTCAGGATTGTTAAGAACGCAAAAGTTAAAACTGTCTTTTTTAACATAAAATGTTGTTTTGCGGGCAGTTCATACCGCGCAGAACAATACGCTAATCATAGAAACCCCATGAGATACCGATTTTAAACATGCCCGGATTGAGCGGGTAACCCGCCGCGGAGAAATACTCCCCGTTTCCGAACAGTCCCTTGTTCACATGCTGATATTTGAGGAATATCCGCATTCTCTTCCACTTTCCCATGACGAAGGCGTCCATGTAGGGGTAATTGCCTACTTCGACGTCCCGTTGGTTGTAATAGGCCGACAGCGCAGGGTTGTAACTGGGCGCATAATAACGCGTGTTATAGCGTCCGTCCAAACCGATCTGAAGGCGTAATACGTTGCGCACGACCCAGAACTCGTAATAATACGAAAGGAACGCGCTCAAAAGCGGAACGGGTGCAACTTCTTGATTCGTACTCCACTGCAACAATACCCTGTTGTCCAAATGAAGTCCGCCTAAGCGGAAATCTTTGCGAGCGTACACACTCGTGAGGCTTACGTTGTCACTGCTTTGGGCGATCTGGCTCTCCTTGTCGTAAAAGATCTTGTTGCCGACCACACCTTGCCATGCCCCCGCTTCAAACGCATAATCGGGGACTGAAAACTTCACCTCGAACCGAGTTTCATTCTCCTTATTCAAAGGAGTGGACCACACGTAGTGGTTCGAGAACAGATTCTCCTGCCAGTAGTTGGGCGAACGCCGATCCATCGTGAACCGGCCTTCGAGAATCAGGGGGTGTCCGCGGAGATATCCCGTCAGCGCCAGGTGGGCGCCGATGGTGAGGTCTCCGCCTCTGTATCCCGACGGGTAGAACTTGAGGTTCGCGTCCCAGTCGACATATTTCTTTATCTTTCCTCCGACGGAACCGTATGCGAAATAGCTGGTCTTGTTGACCTTCGTATACTTTCCCGTCTGGTAATCCCTCATTTCGAATTGCGAGTAGGTATGCATGTCGATACCGATGCCTGCATCAATCGTGCCTACCACGCCGTTACGATCCCAAGGCTGTGCCTGCACGAAGAAGCGGTTCGAAATCACACGCTCGTAGATCGAGTCGCGCGTCTGGTCGGGGTTGATATACCAGTTCTGGTAGTAGTCCAGCGTATCGGGCACGAAATTGCCCTGTTCGTCCCGGTGCGCCCTTTCGTCGATATACCGCGCATATTTGTCCGAATAGACCTTGCTCCACGAACTGTACTGGAACGAATGGCCGATATAGACCGCCGACAGGTCGGCGAGCGAAAAGTCGTTCTCCGTCACGCGTTGCAACGGCAGGGCGTAGGACTGCGTGATGAAAAAGGCGTTGTTGCGGTAAGTGTTCTGCGCCTCGGCATCCGACAGCTTCATCGGCACGCCCGAAGGCATCTGGAACGTCGTATCTGCGATAGCCCATGTCCCGACCACGCCGCCGTTCTCCTGCTGTTCGATGTGGTTGTTGTAATAGGCCGCATGCACCGAATAGCGCTTGCCCGTATGGCTGAAGGCGACCGACAGGTTGTGGTTCTTCGTCCGTGACCAGACATATTGTCCGCGCGTTCCCCGTGCCTTGTAGTCGACGTTGAACCCGGTCGTGGGCGAAATATTCTGCGCGTGCATGATATTGAAGTTCTCCTCCCGGAAACGCTTCTGCCCCGACTCGAGGTACGTCATGCGGATGATGGGCTTCTTCGTATTGTAGAACGGAACGTTCTCCATGTCGTACGTATACGCATAGTAGGGGCTCGCAAAACTGAAATCAAAGAACTGCGGCCGCCGGAAATAGTTCATCGGCAGCGATGTCTGCCCGAGGGCGCCCTGCGCGATGTCGCCCACCTCCTCGCGGAAGAAGGGGTAGTCGATGCGCCAGTCGGTGAGCGTCGTGTCGAGCGGGCTTATCTCCACGCGGTTGTAGTCGCGCTTGACGCTCCAGCGAAAATTGTTCAGGGCGCGGATCGAATCGCTGAAAAAATACGATTCGAGCGGCTTGCGGATCCGGCGTTCCTTCTTGGTCGTATCCTGCGGCTGGCCGTCCTGGCCCTCCTCCCCCTCCTCGCCGGTCTGCTCGTAAGGGTTCGTACCGTAAAGGTTCCCCGTCTCCCCGCGCTGCTGGGCACGCTGCAGCGTCCTGGCGTTGAAACCCTGCGAACGGACGATGCCGGGCGCTGTAAGGAACAGACCGAGCAAAGCTGCCAGCAATATTCTATTCGTCAACCTCGACATGGAACGCTAATCCGGGGCAAAATTAATAAAAATTCTTAAAATACACAACTATCCGGCTTGTCCACAGCCTTTTGCCTTCATCGACAACCAGCGTACGACCGAGGTTGCGATGTAGAGGACGATCACGACCGGCACGGCACGGACACCCAGCACGGCCAGCAGGAGCGCCGCCGATACAATAAAAACATAACGCACCCCGTTGCCTTTCCAGGCGAAGTGCTGGAATTTGAAGGCGAACATCCGCACGGGCGAAACGAGCAGCCACGACATCACAGGGATGAGCAGCAGCAACCAGTAACCCAAGTCGAAACCCGTCTTCACCTTAATCCACCCCAAAGATATGAAAAACAGCGCATTGGCTGGAGTAGGAAGGCCGCAGAACTCGGTATGCTGCGTCTCGTCGATATTGAATTTCGCCAGCCGCAGCGCCGAGAAGGCCGCCACCGCGAAACAAAGTGCACTGCCGCCGTAGCGCAGCCATGCTTCGGCATCCGCAGGCAGGGAATTGTTCCACAAGACGAAAAGCACGGCCGACGGGGCGAAGCCGAACGAGACCATGTCGGACAACGAGTCCAGTTGTACGCCGATGGCGGAAGGGCATTTGAGCAGCCGGGCCACGAAACCGTCGGAATAGTCGAAAACACCGGCGGCGATCGTGAGCCAGAAAGCCAGCGCCAGATCGCCGTAAACCAGTGCCGAAACCACCGCGAACGAGCCGCAAAGCAGGCTCGCAAGGGTCAGCAGGTTGGGTATGGTGAACAGTCTTATCTTCATCGGGAGTACAAAAATATTATTCCTGCAATAGGCGGCAAAGTTACAAAATATTTTTATCTTTGTCTCACTTAATTCCATATTATAACTTATGGCAAGCAATAAATATTGTGTCATCATGGCCGGCGGCATCGGATCGCGTTTCTGGCCCAAGAGCCGGCAGTCGATGCCAAAACAGTTCCTCGACATCCTCGGAACCGGGAAATCGTTTATCCGCCACACCTACGAGCGCTTTGCAAAAATCGTCCCCGCCGGGAATTTCCTCGTCGTGACGAACCACAAATACAAGGATCTGGTATTGCAGCACATCCCCGAAATCGGGGAGAAACAGGTGCTCTGCGAGCCGATCGGCCGCAATACGGCCCCCTGCATCGCCTATGCGGCCTATACGCTGCTCAGGGAGAACCCCGACGCCGAAATGATCGTCACGCCGTCGGATCACCTGATCCTCAACGAGGACGATTTCCGCACGATCATCGGCGAGTGCCTCGAATTCGCCGACCGGCACGACGCACTGCTGACCGTGGGCATCAAACCCACACGCCCCGATACGGGTTACGGCTACATCCAGGTTTCGGACGACCACACCATCAGCAAAGTCAAGTGCTTCACCGAAAAGCCCGATCTCGAGCTGGCGCAGACCTTCCTCCAGACCGGCGAGTTCTACTGGAATTCGGGTATCTTCATCTGGAAGGTGCAGGCCATCGTCGAGGCCTTCCGCAAATACCTGCCCGAGCACCATGCCATGTTCAGCGGCGTGATGAAGGCGCTGGGCACCGATGCCGAGAAGACCACCGTGGAGATCGTCTTCTCGGAGTGCCGCGCCATCTCGATCGACTACGGCATCATGGAAAAGGCCGACAACGTCTATGTCCGCTGCGGCGACTTCGGGTGGAGCGACGTCGGCACATGGGGCTCGGTCTACCAGCACGCCCGCAAAGACCGCTACGCCAACGCCGTCCCCGAAGAGGGGTGCTATGTCTACGACACGCGCAGCAGCATCGTCTCGCTGCCCAAGGGCAAGGTAGCGGTCATCAGCGGCCTGAAGGAATACATCGTCGTGGACACCGACGACGTATTGATGATATGCCCCCGCGCCGAAGAACAGAACATCAAGAAATTCATCGACGAAGTAAAGTTCCATAACGGGGACAAACATATCTGACACCTATGAAACGCATGCCGTTCCATACCACAGCCTTGCTGCGACGATTCGCTGCGGGCTTTTTTTTAGTGGCGGGGATGCTCTCGTGCTCCGCGCCGCAGGCCACCTTCACCAACCCGCTGCGCGACGGCGCCGACCCGTGGATCACCAAATACGACGGGCGCTATTACACCTGCTTCAAATCAGGACGCGGCATCGCCGTGACCGAATCGGACGACATGACGCGTTTCGAACGCGAGCGTGTTGTCTGGCAGCCCGCCGACAGCGGGGCGTGGAACAGCTTCAACATCTGGGCACCCGAGCTGCACCGCCTCCGCGGCAAATGGTACATCTACTACGCCGCGGCACCCGTCCCCGGCAGCCCCTTCACGGGGCAGCGCACAGGCGTGCTGGAGTGCGACACGCCGCTGGGCGACTACCGCGACCGCGGCATGCTCTACACCGGCGACAACCCCGACGGCAAGACGGACAACATCTGGGCCATCGACATGACGATCTTCGAACACCGGGGAGAGCTCTATGCCGTATGGTCCGGCTGGGAGCGCCAGCGCGATACCGACGCCACCGACCAGCTGCTCTACATCGCCCGCATGGAATCGCCGACCCGGATCGGGCCGCGCATCCTGCTCTCACGACCCGACCAGCCGTGGGAACAGGGCGACCACATCGCCCTGCAGGAAGGCCCGTCAGCACTGCGGCACGGCGACGACCTCTTCATCGTCTACTCCACGCGCGGCTCGTGGTCGCGCCACTACAAGCTCGGGCAGCTGCGCCTGCGCACCCCCGACAGCGACCCGCTGAATCCCGCATCATGGATCAAGAGCGGCCCCATCTTCACCGGCAACGACCGCATACACGGCGTCGGCCACGCCAGTTTCACCACCTCGCCTGACGGGAACGAATACTGGATCTATTACCACTCGAAAAAAGATACGGTACACAACTGGGGGCGCGACGTACGCCTGCAACGCTTCGACTTCGACGCCACGGGCAACCCCCGCTTCGGAGAGCCCGCAGAGCCGGGGCCCTACCCCATGCCCTCGGGGACACCCAAACACGCGAACTGATATGTCCGAACTATACGATATTTTCCGGGAACACCCGCACATCTCCACAGACACGCGCAACATCGGGGCTGATTCCATCTTTTTCGCCCTGCGCGGCGCGACGTTCGACGGCAACCGCTTCGCGGCGGAGGCGCTGGACAAAGGCGCGGCCTATGCCGTCGTGGACGACCCGGCAGCCGTCACCGACGAGCGTATGGTGCTGGTCGGCGACACGCTCGGGGCGTTGCAGGAGCTGGCACGCGAACACCGCCGCCGGCTGGCGATCCCGATACTCGCCATATCGGGCAGCAACGGCAAGACCACGACCAAGGAACTGGTGAGCCGCGTGCTGGCCGAACGCTTCGAGGTCTACGCCACGCGCGGCAACCTCAACAACCACATCGGCGTGCCGCTCACGCTGCTCGCCATGACCCGCGACACGCAGTTCGGCGTGGTCGAAATGGGAGCCAGCGCCTGCGGCGAGATCGCCCTGCTGGCCTCGATCGCCGAGCCCAACTACGGCATCCTGACCAACATCGGCCGTGCGCACCTCGAAGGCTTCGGCGGCCCGGAGGGTGTCCGGCGCCCCGCGAGGACGAGATGCTGACGAACATGGCCGCCGAACGCGACGGGCTGGCCGCGGAGTATTACAGCATCACGCTGGCCGAGGACCTCGAAAACCACCTCGAAGGGCATTACAACCGGTTCAACATCGCCGCAGCCGTGGCCGTCGGACGTTATTTCGACGTCGCCGACGAGCGTATCCGCCATGCTGTCGGCAGCTATGTCCCCGACAACAACCGCTCGCAGCGCACCGAGACGGGGCGCAACACGCTCATCGTGGACTGTTACAACGCCAACCCCTCGAGTATGCGGGCATCGGTCGCGAATTTCCTCGCCGAGCCGCCCGGCATGCGCACCCGCCGCCTGCTGATCCTGGGCGACATGCTCGAACTGGGCGCCTGGTCGGCGGAGGAACACGCCGCTGTCATCCGCCTCGCAGCACAGGCTCCGCAGACGGAGGTGATGCTCGTCGGACAGGAATTCGCCAAGGCCCGTGCCGACATGGAGCCGCAACCCGCCCGGATCACGCTCTTCGCCGATCGGGAACACCTCATCGCGGCGCTCCGCACACACCCCGTGGACAACGCGCTGGTGCTGATCAAGGGTTCGCGCGGCATCGGACTGGAAAAAGCGGTCGGGGAGCTGTAGCCCCGCCGCCACGACCCGCCGGGCACCAACCCGGTACAGGCACGATACGCAGGAACAAAACGCCGGTAAACGAACCGGAAGGGCACGCCGCACAGGCAAAAAAACACCGACTGAGAACAACCTGAAACCCATAAGCCATGAAACACCTGCTGACAGCCATCCTCCTGCTGGCCTTCGCGCATACCGCCGCCGGCGAAAGGAACGTCTCGCTCGAACGCGATTTCGGAACGCTTTACGGCACGCTGCTCACCCCCGATGCAGGTACGGAAACCGTGGCCGTCATCATCGCCGGTTCGGGGCCCACTCCGCGCAACGGCAATGTAAACAGCTATCTCTACCTGGCGCAGGCGCTCGAAAAGGCAGGCATCGCCTCGCTGCGCTACGACAAACGCGGCATCGGCGTCGGCCATTTTTTCCGGCTCCGCGAGCCGGTTCACGGAGCCGGAAAAAATGGCCGACGCCGTACTGGGGGATTTCATCGGCGACGCCGCGGCATGGGCCGACTACCTCGCCGGCGAAGGTTTCCGCCGCGTCGTACTGATCGGCCACAGCGAAGGGGCGCTGATCGCCTTCTGCGCGGCGCAGCAAACCCCGAAAGTCGCCGCCGTCGTTTCGCTGGCCGGCGCCGGCTACCCGCTCGACGAGATACTCCAGTTGCAATTGGCCTCACAACTCCTGCCCGACAACATGGATCTGCTCTTGCAGGCCAACGCGATCACCGCCGCCCTCAAACGGGGCGAACGGGTCGAATCCTGCCCGCCGCAGCTCGAAGCGCTGTTCCACCCTTCGGTACAGACGTTCTGGATCTCCAGCCTGCGCTACGACCCGCGCGAGGAGATCCGCAAGGTGCGGGTTCCGATACTCGTCGTGGGCGGGGACAACGACCTGCAGGTGCCACCAGACAATGCCGAGGCGCTGGCAAAGGCACAGCCCCGGGCCCGGAAGGCAATCATCGCAGGGATGACCCACCCGCTCAAAAAATGCACGGGACGCATGCGCATCGACCAGACGGGAGCCTACGGCGACAGCACGCTACCGATCGACCCCGACCTCGTGGCCGTCGTTACGCAATTCATCCGGGGGCTCTGATTTTTCCCTGCCGGAAAGACAAAACCGGATTATTTTTTTAATTTTGTATAAACCGATTCCGAACCAAACGACATACCGAACCATGAAACTCCTGATCAGCATCGAATACCGTACCCGCTGGGGCGAACAGCTCGTCATGCGGATCGGCAAACGGCGCATTGCGCTGCAATACGCCGACGGAGGCGTCTGGACAGGCGCCATCGAACGCTATACCCAGAGTGAAGATACCGAATACCGCTATGAAATCGAACGCGACGGCGCGTGCATCCGCAGCGAATGGCGGCCGCACACGCTGCGGCTCCCCGCCCGGGAGGGGGTGCGCACGCTGCGCATCCGCGACCGCTGGCAGGAGATGCCCTCCGACACGCCGTTCTACTCCTCGGCATTCACCCGGGGCATCTTCGGCCGCGGGAAAACCGGCAGTCCGAAGAAGGCTACAGGCAACATCACGCTGCGCGTCGTGCTGCCCACCCTACGGCCGGACGAAACGCTCGCCGTCGCCGGCAGCGGCCGTGAGCTGGGCGACTGGAAACGGATCGTCCCGATGGACGACAGCCGCTTCCCGGAATGGGAACTCACGCTGCATACTGCGCACCGGTTCGAATACAAATTCCTGATCGCCGACCGCAAGACCCTCACCCCCATCCTGTGGGAGGAGGGTGCCAACCGCACCTGGGGCGAGTTGCCCGGCGCTGGCGAACACGCCCTCGACGCCGCGGCATCCCCGCGTTTCCCCAAGCGCAGGTGGCGGGGCGCCGGGACGGCGATCCCGGTCTTCTCGCTCCGTACGGAAGAGGATTTCGGCGTCGGCGAGTTCTACGACCTGAAACGGCTCATCGACTGGGCGGCCGCCACCGGGCAGCGCGTCATCCAGGTACTGCCAATCAACGACACCACCATGACCGGCACCTGGGAAGACTCCTACCCCTACAACGCCAATTCGACCTTCGCCCTGCACCCGCAGTTCATCCGGCTGCCCGCCGCGGGCGTCGTGGAGGACGACGAGTACCGCACCCTGCGCAGCGAGCTGAACGCCCTTCCCGAAATAGATTACGAGCGTGTCAACGGGCACAAACTGCGGCTGCTCCGCCGGGCGTTCGAACGCCACGGCGCCCGCACCGCGGCACGCCGCGACTACAAGGCCTTCATCGCCGCCAACAGACACTGGCTCATCCCCTATGCCGCCTTCTGCACGCTGCGCGACGAAACGGGCACGCCCGACTTCACCCGCTGGGGCGGTTTCGCCCGCTATGACCGCAAAGCCGTCGACGCCTATTGCCGCAGCCACAGCCGCGACATCGCATTCCACTGCTATGTCCAATACCACCTGCATACGCAACTGTCCGAGGTCTGCGCCTACGCCCGCGACCACGGCATCGTCCTCAAGGGCGACCTGCCCATCGGCATCAGCCGCACGAGCGTCGACGCATGGCTCTACCCGCACCTGTTCCACATGGACTCGCAGGCCGGGGCCCCGCCCGACGCATTCTCGGCCGTCGGCCAGAACTGGGGATTCCCGACTTACAACTGGGAACGTATGGCACGCGACGGCTACGCCTGGTGGCGGGCACGCATGGCCAAGATGGCCGAATACTTCGACGCCTTCCGCATCGACCACATCCTCGGGTTCTTCCGCATCTGGGAGATTCCCACGCATGCCGTACACGGGTTGCTGGGCTATTTCAACCCCGCCCTGCCCTATTCCGCAGATGAACTGCGCGGCATGGGCTTCGACACGCAGGGCGGACGCTACACCACCCCGGCGCCCGACGAGCACACGCTCGGGGAACTGTTCGGCGACCTGGCCGGCGAAGTTCGCGCCACCTGCATGAAGGAGGGGCGGTTACTGCCCGCCTATGCCACCCAGCGCAAGGTCGCAGCCCGCTTCCCGGGCGACGACGAACACCAGACCCGGCTGCGGGAAGGGCTTATGGCATTGCTCGACGACGTGCTCTTCATCGAAGACCCGCGCCGCAAGGGCTATTTCCACCCCCGCATCGCCCCCCACTCGACACATGCCTACCGCCGGCTCGACGGAGAGCGCCGCGCGACCTTCGACCGGCTCTATACCGACTTCTTCTACCACCGGCACAACCGTTTCTGGCAGGAATCCGCCCTGCGCAAGCTCCCGGTACTCCTCTCGGCGACCGAGATGCTGACCTGCGGCGAAGACCTGGGGATGATCCCCGACAGCGTCCCCGAAACGATGCACGAACTGCAAATCCTCTCGCTCGAAATCCAGCGCATGCCCAAGACGCCGGGGGAACTCTTCGCCGACCCGGCGCACTACCCCTATTTCTCGGTCTGCACCACTTCGACGCACGACATGAACCCGCTGCGGGCATGGTGGGAGGAAGACCGCGAACTCACGGCGCGCTTCTACCACGAAGCACTCGGCATCGGGGGCGACGTTCCCTATTTCTGCGAGCCGTGGATATGCCGGCGCATCCTCGACATGCACCTCAATTCCCCGGCGATGCTCACCATCCTGCCGTTACAGGACTGGCTTTCGACCGACGGGGAGCTGCGCTACCCCGACCCGGCCAAGGAACGCATCAACGTCCCGTCCATCCCCCGCTACCACTGGCGCTACCGGATGCACCTCCCGCTCGAGGAGTTGCTCCGCAAGGAGACCTTCAACGAATCGCTGCACGACATGATCGCCTGCAGCGGGCGCCGCTGACGGGCGTACTGCGGCACCGCCGCTCCCGGCTACAAAAAAGGGGTACTCCGATGGGTACCCCTTTTTATCATGCAGCCGCGACGAAGGCTCAGCCATTCCCCTCCAACCACTTCAGGAAGTCGTCGACCCGCGACCGGCTCACCACCATCTCGAACTCAGGACGCGGACGTGCCGTGATCTTCAGCCGGTTGCCCAGATATTTCACGATGCTGACGATCGCCGGCATGGCGATGATGCAACTGCGCGATATGCGGAAAAACCGCCCGGGATCCAGTTCGTCCGAAAGGACGTCGAGCGACTGATCCACAACATAGCGGTTGTTATCGCTCGTGACAAGGTAGGTGTTTTTCTCTTCCGAGTAGAAATAGGCGATGTCGGTGGTTTGTACCGGAACGATCCGGTCGTTGAAACGCACGACATAGCGCTGTTTGTATTCGCGCGGGCTGCGGATCGCGTTCAGCAATACGTCGGGGTCGATACCCCCGCTCCGCACCCGGCAGCGCTCCACGGCACGCCGCAGCGCCGCGGGGTCGATCGGTTTGAGCAGGTAGTCGATGCTGTTGACCTCGAACGCCCGCACGGCGTAATTGTCATATGCGGTGGTCATGATGACCCGCGCCGTCACATCCGCCTGGCGGAATATCTCGAAGCAATCCCCGTCGGAGAGCTCCACGTCCATGAAAATCACATCGGCACTGTTCCCCGGCGTGCGCAGCCAGAGCACCGTCTCCCTGACCGAGCCGGTCGTCCCGACGATCCGTACGTCGGGAAAATGCTGGGTCAGCGCTCGCGCCAGGTTTGCCTGGGCCATCATTTCGTCTTCTACGATCAGTACGTTCATATTACAGCAACGGTAAGGTGACACAATATTCGGTATCGGTACGGCGTATCCCGATCGGGATGCCCGACAGGTCGAGGTATTGCTGGCGGATGTAGTTCAGCCCCACACGGGTCGAGGTAGTGCCGGCCCCCACCGAGTTATGCTTGATGGCGTTTTCGATCAGCAGCTGCACCGAGCAGGGCAGGACATGGCGGTTCATGGCCTCGTCCGGAATGTCGGTCTCCACGCGAAACCCCTCGGGGAAACGCACCTGCAACAAGTCGACGTACATCCCCACGAAAGCCATCTCCTCGCGCAGGCGCACGAGCGTCTCCTCCTCGTTCTGGAGCATGTAACGGTAGATGCCCGCCAGTTTATGGATGTAGGCGCTGGCCTGCTCCGTGCGCTGCTCGCAGACCAGGCAGTCGAGGATATTGAGCGAGTTGAACAGGAAATGGGGGTTGACCTGCTGTTTGAGTTTCATGTAACGGAACTGCGCCTGGTGCGCCTTGCCGCGCTCGGCACGCAGCACGGCACGCGCGACTAGGGCGTAATCGACCATAAATACGACCGAATAGAGGGTCACCTCGACCAGCAGGGTGACGATCCACAGTTGCAGGAACTCCCGTGCGGAGAACGAGCGGTCGAAGGCGAACGGCAGGTGCAACCCCGTAATGAGCGCCACGCAGGCCGACGTGAACAGCACGAACAGGAGGAACGCCGCGATTTCGGCGATCAGACCGTGCCGGGTTTCACGCCTGCGCGTATGCCGGACATAGATGATATTGACGCACAGCAGGATAATCAGTGCCGCGGAGTTCGAAGCCAGCAAGTCGGCCATGTGGTAAAGGCGGTCTGTGGAGAAGGAAGGCGATGAGAAGAGCTCGACATAGGCCAGCCTCAGCACGAAAATCACCCCCACGGCCAGCAGCAGCAACCCGATGCGGGGCGTCCAGGCCGAGGAGCGGCTCGCCGTGTCGTCGCCGCGGCGGAACAACTTGGTGAACCACACGATGCTCCAGCCCAGAATCTCGGTGGTTATGAAAGTCGACACGGCATGCACCACGGGCGGGGCGTGCAATAACAGCTCGATCAGCTGCGCACCGCCCGTACCCAGCAGGTAGCCGATCACGTTGACGACGATCACGCTGGCAGCGGTGAACTCCACGTTCAGGCCCCGTTTTAGGCAGATCAGCACGATCAGCACGATCGTCAGCAGCGTCAGCACCAACTCGTCGTTGATCCCCGCCAGATGGCATGAAAGGGCGACCACGGCATGGAGCACGGCGAACAGGTGGATAATTCCGGACACTTTGAGCGATCGCATATAGGCTGACTGAGGCTGTATTAAGTATATACGGGTTTCGTTTATTTATGAATAAAGGTAGTGTTTTTCCGCGTAAATTCCAAATCGTCCCCCTCGGGCTACCGTTCGTCGTAAAAATCCGCCCGTTCATCCGGCTGATCCCTCCGTTCGTCGCCCGGCGGTTCGCCATCCGGATTTTTTTATTAAAATTTGTATAACCTGAAAACCAACCGAAAAACCGAAATGACCAAACCTAAACTCTCATTTTGGCAGATTTGGAACCTCAGCTTCGGCTTCCTCGGCGTGCAGATCGGATATTCGCTCCAGAATTCCAACACGTCGAGCATCTTCGAATCGCTGGGGGCAGATGTCAGCCACCTGAGCTACTTCTGGCTGGCGGCACCGCTGGCCGGCATGATCGTCCAGCCCATCGTGGGGCTTTTTTCCGACGGCACCTGGACGCGCTGGGGCCGCCGCATCCCCTACATCCTGGGCGGGTCGCTGATCTCGGCGCTGGCGCTAGTGCTCATGCCCAACTGCCCCAAACTGCTCGCCTTCGCCCCACTCGCCATGGGGGCTTTCATCCTGCTGTTCATGGATTTGTCGTTCAACGTCACGATGCAGCCCTTCCGAGCGCTGGTGGCCGACATGCTCGACGATTCGCAGAAGACACAGGGCTACGTGGTACAAACCTTCCTGATAAACCTCGGTGCGGTCGTCGGCGCTATCCTGCCGCTCGTCATGACATGGCTCGGCGTGTCGGACGAGGCCGCTCCGGGGCATGTTTCGCCGCACATCGCCTACTCCTACTATGCCGGGGGCGCGATCCTGCTGCTCACGGTGCTCGTCACCTCGTTCAAGACACGGGAATATCCGCCCGGGGAGTTCGCCCGCTACAACAACCTCTCCGAGGAGGACGCCAAACCGGTGAGCTTCGTCGGCCTCATGCGCAACGTCCCCGGCGTGATGGTGCGGCTGGGCGTCACGCAGTTCTTCTCGTGGGCGGCGCTCTTCCTGATGTGGACTTACCTCAAACCCGCCATCACGGGTGTAGTCACCGACCATGCCACGGGCGAAGTGCTCTCGGCCGGCGCCACGCAGACATGGGTCGGCGTGCTCAACGGCACCTACCCCATCCCCGCCTGCATCGCCGCCCTGTTCCTCGGGCGCGTCGCCGCGCGCTACGGCAACAAACCCGTCTACGCGGCCTGCCTGCTCGCCGGGGCGCTGGGCTTAGCGGGGTTGTGCCTGCTGCACGACCAGTACGCGCTGATGCTCCCGATGGTGGGGATCGGCATCGCCTGGGCGGGCATCCTCGCCATGCCCTACGCCATCCTGTCGCGCGCAGTCGAGCCACGCCGCATGGGCGTATACATGGGTATCTTCAATTTCACGATCACCGTCCCCCAGATCGTCATCGGACTGACCGGCGGTGCCATCGTCAAGTACTGCTTCGCCTCCGACGCGGCCGACATGCTGGCGCTCGCCGGGGTCTTCATGCTGCTGGCCGCCGTGTCGGTCTTCCTGGTCAAAGAACACAAGGCCCAATGACCTACAATCCATAAAATCAACTTATAAACTAACCAAAATTCTTATGAAACGATTTTTAACTATGTGTGCGGGTATCTTGCTCATATGTCAATTTACCCCCCCCCTCACGCTGGCGCAAAACGCTGGTTATGAGGTTAAAGGCGTAGTTGTCGACAAGTCCGGAATGCCGATCCTGGGCGCTACCGTCGTCGAAAAGGGCACGACCAACGGCGTCTCGACGGGCATCGACGGCGACTATGCCATCCGCGCCGCCGGCCCCGAATCGGTCATCGAAGTCAGCTATGTCGGTTACAAGACCGTCAGCCTGGTGGCCAGTTCGTCGCTGCTGGCACACCTCACGCTCGAAGAGGATGCCATGGGCATCGACGACGTGGTGGTGATCGGCTACGGTTCGGTCAAGAAGAACGACATGACCGGTTCGGTCGTGGCAATCAAGGCCGAAGAGTTCAACCGCGGAGCCGTGGTCTCCACGCAGGACATGCTCAAGGGCAAGGTTCCGGGCGTACACATCATCCCCGGCGACGGCGGCCCCGGATCGAGCGCCACCATCCGCGTGCGCGGTGCGGCTTCGCTCAACGCCTCGAACGACCCGCTGATCGTGATCGACGGGGTACCCATCGCAGTCGACGGCGGCAAGGGTATGGCCAACCCGCTGGAGACGATCAACCCCAACGACATCGAATCCTTCACCGTGCTCAAGGACGCTTCGGCGGCGGCCATCTACGGTTCGCGTGCTTCGAACGGCGTCATCCTCGTCACCACCAAGAAGGGGCGCGGCAACACGCCCCGCGTATCGTACAGCGGCAGCGTGAGCGTCCAGACCAACTCCGACGAGCTGCCCGTGATGTCCCCCGGCGAGTTCCGCACCTACATCGACCAGGTGTATCCCGCAGGTACGACCACGGGCGACAAGGTACAGTCGATGCTCGGCGACAAGAACACCAACTGGCAGGATCTGGTCTTCCGCACCGCCATTTCGCATGACCACAACGTCAGCCTGATCGGCAACATCAACGACCGCATGCCCTACCGTGCATCGGTGGGCTACACCAACCAGCAGGGTACGCTCGAAACGTCGAAATACGAACGCGGGACGCTCGACCTGAGCCTCTCGCCCAACTTCTTCGACAAGCACCTCACGGTCAACCTCAACGCCAAGGGCGTCGTCACGTCGCAGCGCTACGCTTCGGGCGGCGTGGTGGGTTCGGCTGCCTTCTTCAACCCCACGATCGACCCCTACTTCCGCAACGACGACGGCTCGATCGACTACACGACCACCAACGGATACTGGAACTACGGATCGGGCCGCGGCGAGGACTTCACGCCCAACACCCTGCTGGGTGCGGGCCCGCTCTCGCAGCTCTACGACCGCGACAATACGGCGCGTGCCAAGCGTTTCATCGGCAACGCCCAGATCGACTATAAGGTTCACGGCTTCGAAGCGCTGCGTTTCAACCTCAACCTCGGCCTCGACGTATCGAGCGCCAAGACCTACGACGGCGTGAACCCCGGCTCGTTCCAGGCATACACCGACACCGAGGCCCGCGGCTGGGGACAGTATTCGTGGACGACGAACTTCCGCCGCAACCAGCTGCTCGAATTCTACGCCAACTTCAACAAGGAGTGGGGCATCCACCACCTCGACGTGATGGCCGGTTATTCGTGGCAGCATTTCTACAGCTCCGACCACTCGGTATCCTATTTCAACGAGACGCACGAGCAGAAGGGCGAGGATTCGCGCTACCCGTTCAACCGCCAGGAGAACTACCTGCTCTCGTTCTACGGACGCCTGAACTATTCGATCGCCTCGAAATACCTCTTCACCTTCACGCTGCGCGACGACGCCTCATCACGTTTCTCGGAGGACACCCGCTGGGGCCTCTTCCCTTCGGGCGCCTTTGCGTGGAACATCGCCGAGGAGAATTTCCTGAAGGATTCGCGTGCCGTCTCGGCCCTCAAGCTGCGCGTCGGCGTGGGGCAGACCGGGCAGCAGGAGATCGGCTCCAATTATCCCTACCTGGCGCGTTACTACATGTCGACCGACGTCTATAAGACCTATTACATGGGCAGCGCCGGGCACATGTTCTATCTCACGCCGGGCGCCTACGACCCCAACATCAAATGGGAGACCACGACGACCTACAACGTCGGACTCGACTTCGGGTTCCTCGGCGGCCGCATCAACGGTAGCGTCGAGTGGTACCTGCGCCAGACGGACGACCTTCTGAACAGCGTCATCACCCCCATGGGCTCGAACTTCGGCAACACGGTGCTCACCAACATCGGCTCGATGGAGAACAAGGGCGTGGAATTCAACCTGAATTTCATCCCCGTGCAGACCAAGGACTGGAACCTCACGGTCGGCTTCAACGGCACGTTCCAGCACACCGAGTTCACCAAGCTCAACAACACCGACGACCCCGACTACAACATCCAGACGGGAAGCATCACCAAGGGCACGGGTAACCTGCTCCAGATCCACAAGGTAGGCTATGCGCCCTACACTTTCTACTGTTTCCAGCAGGTATACGACCAGGACGGCAATCCGATCCAGAACGCGCTGGTCGACCGTGACAAGGACGGCAAGATCACACAGGCCGACCGTTACGTGACCGACAAGAGCCCCAACCCCGACTTCTTCTACGGCATCAGCCTCAAGCTGAGCTACAAGAACTGGGACTTCGGCTTCAACGGCCACGGTTCGGCGGGCAACTGGGTCTTCAACGACTTCGCCTCGGCCAACTCGACGTCCAACATCGACATCAACGCCGGCAACCTGCCCAACTTCGCACGGCTGGTCAAGAAGACCGGCTTTACGAAGGCCAACAGCGGCGAGCAGTGGTATTCGGACATGTTCCTCGAAAACGCCTCGTTCTTCCGCATGGACGACATCAACCTCGGCTACACGTTCAACAAGATCGGCAACTGGAAGGGTTCGATGCGCGTCGCCTTCGGCGTGCAGAACGTATTCGTCATCACCGATTACAGCGGCGTAGACCCCGAAATACCGGGCGTCAACGGCATCGACGGCTCGATCTGGCCGCGCCCGCGCACCTATTCGCTGCGTCTGAATGTAAACTTCTAAAAACGAACGAACCATGAAAATCGACATAAAACATTTCGCCTTGGCGGCGGCAGGCGCAACGATGCTGCTCACTTCGTGCATCGGGGATCTCGACACCCTGCCCCTCAACCCGTCCGACTCGACCTCGGAGACCGTCTACGGGAAAGACGAGAACGGCTACCTGGCCGGGCTCACCAAACTCTATTTCAATTTCGTCTCGAACGACCGACCTGCAGGTCAGCGACGGCGGCGCCTCGGAGCTCATCCGCGCATTCTGGACGATCCAGGAGGTTACGGCCGACGCCTGCAAATGCGCCTGGGAGAACGACGCCTGGGTTCGCGCCATGAATACCGACACGTGGTCCGACGCCGACAACGACGCGACCTACGCCGTCTACGTACGTACGTTGCAGGGCATCGCCTACGTGAACGAGTACCTGCGCCAGACCGCCTCGGACAAACTCTCCGACCGCGGCGTGAGCAGCGAACTGGCCGCCAGGATCCAGAGCTTCCGCGCCGAGGCCCGTTTCCTGCGCGCCTATTTCTACTGGATCGCCCTCGACGTGTTCGGCGACGTGCCGTTCACGACCGAGACCTCGCCCTTCGGCGGCGGTGTGAACCCCAAACAGGCCTCGCGCAAGGATGTCTTCGACTACTGCATCTCGGAGCTGACCGACCTGGCTTCGGACGAAAGCGCGATGCCTGCCGCACGCTCGAACTACCCGCGTGCCGACAAGGGTGCGGTCAACGGCCTGCTGGCCCGCATGTACCTCAATGCCGAGGTTTATGCCGGCACCCCGATGTGGACGGAGGCCAAATCCGCCTGCGAAGCGATCTTCGGCATGGGCTACTCGCTCTGCCCGGAGTATTCCGACCTCTTCCGCGGCGACAACGGCGAGAACGCCGACGCCCTGAAGGAGATCATCTTCGGCGTGGCATACGACGCCGAGCAGACGCAGTCCTACGGCGGCACGTCGTACCTGACGCTGGCAGCCATCGCCGCCACCGACGTGACGGCCGAACAGAAGATCAACGGCGTGAACAACGGCTGGGCCGGCATCCGCGTACCCTACGAATACGTGCAGAAATATTTCAACGCCCGCAACGCGGACTACACCACGGGCGAATATACGGTCAGTGACAAACGCGGCGGAATGTTCTACATCAAAGGCCGCCAGGAGTCAATGAACGATGCGCTCTATGTCTTCCTCAACGGGTGGACTTGCCTCAAGTTCAACAATATCCCCCACGACATGACCAACGACGAATTCCTTGCCACGGCTGCATCGAAGGCATACAGCGACATCGACTTCCCGATGATCCGCCTGGGCGAGATCTACCTGATCTACGCCGAGGCCTGCATGAACCTGGGACAGGCCAACACCGCGCTGCCGAAACTCCAGGAGCTGAGCAACCGTGCCGGGGTATCGGCCCCCTCGTCGGTCACGGCCGACTACCTACTCGAGGAGCGTGCCCGCGAGCTGATGTGGGAGGGGCACCGCCGCACCGACCTGATCCGCTACGGCAAGTTCACCACCCCGTCGTTCCTCTGGACATACAAGGGCGGCACCTTCACCGGACAGGGGTTCGATGATTACATGAAAATCTTTGCCATCCCTTCGTCGGAGCTCGCTTCCAACCCCGAACTGCACCAGAATCCCGGCTACGGAAACGCAACCGATAAATAACCAACCCTAAAAATCGTACGACTATGAAAATTACACGATATGCGATGATGCTGGCGGCTGCGACGGGACTCCTCTCCGCCTGCCAAAAGCTCGACGAGGTAAAGGCCTACGACCCCGACAAGGTCGTGGCGCCCGTGCTGCATGCGCTGCCCGGGGAGATCGTCATTACGCCCGACAACATGGGCTCGACGCAGACCTTCACCTGGGACGCCGCCGACTTCGGCGTCCGCACCCAGATCAACTACTCGATCGAAGCCTCGTACAACGACGGTGCGAAACTGGTGCTCTTCACGGGTATGAACGGCACCTCGTCGGAACAGACCTATGAAAGCCTCAACAACATCCTTGCGCTGTCCGTGGAAGACGGCGGCCTGGGGGTTCCCTCGGGCGAACCTACAGACGTGGATTTCTACATCAGCGCCACGATCGGCACCGACTTCGAGAAATTCTACTCCGCCCCCGCCACCGTCCGCATGACCGTGACAACGGCCGAGCGTACCTATCCCCAGGTCTGGGTAATCGGCGATTACTGCGGCTGGAATTTCGACAACGCACAGGGACTGTTCTGTTTCTCCGGCGACGAGGTCACCTACGAAGCT
>OHSA01000216.1_pt1 | contig 27522 bp, 31 predicted proteins | sample 1578571 | NCBI WGS metagenome assembly OHSA01 (sample SAMEA3879586, study PRJEB24766) | human gut metagenome | biome: human-associated habitat; feature: feces | place: USA | collected 1985/1987
ACGCCTCCTTTTGTTCCGGCGTGCGTGTGTCGGCGGCTTTGCCGTTGGCATCCAATCCCCCAACGTAACAAATGCCAATAGACCGCGAATTTTGCCCGGAAACGTGCGCCCCTATTTCAGAAAGAAAACGCCCGGTTTCAATCGTCCCGTCCGGTAATACAACAAAGTGATAACCGCAAATTCGCCCGCTTTGGGGTTGCTTCTTAAATCCCCGTTCTTTGTGCCAACCGTCGATAACATCAACGTTGACTTTTGCGCCGGGCTTGGTTGCGGTGCAATGTACAATCAAATCCGTAATCGTCCGGGTTGTTTTTTGTTCCTCCAAATACTTTAAAATCTCTGTTTGGTTCATTGTTTGCCCTCCTTTTCTTTATCGTTAATAATATCGTTATCATGTTCCCGTTGGTATCTCTCAATTATCGGTTGCCAATATCCCGGCAATACTCGTGTAAACTCCAACCGGATAACGTGGTAAACAATACGCAACGCAACCTTTGTGGGGTATGCTTTAATGAGGTTACGAAATGCGTTTTGCAAATATACATACATAAACACATAAGTAAGCGACTTTATTACTATTTTTGCCGCCTCGTTATCCCCACATTGCAGCATTACCGAATAAATAACGTGTATAATGGTAACATACAAAAGCAATTCTGCCAATGCGTTTTTAAACTTACTGAAACGAAAGTTTTTGCAATGCCTTACGCTTACCCCATCCGTCCGCATACCCGCCCAAATATTGAAAGCAAACATTATAATCAATGCGTACATAAATCCCGCCGTTGGGGTTAAATAGGCTAAAACCGGACTTAACGACGTGGCGAATATCATACGCCATTGTTCCCATGTAAATAACTTATCCATAGTTTTCTTAGGCATTTGGTATTAATAGACTCATTTGGCTACTTTCTAATTCGCCACTATTTAGAATAACTTGGTTTGCAAACCACGCATATCCCAAATCATTATAATGTACCCCATTTGTTCCGGACAAATCGGGGTAATAATGATATTTGTTTTCTGTGTTATACGGTGCATCCATTACCGCACACTTAAATCGTGCGCCGATTGCATCTATCGCCCGTTTGGTGTTCGCCAAATTTGCATTCCCTGTACCGCTTGACGCATACGGGCGCAACAATAGAATTTTATAACCGAGCGACTGCATTTTCTGAACAAATCGGCAATAACAACCAATGTTATTGTCTGCCCAATTGTTCGGGTCGTCGCCTACAACATCCGTATCTAATGTATTGGTTATACCTTGATTGGTTCCCAAATAGATAATACCAATACTATTGTATTTGCTTTCTACCTGTTCCCCAAATTCATCCCAACATGATTTTGCCGTTGCTCCGGAACGGGCTAATCCTTCGGATGTACTGCCACACAATCCGGCCAATATTTGTGGATAAGTCCGTTTTGCTTGCCTTGAATTGCTGTTTGAGGTATATACCTGTGAATACGTAAGAGAATCGCCTACACAAACAATATTGTTGAATGCTGCCAATATATTATTCATTACAAACGGCTTGTCAATTTTCGCTTGCAATTCTTTATCCAAAGAATCAAAATTAACTGAACCGTCCGGAACGGGATTTTTAATAACATCCGTCAATGTTAGATATTGCCCAAACGCAATGTTTACATTCTCTGTACTTCCTGATAGAGATGTACGCACGTATTTTTCACCCCCGGTTAATTTAACTTCAATATATGGTTTACCGCTCACAGAGCCGGAAAGGATTGCCCGGCTAAATGATTTGTCGGAATTATATATTGCGCAACTTGCAAGGTCAACCAAATAATTAGGAAGCCTAAATGTAAAGTCCTTTGGCAACTCTGTATAATCAAGATAGCTAAATGATGACAATGGAATTGCGTTGCCATTAGGACCAATATAATACCCCTTAACGATATTGTCCGTTTTCATAAAAAAATCGCCCGGAAATACAACGCCACTATAGAATGAAATCCAATCTTTGACATTGTAATTGGCTAATATTCGTGCAACTGCTGGCACTCGAATATATGTAACCCTTATATAACGCTCATTATTAACCAATCGGATTGTTAGGTTCCCTTGTGCATCTTTTTCCGCTTCTGATACGGTACGAACCAAATTAAACTCACTATCATAGATACAAAGATATGCTTCGTCAACAACGAAAGGATTAATAAGGGTCAAATACATATTTAGAGGCACAAATATGTAATCCGTAACGGCTAAAAACGTCACTGCCGCGGGCTTTGCAATCAACGAACCATTACCGTTAATGTAATACCCTACATCCTTAAAGTCGCTCTCTTTCAAATTGAAAAATTCCTTATGCCAATTGACATACGGCGTATCAGAATCATAATGACCGGTAACAAGCCTCGAAATATTTTTAACTCTCGAAGCAATTAAATTTGCTTGAAAATAAACAGCATTGGCGGGGATATTATCAGCTGTCAATTCCAATACAACGTCACTTTCATTCGGCGTCTTGAGTTTTCCAACAACATTATTGTTATTATCAAAAAACCAACAATAAACATAGTTGCTATATGAAAATCCGTGTGCCTTATCAATTTTGGTTCCCGGCAAAGCGGCTAATCTTTTGGTACGATAATAATCGGTATTTGGGAATATTCTAACATTAAGGTTTTCACTATATATTCCCAACTCACAAAGGGCATTGATTTGGTTATTACTCACGACATTTTGATTAATAATAATATCATTGTAATATGGGTCAATATAGTTATCATCCCCGGCATATCTAATACCAACATCAGCCAAACTACCGAACAATGTACAATATCTTATATATGAACAATTGTTTGGCGTTGTTACTATTCTGCTAACAAACCCATCATCCGGCTGTACCGCACTTATAAATGTCTTATTAGCGTCGTAAAATGCGATTGACGCTAAATCTAACATGTTGGCATATACTTCGTACCTTGCATTGGCTATACAACGTACATAACTTGAAGAATACGAATCGGCCTTATTAACAATCGAGCCTGATGCGCCAATATATCCGGGAACATTTTCAACCTCCAATTTGTCAACATACATACCTTTGGAAATAATGCGGCGAATAGATACCGACGTAGAATCTTCGGAAAAGATTGAACGATTTTTACTCATTATATCCAACTTGTAGGGAACCCAACTATTGTTCTTATTGACAAAAATATAAACCGACCCATCAACATTATTGAACCCATTGAAATTTGGATATGCTCCCATTTTTGAGGCAATGTAAAATGAATTTTGGTCGGGTGTTCCCGGTGCGGTACTCGGCGTTGCAATTCCGGCAAACGTTGCATTCACTCCTATTTGACTAATTAACGTTGTCAATGTATTTTGTAACACTTGGCCCGTAATTTCTTGATTCCCGTTTGTCTTGATAACAGACGCAACGGCGGCTTTTAATTCTTCGTAATTTCCCATACTGATAAAAATTAAACTACATCATTGTTATTAAAATCATTATTAAAATCTTTATTGTAATCGCCTCCGGTTGTTGGAATAACACCCCGTCCGATTTTCTTAACGACCGTTGCACATTCAAACTCACATTCAACCGACGCTAAATTACCTTGCGTTTGCCATTTAGGGGTAATCAAAAACGTATCGCAATCGTATTTCCTGCCTTGACTGTAAACCGTTACAAAATCACTCATACGGATTAACCGCATTACGTCGCAAAGGTATTCGGGGGCTAAAAAGATAAACCGGAATGTCTTTTCCGATATTTGTTTTTCCGGGAAAAAATACCCGTCCCGTTCTTCGCCCTCTTCCTCAAACTTATATTCCGGTTTTCCTAACTCGGCACACACGTAAACCCGGTTTTTGAATTGAACGCCCTCGTAAACGATTTGTCCGCCGTCAACCTCCATATTGGCGGCGTCGCTCCATTCAATGCACAAATAACCATCCATTCCCCCGGAAATCCATGTAAATACGTCCGAATAAAACGTTTGTACGCCGTCGCTTATAGCAATCATATATCGACCCTCCAATAAATCCAATGATAACGGCAACATCATAACCGTAATTAGCAAACCGGACAATCTGCAATCCGGTTTCTTTCATCATCGTTGTTATATCTGCCAATATACGGGTTAATTTATAATCGTAAATCCGCACCCATGCAATCGAATTGGCACGGGTCGGACGTATGATTTGAAATGGCAATAACTTGTTTATAGGCGTAAACAACGGGTAAACGTCGCCATACGCATACGATTTTTTATAGTCTTGATATTGCGGACTTTCATAAAACGGCAATACAGACAAATTGTTATTCGGTGTCATACTTCAAACTTGTTTTAATTGAACGACTGCACAAATTTACACTTAATTTATCAACTTGACCGTTACCGATATAAGTTTTTATTAGCTGCATCGGGTTTGGGTCGTCATTTGCCGGGAAACTAAACGTTTGTTTCTTCTTTCTCTCAATACCGTATGCGTAAACCTCGGAACCGTTTATTGATACACGACGGGCGGGTAAATCATACATCCAATAAGGCATTTGTAAATTAATAAACGCCAAATATCCGTTTTGCAAAAAGTATTCGACCCCGTTAATGGTTTGTCGTGTAAATGGTAATATCCATTGCGTCCCGGTTTGAGGCGGAACGGCGGCAAACAAGGCGAACCCGTCCGAACTCATATTACCGGGGTTTAACAACATCATATCAATGTCGGACGTGAAATTTGATATATTAATTTCCTCAATCTTTCCGGGCGTTACATACTTGCTAATTACCTGTATTGGCAAACCCTCAAACGGCGTTGTTACATCGTCCATCCATTCAAATTGGTATCTTTCCGCCAAATCGACCTTATCAAATGAATATTCGGACGTATTGAACGCCCACGGCAACCCATTGCGCAAATTAATTTCTTTCGTCAAATCCCGGCTAATAATTGCGCCTCCGCCATACGAACCGCCGTTTTTGAAAAATTGGATATGCTCAATTTTGAATTTACCCCCGTCAATGTACCAATAACACTTGAAACAATCCCGCAACATATTTGTAAATTGTTGCAACGTCGTTGGTGCCTTTTGTGCGGGTTGTTGGTATTCGCCGTTTATAATGTTTGTTTTCTGCGAAACAAGCAACCGGAATGTTAACCCGGATATTGGATTGCTTGACCCGTACAAAAATTGGCTATATTCCGCCGTCGCTTCGTGCTTTATACCCGGCGCAATCTGATTGAGCAAAACGGAAATACAAGACGCTACGGGGAACGCATCCCGCAAAGTATATGCTTTCCGGGCTTGTTCCTCTAATATCCAATCCATCAAATAAAAACCAAACCACAACGACGCATAACGCCACGTTGACCGGGCGATTGGATAAAAGGTTTGCCCGTAAATGGAATAAGGCGGCGCAAAATACTTTCCGTTGTCGGCTAATCCCCACTCGGTCGGCGTATCTGAAAAGTTATTAGATATAAACGCCACGTCGATTGCGTAACCGATTGCCCGGCGGTAATTTCTGTTATTATCTACAATATCATCGGTTGGCAATGGATATGTATTTAGGTCGCCGATTGTTTCAACATCGCACAAATACCGGGCGTAAATATTATAACTTTTCATATCGGCGTGCATGGTACCCGTTGCGCCGGAACCCTCAACGGCGGTTAAATCAAACTCCAACGTATCAAATGCCCCCGTTGTTATCTTGCTATATGTAAACAACGCCACATCATCCGAACGCCTTTTTATTGCTACGGTAGCCAATCCAATTGGTGCGCCTCCGATTTGTTGTTGAGTAATAGAAATATAGTAAGTATTGTTATCGGACGAATAAAGATTGCCCGTAAATTCATCGGCGGCGGCACCCGTATTCATTCGACCCGAATACAACCCGGCTATCCCGGACGGCGTACCGTGCGACGTAATTTGTATTTCTTTCAAAATATTACATAGTGCAAAATGATAGGTTTGCACTAATGCGGTTTGGTCGGTCGTGGCGTTTGCATCTTGTTCCCAATTGGTACCGCCCAAAAAACACGAAACAATACTATCGCCGGGAACATATATTTGAATAAGCGGGCGTTTGTTTATCGTTATCCGTTGAATTGCCGGGGCTAATGTTATTAGATTATATTCTTTCTCCAACCCGGCTAAAACGTCGTTATATTCGTCTATCGTGTCCGGTTGTACGGTAACTTTTTTATCATAGTCAATAAACGTGCAATCGGTTTTCATAAATTGCCCGGAATAATACGGCGACCATGTTTTACCGCCGTCGTTGCTTTTCTCAATCTGCAATAAAAACGTCGTATCAAATGGCTTATTATTGATATAATCGTAATCATCCCGGATAAACGATAATTTGCCGGATAATTTAGCCCGGTAAAACCGTTGGTTTGTCTCTAATTCGTATTCCTTTGCCAAATCATCCTTATAATTGGGATGCACGGTATAAGGGGCAATATAGTTTTCCGCATCCATCGTTCCAAATCTCAACCATGCCGTACCCGCACGACGGGACGACAAAGAGAAATTAACCCGGACGTATGCCGCCCCACTTGGTATATCAAATTCCACATTTGCAGCGGGGGGATTAGAACCAAAATTTGATATTATGTTTTTGTTTGAATCGTACCAAACCCCGGCATTTTCCGGGGCGGTACTCATATACATTTTTCGGGGGTAAACATTGGTAACGGGTATATACTCCTTTGTGTAGGAATAGTTAGGGCTTATGTGGGTTTCATCGGTTCCCACTGCATACCCATCAACAAAAAACGTGTTTACAAATCCAAATCTATAAATCGGGTTCATAATTTAATTTTTTATTTTACGTGTCAAATTCTTGTATATCTCAACAACATTGCCGTTGCCATCAACATAACGGCGACGACGGTTTTGTTCCTTAATTTCTCGTACATCATCTTTCAAATCCCGCAAATCCGGCGTACTGCCTTGTTGCAGGGAAATATTAACGCCGTCGGTATTATAAGCGTTTAAGTACTTTTTGGCAAAGGTGCCACGGTTCAAACTATTAATAACGTCCGGGATAATCCGGCGGTATTTCCGGGAATTTCGTTTATTGATAACGGCGAAAAACTCCCCACCCTCGGCACGTCTCCGGGTTCCGTCCGGCTTGGTTCCTAAATCCACATCGTCGCCGGATTGGTGGGAACCGCCCGCCAACATTTCAACCGTACCATCGCCGTAACTCTCGGTTCCTTGACCTGCATTAGATTGTTTAGCCAATTGCGCCGCCTTAATCTTTGAAGCTGCAAAAGAACCCCACATTACGGCAATTGCAGGAATTGCAAACGGGAATCCCAATTGCGACCAAATCAAAGCAGAAGCCGTTACAAGGTTTCCTATTTGTTGTATGGTCTGTATTGCCGCCTGTGCCTTTTGTGCCTTTTGTTGCTCCTTTAGGGCTTTTTCTTGGTTCTTTTTCGCCATATCTAATTCTTTTTGCGCCATCGCAACGTTATTGGCGTAACCGTTCGCCCGTGCTTCTAATTCCGCATCTAAACGGCGTTGGCTTGCGTCAACTTCTTGGTCGGCGGCACTAACGGCGGCTTCGGCGGCTTGTACTTTGGCATCCAAAAAACTATTCAATTGTTCAATAGCAAATTCAACGGATGTACTAATTGCCTCCTTTTGGTCGTCGTCCAAATTCAGACCAAACAACCCGTATATATCGTTACCCCGTTCGTCGCCTTTGCTTTTCTCAATTTCTTGGTCTATTTTAGCAATGGTATTTTGAACCGTCTGCAATTCGGCATCCGTCATTTTAATGCCCGCCGCTTTGTTCAACTCCAATATTTTTTGCAACCGTGCCTTTTCTTGTTCCAACCGGAACCGTGTTTTCTTTTCCTCTGAATTGCGGATTAAATCAAACTCCGAAGCCTCTAACGCTTGTTGTTGGTCGAATAACATTAACGCCCGTTGTTGGTTTAACTCGGTTGTTTGGCGCAATACCTCGGCATCATATTTGGCATTAATATCCGCTTCCGATTGGCGAACGTCTTCGGCTAACTGCCTATTTTGTGCCAATTCGATTGCCCGTTGTTGCTGCAATAGCTGAACACGCAAATTTATTTCCTCCTGTGAACCCTCCCGGACGGCATCTAATTGTAATTGTGTCCGGTCTGCGGCGGCTTGCATTTGGTTCAATGTTATTTGGTTTTCCAATTCTCCCAAACTCTTTGCATATTGTTGTTGCAAAAGGATTTGTTGGTTTAACAACTCGGTTGTTTGCGTTTCAGTTAATCCCCGCTCCGTTTCTAACCGGGTTGTAATATCTTGTATCTGCCTTTCATACTCAACCCGTAATTGTTCCCGTTGCTTTTCCGCCCCTTCTGCCATTAAAGCAATCCGGGCATCCTGCGTTGTCCGTTGTGCGGCTAATTCCGCCGCCCGTTGTTCGTTCTCAATGTTAGCCATATCAATTGCTAATTGTTCACGCAACAAAACAATTTGTTCGTTTAACGCTTTACGTGCATTAACGGTTAAATTGGTTTCAGTTCTCAATTGCAATTGTATATCAGCAATCGCACGGGCGTTGGCGGCTTGTGTTTGCGCCTGTCTTTGCTTGTATGCGTCTTGAATCAAAGCAATTCGGGCATCTTCCGCCTTACGTAATATATCGGTTTCCGCCTTTGCTGCATCCCGGTTTTCCTGCAAACGTTGGGCGGCTTGTATCTTTCTTTCGGCTTCTAAATCCGCCCCCTCTGTTAATAGATTAACGGCAATATCAACCGATTTTCCGGTATTATCTATTTGCCCCTGTATTGCCTCAATCGCATCATCAACCTTAACTTTATCAATTTTCCCGTCTAAATCAACATCTATTTTTATAGTCTTATCCCCTTGGGCTTTGGCGTTGTTTACTTGGACTAACATTTCCTGTAATTGCTTCAACTTTGCCCGGTTTGCCTCCAAATTATCTATTTCCTCGCCATAAAAACCGACGCTTTTGTTATGTGCCCGTGTCCGTTCCGCTAATATTTCGTCCTCTATTTTACGGGTTTCAGACAATGAAGCATTGCGGGCTTTGGCAACATTCAATTCTCGGTTCAATTGTGCGATACGCTCGTTGCTTACTCGGTTCATTTCGGTTGCCTCGGTTTCCAAATAATCCAACCAAACCTTTTGCGCTTCGTTTAGTTTTTGTTGGTTCTTTGCCGATTTATCCGTATTAGAGGCAAACAACACCAATGCACCCACGACCGTAACTAAAGCCAATGCCAAAAGAACATAAGGATTTGCGGCGGCAATAAGATTGAACGCTTTTTGCGCAATTGTAGCCGCCAACGTTGCCTTTGTTCCTTGCATGGTAACAAGGCGGTTATATACTTGTGCCTTACTTAATGCCGCCATTTGGATTTTAGATATACCCAACATAAGTGCGGATTGTTTTTGTACCGCATTTTGTATTGCCTGCACTCCGGTTGTAATTGCTATTGCTGCCTGTAATTTCTTTTGTGCTTGTTGTACGTCCTCGTTTTCCGCTCCAAATAGTTCCATTGCTCCGGTATATGCGGCAAACCCGCCGGATGCTCCCGCCGCTAAACTCAATACGCTATCCAATTGTGACGTATCGGACGCCATATTTTTAACTTCCTGTGTTGCGTCGCTTAATGCGTCCCGTAAATCCCCGGCTTTTTTGGATAACTCGGCATATTCGGCGGTTCCCTGTTTACCCTCCAAACGCATAACCGCCAATTGTTCGGTCAACTGTCTTATTTGGGATGTTAATTTTACGGTTGCCTGTTCATAGTTACCAACATTTAACGACGTTTTCCCGGTTACTTCTTGCAACCGTTTCATTTCGTCGTAAATCGCTTTTGTTTCCTCAACCAATTTGCGCCCCTCGGCGGTTGCCTCCCTTTCCTCAACCGTCATATTATTGAGATATATTTTATTGATTGAGTATTGCGCCGATAACCGATTATATGAACCCTCGGCGGACTGATTTAACCGGGTCGTTAATTTGTTCAACTCGTTTGCCTCCTTTTGGGCTTGCTTCAATTCCGCCAATCGCTTTGCGTTCTCGCTTTCCGCAAACGCCAAATCCCGTGCTGCCCGTGTTAATTTGTCGGTGTCATTCGACGCACCCCGGATTGTTTTACGTCCGCTTTCCGTCGCACCGCTTACACTTTCCAACGCTGCCTTAACCGTGATTGCCTCGCTTTTGATATTATTTAAAGTATTCATATAAGCGTCGCTCAATTGGTCTAATTGAGCAATCAACTTTGTAATACTATCGTCCGGCTTTACAAGGTCGCTATATTTAATTGGGTTGTTATTATCTGCCATAATCAACGTTATTTGCGGGCAATTTGCCCCGTATTCAATTATCTTTTTCTTTTAATGTAGTTAATCATCCTAAGAAAGAAAACGCCGGAAATCGCCTTATTTGCCGCCTTTGTTCCCTTTCCTTGGTTTTAGCAACTCTTTTATCCTCTCAAACGCATTGTAATACTCTAAAACGGTGTACTTTTTCGGCTCCGGTACGTGCAAATGTTGCGATATGGTTAAGCACATATTTTCAAATTGCTTATCGTACTGAATTTCCATGTTATCGGAACCGCTAAAGACAACCGGACGATTGTATAACAATAACATCGTTGTGATTTTGTCTATTTCCGCCCTCTTATCCTCTGTATCGCCGTTAATGATAGCATCTAACATTATCATTGTGCGGTGCCTCAATTCGTCGTAATACTCCTTAACCGTGGCATCGTCGAACAACCGGGGGAAATACATTTGCAATTCTTCATCTATTTTTTTTTTGACCGCTTCCATTTGGGCGGTCAAATCTTTAATAGGAACATCGCCGAACATATCGACGACCTTTTGCAAACCATCATCCGACAAATCGTTACACGGGTTTCCGTTGATAGACTTAACCAATACGGCAAAGGCTAAATGTTTGGGGCTTATCCCGGTCTGAATGAAATACACGTTTTGCCGCATATTATCCAATTCAATTGCCGCCAATTCCGGGGTTTTACTTCGGGCGTATCTCATAGCCTTTTCAATGTGCGTATCGAAATCCTGCAAATCCGAACCAATCCCGGCATCAACTAATAGCATCTTGTTATACTTGTGAAAACGCATCATCGGCAAATCGTCGATTGCGTCGTAAATCTCAACCGTATAATCTCCTATCTTAACCGTTCTCATAGCAAAAACCGTGTTATCATTGTTGAACAAAAGGGAATCAGCAATAACGCCGGGTTCCCGGTTATAAACACCAAAAGAATTGCCAACGCAACCCCCGCCCAAAAGGACAAACAGAACTCGCAATTAAACATCTTTGCGAAAAAGTCGTTGCCGTGGACTTGCACCCACTCAACAACACCCCATTTCGATAACAGGGTTAAACCGAACGCCGCAACCAAAGCGACCATAACCGTATAATATAAAAATGCTGCCATACTCATTGTACTTATTCAGTTAAACACGTTTCATCAATACCCAATTCCCCGGCAAACCGGAATCCGGCGAACGGGTGCATTAGAAATTGATTATCTATTTCATCCAACGTAAACCCGGCAAATATGTTTTCCGCCTTGGTATATACTTGGTTTATCTTCATTGAACCGGAACGCAACCATATACCGCCGTTCAATACTCGCATAATTTGTTGCTTTACCGCCTCCGTGTTGCGGTTGTTCGGGTCGTTGGTTATCGTGCGCATATCAAACCAAAAGATAATCGAAAACGGCGTTGTATATTTGTTTTGTTCGCCGGGAAACCAATCAATTTGTTGGGGGTCGTCTAACACGAAAAACGAAAAATTCCCAATATTGCTATCGGGGGCGATTAGCATATACTCGTTACCTCCGACGTAAATATTAGGGGTATAATATCGTTTTCCCTGTATGGACTTAACCAACCGTTCCGAACGCCCAAAGGAATAATTAAGCCACGGTAGCCCGTCGGCTAATCCTTGTTGTATGAATCCAATAACCCGGTCGAATAATTCCGGGTTCTTAATAATCGGTACACGTTCCATATTAAATTATTTGTTTTCTTAATTCCCAAACTTTGGTAACTGATTTTGAGATACGTTTATTGCGTGTCCCATAATTGTTATTATAGCGGTTATCGCACCATTCCAAATTATTCGGGTTGTTGTTCAACTTATTTTCATCTTTATGGTTGATACATGGTAATTTTTCCGGGTTTGGAACAAATGCCATTGCAACCAATCTATGAACCCTATATGTTATATCTTTACCTCCTTTCATAAGTTTTATTATCGCATACCCATGAACATTACGTTGCGGGGCTAATTTTTTAGGTTTACCACTACGACGGTAATCCATTGAAATAATATCTCCGTTTTCCGTAACTCTATAATCTTTATCAAAACCTAACAGGGGCTTTGCGTTTAATATCAACTTATCCATTTCCGTAAATTGTTTTTTTAGCCTTGGTTAGCAAATCCGGGTAAATGTACTGCCAAATAAGTTTAGCAATGTTTTCATTCGTCAACCCTAATATTTGCCGTCCGTACTTCTTTATCAAATCCTCTGTTTTGAAATCCGACGCTTTAATTTCAAATTGTTTGTCGCCGACTTCTAAAAAGAAACTACTTTCAAAATCGCCCTCATCCCGCAAAGTTACCCGATTTGTCGGTTGTCCTTTTTCCTCTTTTATCGCAATGGTTAGCGGGGTATAAGGTCGGTAATCCATAATATCAACGCCCAATCGGTTAATACCCTGTTCAAACAATTGTTCCTCGGCGTTGGCATCAATGATAAACGCCGTTGTATATCCGTCGTCTATCGCATCCCGGATTAATAACCCGGACGTTAAACCATCGTTGAACCCAACGACCCGGTTACGCAAATCTAATATTGATTGCAACCCCGCCATATCTTACAATTAGGTTGTACGGTATTTAACGCCGTGGTTATTACAACTAAGGCAAATACGGTCTATCCCTTGCGTGTCTAACCGTAACGCCTCGTATGCTTTTTTGAGGTCATAACCCAACCCGCCGGGGCGACCCTCAACATTTCCGTCCAACTCATACAATATATCCATTTTAGAGGCGTTGGACTGATTGCGGTTTACCCTTACATTGGGGTTCATTGCTAACGTGCGCAATGCGATTGCGGCAACCTGTCTTTGTATTACGGTTTGGAAAATAGACCGTTGTTCAATAATGAAATCCGTTAAGTCACAACCGACGGTAATTTCACAATTCAGACCGTAATTAAGTGTATTCGTGTACATCGTAAACGCTATATCCCACAATTCCGGGTATTCGGCGAACGTTTCCGGGGCGTTATACATGAACGGGGAAATTTGCAAATACTTTGTCAGTTGTCGCCATGCCTCAATATTGCCATAACCCGTACACGTTCCGCACGGCTCCCGGCTCCAATCTTTCGACACGTTAATAGCTTGCATCCCGGCGGGCAATTCGTCTTGATTGTAACAAAGGAACCACGCACCCCCGGCGTTATTGGCATCGCTTATATACGGCAAAAAACAATCTTCCAACGGGAACCATTGAAAGCCGCCATTCGTTAGCGTGAAATTCAACTCAAATGTTTTTATCGGGTCTATCTGTGAACTATGGAAAAGATACATTTTCACTATTCCGGTTCCGCCTGTCATTTGTAAGCCTATCCGGTGTATTTGGGCGGTTACTCCCATCGCACGCACCGGAATAATTTCAAACCCTACTAACTTGTGGCTATTGGGCTGCGTGGCACGTATGCGCCCGGCACCGTCGAAAAATGTACGACGTTCCAAAAGGTTCTTTGTCTCTTTATCCAATCCCTTAATTTGGGTAAACGTTTGTACCGCCGTGGAAATTCCGTTGCGGGTCAAACGCTCCAAATAGTCCGATAAGATATTGTAAGGTTCCCAAAACGTCGAACCCTCGGCGGGAACCTCGGCGACGTTATTAACTAAAGCCCGCCAATACTTTTTATTGCCCGCCGAATCGTTTGCATATTGTACGACGGTTCCGGCTTGCCATTCTTTTGTATCATTCCAAACGGGGTATTGATAACCCCAATTATCCGGCACAATCGCCGCCATGTTATCCAATGTTACAAGCGGGTGCGCACCTTGGAAATATAAACCGCTTTCGGTCTCGGTCAACCGTTCGGCGATTGCGTCGGCGGGATTATAGGATTGTTCCCAACCTACGACGTGTAACAATTTGTCTTGTATATCTTTTATCCGGTACATACTGCATAAATTTAAAAAGGGGGCGGGATGCTCACCCCGTCCCCTCGGCATTTGTTAATAATAGGCTCGTAACAAGTTACGCACCCCCGGCGGGGAATTGTGCGGCGTTCGTTACATAAACAGGCATACCCAACGGTTCGTTCGGGTTGCGTGCTGCAATCTCGGCTTTGATAATTGGGTTTGCCACGGTGTCCGGGTTGCTGTTATACGCTACCATGTAGGCAACATCAACGCTAAACCCGAAATACTCCTTAACCGCACACGTCAAATCGGCGGTCGCATCCCCCATAATTGCGGATTGGTCGCCAACGGCGGTGTAATAATGCGAACCAACGGGCAAATCAATGTACGGCAATCGTACAATGTCCCATTCGTGGAAATTCGCACGGGTGCGGCGGTATGCTTCACGGTCAACACGTGTTAAGATACCAACGTTTCCGTCGGCAACTGCAAACATTGTTCCCATTTTGCCCGCTTCATCCGTTACATTGTTGGTGTAATGCAATACTTTGTTGTCGTACTCCATACGCTTGTTAACGTCATTGTAAACGCCATGTTGCGCCAACTTGCGGATAAGGCTATCAATTCCGGCGTTTGCAATCAAATGGATATATTCGGGGTAACAATTAGCCCTCATAATCGGGTTAATGTCTCCCAAAATCTCGGTTGCCATTTGTGTAGGCACTTGTACAACGTTACCCGTTTGCGTGTAGTTTAACAGGGTTTTGAAAACCTGTGTTTTGTTAGCCTCCAACGCTGCCACGGCTCCTTTGTCTAATGAATCAGCCAACGCACGGGTTGTTTTCTCCATTTTACGCAAAAAGTCGTGATTGTAGGAAATTTCGTTGTTCTCGTATGCGGCGGGCACCATCGTGAAACCAATCGCATACGTTGCCCATACAACCGTTACCAATGCAGATGTATTCTCATCGTCAGCGATAACGCACGAACGTACATTGCTAACTTGTACATCGCCGTCGTAACTGATAACGGGGATTTGTACCGTATTACCGATACTTACTAATGCCCTGTCTCTCAAAGCCGGGCTAATAATTGAACTCGGTGCGTTGGTTTGTTCAATAAAGAAGTCCAATGCGCCATACTCACACGGGCGGAACATATTACGGTCTAACTCCGGGTTCTCAATCCGCCAATTCTGTAATCTTGTTGCAACTAAACTCATAGTTTATAATTTAAAATGTTATTTAATGCGGGTTTACCCTTTACCCGTGGTTACTTACTTTTCCGGCAAAGCGGATATATTGTTATCCTGCCATGCCTGTTTCATAGCGTTATCGAAATCAGCCGTACCCGCTTTCAAACCTTGTTGGAACAATCCGTTGGCGATTGCGTCGTATGCCTCGACACGGGTTTTTGCCCCTGCAATGTCGATTGAACCACCGCCCCCGGTTCCGGCTCCACTCGGTGCGCCCGTTCCGCCGCCTGCCGCCTGTCTGCCTTTGTCTAAAATACCCATCGTTTCCAATTCACGGGTCAAAAGGTCGCCCGGCGTGTACGGGTTTAACTGATTGTTCGGGTTACGCATGATTGCGCCGTTTTCGTCCTTAAACGCCAACATTTTGCCACCTTTACCGTCGTCGATAAATTCCGGGTTCATACCCTTAATTTTGTCGATAGCTTGACCCAACAACACCTTTGTTGCGCTTTCCGGCAAACCTGCCTTAAACTTCAATCCGGCGGTTGCGGTCTGCAACTCTGTATCAACACGAATACCGAACACCTCTTTTGAATGGTTTTGTTCGGCTTCATCGTATTTGGTTTTCAAATCATTGTATTGACTCGTAACGCTTTGCAAATCTGCCTTTGCTTGTTTCAAAGCCTTTGCCGTTTCCGCATCACTTGCACCGTCGGCAATAGCTTTTTCCAAACGTGCCTTTTCTTTTGTAAGGCTATCAATTTGCGACTGCAAACCGCTTACCCCCTCAACCTTGCTTTTGAACTCGCCTAATACACGTTTAGCGTAATCAAACGTTTTTTCGGTTCCATTCTTTGCGATACCGGAAACGGCTAAAATATCCGCATCCAAACCGCCGTAAATTTCTCCCGTTTTCTTCGCTATAACGCTGTTTTCGTCGTTGACTGATAACGTGGTTATCGCTGTTAATTGTTCGTCGGTTAATCCGGCTAATGCCGCATTTGCCCTTAATACATCAATCGTTAATGCCATAATCTTACCCTTTGATTATTGTTAATAAATTCGGTTACTTTTTGCCCTCGGCTTTTGCTTCCGCCTCGGCTTTTGCTTTGGCATCCGCTTTGGCTTTCTCCAATGCGGCTTTCTCTCTTTCCGCACGGGCGACGCTTTCCGCCTCGGCTTGCTCTTTCATGTACTCGTTCGGGTCGTGCAATACGGTAATTGTGTAACCCTGTTTTTTCAGATGCTCGGCAATGCTGTTTTCATAGCCTTTTTTGCCGAACTTCTGAATACGGGGAATAGACAAACGTTTACCCGTTTCGCTGTCGAACTTCTTAATTTCAATAACGCAATGAAACAAATGTTTCTCGTTATCCGGTACAATGTAATTTTCGGGCGTAACGTCGAAAATACTAACGTCTTTAATTTTGCCCTCGCTTACTTTCACTCGCATAATCTTTAAATTTATTAGTTATAAAATTTATCTTTGAATTGAACGGCATATTGTAGCCAAATTCTAAGATGTTAATATACTCTCTTTCAAATCTCCGCACAAAGTTAGCAAAATTCAACTTTATACGCATATCGTTTTCGTCGATAATGTTTTTGCCGTACAAATCTAACACCTCGGAACGGGTTAAATGTCTGTACGGCTCCAATTCCGCCAATGTTAGCATCCGTTGCAATTGGGTTGGGTTATTCCGGTATTCGGTTTCAATGATTTGGTTCTGCAAAGCGTCTAATTCCGCCTCGCTTGCACCGCTTTCCTTTGCTATCTTATACCGTTCCCGCAATTCCGTTGCATTGGATAAATAGAACTCCGTGCCGTAATTTACTTTAGCCGAAACAAACAAACTACCGTACCGCAATCGGCAAACCGTTTCATCAACGAATTGTTGTGCCGCCTCAAACCCTTTCTTAATCCGATTCAATACCGTACTTTGGCTTTCAAAATTCGCCTGTATTTGTTGCTCGTTCAATGCGTCCCGTGTAGTTATTTCCTCGTTGGTTCCAACAACCGACGTTATAATGTCGTTCTTTAGCCGTTTTTCTTCCTCAACGTTGTAATCTAAGCTACTACGGTCAACGGTCAACATTTGAACCGGGTTACGCAAATCGGGTTGTTTATCCCCGTCCGGTATTGGTATCTCAACAAAGGTTCCGACACCGTTAATACGACTATCGCCGCATTTAGGGCAACGCATTAACAACCCGGCGGCATCCAATCTATAAAAGCCCTGTTTGTCTTTCAGAAATCCGCCATCGCAATAATCGCCATTTTCGCCGTTACTGAAATCGCAACTTTGCTCATACCCGGAATAAATCGGATATGCGCCGTATAAGTCTAAATGTCGTTTACTGATATGGTAAAACAAAAACCAATCCAACGCCTCCAATTGCTTGGTTAGCGGGGATTGTTTAATGTCGGGTTCTGCAAGGCTCAACGGCTCGTTCCAAAAGAAGCGGGCGGGGCAATAACCTACATCGTGCGGGTTATCAATCAGCAATTCGCCGATATTGTGGCTTTTATCTTCCCGGAATACTCTATAACGTTCGTCGTCGATAACTGCGATACGTTCGCCATCCTGCCGGAAAATAATGTAATCCATTACCCCCGTCGTCTCGTTGGCTCTGTAATCAATAACCGACGCAATAGGCAACCAATAGAAATACGGTTGCGGGTATTTGTCGCCGGGTTTTTGTTCGCTCGGCATATCAACGATTAGAACGCTATTTATTTCGGTCTGAAAAAATTCCCATCCCTTTGTACTCCATATTTCCGGCTCGTGTAATACGTCTTGGCGGTAATACTCCCAATCGTCCCGTTGTTCCGGGTTCTGAAACTGATAATTGAACGCCGGGTTACGACCGTCAAAAATACGGCTCAACTTATCAAAACAAATGCCCGTTACCTCGTTTGTCTTAACGGGGTAACGGAACAATGTTTTGAACATCTTAAACTTGTCATGCGGCAATAGATTGGAAACAAATGCCAAAAAATCCGTTATCGGTTGGCAAATGTCAAACGACGTTATGCGTGTGCGGGCGTGAAAATTAATGCGCAATTGATGATAGATTGCTCTATTTATCGTTTTGCGCTTTTTCGGCTCCGTTATCCGCTTTCTTATCTCGTTTATATCCAATCCCATTTTCGTTATCAAATTTAAAAGTTGAATTATCCGGCAATCTCCAACCGCCATTATTGCGTAATCGCAAAAGACGTTCGGCGTGCGTTATCGTAAATTCTTCGGTTACGTTCAACGTGTCGTTAACCAACGCAACCTTTTGAACTTTCGCCGCCATATCGTTAGGCTTTGAGGTCGGTTAACGGGTTGAAATCCGGTGCAACAATAACAAGGTCGTCGGAATAGTTAGGCAAAAACGACCATTGAATTGCGTTGCTGTCCGGGGCTTCCAAACCTCCGTGCGACTTATCGCCAATGAACAAAGAACGGATTGGAATAGGGTAATAGGTCGTCTTAACCGTGGCATCCTGTATTGCCTCAATACTTCCGTTTTCATCAAACAGGTAAACGCCCAAATTATCGCTCCAACTTTCGCATTGCAATTCTTTCATCGCCTTAATTACGGCTTGGGGAATTTTGCGCATTACGCCCGTGAACGGGTTCGGCTCACGTCCGATAATTTCCTCAACGCCTCCCAATGTCTCGTTACCGCCTCCAAATGTGCGGGCGGCTCCGGCTTCATTGGTTGGGGCTTGGATGTACGGGGAAACAACAACTTTAGTGCTGTCCTCGGCTGTCAACAACGGCGTCCATGAAGCCAACAACGTTATCGCCTTTTCAGTTGTGAAACTGTTTTTCGTTCCGTCCTCTTTAGTCAGACGTTGAAACGCTACCTTTTGAATCTGCCCGAAACTTTCGGCGCAATTTACGGCGGGAATATCGGGCAATGAAGCCGCCGCCGGACACTTACAAGTAATCATACTCTTTAATTTTTAACGTTAAAACTAAATTCATTATCTCCGGGCTTTCCCTTTGCCCTTTGTTTTCGCTACAAAGTTATAAACTTTTTCCGGTATAATCTTGCATATCTCAATAATATTGCTAATTACGACGCTTAACACCCCGGTTGGCGTGTGCGTATGGCTGCAAATTGCCGTCCGCTATTTCCTTTTCGTATATTCCGGTTAACCCATCTTCCGGGTCGTCGTGCGTGTTAGCATCGAAGTTACGCAAAAAGGTTGTAATGTGGTCGTAAACTGCCTTGTACCGGGTTTCCCATCCGAACGGCATTATTATATGTTGGTTTACCATTGCGGAATTAGTGATAATCCGGCTTTCCTTGTTGCCGCCTTGGTAAAACGGTTCAGTCATTGCACGCATTTTCTTTTTGATAACCTTTTCATAACCTGCACCGCCGTTGTTACTTTCAACCCATACTTTTTGCACGCCGTTCCGATTTATCATGTTAGGCACGGTTACGGTTGTAACATCTGTATTTTCGTCCGTTACTTCCATATCGGTTATTAGAGCAAATAACAACGGTTCCATCCGCTTTGTCTTTTCATTGAATATAAGATTATCGGACTTATATACGTCGTATGTGGCGGCAAACAAAAGGTCGTCGCCCTCATCCGCAACGTCTATGTATGCGCCCGAACGGACGTATTGCCCCCAATCAGACTTTTCGACCCATGTTTTGAAAGGCTGATACAAACGACCCTCAGCGGAACCGGGGTTTCCTTGATAGAGGCATTGGAATTGTACCGGGTCTAATGCCTTTTGCCCCTCCAACTTTAAACGGCTGTGTCGCCCCTCCCATAAAGCCGCCCCCGGTTCCCGTGGGTCTATCTCCGTGGGTTCTCCTGTTTTCAATGCCTCAAAGTTTATTCTAACCCATGCGCCGGGGGGTATGTTATCCAAATCAGCCCAACACTTAACATCAATAATAATTTCCCCGCTTTTCTCAATACGTCCTATCAAATCGTCGTCGTGCCATCGGGTAAAAACAATGAGTTCTTGCGAATCATTATGCAAACGGGTACGAACAACGGTTGTGTACCATTTCCACGCCGCCGCCCTTACAATCGGGCTATTACCCTCGGCATAATCTTTATACACGTCGTCCAATATCGACACGTCCACGGTTTTAGATGTAAGGGAACCGCCACGACCTACAACACGCAACGACCCTTTGCGCCCTACCATTTCGATAACATCACTATTCCGCAAATAGGTATTCGCCATTGTTACTACGTTGGAACCGTTCAAATACGTACCGGGAAACAATTCACGATACCGGGGCGTGTCGATAATACGTTGTACATCCCGGTTGAAATCTCGTGCAATGGTTGCAGCATACGACCCGATAACTATTTTCAAATCCGGGTTCAATCCCTCCATGAAAGCGGGTAACTTTCGGCTCGACCCCTCCGATTTGCCATGTTGAGGCGGTTGTTGTACAATCATCTTTCGTATTTTGCCGTGTGCGAACATATCCAACAGGGTATAATATACGACGTGGAACGGCTCTAATACTAAATCCGGCTGCATATATCGGGCAAAGTTAATAAGGCGTTTGCGGGCGGCGGCTTTTACCAATTCGCCGGGGTTCTCGCTTAATGCCTTATACATCTGCAATAATTGTTCGTTGTTCATTTCTTAACTCCTTTCTCCCATTTATTACAAGCCCGGCGACCTCGTACAATGTAATGCGGGTAATTGGGGCAACGCAAACAAATCGGTTTCCCGTTCAAATCTCGGTGCCTATGGTCGTCGGTTATCCATTCAGAAAAACGACACGTATCGCAAACCTCCTTTTGCCATTGTGGTTGCGATTGGGACGGACGGGCGGCGGTTACTTTCTTTGCCATTACTGCAACCCTCCTTTCTCGTTCATAGCTTTTGCAAATTCGGCGGACTGCAATTTATCAGCAACGGCAAATAATAGGTCGTCCGGTATTGCCTTAACGTCATACTTTGGCTTATCGTTATCCGTTGAAGCATTAACGCCCGGTATCTCTATCTTAACGGGTGCATCAAATCCCAACATTTTTGCCCGGCGTTGTTGAATGTTCAAAAGCAAATCTAAAAAACGGGGGTTTCCGGCGGATGTTTCGGTTGCCGTCTCATTGTAGCCGTAATATTCCGGGTCGCTGTCTTCCGCATCCGTTTTAATTGGTCGCCCCTTATTGGTTTTTTCCTTGGTGCGCAATTTCCCGGTTTTAGATGCTTCCCACGCCTCCCACGCTTGCACCTCCATTGCATCCAATTTGCGCAATTCCTGTGTAACATAATCGTCGATATTATCCAACCGCTCCCGCTTCCACTCAATAAGCGTTTGTTGTAAGTCATAATAGACCATCGACAACGTAATAGTATATCCAACGCCACGTTCCGACAAATTCCGGTTCAAAGCCTCGGTAATCTCCCGATATGTATAACCACGTAAAAACAGATTAGAACAAAATGCAATGTCATACGCCCGTTGTTCCTCGGTGCGCTTGTTATATCCGGCGGGCTTCCGGTTCTTATTGCCCGTTTTCAATTTTTCCATTTTACAACCTCTTTTAATGTTCAAACGGGGTAAAAATTAACCCTTTGCGCCTTTCTCCCTTATGCCTTTCCCCTGCCTCTCTCTTTGCCTTTATCCTTTGGCTTTCTCCCTTTGGTTCTTTTATCGGCTTTTGGTTCTTTCGGCTCTCTGTGTTCTCTTATCCCGTCCCTCCTTAAAACGTGTTTACCCTTTACAAGTTATTTGCGGGGAATTTCCATTTTAAGAGGCTTTTGTTATTAACTCAATACTTTTATTGTCTTTATAGTTATCTCTTAACTACGGGGCAAATTTACGGCTTTTCCGGTACGTTGCCAAACGTTTGTAATCTCACGTATATAAACGGCAAAACCCCGGCTTTGTTTCCGGGGCTATTGCTCTATCGTCCTATTCCATTTTCATACTTTCCGTTTGAGCAATGAAAATGCGGTTCAACTCCTAATGTGATTTTATACGTATGCCCGTCTTTGGTTTCTTTCAACGCTAAACATACCGGGCGGGGTTTCCCGTTTATCGGATATTCCGGGTTAAAATAACGACACGTCCCGCATATCTTTTGGGGTGTCCGATTATCCGGGGCGCATCCGGTCAACTTATCCGGGATTGTACCGGAACAATTATTTCCCTTTTTCATTCCTCAAATGGTTTTTCCTTTCCGATTATTACGTTTGTTCTTTGCCCGGCGTTTATCCCGTGGCTTTCTCCGGGGGTCTATCCGGTGTATCATAACTTCGGAACCGGGGAATATTTTCCCGAAAAGTTCCGCCATTGCTTGCACATCTTTTGGCACGTCGAACGCTTCCGGCTTTTTGTACTCCCTTTTGCGTTCCGGTTGGGGTTCCATTTTCACGGCGGGACAAACAGGGGACAAAGGGCAACCCTTACAACTCGGCTTTTCTTTCGTCGGTTTTTCGGTACGATTATCTGCCTTTCTAAAACCGTGCCAATCGTCCCGTACTTTGGACGCATCGGCAAAAGCCTCCATTGCTGCAACTGCAACACTCGCTAAAATGTAATCCGGGGTATCATTGAAATTACCCTCCAATGAATTGCGGTTAATAACTTCCGCAATCTGCTTAACAAACTTTTCTCTTTTATTCATCGCTCAATTGCTTTTTATTGATATAATGTTGGCACGGCATAACACCGCAATTTTGTTTTTCTTGGAACGCTTCACAATATCCGCTGCCGTTGGCATCTTCATGCAGGAAATGAACACAATTACCGCATCCGCTTGTTTCATCCGGTTGTATTTGGGATTTTTCGGCGGGCATTTCTTTTGGCTCAAATTCCCGTTTGAAATCCTTTTCGGGGCGGGCGGTAAATCGTCCGTTTGGCTCCCGGATAATATACCAACTTTCGGGAACGTCAACGAATATGCCGTTGCCATCGGGAAAAGAAAACATTGCTTTGCCGTCCGGGGTGCGTGGGGTCGTAACCGTTCCGCCTCCGGTAAACCTCAACACGTCGTCCACATTGTCCCGGCGAAATTGGATTGCGTCAACCTCTAACAAGGTGCGGCAATAACGGGAACCCGCCGTTGCGTCCGGGTCGGTTAATTGAGTTCTCATTTCCTCCGGGTATTCCTCCGGGTCGTACTTCATATAAACCGATTGTCTATTGTCGGCATAAAAGAACTCAATAAAACGGTCGCCCAAACGTCCCCGGATTGCCTGTTTTAATGCCTCAATCCTTTGCGCCTCGGCTTTGTCGTTCCCGTCGCTACCATTTTGCGCCCAACTCAAACGTATTGACGTATCGGACGCCGTAACCTCAATTTCTTGTTTTGTTATGTCCTCAATCATTGCGCACATATCACAATCAAAGGGGCTTAATACTTGTTTATTCATCGCTCTAAAATTTATTTGTTATTACTATCCGGGGCGGCGGGTGCCTTAACTCCGGCTATTGTTCCATTGTAATTAAACTCCAACGCACAATCTTTAAATTCTCCGGCAATCCTCAAAAAACGCCAATAAATCGTTTTTCTGTCATTCCTATGGAATTTATCGCATTTCCTACCGATTGCGGGGCAATCCTCCCTTTTGATTTTACAACGAACGCATCGTTGCAGGAAAATTGCGGGGTTGTTGTTGGCTAATCGGGAATCCGCCGCCGTCCATATTTCCGCTATCAATACCATACCCCGGTAAACACAACGTTCGCCGGGGCTGTATTCCTTATCCGGGTCAAATGGTGCGGGCTGTCTTATTCTCATTTGTTGCCCGCCTCACTTACATACTCAAACAATGCGTCCAAATCTTCCTTTGCGCCTCTAACGGTAACTCTTACCCGGTTGCCTCCGGCTAATGCGGTTTCAATGATTTGGCAATTGTAACGTTCGGCGTTAATCTGTAACATCGCCGCCGTTGCGTTCGTGACAAACTCGTTTCTTTCTTCCATGCTCTCGGTTTTTTTAATTGATAAATAAGCTTCCATCGGTTCGCTATCTTGTTGGCAGGCTCCTAACAAAAGCGTTGCCAAAGATAACAATAAAATCTTTGCTTTCATAACTTTACTTTCTTTTAATCCATATAAACCGTATGCCGATACCTACAAACAATATTTTCGCCTCAACATCAACGTAACGGTCGTAACCGTTGACCGCATCCACGGACACGCCGGGAATAACAAACCAACTCTTATATTTCCAATATTCCCGGACGTAAACAGATACGCCAACCCGTCCGATATGAAACCCAATTTGCGCCGTATGTACGTCGCCATTGTTGCGGATAATTCCAACCTGTTTTTTACTCATATCTCCAAATATATTTTTTATAATGTTTTAAACGTCCCTTACAGCAACTAATAATATTTCCATGATTAAAACCGCATCTTTGCGCATCATGTATGCAATCCCATTTCTTTATAAAATTACCCTCTAAATCATATTGATAAACGGGTTTTGCATTGTGATTATCTTTTCCGGTTTTCTTAAACCATGTATTTACTTTCTTCATGGTTTCACGTTTATTATTAATTGCTTTTTGATAATTCAAATTTTGCTTTCTCGTACACCAACGTAAATTAGTTGCATCGTTATTGGCTCGGTTGCCGTCGATATGGTCTATTTCCGGCAAATTGTCCGGGTTAGGAATGAAAGCCGCCGCAACTAATCTATGAACGAAATATGTTTTGTTTTTACCATTATCTGATAGTATTACCCGCATATATCCGTTTTTACTAATAGATTGCTTTCGTATCGCACTTTTACCCGTTCCCCGATAATTTACAGACTTTATATTACCTTTGTCTGAAACTTCATAATTAGCGTTTATAAACTTCCAATTTTCCATCTTTTTTTTTGCAAAGATAATATTAAACCATAATACAACAAACTAATACGTTTCTTTTATTTTATTGTATGCCTCTTTATCCAATACCATAACTTTAGGATATTCGACAATACAACCTTTTGTATATACGAGATTATAGATACCCAATTGCCCCTTAATTGGGAACTCAACAACCCGGCGGGGGTTCCGCATCAGCCAACCGAACCCCTTTGTAATGGATTTACGTTTTTCGGGCGGTATGCGGGTATTCTCCCAATCTTCCGGGGTAAAATCGGCGACGGGCTTAACGTCGTACAATTCAACCAATCCCAAAGTAACGCCGCTTTCATATCCCGCAATTACGGGATTAGCAGACGAACAAACCATTAAATCGCCCCGGTACGGCGTGTTTTTGCTGCGTACCTCAATACATTTTTCTCCGTAAACAATTCCGTTGTCCTCATACGCCGCCGTTACCAACTGCGTTGCATACGGGTTTTTAACGGTTAATGCCCGCCAACGGTCATGTTGGGCGGGGTTGAAATCCTTGTTAGTAAACTGCATAATCGTTATTATCTTAGTTAAACAAATCGTAATTTGCCGGGACACAATAACCGGGCAATAAATCTCGGTTAATCCCGGACGCTTTAACAAAACTCTCTTTCCAATACAACCGGGGCGTTGTGTGCGGGTGCGCCTCCCAATATTCGGCAACGTCGTTGTAAAATCCTAATGTTTCCTTTTTCGTATATCTGCAACCGCTTTGCAGCCCGATTTTAAATAGGTCAACAAAAGGGTATGATAACGCAATTACAGAAAATGCCCGGTCAAACATTCCCGGCGGTATTGGTTCAACGCTCGCAAAGGTTGGGAATCCGTGCCGTTTTGCCCTTGCTAACGTGCTTATCCGCATCTGGTTGGGGCTTGCATTTGGTTCTAATTCGTCGCATCCCGTCAACGTGGAACCAATCGCAATACGTGTTTTGTCCCATCCCGCCGACGCTTCGACAAAATCAATGAGTATATTAATACCCTCGGCGCATTTGCTCAATACCTTAACCGGGACGTTGTGGCGTTGACAAACGCCAATCGCTTGACGGGTCAACCGTTGCGTTTCCGGTAATAACGGGTCGGTTGTAAAAGAGAAAAACAAACCCGTTTTTTGCAATTCTTCTTTATGCTTCAACAACTCATTCGTAAATATGTCGATTGCATACGGATATTCTCGCAAAGTCTTTTTCAATTCGGGGCGGTTGCCTCCCAATACCTTTGCCCCAATACCTTTGCGCAAATAACAATACGTGCATCCGTTGGAACAACCAACGTAAAAATTGGCTGCATTCTCGGCGTATTCCGCCGCTTTCCCTTTTGGGCTGTAAATAACCCGTCCGTTTATCGCTCCCATACTCAAAACAAATTAAAACGGTAAATCGTCGTCGGGATTATTTGGGGCGGGTGCATCCGGCACGGGCGGCGGCGGGGCTTGCGTTCCGGCTCCGGTTCCTTTGGGTGTCAACATTTCCATATCGGTTGCGACAATCTCGGTAATATACCGTTTCACGCCTTGCGCATCGTCATAACTCCGGGTTCTTAATTCCCCCTCAATATAAAGTTTATCGCCCTTTTTAACGTACTGATTGGCAACCTTTGCCAACCCATTTTGCAATACAATGTTGTGCCACTCGGTACGCTCCGGGATTTGTCGCCCGTCCTTTGTCGTAAACCCTCGTTTAGTTGTTGCCAACGAAAAGGTCGCAACGCAACCGCCGTTGTCGAACTCCTTAAAATCCGGGGCTTTTCCTGTATGCCCCAATAAAATAACTTTGTTTACACTCATAACTATTTGAATTTTACGCCATCGAATAAATACATTTTCTTATTATCAGACCAACCCGCCGCCATATTTAAGGCTTTCCGGTCGTCGTCATGTACAAACTCGCAATACCACGAATTGCCGCCAACGTTCGCTTTTTCTTTCAGTCGTACCAATTTACCAACAATGTACCGGGCAAATTTGGCGTAACCGCTTACGTCCGATATATGGATAATGCGACGTTCGGCGTTTATTTTTGGCAATTCTTCGATTTGCGGGGTTTTTTCCTCGGTCGGGTATCTTTGTGCCCTTTGGAAATCTTTTTTGATTGACGACCGGGAAATTGCCCCGTAATCGGGTGTTCTTTTCTTGGTTCTCATTCTCCTTTGTAATTTGGGTTTAATTGTCCCATTTTAGACAATGCAACCCGTTTTCGGGTTATTGGATTATTGGAATTTTGTTTGCGATTACTCCAACGCAAATTATCAATATGGTTATTGGCTCGGTCGCCGTCGATATGGTCAATTTCCGGAAAATTGTCCGGGTTCG